>RCUK01000167.1_pt1 | contig 78393 bp, 60 predicted proteins | sample 2166381 | NCBI WGS metagenome assembly RCUK01 (sample SAMN09932809, study PRJNA488358) | compost metagenome | isolation source: compost soil in an enriched community | place: Germany: Experimental Botanical Garden | reverse complement strand
TAACTATCGGATGGTCTAAACATAAAAAATTAATCAATAGCGAAGCTAAATTTAAGACCTTTGCTATTTTTTACACATTAGGATTATTGCTTATTTTAAGTAGAATTCCTTGGAACCTTTGGTTCTAAAAAACACCAATTAAAGCCCTCCTACAGGGCTTTTTTTATCTCGGCATATTATTTGTACAAACTCCCCCCAAGTCTGAAAAAGAATAACCCATGAGAAATAAAAAAAACATTTTATTCGCCACCATCGCTTTAACCTTAATTAGCGGCTTTACGTATGTTATAAGCCAAACCAAACCTACAACAGAACCTAAAATCATTCAAGATACTGTTAAAAATGTAAAACCAACTATTATCCCATTACCGGATTCTGTTTTTACAGACAAAGGTTTAAAACTTAGACCATACAAGAAAAACGCTCACGCCTCCTACTATGCTGATCGTTTTAATGGAAAAAGAACCGCTAACGGAAGCAGATTCAACAACAACAGCTATACAGCAGCTCACAAAAAACTTCCTTTTGGAACAAGAGTAAAAGTAACTAATGAAGCCAATGGCAAATTTGTCATCGTAAAAATTACAGATCGCGGTCCATTTGTAAAAACCCGCGAAATCGATTTATCTAAAAGAGCTTTTATGGACATCACAAAAAACAAAGGTGCCGGAGCAATGAAGGTTACCATTGAAACCATAATCGAATAAAAAAAGTCCCGCTTAAAGCGGGACTTTTTTTTAAACCAATTTTCTTAATGCCATTACGACTCCACTATGAAGCCCTTCGTGGTAATTATTAAAATCTAAAGCCCCTTGAACATGACGAAGCGTAAAACCGATACTCGTAGTATATTCATGGTAATCGACAAATAATCCGCTCTCAAAATCATTTTTTGTTTTTTCTAGTGTTGTAGAAAGCAATGTTCTAATTTCATCAACCTCAGCTTGAGAAACATCTCCTTCCGGTTTGGTTCCTTTTCTGTATTTGTTGATGAAATCTTCAGAAACCATTGTTGGAAGGCCTGATAATTTATAAACCAAAACCTGCTGCGAGGAAATACAATGGCCTATATTCCAAATAATATTATTGCTGAAACCATCTGGAATTTTGTTTAATTGTTCTAATGAATGACCATCTAAGATTTTTAAGAGAATTTCTCTAATAGTTTTCTGTACATCAAAAACTGAACTCATAATTTTATTTTTTTTCTAAAATTAATCATTTTTAAGCTTCAAATGGATTTTCTTTGTATTCTAACAAATTCATAAAATAATGGACAAAATATATTACTTAGCATCATGCGATACTTGCCGCAAAATCATCAAAAGCCTTCCAGAAAACAATCTCGTTTTTCAAGATATTAGACAAGATCCTATTACAGAAGAACAACTAGAAGAAATGCATAAGCTTTCTGGAAGTTACGAAGCCTTATTCAGCAAAAAAGCGCAGTTGTATAAATCAATGGGATTAAAAGAAAAATCTTTGACTGAAGCCGATTTTAAAAAATACATTTTAGAGCATTATACTTTCTTAAGTCGTCCAGTTTTTATTATTGATGGAAAAATCTACATTGGCAACAGCCAAAAAAATGTTGCTGAAGTTATAAATGCATTAATGTAAGAATAACCGTGTTTTTTGATCTATAAAACTGATTCACAATTTACAACGTAAAGCATCAAACTTTTATTTATCTTTGCGCCTTTATACTCAATTATATGATACAGTCTATGACAGGGTTCGGCAAAGCTTCTTTGCAATTGCCTACAAAGAAAATTACCGTTGAAGTAAAATCTCTAAATTCTAAAGGTTTAGATTTAAATGTAAGAATGCCATCGGTTTACCGCGAAATGGAACTTGGTTTACGAACTCTTATTTCGACAAAATTGGAAAGAGGAAAAATTGATTTTGCGATCTATGTGGAAAGTACCGCAGAACAAACTTCTACTAAAGTAAATGTCCCTGTTGTAAAATATTATATAGCGCAGTTAAAAGAAGTAAATCCTGATGCAGATGAAACTGAATTGATGAAAATGGCTGTTCGTATGCCAGATACATTAAAAACAGAACGTGAAGAAATTGATGAAGATGATTGGGATCAAATTCAGGTTATTATAGACGAAGCACTTCAAAATATTTTAAATTTCCGTAAAGATGAAGGCGAATCTCTTGAAAAGGAATTCAATTTACGAATTGGAAATATCCGTCAGTTCATGAACGATACGCTAGCACTTGATCCAGAACGTGTACAAGCAATTAAAGATCGTCTGCAAACTGCAATTTCAGAATTACAGGTTAATGTTGATGAAAACCGTTTTGAGCAAGAATTAATCTATTATTTAGAGAAATTAGATATTACAGAAGAAAAAGTTCGTTTAGGCAATCATTTAGATTACTTTATAGAAACTCTTAATGGAACTGAAGCTAATGGACGAAAACTTGGTTTCATTACTCAGGAAATGGGACGCGAAATCAACACAATGGGCTCAAAATCGAATCATGCTCAAATGCAGAAATTGGTTGTGATGATGAAGGATGAATTGGAGAAAATTAAAGAGCAAGTATTGAATGTGCTTTAAAGCTTAGAGCATAAATACCACACAAATATCAAGCTTAGAGCATATTGCTTAAAGCCTAAAGCATACACAATGAACAAAGGAAAATTAATTGTTTTTTCGGCACCTTCAGGATCAGGAAAAACAACTATCGTAAAACATTTATTAGGTCAAGAAGATTTAAATCTTGAATTTTCGATTTCGGCAGCTTCACGTGCACCACGCGGCGAAGAAGTACACGGAAAGGATTATTATTTCATTTCGTTGGAAGAATTCAAAAAGCATATTAAGGCAGAGGATTTCTTGGAATGGGAAGAAGTGTATCGCGACAACTTCTACGGTACTTTAAAATCGGAAATTGAAAGAATCTGGGCTATGGGAAAAAATGTAATTTTTGACATTGATGTTGCGGGCGGTCTTCGCATTAAACATAAATTTCCAGAACAGACTTTAGCGGTTTTCGTAAAACCACCAAGTGTTGATGAGCTAAAACGCAGATTAAAACAACGTTCTACAGAAAGTGACGATAAAATCAATATGCGTATCGCAAAAGCATCTGTAGAATTGGCAACAGCACCTCAGTTCGATGTGATTATCAAAAACTATGATTTACAAGTAGCTTTAGAAGAAGCGCATCAATTGGTTAAAGATTTCGTAAGCAAATAATTTTTATTCCACAGAGATACACAAAGAAATACACAAAGATTCGCAAAAGGCTTTTTAAACTTTGTGAATCTTTGTGCTATCTTAGCGACTCTCTGCGAAACTCTAGAAAATGAAAATAGGTCTTTATTTCGGAACATATAATCCTATACACGTTGGTCATTTAATCATTGCCAATCATATGGCAGAATATGCTGGTTTAGATCAGATTTGGATGGTTGTTACACCTCATAATCCGTTAAAAAAGAAAGCGACTTTATTAGACGACCAACAGCGCTTGCAAATGGTTTTTCTGGCAACAGAAGATTATCCGAAAATAAAACCGTCTGACGTCGAATTTAAATTACCTCAGCCGAGTTATACAGTTATCACGCTCGCTCATTTACAAGAGAAATATCCAAATCATGAGTTTTCATTGATTATGGGCGAAGACAATCTGAAAACGCTTCATAAGTGGAAAAACTATGCGGTAATCCTCGAAAATCATGATATTTATGTGTATCCAAGAATTTCCGACGAACCAGAAAATGTAGAATTAAAATCGCATCCAAAAATTCATGTAATCGATGCGCCAATTGTAGAGATCTCTTCGACTTTTATTCGAAATAATATTAAAGAAGGTAAAAATATTCAGCCTTTGCTTCCTCCTAAGGTTTGGGAATATATCGATCATAATAATTTTTATAAGAAGTAAAAAACCTCCAGTTAAAACTGGAGGTTTTTTATTTTCAACAATACATGGCTTTAACCAAAATACGATGTTTGGCTAAAGCCGATATTGGGATATTTCTTTTAACCTCCTTAGTTAAAACTGGAGGCAATACATTTCAAAAAAATAACTTTTGTCAAAGTTTTGAACTTTGACAAAGGTCTCATCACATTTATAAATTCAATAGAATATTATCTGTCAAAGCTCCAGCGGAGCTAAATATTTATAGCAAAAAACAGCAACACCCAATTCAGAGCTCCAGCGGAGCGACATATATCGCCCATATTGAGCTTTTTTGTGACGCTTTATAAAATGCTATAAATATGTCGTCCCTCTGGGACTTATTTTACTGCAAGTTAAACTTCAACGCTTACTTCACTTTTTACTCTCGTTCTGATTTCACTTAGCGATTGATCAACTAAAAGTTTTCCATCTCTAAAAACCTCCTTCAATTCACCTTGTTTTTCTTCTTCCCAAGAAACATTATCAGTTAAATGATACTTGCCATCGATTAAATCGATTTTCATTAATCCTTTAGCCGATTTTTTAGTTCCGTCATCTGTAATCGGATCTTTGAAGATGGCTCTTCCCTCTCCGTTTACTTCTCCGTAAGTTGCTTTCATTGCAAAACCAAAAGTATCTCTGGTATTGTATTGATAAGTGAAAGACCCGATTCCCAAAACAACATTGGTAGAAGCAAATCCTTTTTCTTTTAATCTTTCACAGATTTGAGTTGCTCTTGGTACTGTAATGCTGTCTCCATAAATTGCTCCAATTTGCGGAACCAATTCTTTGAATCCTTTAGCATTTGTAGTTCCGCCAAAAACATCCCAAAGCAATTCGATAACACCTTTTTTCTCTTGTTCTGTTTTTCCGTTCGGATTTCCGCAGATAATATCAACCGGATCACCACTATCAGGACGAATTACGACTTTACCTTCTCTTGAAACAATTTCTTCTTTTAATCTCGGAAGATAATCCGTTAAAACTTTCCATAAATCCCAAGTATCAGATACAATAGAAACGATTCCTTTTGGATACACTTCGGTAATTAATCTTTTGAAAGTTTCGTACTCGCCTTCTGTAGTTCCCATACACATAACAGAGTGTTCTGTTGCTGCTACTGAACCTGCAACCAATTCCTGATCTGAGTTGGCTTTGTAATATTCTTCTAAGAAATCTATTGCTGGAATGGTATCAGAACCTGTGAAGTTTAATAAATGTCCAGCTGCAGAAGTTACAGCAGCTTCGATTCCGCCCATTCCTCTCATTGAGAAATCGTGTGCCTGCCAATCTACAAATTCTGGAACAGAAGAAGTCTGATCTGCATATTTATCTAAAACTTTTCTATACTCTTTTGCAATTGTCGCAGAGTTGCAAGGCAGCCAGATTACAGCAGAAAGTAAAGTTTCGAAATAATTGGTCAACCAGAAAAACTCTGGAATTGTATTGTACATCGTAAACATTGGAACTCTCAACGGAACACTAGCACCTTCTGGCAAAGCTTTAAATACCATCGGAATATATCCTAAATCATGCAAATCTTCGATATGCTTAGTTCCGACTTGGTTTTCGCCTAAATAATTATTGATTCTGCGAGCGTATTTTTTTACTACTTCTTCTTTTGATTTTTTGAAAAAATACTCTTCGAAGTCATGAATAATATATTTTTTGATGAAGTACTGTAATCCGAAAAACACAACTTCATCAACTTCTTCTAATCTAGATTTACGAGGAGTCCAGTTAGAATATACTAATGTTGTTCCGTCTGGATATTGTCTTCTGTGGTCAACTTTGTAACCGTCGGTTAATAATAGTGGGTTCATATATTTTTATTTAATAAATTTTGAATCAACTCATCTAATGTTTTAAATTGTTGTACCGAATATCTTTCGCATACAATATCTATATTGCCTTTTCGCCAGAAATTCTCTTCAACAACTACTTTCATTTTATTCGATTGTGCATAAAGCCCAAACTCTAGCAACGATATTGGTGACATTGTATTTTCTGCAAAATACATAATAATAATATCCGCTTTTTCAAGTGCCACAAGTTCCCAATTTACCTGTTCCTTAAAATGAATATTTTCTATAGTTTGTGACCAGCTGCTATCCCATTCATTTCTTCTTGGATTAAAAATAACAAATTGATCTTGCAGCAATTCTTCGCATTTTTTCTGCCAATCAACCGCTTTATCCATCTCTATAGAACCTGCTAAGAAAATGGTTTTTAAATCAATTTGCAAGGGAATTTCTTCTGGTGCTTTATAAATTTTCTTCATGACTATTTATTTCTTCCTTTTTCATTTGGATAAAATGTCTGTACTGCATCACTTTGCCAAAAGACTTTTGTTTCAACATCCAAACAAGTTAATTTACCATAAAAACCTGCTCCTGTATCAATATTCCAAACATTGCAACCTTGCATAGGAATTTCGACATCATAATGAAGTGTTGGCGTATGGCCGATATAAATTTCATTAAAAAGCAGTAATCGTTTTGGATATGAAAGTGAATCTTTTTGAATTCTTTTATCCATCGTTAAAGCCATTTCCCAAAGTGTTCTATCCCACGAATAATTGGTTTTATAATGCTCTTTTTCTGGACCATGCATAGATGAAAACCCAGCATGAATAAACAAATTATTGTTTTCGTCTACAAAATAATCTTTCATTCCGTTGAAGAATTCGAGATGTTTTTCTTTATCTGAAGAATCAATTCCTTTATAACTTTCTATAGTCGATTTTCCTCCGTGCAAAAACCAAATATCATTTACAACATCATTCTCTAACCATTCCTGACACCAGGCATCATGATTTCCTTTAATAAAAACACATTCCTGCTTTTGAGATAAATCGATAAGAAAATCAACTAACTGTTTAGATTCGCTCCAACCATCAACATAATCTCCGAGAAAAATAAACCGGTCCTTTTCTGAATAATTAATTCTTTCTAATAACTGAATTAAAGCCTTTAATCCGCCATGAATATCTCCAAAAACTAAGGTTCTTTTCATGATTTAAACTCGATATACTTTGCCGGAACTTCATCTGTCAGCCAAACATTGTTTTCAGACAAATAAAACTTAAATCCGTCCCTGTGCATAGCGCCGCTTCTTACGGTCAAGATCTGCGGAACCCCTCTTCTACTTCCCACTTTTGTTGCGGTTTCTTTGTCTTTGGAAAGATGCACATGCTGACGGTTCATTTTTTTCAAACCTTCTTTCTGAATACTTTCCATGAATTTTCCAACAGTTCCGTGATACAGATATTCTAGAGGTTCTGTTTCTGCTAAATTCAATTCAACCGAAATTGAATGTCCCTGACTTGCACGGATTCTAGTTTTATCTTCGTTATAAGCGAAACGCTTTTTATCGTTATTTTCTACTACGTAATCTAAAAGTTCTGCGTCTAGACGATTCCCTTTTTTAGTACATTTTTCTATTAATTCATTGACATCTGCCCAGCCATTCTCGTCTAATTTTAATCCGATTTTTTCTGGCGAATGTCTAAGCACCAAACTTAAAAACTTGCTGACGCTCTTTGCTATATTTTCATTCATTATCTATTTAATACTTCTAATAAAAATTTCATCATTTTGTTTTTCTGCTTTCTTAAATTGAACATGCAAATTTTCTCTTGAGCAGACTTCCATAATTTCTTTAATCACATCTTCTGGCATAGCCCAGCCAAAAATTACTTCTTTATAAGCTTCAATTGGAAGAACAATACATCTTTCAGCATCTGTTGGAGGAGTTTGATAAAACTTATGCGTCCTATATTCTTCCTCAAAACTCCAAATATCTTCTTTCGAAAAGACTTGTTTAACATGTTCCGTATGAAAATCATCACTATGAAATATAATTGGGAGTTCTTCACAGTAAATGACTTTTCCACCGCCTCCTAAAAAAGGAAACATTATTTTGGGTTCAAAACCAACACAAAAACCTTTACCATCGTCAGAATATTTATTCCACATTTTTAAATTAGAAGGATTTGCTGTCAAACTTAACACACCGAACCTATTGTCAAATTCTAAAAAATGATCTTCTTGAATTCTTTTTAAATAATTAATGTTTTTCATCGGACTATTTTTACTCATTGCCTTTGCATGCTGTCGATGTTGATGTCTCTTCCATGTTGGATTTGATTTTTTTGAGAGATCAATATATTTATCAAAAATCTCTTGATTTGTCATTAAATCATATCTTTTTAACAATTTACAATCTTTTTTATCCTCAAAACTAGTTGGTCTTGCCATAAAAACTGTTCTTTCAGTAATTATAGTTTTTTGATAACCTTCCCATGTACGGTATTTATAAATGTCTTCAGGAAAACCAGGGGCTTCATTTAATTTTATTTCTTGTACTTTCATTTAATATTCATTTTTCATTCTAAAACCTTTGTTCAGCTTTTTACATTGTAAAATCATTTATAGATATTTCCATTTTTTCATTTCTAAAATGTGAGGTAGCCCAAGCAAAACCATCTCTTCCAATATTTTCTAAATAATAATACATAAAAATTGTCTCTGCTCCTTGAAACAAATGTTCTTTAAAAAAATTCGATAGCCATTTAATTTGATCTTGTGATATGTTCTTTTTCAATGCAACTTTAATTTCTGCTTTCTTACTAAGTTTAATATAATAATTTTCAAAAATTTCGTAGCATATTACTTCTTCATTCGTAATCTCGAAGGGAATGTGTTTTAAATATTTTAACTCAGTATCGCTCGTATCATTTATCAGAACTGCACTTAATTCGTACTTTTTTTCTACCTGAATTATTTGATAATATTTTATACCTCTTCCTTTTAATCTCTTGATTACTTCTTCTTTCTGAAAAACGGGCATTCTTAAACCAAAATAAATTGCTTTGACCGCTTTAAAATCATAACTGTGTCTTCCAAAATCATCATTAACTATACGATATTCTTTTTCATATTCCCATTTTTTTGATTTATATCCAAACGCCTTCTGTATCAAATTATCATTATTTGATGCTAAAGCAATATCTCTAAAATTCAATTCTGAAGGGCTATTATTGTATACAACAGGAAATGAATATCTTTTTTCTAAAACATGATTAGTTAAAAGTTTCTCTAATTCATATTCTACACAAAAACCTGAATGAGAGTTTGCATAATGAGACCATAGGAGCTCATCATTAAATGATCGTGATAATGAGTAAATACCAACTCTTTTGTTATGCGAAAGAAATGTTTCTAAAGCTTCATGAACACTAAGAAGAGCTTGGTTTGATTTTTTTCCAAAAAAACGACTTATGAAATTTGATTGTTTAATGAAGATATCTGAAGATATCATATTTTCTTGAGTATCATTTAAGCTTTCCAAGCTTGCGCTCCAATAATAATTCTGTTCAAGCGAATCTAAATCTCTATTAAAAATTTCATCATTTCCTCCTCTATACTTATAAACTAACATATGACTAAAATTTTAAATATTAATAACGTAAGAAAAAACATTTATCTCAATTCATCCCTAACCTCCATCAAAGCAAAACCTAAAAGATTCAAACCTTTCCACTTTTTGGGATTTAGCGCCTCTGTATGATCGCTTGCCATTCCGATTCCCCAAATTGGATCAACAGGACTTGCTTCTACAATTACTCTGTCGTTTGTGTTTAACAAAAAAGTTTTCAAATCAGGATTTTGACTGAATTTGTGAAAGTTTCCTTCTTTTACGATTTCAAATCGGTTTTCCAACCAGATTTTATCATCGTAGTTTCTCACTTTACGGCCTAATTTTTTGGCTTCGGCAGGAGAATTACATTTTATGATTTTTTCTAAAATTTCTCGATCATTAAATAATTCTGCTTTCTTTACCATCATCCAATGTTCAGCTGTTTTGTAAGTTATGCCATTAACTTCAAAAGAACTTAACCACCATTGGCTAAAGCAAGTTTTAGTAACCGTTCCGTCTTTGCTTGGCTGATGTCCCCAAAAAAATAAAAATTTACTTTCTGGAGCTATAGTATCTATATTGTATTTCATTTTGTTAGTGTTTTTGTTTCAAGTTTAAAGTTTCAGGTTTTTCACTGAACTTAAAAACTGTTTTTAACTTGAAACAGTTAGCAGATTTTTTTCGTTTCAGGTTTATGTTACACAGAGAATTTGAAACCTGAAACTTGAAACATTTAAACTAATTGATCCAATCCAATCACTTGAACACTTTCGCCTTCAAAATCTTTAAAAGAATTCGTTGTAAAAATGCCATCAAAGCAGTTTAAAACTTCAAAACCTTTATTAAAAATTCCGTGGCTTACCGCTAAGTATAATTTTCCAGCATTTTTCTTTTTTAGTTCTTCAGCTAATCCTACGAAAGTTCCTCCTCCGTCGCAGATATCATCTACAATTAAGCAATCCGTTCCTTGCAAATCCTCATTGTAAACTTTAAAACCAGATAATTTCCCCGTTTTTACATCACGGCTTTTACTGCATTCTACCACCTCAACACCGCCTAAAAATTCAGAAACTTTGTAGATTTTTTTCAAAGCTCCACCGTCTGGAGAAATCAATTTTACATTTTCGCCAATTCTATTCAAAACTTCTTTGATAAAAGTGTAATTCGGAATTACGGTACTATTATTCAACAAAGCTGGAGTTACTTCTGAATGCGCATCAAAAACAAAAACTTTATTCAATTGCATCGCATTGATAATATCAGCATATACTTTTACAGATAATGGTTCGCCTGGAATCATAACACGATCTTGTCTTGCAGCTGGAAAATACGGAATAAAAAGATCGATAATCTTAACATCCATTCTGCGTAACGCATCAACTGTAACGCACAACAAACCTAAATCGTTGAATGAATTTAATCGATGTGTAATCGTAACTTTTTTATTTGCATCAAAATCTGGAGCAATTTTAATGTGAGGTTCACCTCCAGAAAATGTAAAACTTTGAAATTTGATTTCTTCCTGATTTTGAAATGGAGCGAATTTTGGGTCAAGATTTAGTATCATAGCTTTTTAGTTTGCGTTAATTATACGCAAATGTAGAATTAAATTTTAAATAAACAATTTATTTTGTGTAAAAATTACGCAAACTTTATTTCGAAGTGAAAGCCCTTTTGAATTAACTCATTATATTTCAAATTATTGAACTTAAAAAGTTTTGCTGGGCGACCTGTTTTAATAGGTGAGAATTTTTCGGTTTCTTCCAAAATACCGTAGCTGAGTATTTTCTTTCTGAAATTTCTACGGTCAATCTCTTTTTCTAAAATGGTACAGTAAAGGTTCTCAAGATCTGAAAACAAGAATTCTTCTGGAAGTAGATCGAAACCAATTGGCTCATATGTCAATTTGGCTTTAAGCCTTTCTATACCTTTTTCTAAGATTAAATTATGGTCGAATGCCAAAGTAGGAATTTCGTCTATTTTAAACCACTTTACCCTTTCTGCATCTGTATCTGCTTTAATCTCTAAGTTTGAAGCATCAACCAAAGCATAATACGCAACTGAAATAACACGGTTTCTAGAATCTCTATAAATATCATCTCCAAAGGTGTACAATTGTTCCATAAAAGTTAATTGTACATTCGTTTCTTCATGCAATTCACGAATGACAGCATCACTTAAAGATTCATCATTCCGAACCAAACCTCCAGGCAATGCCCAATATTTATCTGCTGAACCAAATTTCTGCTCAATCAACAGCACATATAAACCATTGTTCTTATATCCAAAAACAATCGCATCTACAGCAATCCTAATATTTTGTAATTTTTCCATAATCCTCAATCCTATCAAACAAATATAACGAATGAGAGCCAATTTTATAATTTATGCTTTTGCATTAAACTATAAAATTGACTCTCAAATATTTTTTCTATTTCTTTCTTTAGTTTACTGTCACATTTTTCTTTGGGCTAACAGTACAACTCCCACTTCCTTTTTTTAGCGTTACATCTGCTTTTACTTCAAAAGTTCCTGAGGCACTATAAGTATGCGATACAGCTCCAGTCGAAGTATTTATGGTTTCTGTTTTTCCATCGCCAAAAGTCCATTTTACAGAAGTTACGGTATTGCTTCCACTGTATTGTATGGAGTAATTAATTATTTTCGAATTTGTTCCATCTGCCGAATGCTTTAATTCGGTTAAGATTGAATCACCAAAACAATCTACAATTGCTTCATCATCACTTTTACTGCAAGAAATAATTGCAAAAAACAGCATAGGAAACATCAAAATAGGCATAATCTTTTTCATAATAGGAAATTTTTAGTGGTTGTTTATCAAAATTACTCTTTTACGTAATAAGAACAAATGATCGAAATCATAATCTATTTCCAAAAAACAGCTTTAATTCTTTCTCGATAATATCAAAAAATGACTTTACGTTATTATTTTTTGGAACTAATAAATACACAAATTCTTCTGGAACATGAAAGCTATTCCAAACTAACTGTAATTTATTCTCCTTAATATAATTTCTTGCATTACAATTCCAAGTTGCTGCGATTCCTTCATTTTTAGCCAAAAGCCTAAGCATTTCTGATTCCGAAGGTATAATGTAATTTGGAACCATCGAAGGTCTTTTTTTATTAAAAGCATGCAACCAGAATAATTTTATATGCGGAATTCTCGCATCATGACTATACCATTTTTGTGCGTTCAGCCATTGCTCAATTTCAGTAAAATTATCTGATTTTAATTTCTGACGGAACTCTGTTATATCTAAACTTGTTGGAGCAACTAAAATAAGTTTGATTTTTCCGACAATTTCATAAGTGGTATCAAAAGTGTCAAATCTTTTAGTTGTTATGGCGAAATCTAATTTCTTAGCATCGACTAAAGCAAAAAGTTCGTCGTTTTCTGCAAAAGTAAAATCGATTAAATCAAACTTTGAAATTAAAAGATTGCCAACACAATCAAAAAGATGTTTCGAGATTCCAACAGAAATTAATCGGTTAGCATCTTCTGCTTTAGCCCTGAAACTAGTTTCTACACTTTCGAGTCTGTCAAGAGCGTCTATTATCAAATTATTCAGTAACTTAGCGTATTCGGTTGGTTCAACTCCTTTTGATTTCCGATTAAATAATTTATTCCCCACGTGTGCTTCAAGCATAGAAATCTGCTGACTAACTGCAGGCTGACTCATAAATAATTCCTTAGCAGCTACTGAAAAATTACCGTTTTTGTAAACTGCTTTAAAAGTTCTGTACCATTCTAGATTTACCATGACATAAATATATTTATAACAAACATAGTTTATTTTATTTTTACTGATATCACTTTAGCCGTAAATTTGTTCAAAATTTAATATTTATGAAGAAAATAGCATTATACGCAATAACTGCATTTACAGCTGTAAGCATTTCAGCTGAGGCTCAAAAATCAAACAAGAAGAGTATGAAAAAAGTATTATTTGTTGTAACCAGCAATGATAAACTGGGCAATACAGGAGAAAAAACAGGATTTTGGTCAGAAGAATTTGCTGCACCATATTACGAATTATTAGATCAGGGAGTAGAAATTACAATTGCGTCTCCACTTGGAGGTCAGCCGCCAATTGATCCAAAAAGTGCCGATCCTGCTTCGGCAACTGAAGACACTAAACGTTTTGATGCCGATAAGGTTTTACAAGAAAAATTAAAAAACACTTTAAAACTTTCTACCGTTAACCAAAAAGATTACGACGCTGTATTTTATCCAGGAGGTCACGGTCCGCTTTGGGATTTAGTTCAAGATAAAAATTCAATCGCTTTAATCGAATCTTTTTACACGCACAATAAACCAGTTGCATTTGTTTGTCACGCTCCTGCTGTTTTGAAAAATGTAAAAGTAAAAGGTGAATATCTAGTAAAAGGCAAAAAAGTAACCGGATTTACCAATGAGGAAGAAGAAGCGGTTGGTTTGACAAAAGTAGTTCCATTTTTACTAGAAGACGCTTTAGCATCCAACGGAGCAATTTTTTCTAAAGGTCCAAACTGGCAGCCTTATGCCGTTGCAGACGGACTTTTAATTACTGGACAAAATCCAGCTTCTTCTAAATTGGTAGCTGCAAAATTGTTACAGGAGTTAAAATAAAGGGTCTAAGAGACTGAGGCTCTAAGATTCTAAGGTTTTTCTTAGTTGTTTAAAAGCTTAATCTCTTATTTCATTACTATTAAAAAATTAAACAAATAACAATGTGCTAGGCTACGGATAAGTTCAAAGAAAAAAACTTAGAACCTCAGAAACTTAGCATCTTAGAACCATAAAAAAATGCTAAACTTTGAATTATATAATCCGACGAATTTAGTTTTCGGAAAAGGACAAATTGAAAAACTTTCGACTTTAGTTCCAAAAGGTGCAAAAGTGCTTTTGGCTTATGGCGGTGGAAGTATTTTTAAAAACGGAATTTACGATCAAGTAATCAACAACCTTAAAGGTTTTGAAATTGTAGAATTTGGCGGAATTGAGCCAAATCCGAGATTTGAAACTCTGATGAAAGCTGTTGATGTGATCAAAGCAGAAAAAATCGATTTTATTCTGGCTGTTGGTGGCGGATCTGTAATTGATGGCGTGAAATTTATTTCTGGCGCAGTAAATTTTGAAGGAAATCCGATTGACATTCTTCAAAAAAGAATTTTAATTAAAGAAAATGCAATGCCATTCGGAACGATTTTAACGCTGCCAGCAACAGGAAGCGAAATGAATTCTGGATATGTGGTAACAATTGAAGCAACTCAAGAAAAATTATCTTCTGGCGGAAGTGCTTTATTCCCACAATTTTCAATCTGTGATCCTACAGTAATTTCATCTTTGCCAAAAAGACAAATAGAAAATGGTGTTGTAGATGCTTACACTCACGTTATGGAGCAATATTTAACATATCCGACAGATGCTTTTCTTCAGGATAGAATTGCCGAAGGAATTTTACAAACGTTAATTGAAGTAGGCCCTGGCGTTGTACAAAACCCAACCGATTATACTTTAGCTTCCAATTTTATGTGGAGCTGTACAATGGCTTTAAACGGATTAATCCAAAAAGGTGTTCCAAGCGATTGGGCAACGCATATGATTGGTCACGAATTAACGGCGCTTTACGAAATTGATCATGCTAGAACTTTGGCGATAATTGGCCCAAGTTTGTACCATGTAATGTTTGAAACTAAAAAAGCAAAATTAGCGCAGTACGGAAGAAGAATCTTCAACTTAACTGGTTCTGATGAAGAAGTAGCAAAAGAAGCCATCAATAAAACCGTTGAATTTTTCCACAAAATGGGAATGGATACTAAACTTTCTCAATATACAGAAGACTATTCTAAAACTGCCGATTTTATCGTAAATCGTTTTGAAGAAAGAGGTTGGAAAGGTTTAGGAGAAAATCAATTGGTAACTTTAGACAAAGTAAAATCAATTGTGGAGCTTAGTTACTAAAAATAAATTCCAAATTTTCAAAATTCCAAATTCCAATCTTATGCGTATTGGAATTTGGAATTTTTTTATTGATATTTTTTAAAATTTGGAATTTCATTAAAAAAGGCGTTCTAAACAAGTTTAGGAACGCCTTTTCAAAATACTAAAACAAAACTAACTAACTCAATTTTTTCTAAATTCATTAAAAATCTAATTTATAAACTATTATAACGAAAGGTGATTCCTTATTATTGTATCGCATTTAAAAAAATATTTTTACACTTAAACTTCTTGAAAGTCATTGCAATTAAAGCGGTTTGCCAAATTTCTTAAAGCAGATTTTGCTTTATTAGCACATTATTAAGTACTTTTGTTTCAAATTAATAAAATAATGAGCGAAAAGTTAAAATTTGCAGTAATTGGAGGAGGAAGTTGGGCAACGGCAATTGCCAAAATGTTATGTGTGAATCTTTCAGAAATTGCGTGGTATATGCGTAATGAATCTGCAATTGAACATCTTCAGAAATACAAACACAACCCTAACTATTTAAGTTCTGTTGAATTTGACACCAACAAACTTAAACTAACAAGCAATATAAACGAAGCAATAGAATATGCAGATTATATTATTTTTGCAATTCCATCAGCCTTCTTAGATGCCGAGTTAAAAAACATGACGGTTTCTTTGTCAGATAAAATCATTTTTTCTGCAATTAAAGGTATCGTTCCAGAAACGAGTTTAATTGTCGGCGAACATTTCCATATTCAATACGACATTCCATATTACAACATTGGAGTTATTACAGGACCTTGTCACGCAGAGGAAGTTGCCTTAGAAAGACTTTCTTACCTAACAATTGCATGTGGTGATCCAGAAAAAGCTTGTACTGTAGCAAAAACACTTTCAGGAAATTATATCAAAGCCAAAATTTCAGATGATATTATCGGAACTGAATATGCTGCAATGCTGAAAAACATTTACTCTATTGCTGCCGGAATTGCTCATGGTTTAGGCTATGGTGATAACTTCCAGTCGGTTTTAATGAGTAATGCGATTCGCGAAATGAAGAAATTCATCAGAAAAGTGCATAAAATGAAACGTAACATCAACGATTCGGCTTACTTAGGCGATTTATTGGTTACAGGATATTCGGTTTTCTCTAGAAATAGAATGTTCGGAAATATGATCGGAAAAGGATACACTGTAAAAAGTGCCATGATGGAAATGAGCATGGTTGCCGAAGGTTATTACGCAACAAAAAGCGCTTATAAACTAAATCAAGGTTACGGTGCTAAAACGCCAATTATAGATGCCGTTTACGCTGTTTTGTACGAAGGAAAAGACGCTAAAACGGTTTTCAGGAAATTAACGGAATCTTTGGATTAGGTTCGTAAGAAAATAGAATAAAGAGTATAGAAAATAGATTTTAGTAGATAAAGAAAAGAGTCAAGACGAAATTAAATAAGTCTTGACTCTTTTTTTATCCTCAAAGTAGAAGTCTATTTTTTCTATACTCTTTATTCTATTTTCTTTATTCTATTTCCTTTATTCTATTTTCTTTATTCTATTTTCTTTATTCTTTAAAACTCTACTTCACCATAACTCCTTCAACAAACAAAATCGGCACTTCTTCCGTATTGTTTTCGTCAAGCGAATTAGCTTTAAAAATAAACTTCTTATCGTACAAAGTATTTCCGATGAAGAAAGTTACCATAAACTCATTATTAAGCGCTAAAAGGCTTTTTTCTACCAATTCTATCTTTACAACAGAAACCGAAGGAACCTCAACAAAAGCGTGACGCAAGATTGATGTTTTTTTCATTTCACCATCAATAGTACCAAATGCCTTTGAAACTACCATAACGCTGTCTAAGTTAAAATCACTGTCATTAACTAAGTAAGCGTACCAAACTTTCTCCATAAAATCGTCACTCCATTCTTGCACTGCTGCAAGAAACACATTTTCGACTTCTGGAATTATTATATCTTTTTTCATAATCTAGTAATTAGTAAAAAGTAAATAGTGATTAGAAAGAAAACTTCTCACTAATCACTATTTACTATATAACTTTTTTTTAAATATTAGCTTTGAACTGCTCTAAGAAACGAACATCGTTTTCATAGAACATACGGATATCTCCAATTTGGTATAAAAGCATTGCAATACGCTCTACTCCCATTCCGAAAGCAAAACCGTTGTATTCATCTGGATTGATATCGCAGTTTTTCAAAACGTTTGGATCTACCATTCCGCAACCTCCAATTTCTAACCAACCCGTTCCTTTTGTAATTCTGTAATCAGTTTCTGTTTTCAGTCCCCAATAAATATCAATTTCAGCACTTGGCTCTGTAAACGGGAAATAAGATGGACGAAGACGGATCTTAGATTTTCCGAACATTTCTTTTGTGAAATAAAGTAACGTTTGTTTCAAATCGGCAAAAGACACATCTTTGTCAATGTATAATCCTTCCACCTGATGAAAAATACAGTGCGAACGAGAAGAAATCGCTTCATTACGAAAAACACGTCCTGGAGAAATTGTACGAATTGGCGGTTTATGATTTTCCATATAACGCACCTGAACAGATGATGTATGCGTACGTAATAAAACATCTGGATTGGTCTGAATGAAAAATGTATCCTGCATATCACGCGCCGGATGATATTCTGGTAAATTTAATGCTGTAAAGTTATGCCAATCGTCTTCGATTTCTGGTCCTTCAGAAACGTTGAATCCGATATTGGCAAAAATATCAATAATCTGATTTTTAACGATAGAAATAGGATGGCGAGAACCAATAATTACTGGCTCTGCCGCACGAGTTAAATCTCCAAAAATACCTTTTGATTCTTCTTTGCTTTCAAGTTCTTCCTGAATAACTCTTACTTTTTCTTCAGCAACAGCTTTTAAAGTATTTATTACTTGTCCAAAATCCTTTTTCTGGTCGTTTGGAATATTTTTAAATTCAGTAAAAAGTTCTTTCAGCAACCCTTTACTTCCTAAATATTTAATACGGAATTGTTCTAACGATTCTTTATTTTTCTCATTAAAGGCTTTAGCTTCCTCTATGTGCTGTTTTATCTTATCTATCATTTTCCTTCGATAATTGAGAGTACAAATTTAGTGTTTTTAGTTGAAACTATGCGGTCACAGTCGCAGTTTTAGGTTTTCTGTAAATTATTTTATCAGATTTAACTTTTCTTCAATTTGTTTAATCTTTACATGCCAATAATCTAAACCTTCTTGATTGGTTACTATTTCCTTTTTGTAATTAGGAGAAATACTGCTTAGTTTATGCCAGTTTTTATTTAAATCGCGTTCTCTTTCTTGTTTATTTGTTGGTTCGATTCTAGTGCGCCAAAAGCCCATATTTTCAAGATAACTTTTTTTTATCCCTTCAAAATACTCCACTAATTTTTCTTTTGAATTTGGAATATAGCCAGACCCACTACAACCGCAGGAGTGAAACGTAATGCCTACAGAAAACAAACTTTTAATATGTTCCCACTTTTTGATATCGTCTTTTTTAGGCGATTCAAAATCTAGCCCCATATTGGCCATAAACTCCCCACATTGTGGACATTTGGCTTCAAAAACCGATGCTTCTCCTTTTTTTATATCAACCATCAATCTTCTTTTAAATGTCTTTCGACAATTAAAGCAAGCGTAATGAGGCTTATAAGATGTCATGGCGTATCTGCACATTTTTTTAATTTTAGTCTCAGTTTTCAGTGACAGTTTACAGTCTCAAACACTGTAAACTGAGACTGCGACTGTAAACTAAAAAAACTACTCAATAAGTTTCCTTTCCAAAAAATAACTCACAATAGCTTCTTTCATTAAAACCGATTGTTCACCGGCTTTTAAAGGCGGCAAATTTTCTTTTACTTTATAATGAGGCCAGCCTTCATCGTCGAAATATTCGAATTCATAAAATCCATATGGTTCTAGCAATCGACAGATTGCAATGTGCATTAAATTCAGCTTTTCATCTTTCTTGTATTCGCGGTGTACTTTTCCGTATTCTTGAACTCCGATTAGGTAAATTATGGCATCCAAATCTAAATCTTCGCCTTGCGAAAATTGATTGGAAAGTATATCAACGAGCTTTTCCCAGCGCTCTTTTAATTGTGTATCTCTAGACATTTAATTTATGATTTTTGATTGTAGATTTTAGATTGCTGATTAAAAATCAATTCTGAGGGGGCAGAATCGCAATCTATATTCTAAATTTTGATTTGCAAAGATACAGAGTTCAAACTCAATGTGCCTAAAAAAATTAAACTCATAAAATTACGTCTGCCATAAAACCTGTGAACCTTTGTCTCTCTGCACCTCTGAACCTTAAAAAAAGGTATATCTTTGCGCCTTTATTAAACACCCGTAAAACATGAGTTTTTTTGATATTATTGTAGCCGCGCTTTTAGGATACAGTTTGTATAAAGGCATTAAAAATGGACTTTTTGTAGAAGTTGCCTCTTTCATTTCTCTATTATTAGGAATTTATCTTGCCATTAAATTTTCTTCATTAATGACGGGAATGATTTCAAAACACGTTTCTTGGAATCCTACCAATATTCAAATTACAGCTTTTATTCTGACTTTTATTTTAGTGGTAATTGGAGTTTATTTCTTAGCAAAAATCTTAACGGGAATTGCAGATTTTGCCATGTTAGGCTGGATGAATAAACTCGGTGGTGGATTTTTCAGGATTTTAAAAACCATTTTGATTTTAAGTATTTTTATTGCTTTGTTTGAGAAAATAAATTTCAATAATACTTTCGCTAAAAAAGAAACTTTAGATAGTTACATTTTTTATAATCCAGTAAAGAAAGTTGCTGCTTTTGTGTATCCATCAATTGAGAAATGGTACGAAACATTTAAAAAGGAACATTCTGAGAAACCAGAAGAAGAAAAAGAACAGACAGAAAAATAATTGCTCGATCGTTTATTATTAGAAAGCCTCAGCGAGGCGATATATTTATAGAAATTAAATCGTAAAAATGTAAAAGAGCTCCAGAGGAACGACATATTTGAATTGTAAATAATTTATATGTCGCTCCGCTGGAGCTTTATATTGTAAATACCTATTTTATTCTATAAATATTTCGCTTCTCCGAAGCTTATCTAAAACTTGGTTTCTATGCTTTCTCCTTTTTTCAAAATAATTTCTTTTTTGTAATTACCGAAAACTAAAGTTGTTTTACCTCCATTTTTAGAAGAAATAATTACTCTTTGTATTTTTTTATTACTCCACGTCATTTCAATTTCAAATCCGCCGCGAGCGCAAATTCCTTTCACAGAACCTTCTCCCCAAGCGTCTGGTAAAGCGGGAAGTAATCGAATTTCGTTTTCGTCTGACTGCACCAACATTTCAGCAACAGCAGCTGCCCCTCCAAAATTACCGTCAATTTGAAATGGCGGATGTGCATCAAATAAATTCGGATACGTTCCTCCTCCTCTTCTTGGTTTTTCTGTTTTCTTTCCGTCGGGATCTACGTAACGAAGCAATTCACGATACATTTTATAGGCACGATTCCCATCCCAAAGTCTTGCCCAGAGATTGATTCTCCAACCTTTTGACCAGCCTGTGGTTTCGTCACCTTTTATTTCTAATGTCTTCTTTGAAGCTTCCGCTAAATCCGGAGTTTTCAAAGGTGTAATATGATCGCCAGGAAAAAGTCCGAATAACTGTGACTGGTGCCTATGTTTCGGGTCATTATCATCCCAATCAAAATACCATTCCTGCAGATTTCCTTTTTTCCCAATTTGGTACGGATGCAATTTTGAAAGTGCTGTTTCTAGTTTTTTTCTAAAATCAGCATCTGTATTCAGCACTTTTGACGCTTTTATAGTTTTATCAAAACATTCGCGAATCATGGCTAAATCAGCAGTTCCTCCGTAGAATGTTGCTCCCACAAAACCTTCTGCTAGTTTATATTGATTTTCTGGTGAAGTCGAAGGCGATGTAATTAAGTTTCCGTTTTTATCGGTAACCAACCAACCTAAACAAAATTCAGCAGCACCTTTCATTAACGGATATCCTTCTTTTTTCAAATACCCTAAATCTTGTGTAAAAGTATAATGTTCCCAAATATGTGTACTCAGCCACGCTTGTGCCATTGGCCAGCATGCCCACATTGGATCTTCTTTTCCGAACTGTCCCACCGGATTGGTCATGGCCCAAATATCTGAATTGTGCGCCGCAGCCCAACCTTTATCTACTCCGTAAAAAGTCTTCGCTGTAACTTTTCCCGTTACCGAAAGATTTTTAATAAAGCTCAAAAGTGACGAATGCATTTCAGAAAGATTGGTATTTTCTGCCAGCCAGTAATTTTCTTCCAAATTGATATTCATCGTATAATTACTGCTCCAAGGCGGACTCAAATGCGGATTCCAAAGTCCTTGTAAATTGGCTGGAACGCCCAAAGTTCTTGATGAGCTGATTAATAAATAACGTCCGAAATTGAAATACAGAATTTCTAGATTTTTATCTTCTTTTCCGTCAGCATAACGCAATAAACGTTCGTCTGTCGGTAAATCTGGAGCGGTTGTTTTTCCTAAATCTAAGTTGACACGATTGAAGAATTTTTGATAATCGGCAATGTGATTTTCTTTTAATTTATCGAATGATTTTGCGTATGCCTTTGTAAGATTCTCTGCTGCAATTGCTACATCGTCTAAACCTTCTGATGCTGGATTTTTGTCAAATCCGTTAAAACTCGTTGCGACAGAAACAAAAATAATCGCTTCGGTTGCATCTGTTAGAGTTAAGGTTTCTCGAGAACTTGAAATTTTTCCGTCTATTTTTTTGATTTGTACTAAACCTGTAAATCGTGTTCCTCTATCTTTTAAATTCAGATATTTTGGCACAACATTATATCCTGCATTTTCATGAATTGGTGCAGAACCTTTTATTACCAAAATATTATTTCGTACTTCAACATTTGATTGTAAAAGGCTTTTTAGATTAATATCAAAATTCAAAGCACCTTTTTGATCTGCTGTCAATTTGATAATCATGACCTTATCTGGAGCCGATACGAAATATTCGCGCGTATATTTGATACCCGCCATTTCGTAACTTACTTTTGAAATAGCGTTCGAAAGATCCAATTCTCTATGGTAATTTACTGCTTTTCCTTTCTCTGAATTATTGATTTCTAATGTTCCTAAAGGCGCATACGATTCGGAATTTTTTCCCTGAATTTTTTTATTTAATTCTTCTGCCAGTTTATAATTTTCGTTTTTTAATGCTTCTCGAATTGCCGGAATGTTTTTGTAAGCTTCCGGATTCATGTTGGCATTTACGGGTTCGCCCGACCAAAGTGTAATGTCATTCAAATAAATTTTGTCTGAATTGGCGCCCCCAAAAACCGTTGCTCCCATTTTTCCGTTTCCTAAAACCAAGCTTTCTTCAAAGAATTCTGCGGGTTGTTTGTACCATAAAACATTTTTGGATTGCGCAGAAATGTTTGTGTAGCAAGATGTGAGAAGTAAAATGAGAAATGTTTTTTTTATCATATTGTGTTATCTTATCCTAACAGGTTTTAAAAACCTGTTAGGAATTTATTGAATATCTAAAACTAATAAAAATCTATGTTATACCTAACAGGTTTTAGAAACCTGTTAGGATAAAAAACGGTATCAAATCAGATGTTCTTACGGAACATTTTTTTGTTATATACATTTTATTCAACGGATTTCCGTTGCTACCGACGAAATGTTCCTAACGGAACATATATCGTTGTATATTATCTAGCTCTTTACTAGGGACTAATCACTAATTACTCATAAACTACTTACTCACTTTATATTTTTCATTCGCTGTTAGCATTTCCCAATTATCCGTTCTAAATGGCGATGCTGGGAATTTTTCTTTATTGAAAAGATTAATTGCCGTATCGTCATCTGCCCAGCCGTAGTGTACCGCAACGGGATTTTGAACCTCATTGCTTGAAACAATTACTTTGTTGTCTTTGATTATCGCTTTCGCGGAATGAAAAACTTTGTCTGCACCAGCGATTTCAAATCCTTTTAATTCATCGTTATTTGGCGTTGATAATCCGCTGCCGATGTTATCGAAAGTAAGGATAATTTGGTTTCCTTTTATTGTTTGAGATTTATACGTTGGCCCGCTGTGAACTTGTTTTTTGCCATAAAGATTGTTCATTGCGATGGCTGCCAAACGCAAACCAATATCTTGTTTGTTGGTTGGGTGAATGTCTTTTGCGTTTCCAATATCTGTTGTAACCGCCATTCCGGTGTTTGACAGTTTTAAAGTTTCAGATTGCGCTTCGCGAAGTTCTGCCCAACGACTTCCTTTTTGGCTGTTGCCTCCAAATTCGTCAAAAGTGGATAATTGAACGAAATAAAAAGGGAAGTTTCCTTGTTTGAATTTACTTCTCCAATCGTTGATCATTAAAGGGAATGATTTTTTGTACTCTGCCGCTCTCCAAACATTGGCTTCTCCCTGATACCATAAAGCCCCTTGGATAGCATAAGGAACCAGCGGATTTACCATGGCATTATACAATAGTGACGGATAACTGTTTGGCGAAACTTCTATTCTCACTTTTACGACGTTGAATTTCCAAAGTCCTTCAAGCGGTACATTTGAATCTTTAAAATCGATTTTTAAATCTGCTGGATCGCCATAAATTCCTCCTCCGCCACTGTAATCTGTAATTCTTACGGCAATTACGTTTGTTCCTTCTTTTAAAACGTTTGCCGGAATTTTGTAAATTCTTTTGGCATCCCAAAGATTATTGGTTCCAACTTCTACTCCGTTTACATACGTTTTGTCTTCGTCGTCTACTTTTGCTAAATGCAAAGTGGCTTCTTTTTTGGCTTGTTCTGCTGTTAAAACAATGGTTTTTCGCATCCAGACAATTCCGTCGATATTGCCGATTTGCTGATTTTCCCAAAGTGATGGCACTTTTATTTCTGGCCAGTTTTTATCCTGAAAATTTGCGTTTTTAAATTGCTCTTCGTTTTCCATCGAAACATCAAAACCTTGCACTTTTTTCAGATTGTCTAAAACCGATTTTTTATAGGTTTCAAAAATGGCATTGATATCTACGGTTGGAACATCGGCAATCATGGTTTTAAAATCGGGACTGTTTTCAAAAGCTTCACGGCTTGTCCAAGTTTCTACATTTGTTCCGCCCCAGGAAGTATTGATGATCCCGATTGGGATTTTTAATTCTGAATATAGTTTTCTAGCGAAATAATAGCCAACTGCTGTAAAATTGCCTACATTTTCTTTGTTGGCCACTTCCCATTTTCCTTGCTTTAAATCGTCTTTTGGAGTACCACTTAAATCTTGTGCTACACCAAAATGACGAATCATTGGATAATTAGCATCTGCAATTTCTTTTTCGGAGTTCATCGTTTTAAAAACTTGAAATTCCATATTTGATTGTCCACTGCAAATCCAAACTTCACCAACCAAAACATTTTTAATCGTAATTTTATTTTTTCCGATTACGATCAATTCGAATGGTCCGCCAGCTTTTTCGGCAGCTAAATTTACTGTCCATTTTCCATTTTTATCGGCTGTTGTTTTCTTAATTTGTTTGTTGAAATGAACTTCTACGCTTTCATTCGCATCAGCAAAACCCCAAATCGGGATTTGCTTGTCTCTTTGGAGCACCATTCCGTCAGAGAATATTAAAGGCATTCTTATATTAGCATTAGCTAAAACACTAATAAACAGAAAAATAAACCATAATTTTTTTTTCATTTTTTCTAATTTAAATATTTTTTGAACCATATAAGTGATATAAGTAAATTTAAGCGCAACGTTGAATAAAAACTTAAAATAACTTATATCACTTATATGGTTTTATAACAATTTTCTACTTTAATCCGTCTATTAAAGCGTTTAAAGCTTGAGTATCGAAGACGGTGTTATTGGTTCTATTCATGATTCCAAAACCGTTGTTTCCTAAACTTCCTTCGTCCCAATAAAAAGGTAATAATCCGTTTGCTTTTGCTGTTTTTACCACCGTTTTTAAATAATAGGCTCTTGAGTTTAAATGTAAAGTCAAAGCATCTCCCGTTAAAGTTGTTCTTCGGATTGCTCCAAATTCTCCCAATAAAACCGGAATTCCTTTGTCAACAAATTGGGTTTTCATCAATTTGAAATTCTTTTCTAAATCGGCTTCTTCTCCCCAAGTTGCATTTCGTTCTGTATCGGTCGCAGAATGGAAACCTGTTCCCCAATAGTAGAACATTTTACCCCAAGTTTCGTCTTTGGTTAAACCAGCAAAATTCCACGGAGAATAATAATGTACTTCGACCATCATTCTGCCTGTAACTTTATCTACTGGCAATGTAGTCATTAATTTGTTTGTTTTTTCGATATCTGTCGTTGGCCCTTGAACAACTAAAACACGTGTTGCGTTTTTCCCTCCTGTTGAACGAACAGCATCGATAAAAGTCTGGTGATACGAAGTTAAAACTGCCATTTGTGTTGCATCTTCAACCGCTGGTTCGTTGGCGCTTGCAAAAAGTAAATGTTCGTCAAAACCTCTTAAATGCGTTGCAATTTGTTCCCAAAACGCTTTTTGTTTGGCGTTGTTTTCTACTTTTTTGGCTTCGGTAATATTGTTTTCCAGCCAGCCGCCGTCCCAGTGAATATTGACCACAACATACATATTGTTATCAACACAATATTGTACCACTTCTTTCACTCGGTTTAACCAATCCACTTTGATTTTTGCAGTTGCTGTATTTTCCAAATTCTGATTCCAAGAACAAGGAATTCTAATCGCATTGAAACCATTTGCTTTTACGGCATCAATTAAATCTTTTGTTACTTTTGGGTTTCCCCAAGCGGTTTCGCCTCCAGTTGCCTCCAAAGTATTTCCAATATTCCAACCTAATTTAATTTTTGCTGCCAATTCAACTGCAGAACTTCCCATTCCTGATGCATCGGTTGCAATCGGATTAGTGTTATAACTTGGATATAAACTTCCTGCTGCTTGAGAAACTGAAATTGCCTCAGAAGCAACTTCACTGCCAGTTAAATTAATCACGGCATTTCGCAGCGCTGTAGTCGTATTTTCTAAAGCAGTAATTTTTACTACTGTTTGTCCCGATGTTCCCGTAGTCTGACTTAATTTTATCCAACTGGCAGAATTACTCAAAGTCCAAGTGACACCATTAGAATTAATCGTTATTTCAATTGTATTTTCTTTGCTTTCAAAATCAATTTTACTAGTAGTCGAAGAAAGTGTTTTTATAGTTGGCAGATTTTCTTCTTTATCTGAGCTGCATGCTAAAACGCCTAAAAAAGCAAAGCATAAAACAAAACTCAACAGATAATCTTTGATTGTTTTTTTCATTTGGTTTGGTTTAAGTTAAGTGTAATACCGATTATGTATTCAATATAGTCTAATAAAAATTAGACTATTTTCATACTATATCGGCATTATACAAGAATGGGTTAGACTAATATATAAGTATAAATGTATGAGTTTTTAAAATCAACGCCAGCTTTTAATGGGCTGGCGTTGGTGGTTTGGTTATTTTATAGCAATAACAATTTATTTAACTGTTACCTGAATTTCTTTTTTGATATCTCTTGAAGAAGTTCCTAACTTAATAGTATATTTTCCTGGTTCAACTGTCCATTTTTTAGCGGCAACATCGTAGTAAGCCAATTCTTTTACTGGCACTTTGATCGTCACTTTTTCTGAACTTCCCGCTTTTACATCTGCTTTTTTGAAACCTTTTAATTCCTGTGCTGCACGAGTGATTTTAGAATCAGATTTTGCAGTGTATAATTGAACTACTTCTTTTCCGTCTACTTTTCCTGTGTTTTTAACATCAACCGTAACTTCAATTACGTCGTTTTGAGCGTACGAATCTTTATTTGCTTTTGCATTATCAAGCGCGAAAGTCGTGTATGATAATCCGTAACCGAAAGGATATAATGGTGCAACATTTTTAGTATCAAACCAACGGTATCCAATTAAGATTCCTTCAGCATAATTAACCGCTTTGTCTCCAGGGAAACTATTTGTAGCGTGCGCAGGAGAATCTTTCAATTGTTTAGGCATTGTCCAAGGTAATTTTCCTGACGGATTTACTTTTCCTAAAATAACATCAGCCAAAGCATTTCCACCTTCAGAACCGTTGAACCAGCTCCACACTAAAGCAGAAGATTTTTGACTTACCTCATTAATATCAAAAGGAGCCCCAGCAATCATTACGACAATAGTTTTAGGATTTGCTGCTGTTACTTTTCTAATTAATTCTTCTTGTCCGAAAGGCAAATGTAAATCTCTACGGTCTGAAGCTTCTGTTTCGTAATCACGGTTTGAACCTGCAAAAATGATTGCTACATCTGAGTTTTTAGCTGCTTCTACTGCTTCTTGAACTTTTGCAGGATCTAAAGCATCAATTGTAACTGGACCATTAGCCGTAATATTACCTAAGTTCCCTTTGTTTTTCTCATCGTAACGCTCTAAATATCCTTCAGCATAATTGATTTTGATTGATGAAGGCAGTCTGTTTTTAAGACCTTCAAGAGGCGTAACTTCTCTTTTTGTTTTTACACCCGCTCCAAATCCGCCCAAAGCGTTTTTCTTTGTTGCGTTGTTTCCAATAACAGCAATAGATTTTACTCCGTCTAGTTTTAAAGGCAGTGCATTATTTTCGTTTTTCAACAATACAATCGCTTCTGCCGCAATTTTGTAAGCATCTTGGTAATGCGCTTCGGTTGCGATACTTCCTTTTGCACGCTCGCCTCCGCCCATTGCCTTAATATGGAACAAACCACGCAAAATACGTTTTACATGCAGGTCAATTTCTTTCTCAGAAACCTCACCAGATTTAACTGCTGCAATTAACTTATCGGCCAAGAAAAATTCATTGAAAGGTTTTGGTGTTCCCATTTCAATATCTAAACCATTTTTCAAAGATTTTGCTGTAGAATGAACCGCGGCCCAATCTGAAACTACAATCCCTTTAAATCCCCATTCGTCACGAAGGATTTTATTCAGCATATAATCGTTTTCACATAAATATTCACCTCTGAATTTATTGTAAGCCCCCATTATGCTGTATGCTTTTGCTTCTTTTACAGAAGCTTCAAAAGCTGGAAGATAAATTTCGCGAAGTGTACGCTCGTCAATCTGAACATCAACAAAATCACGATTCGTTTCCTGATTGTTTGCTGCATAATGTTTTACGCACGCCATTACATCTTTTTCCTGTAAACCAACAATTAATGGCACGGCAATTTTTTTATTCAAAAATGGATCTTCAGACATGTATTCGTAAGTTCTTCCTCCAAGCGGTGTTCTTACCATATTGATGGCTGGCGAAAGTAACATGTCTTTATCTCTTGCACGTAATTCTTCTCCTAAACTGGTTCCGAAAGTATGCGCCATTTCAGCATTCCAAGTTGCTGCCAAAGCACCTCCCGCTGGATAATACGTTGCAAAATCGTTTGTCCATCCCGCCGGAGCCCAATTGTCTCTTGAAATTTCTTCACGAACTCCCAACGGACCGTCGGCCATTTTTAATTCTGGAATTCCTAAACGTTTTACGCCTGCGTTTGCAAACATACTGTTCCCGTGAAGCATTCCGATTTTTTCTTCTAATGTCATTTGCGAAATCAATTTGTCGATTTCCGCATCATGTTCTGTACTTATTTCTTTTCCAACATATTCTTCGGTCTGCGCCGAATTTGAAGCTGTTATCTGGGCATCATTTTTACACGAAGTAAAGAATGCAAAAACTAGAGCTGATGAAAGGAATATCATTTTGTTTTTCATAGATAGTTAGGTGTTTTTTGATTTAAAGATTTTTGATTCCTCACGTATCCTCTTTAAATACCGTTAATACTATTTTTATGTTTGTGGTTTTCTCTCAATTATTTTTTAACACATAGAAACATAGCTTTTAGTAACTTAAAAAAGGCGTTTCACTTAGAGTAATGCACATAGAACTATGTGTTAAAGCTTGCTTTTTTTGTGACCTTAAACAGAAGCAAAAAAATCTATGTTTCTATGTGTTTAAATTATTGTTTAATTAAATTCAGCATTACAACATCATTTTCGTTGATTTTGAATTCTCTGCTGAAAGTTCCTTTTCCGTCAATTGTAATTTTTTCTGTCGAAATGGGTGCGCCGTTATTTTTCTCTTTTATGGAATTTACTTGTTCACGTGTTAACTGACTCGGCTTGTTCATCGCTAGATAATCCGCGTAAGCGTCATTTACTTTATAACCTACTTTGTAAATTTCTAAAAGATATTTTCCTTTTTGCATTCCGTCAACTTCCACTTTTACTTTACCTTTTTCTTTTGATGGAAGGTCTTTTATGTAATACGTTTGATTCAATTCTTTATCACCGGGATGTGTATTGGTAAAATCCCACAATAAAACCTGAACATCTCCTTTTGCATTTTTAGAAGTCAAAGAAGCTTTATCTGAATTTTGAAGTTCCGTTTCTCCCAATTTATTCATTAAATAATAAGAGAAATAAGCTGGCTTTTTAATTCCCTGAGTATTCAATAATCCGAAACCTCCGTGAAAAGGCGTAAATCTTGGTCCTGGTTCTTCAAAAATATCCGTAAAAACCCAATATGACATGGAGTTTGCAGCATTACCAACTTGTTTTATTTTTTGCAGAATATAAGCTGCCGAATGATAACTGTCGTGAATTGGATCTGCTGGTGTATACGATGTGCTCCATTCCGTATAATGCAATTCCAAATTTGGTTTTGCTGACGCTGCAATTTGTTTTCTCGAATTTAAAATATCACCGCTTACGCCGAATTCATCCTGACTCAAGATAGTTCCCGAAGTTCCAAATTCGTCCAAATATCCGTGTTTCACTCCGTAAGTATGTGTCGAAACAAAATCCATTGGAACATTATTCTTTGCACAAAAATCAATAGTTTCAGGAACCCATGCTGCTCCTGCCGTTGCTGGGCCACCAACTTTATATGCAGGATTTACGGCTTTTACGCCACGAGCTGCGTAATCGTATAGTTTAAAATAATCTGCCTGCGTTCCTGTCCAAAAACCTGGGGATAAATTCGGTTCGTTCCAAACTTCAAAATACCAAGTTTTTACTTCTTCATCTCCGTAACGTTCTTTAAAATGCTGGGTTAAATTTTTAACTAAATCTTCCCATTTTTTATAATCTTTTGGAGGCGTAACGTTTCCTTTCCACCAAAAAATAGTTTCTTTTCCGCTTGCCAAAGCATTCGGCATAAAACCTAATTCTACAAAAGGCTTCATTTTTAAACTCACAATATAATCGAACAAAACGTCTACATATTGGTAATTGTATTCTGGATTTCCTTTTTCGTCTTCACGATAAACGGCCATATCATCAGACAATAAACCATGAAATCGAATATACTTGAAATCGCATTCTTTTTTCACCAATGCCAATTGCTGCTGCCAATCTGCACGAAGACCTTCATTTGCTCTTCCAGCACCGATGCATTCTTTAAACATGGTGTTTAATTTTCCTGCTTCTTTTTTATAATCAACTTTTATAATTCGATTTTCAGCATTATTGTTTTGTCCAATGATTTGGATTGAATGAATTAAAACCAATAATATTAAAATTCTTTTCATCTGAAAATGGTTTTGGTTATCCTAACAGGTTTCCAAAACCTGTTAGGTATTTATTTTACTCAATCTAAAAGTTTCTTTAATTGCGATGTAATATTGATACCTAACAGGTTTTGGAAACCTGTTAGGATACTAAAATCTAATAGTTATATTTTTTTGAATCTTACTGCGCCACCGCCAGCTCCACCTAATTTCAATTGTAATTTATCTGAAGCTTTTACTGTTTTCTTAGAAATTGCCACTGCTTCTGGATTATGCGTTTGATCTGTTCCTTCGGCATCAACATAAATTTGTGCTTCGTAAGTTGCATTTGGATCTAAGAATGATAATGAAACTTCTACATTTCTTGGTTTTTCATTCGTCAAAGTTCCTAAATACCAATCAGCACTATTTCTGTCTTTTCTTGCCGTTGTGATGTATTCGCCAATTTTTCCTTCTAAGATTTTAGTGTCTTCCCAATCTGTTGGAACGTCTTTTAAGAATTGTAAAGCTGGTTTTCCTTCGTAGTTTTCTGGAAGATCTGCCAACATTTGAATTGGAGAATAAATCGTTACGTACAATGCTAATTGCTGTCCAACTGTTCCTTGAATTCTTTTTCCCGGATAACCTTGTTTTACCTCAACGTCAAAAATTCCAGGTGTAAAATCCATTGGCCCAGAAAGTAATCTTGTGAACGGAATAATACTTAAATGGTTTGGCGGATTTCCTTCGCTCCACGCGTTATATTCTTGTCCACGCGCTGCTTCTCTCGAAACCATGTTTGGGAAAGTTCTTCTTTCTCCCGTATCTTTTATTGATTCGTGGTATAAAACGGCTAAATCATATTGTGCTGCTTTTTCTAAAATATATCTGAAATAATTTACTCCAAACTGTCCGAAGTGCATTTGTTTCATATTCAATTTAGAACCTACATGACCGATTTTTACCGTGTGGATTCCCAGTTTTTTGTATAAAGCAAAACCTTCATCAACTTCTTTTAAATAGTTAATTAAGTTTGAACCTGTTTCGTGGTATCCGATTAATTCAATGTTCTTTTTCTTTCCGTATTCCACTACTTTTTCTAAGTCGAAATTGTCGGCACTTTTTGTGAAGCTAAACATATGCATACGGTTCTCATACCAACCTGGTGTCCAGCCTTTGTTCCAACCTTCGATCAATAAATGGTTGAAACCTTCTTTTGCTGTAAAATCGATATACGTTTCGGCATTTTTGGTTGTTGCACCTTGTTTGTCGCTTTCCCAGAAAGTATATTTTCCAATGTGCATTCCCCACCAAATTCCTAAATATTTGTACGGTTTGAAATAGCTGTTTGTGTTTTTTAATTTGTTTGGTTCATTAAGATTTAAAACCAAATAAGAAGTAATCAATTCTCCTGGATTTTCTCCAATTTGAAGTGTTCTCCAAGAAGAAGTAAAAGTATCTTTTACGCGAACTTTTATTCCGTCAGGCCAAGGCACTAAATCTGATTTTAATTCTGTTCCTTTATTGTTCACCAAAGTCATACTTGCAAAATCGATCAAGTTTGCTTCGTGAAAACTTAAAGCCAATCCGCTTTTACTTTCGATTGTTAGTGGAGTTAAAACCGTATCCAAAGTACTTACCGGCGCATCTTTAAAAAGATATTCGTCACGGTTTTCTCTGTTTGCCGGAATCCACCATGCTTTTCCATCTTCTTTTAAATTAAAAGTCGTTTTTTCATCCATAATGAAAATACTGTCTTTTACATTTTGTTTTGGATAAACATATCTAAAAGCCACTCCGTCATCAAAAGCACGGAACTGGATTTGTAACTTTCTTTTGTTTCCTGTTTTTTGCTGTAAATCAACAACCAATTGATTGTAGTGATTTCTAATGTTTTTCTTTTCTCCCCAAACTTGTTCCCAAGTTTCGTCAAACGTTGAAGTTTTTACTCCTTTTATTTCAAAGTTTGAACTTAAATCTTCATTTCCTTTCAATACAAATCCCATATCAGACGGAGAAATCACTTCTGTTTTTCCGTGAGAAACTGCGTATTTTGGAGCGTTTTTTACCAGCTCAAATTTGATTTTGTTTTTTCCGTTTGGCGATGCCAATTCGTAAGCACTTTTCGTTTTTTGACTGTAGCCTATTGTCATTGAAAACAATACAGCTGGGAGAATTAGATAGTTTTTCATGTTTTTTGGTATTATATTTTTTTTGCCACTCCCGATAGCTATCGGGATAAAAGGATTGAAAAGGATTTTTTATTTTTTCTCTCGCAGATCTGGCAGATTGAGCTGATTTTAATATTAAAAAAATCTGCATGATCTGCGAAATCTGCGAGAGTAATAATCCTTTTAATCTGTATAATCTGTGGCTATATTTTTTTGCCACGAATTACACCAATTATCACCAATTCAATTCGTGGAAATTCGTGCAATTTGTGTTTAACTTTTTTATTTAATCCACTCGGTTTTAAAAGTGGTTTTTCCGTTTAATGGATTTGCGACTACATCGAAATTATTTCCATTTTTAGTAACTTTTATTTCTTGTACCGCGTCACCTTCTGGTAAAAATACTTTGGCTGTTGCCGAAGTGGTTTTGTCGCTTGCATACACTTTTAAGGTCAATTTGCTCCAATCCATATCTTTTGTAGACTGCGCTAAACCAATGTGTGGAATTGCAGTTCCATCTTTAATTAAAACTACAATTGGCACTTCACCAGCTTTAATTTTATGCCATCCTGATTGATATACTTTTTTAGTTTGATAATCGATCCAAGTTCCTTCTGGAAGATAAACATCTCTTTCTTCAACTTCTTCAAAAAGTGGCGCAACCAACATACTTGATCCAAATAAATATTGATTATCTACTAACCAAGCTCCCGGATCGTTTGGATATTCTACAAAAAGAGCACGCATCATTGGTAAACCTTTTTGAGAACTTTCTTTAGCTTGAGCGTAGATATATGGCATTAATTCGTAACGCATATTATCTGCTTTTCTAAATCCTTCTAAGAATTCTTTGCTGTACAACCAAGGTTCGCGAGGCGGTTCTCCGTGGCTTCTTACGTGTGAAGTCAACATTCCGAAAGGAGTCCATCTTCTGTAAATGTTCTCAGGAGATTTAGTTGCGAAACCTCCAACATCATGACTCCAAAAACTGAATCCGCTTAATCCTAAAGAAAGTCCGCCGCGTAATTCTGCCGACATCGCTCCGTTTGTAGTTTCAGAATCTCCTCCCCAATGTAAAGGATAACGCTGTGATCCTGCCCAAGTACTTCTTGCCCAGATTAAAGTGTATCCTTTTTCTTTTTGAGTGATTTCTGCAACTGCTTTATTGTAACGAAGAGGGTATAAATTATGCTCATAGAAACCAGTTCTTCCCGAATGGTAAATTCCGTCTGGCGGAGCAGCTTCTCCAAAATCTACTTTGAAAACGGCAACACCTTCATCAAACAACTTTTTCAATTTTCCTTGGTACCAAGAAATTGTTTCTGGATTTGAGAAATCTAAAACAGCATCTTCGTACGGAAGATTTCCTTTTCTATCTCTTACCGCTAAGTTTTTATCCATGATTTCAGGGAACAAAGTATTCTTTGGCGTGAAATAAGGCAACTGCCAAAGACAAACTTGGAAACCGTCTTTCTTTAAATCAGACATCATTTTTGTTGCATCTGGGAAACGAGATTTTGCAAACTCGTAATTGTTTCTCCAATCTACATCAAACCAGCCTGTATCAAAGTGAATAACATCGGTTGGGATTTTATATTTACGTAAATCTCTTGCAACATCTCTTCCTTCTTTTTCAGAGAAATAAGTAATTCTACTCATCCAGAAACCGAATGACCAAAGTGGTGGCATTGCTGCTTTTCCAGTCAGATTCGTGTATTGGTCTAAGATATCTTTTGGTTCTCCGATAAAGAAAAACAAATCGGCTTCGTCGTCTCCAATGTACATTTCGTTGGCACTCGAAAAATATTTTCCAAAGTCAACTGTAATTGGTGTTGAATGATGCATGAAAACCCCGTAACCGCGGCTGCTCATGTAAAACGGAATTGGTTTGTACATGGTTTCATTTTGGATTCCGTTAGCGTCATCCGTCCATAAAACTACTTTTTGTCCGCGTTTGTTGAATTGTGTGAAAGATTCTCCACAACCAAATATTTTTTCGTCTGGTTCTAAACTGAAAGCCGCACCCATACTTCTTGAATAATCGCTATTTCTGCGAACGTAAGAAAACGGAAGTGTCGGCGTGTATGTGTTTTTAAAATCAGTATCGTGAAGCGTACTTGTCAGTAATTTTCCTTTTTCATCATAGATTTTTACATGCCAAGGTTTTGTCAAAATTTCAACTCTTCCGTGTTTGCTTGTGTAACTGTGACCGCCTTCAATTTTAGCATATTTCCATAATTCAGGATGATTTGGCGCAACGCCGTCAACCAACATTAAAGATTCTTTTTCCGGATGAAATTGCGGTCCAGAAGTGGTTTTGATTCTAACTGTTCTATCTGAAACAAATTGAATTTCGAATGGCAAAACAGGAGATTCTGCATATTCTGTTGTTGGAAATTCGTTTGCTTTTTCCACATCTGGTTTCATCATCATGTTGTTGAAAGCCTGACGTGTTTTATAATTGTATCTCAAATATTTGATCGTTCCTTTTCCAGTTGCAGGATCAAAAGAAGCCAATTCGTCTGCGAAATAAAAAGTATTCAGATAGTTCTGAAAATCTTTACTGATATCTATTGGAGCATTTAATACATCTGCGTTTTGGATTTGAGCGTTAGCATTTGGAACTGCTAAAAATCCAAATATAACAGCAGAAAACAATGCGGTTAGTTTTGAGTTTTTCATTGGTTAATAATCTAGATGTTAGTTTATCCTAACAGGTTTTGAAAACCTGTTAGGTATTTTTTTTTTAATATCTTAATTAAATATATTGATACCTAACAGGTTTTGGAAACCTGTTAGGATAGCGCAACATATTATTCTGTTGTAATTACAATTGTAGATTGTTTCAATCCGTTTGCTTTTGCTGTTAATTCCAATCTTCCAGATTGATCTCCAGACTGAACTATTACCAAGCATTTTCCAGCCAAAGCCGTATGTTTATTTCCTTTATACGATTCATGACTAACTGGATCTCCGCTACAAACCCCAACGATTTTTCCGTTTCCTTTTAAAGAGAAATTAATTTCGTTATTTGCATTTGGTGCAATCGTTCCTTTATCATCTAAAATGTCAACTGTGATAAATGACAAATCATTTTTATCTGCTTTGATGGTACTTCTATCCGCAGTCAGTTTTAATTGAGATGGATTTCCAGCTGTTTTAATTTCTTTTTCTAAAACCACTTTTCCGTCTTTACGAGAAATGGCTTTTAAAGTTCCAGCTTCAAAAGGAATTCGCCACATTACATGTAAATCGTCTCCTTTTTTACTTCTTTTTCCAACTGATTTTCCGTTTACAAAAAGTTCCACCTCATCGGCTTTATTGTAATAGGCCCAAACGTCAACAGTTTGTCCTGGTTTCCAGTTCCAATGCGGAAAAATGTGCAAAACCGTTTTGTCTGTCCATTCGCTTTGGTACATATAATACACGTCTTTCGGGAAACCAGCTAAATCGACAATTCCGAAATATGAACTTACAGATGGCCATTCGTACGGAGTTGGTTCTCCGATGTAATCAAAACCTGTCCAAACGTACATTCCTGCCAAGAAATCATGTTTTTTAATAATTTTCCAAGTCGCTTCGTGCGTAGATCCCCAAGGTGTCTGAACTTGATCGTAAGCCGAAACGGTGTTTCCTGGATTTCCTTCTGTAAATTTAAGATCCCATCTTACAGGCCATTTTTTTATGGTATCTGAAACAGCGTCATAATATCCTCTTGTCTGTAAACCTGAAGTCGTTTCAGTTGCGATAAAAGGTGTTTTTGGAAAGTTTTCCAAATGATGTTCAAAAGTTTGATGCGCGTAATTGTATCCGATTAAATCTAAAACTCCAGATCCAGCAAGCGGATTAATCGAAACATTCTTTTTCTCAAATTGTAAAGTCACGGCATCAATATTCATATTCACAGGCGGATTCATTCCTGCAGTCAACGGACGTGTTTTATCATATTGACGCGTAATTGCCGCCAATTCTTTCGCAATTTCAACACCTGTTTCGCTCCATTGTTCTGGAATTTCATTTCCGATACTCCACATAAAAATACTAGCATGATTTCGGTCTCGCAACAATTGATCTATTAGATCTTGTTTGTGCCATTTATCCCAATCGTTTCCGTAATCATATTTGGTTTTCGTTTGCTTCCACATATCAAAAGCTTCATCCATGACAATGAAACCCATTTTGTCGCAAAGTTCTAAAAGTTCTGTAGCAGGCGGATTATGAGAAGTTCTGATTCCGTTTACACCCATTTCTTTTAGGATTTCTAACTGTCGTTCGATTGCGCGCGTGTTGATTGCAGAACCTAACGGACCTAAATCGTGATGCATACAAACTCCTTTTATTTTGACTTGTTTTCCATTCAAAATAAACCCTTTGTTCAAATCGAATTTAAAATCTCTGATTCCGAAAGTGGTTTTGTATTGATCTATGATTTTATCGTCAAGCGAAATCTCGGTAACTGCTGTGTACAACTCTGGTTTTTCATCTGACCATAATGCCGGATTTTCAACTTCTGCCGATTGATTCAGAATTTGGTTTTCGTTGGCGTTGATTGTTATATCTTGAGTAACCGATGTTACTTTTTTGTCTTCTTTAAAAATGGTGGTCGTTACCGTTGCTTTTTTACCTTCTTTGTATTGATTTTTTATTGTTGTTTCAATACTTAAAGAAGCTTTTTGGGCTGTAACTTTTGGAGTTGTAATATAAGTTCCCCATTGTCCAACATGAAGTTTGTCTGTCGTTTCAATCCAGACATTTCTAAAAATTCCTGAACCCGAATACCAGCGTGAATTAGGCTGTTTTGAATTGTCAACCTTAACAATTATTTCGTTGTTTTTGTCTCCGTAATTTAAATACGGTGACATATCATATTGAAAACCAATATATCCATTTGGACGTTTTCCTAAATAGTGACCGTTTATCCAGACTTCGCTGTTTCTGTAAACGCCGTCAAAAGTGATTGAAGTAATTTTTGTGCTGTCTTCTGCAGCAACTTTAAATGTTTTTTTGTACCAGCCTAAACCTCCATTTAGAGATCCTCCGCCATAACCGCCAGGGCTTTTTTCATCAAATTTTCCTTCGATGCTCCAATCGTGAGGAACGTCTAAAGTTCTCCATCTTGTTGAAGCTCCAATTGTATCTTTATCAATAATGCTATCATTAAGATGAAAGCTCCAATCTGCATTAAAAGAAACTTTTCGGTTTACAAACGCATCTTCTTTTTTAGAGCAGGAATTCAAGAAAAAAACTCCAATTGCGATTGCCCATAAACTTATGTTTTTTATGTTTTTTCTAATATGCATAAGTACTTTTTATTTTTTGGAATTTGAAGATAGAAATAAAAAACGGTTTCGTTTATTTCTCTATAAAATAATTTAAGTCTCAGTCTTAAAGAACATTACAAAATGCTTTTAGGACTGAGACTTCAAAACTAACTAACTTACGATTTCGGCTTGTAGTGGAATACAATTAAACAAACTCCTTCACCAGTTCTGCTTTGGTCACGCACTACTGCTAATCTTAAAGATGTTGCCGTAAGCTCAACCACTTTTACGCTGATCCAGTTGCTGCAGTCTCCATAATAGTCTCCACCGTAAAGCATCTCTACTCCACCATTAAAAACTAACTTGTTATTTGCAATATCAAATGAATATGTTCCTTTTTTTGTAGTTTGATTGTTGTTTGCAATCGCTGTTTGGGTAACCGATGTATTGTAATTTCCATTTAAATCAAAATACATTTCTCCCCAATTTTTATTAGCCATTACCCAAGAATTGCTTGCGTAATCTGGTAACCAGCTCCAGTTATCGCCAGATGTTGCTGGATAATCTAAGCCTGCCCATCCTACTGGATCTGTAAAATCTAAAACCCAAGTTTTTCCGGCAACACCATTTGTAAGCATTTGCCATTTTGGATCTCTAAAATAAGTTTCGTCATTTTCGGCAATGTTAACCACCACTGGAGCAGCTTCTACAGAACCTCCTCTTGTATAAGCAGTGTAATAAATAGTATATTTTCCGGCAAAAGGCAGGATTACTTGATCGCTGCTTTTGTTAGAATGTCCTAATTCATTTCCTGCTGCATCTACATATTTCCAAAATGGAATAACAGTCGGGTCGTCACTTTTAAAATTTACAAGATTTTTATTTGTAGCATCTTGCGTGATAGAAAACTTAAGTGTCTCTGGTGTCAAGGTAACTGCTGGAAGGCTTTCGCGATCCTCAATTGCCTCACAAGAAAATAACAGCGAACCAATTGTAACAGCTGCTATTAAAATATATAATATACGTTTCATAGTCATTTTGTTTTGAATTAATTCCAACCTGTATTTTGAGTTATTGTACCATTTGAAAGAATGATTTGCGATTGCGGTAATGGGAACCAGCCTTGAGTCTCTGTTCTAAAAGTAACTGCAAACTGAGAACCTCCAGTAGTGTTATCAATAGCTGCTTTCATTGCAGGCATTCCTTGTCTGATTAAGTCAAAATAACGAAGTCCTTCAAGAGCCAATTCTAATTGACGCTCTTTCATGATGTTTTCGATACTAGCTGTTTTTCTATGAGTAGTGTTTTTAAAAGCACGATCACGAACTCTGTCAAAATCTGCTTGCGCTAAAGCTGGGTTAGACGATAAATTCAATTCAGCAGCCATTAACAATACATCTGAAAAACGAATAATAGCATAATCTTGGTAGTTGTCAATCTGGAAATTTCCTCCGTTTGCTTCTACAACAGCTGTTCCTGCCGCATTTGTAATTGGGCAATATTTTTTCCAAGAATATCCTGTGTACTGGCGTTGCTCTCTAGCTTGCGCATCAAAATTTAAATTTTCGCCTGCATAATCAATAAATGACGCTGCTTTTCTAGTATCACCCGCTTCATAAGCATTTACTAAGGCAGGATTAACTGTAGCTCCTCCCCAACCTGTTGCATATTTTCCAATTGAACCTCCACGTGGCGCAATGTTTACTTGGAAACGGTTTCCTTCGTGAAGATCCCAGTTTCCTTTTCCTGAACCGTTAAAACGAACTGCCCAAACCATTTCTGTATTATCTTCACCAGCAAAATTTTCGAAAGAAGCTGCTAACCAAAGATTAGCAAAATCAGCCACTAAACCATGTCCGCTATTATTTACTGCATCGTTAATGTAAGCTGTTGCTTCTGCTTTAGAAACTACACCAGCCAAATCTGTCTTGCCATATGTTCCTGTATAGAATAAGAATGTTCTAGCCAAATAAGCTTCTGCAGCCCATTTTGTAATACGGCCGTAATTAGCATTTCCTGCTTGCGAATAGTTTTCTGGCCCTAAATTGTCTGCCGCAAATTTTAAATCTTTTGCAATTAAAGCATAAGTAACTTCTGCAGCTTGTCTTGGCAATTCGAACTCGCTTGTTGTTACAGTATGATCTAATGGAATAATATCTCCAAACATTTTAGCCGCTGTAAAATGGAAATGTGCTCTTAAGAAACGAGCTTCAGCCTCATAACGAGTTTTCAAAGCAGTATCAGAACCCCAGTTTACTTTATCTAAATTTTCTAACAAAATGTTCGCTCTGTAAATTCCTAAATAAGCATTAGCCCAAACATCTTTGTTCATGTCTTTGTCTGAAACATACAAGAAACGATCCCATTCGATATCAGATTGAGCATCTGCAATACCATAACCTCCAAAACAATCATCAGAAGCCTGCTCACTAATCAATAAAGGTCCGCCGTAAGCCTCGCGCTGCAAAATATCGTAAACTGCTACGAGACCTTCAAAAGCATCAGATGGGGTTTTATAAAAATTCTCTGTTACCTTATCTGTGTATGGTTCATTTTCCAAGAAATCCTGCGAACAAGCACCTAAAGTAAGTAAGCTTGAAAGCGCAAATAATTTTATATATCTTTTCATGATTTTCAAATTTTAAAAGTTAACATTCAGACCCATCAAATAGGTTCTTGGCTGAGGATAATATCCAACATCAATTCCTTTAGCCCAAGACTGGTTTACGTTTCCGAAACCAATTTCTGGATCCATTCCTTTGTACTTTGTGAATGTATAAAGGTTATTTCCTGCAACATATAATCTGAATTTACTGAAGAAACTAAGTTTTGTTGTAAGCTTTGTTAAATCACATCCGATTGTAGCATTTTTAATTCTGAAGAAATCTGAATCTTGAATATATAAATCAGAGAATTTAGTATAGTTCCCGTTTGCATCAGTTCCATAAGTTACTCTTGGAATTCTGTTAGAAGTCCCTTCAGTTGTCCATCTGTTCAACACATCTGTAGTGTTGTTTGTGTAAGCACGTGTGTAATCGTGAACACCAAACACGTTTTGTCCTCCTGCGATACCGTAAGTATTGATAGAGAAATCAAAAGCTTTGTATGATAATTCTAAATTAACACCATAGTTAATATCTGGGTTCGGGTCACCAATTTGCGTTTTATCGTTTGCATCGATTTTTCCGTCATTATTTAAATCTACAAAACGAACATCTCCTGGCTGTGCATTTGGCTGAACACCTGCTGCAACTTCAGTAGCATTTTGGAAGATCCCGTCTGTTTTTAATCCGTAGAAATAACCCATTGGTTTTCCAACCTCAACACGGTTCATCTCGTCTAAACCTTGGAACAATACATTTGATTCTCCGTGAATGATTCCTTCGTTGTTAGCAATTTTCAACACTTCGTTTTGGTTACGAGAAAGGTTTGCATTGATGGCAAAATTCCAATCTTTTCCAAAACGTGTACGGTAAGATAAACCAATTTCAAAACCTTTATTGCTTACGTCACCACCATTAATGTAAGGTGCAGTTGCTCCAGCATAAGTTGGGATAGATGCCAATACTAACCAATCTTTGGTTTTCTTGTCATAGTAATCAAAAGTTAAAGTAAAGTTGGTAAACAATGTAGCATCAAAACCTAAATCTAACTGCTCTGAAGTTTCCCATTTTAAGTTACGGTTTGCTAATTGGTCAGGGCTTGAACCTACTAAAAGAGTTTCGTCGCCAGTTCCGAAATGATATGTTTTATCTGTTGAGTTTACAGTAGACATATAAGCAAATCTTCTAGCAAATTGGTCGTTACCATTTTGTCCCCAGCTTGCTCTTAATTTGAATGTATTTAAAACTTTATTTTCTTTGAAGAAAGCTTCTTTATCTAAATTCCATCCTGCAGAGAACGATGGGAAAATAGCGTATTTGTTATCTGGACCAAATTCTGATGAACCGTCACGACGAACTGTTGCAGAGAATAAGTATTTATTGTTGTAATCGTACAATAAACGTCCGAAATAAGATTGAATCGCATAATCTTTACGATTTCCTTTTACCACATTTGATGTCGGATCTTTTGCATTATCCAAATAAGCATGTTCGAAATCATCAAAAATTAAATTTCTTCCTTGACCTTCCATGTAGTCAGAAGTATTCTTTTTAGCAGAAGTACCTACTAATACATCAAAATTATGAGCGTCGGCAATGTTGAATTTGTATTGAAGTGTGTTTTCAAAAATCCATCCTAACGATTTTGTCGCGCTTTGAGTTACGCTAGAAACCGTATTATTATCATTTGAAGAAAGCGAATAAACTGGTCTGAAAGCACGGTAATTGCTATCTGTCATATCAACACCATAACTAGTTCTGAAAGTAAAGTTTTTTGCAAATTTCAATTCCGCAAAAATGTTACCTACATAACGATTTGTTTTCGTCTGATTGAAGTTGTTGTAGTATAAAGATCCAACTGGGTTGCTAATATCTTGAGAAATAATAGAATGTGCAAAATCTCCATTTTCATCATAAGCCTCATCAATTGGAGCTGCATTTAAGAAGCTTCTAATTGCGTTGCTGTAGATACCATCATCTGCAACACCGCTTGATTTGATGTTTGATAAAGTAAAGTTTTCACCAATTTTCAAATACCCTTTAATTACTTCTGAAGTAGAGTTTACTGTAAAAGTAATACGATCGTATTGAGATTGGTTAGTAGATCCGCCAATCATACCTTCTTGTCCATAGTAAGATAAACCTGTTGCAATTGTAGATTTTTCGTCACCTCCAGTAATCAAAAGAGAGTGATTTTGTTTCATTGCACCTTCGTTAAACAAATCTTTCTGCCAATCGTGATCAGGAAATCCTGCAATTTGCTCTTTTGTATATAATGGCGCATATCCAGAATTTACACGAGCTTCGTTCATGATTGTTGTATACTCTTGTGTATTCATCAAATCCAGTTTTTTAGCAATCTGCTGAAAACCTGTATAAGAACTGAAAGACACATTCATTTTACCATCTTTTCCTTTTTTAGTAGTAACCAAGATAACTCCGTTTGCTGCTCTTGCTCCGTAGATAGAAGCTGCCGAAGCATCTTTTAAAACGTCTACCCTTTCAATAACAGATGGATCAAGATATCCAATTCCGTTATCTACTACTACACCATCAACTACATAAAGCGGATCGCTGTTTCCTGCTGTACCTGCTCCACGAATATTTACCACCATATTCGCACCTGGCTGTCCAGAAGATGAAGTTACAGAAACCCCAGAAGCTTGACCTTGTAAAGCATTTACAACATCAAGACTCGCAACTTGCTGAATGTCTTTACCAGACACCAAAGAAGTTGCTGCAGTATTTACTTTCTTCTTTTGAGTACCGTAACCGATTACTACAATTTCTTTAAGTTCTGCCGTTTCTGGCTGCAAAACCGCGTTGACAACTTTTTGAGTTCCAACTGTAATATTCTGCGCCTTGAAACCTACAAAAGTGATTACTAAAACATCTCCAGTTTTAGCCTCCACCTTATATTTTCCGTCAAAATCGGTAACAGTACTCGATTTTGTTCCCTGTACTTGTACAGTTGCACCTGGAACCCCAAATCCGTCTTCGGAAGAGGTAATTGTCCCACTTACAGTTTTAGATTCTTGAGCAAATCCAAACTGCATCATAAATACGCTAAGCAGCACCGCCATAAAATATGGAAGCTTTGTTGTTTTAATACAATTTTTGCTTTTCATAATAAGAATTGATTAAGTTTAAGTTATAGTTAGTGTTTCTTACCCTAAGAGAAATCTGGAAAACTTCCCAAGCAGGTCATGCCAAAAATGAGGGCCTGAATCTCATTTCTAACATTTAGTACTTGCTGACTATAAACAGGCGTTTTAAAAACAAGCATTTTTAAAACTTCAAAATCAATTCTTTTGGCAGAATTTGATGATGGTAATCTCATCAAAAAGCTATTTAAATCAATTTTTAGAAAAAACATTTGTGGTAAGTTTAAGTTAAGTGTAAGTTTGTTCTTTTTTTGCTTATGGTCAATTTGAATTTATCTTATGGTAAATTTGACTACAAGTGTAAAACAAATTTTCTATATTAACAAAATATTAGGGTTATTTTTTTTCGATTCTGATTAATCCTAATTCATTTTTATTAATGTTGTAAAATCTGAAGTAGAATTGAAATAAAAAATATAGAAAAATCAACGATTTATAAAATTGACAATCAGTCGTTTAAGAATTAACTTAAAAGAAGCTCTTTTTTAGCACATTTTTAAATAGCTGATTATCAAAATTTTGTTTCGTTAAAAAAAATATAAGGCTTTCAAAAAGGCTAATAATCATTTTATTTATTTAATTTGTCAAAATTTATCTCATATATGGTTGAAAATGTAGACGACAAAACTGCCCAAAAAAATGAAAACAGCGCGATGAATGCCATCACGATTGACTGTGTCATTTTTGGTTTTGACAAAGGCAGTCTTGAAGTACTTTTGGTGCAACACGCCGAAGGTATCAGTAAAGGAAAATGGGGGCTTCCAGGTGGATGGATTTATAAAAAAGAAAGCACCGACAATGCGGCTCATCGTTTATTGAACGAACTTACGGGTCTTGACAATATTTATCTGGAACAATTGAAAGCATTTGGAGATCCAGATCGTTTTCCGTTGCGACGTGTAATCACAATTGGATATTATGCTCTTGTAAAAAGAGAAGATTATAACATTAAAGCAGGTTTTACAGCCTCGGATGCGCAATGGTATAAAATTGATAACATTCCGAATTTGATTTATGACCATAATGAAATCTTAGATTACAGTATAAAACATCTTAGAAGTAAAGTTCGCCAAACACCAATCGGATTTAATCTGCTTCCCGAAAAATTTACCTTATTGCAATTAATGCAGCTGTATGAAGAAATTTTAGGAATCGAAATGGACAAACCCAACTTTAGGAGAAAAATTCTTCACATGAAACTGCTGGTTGCTTTAGACGAAAAACAACAAGATGTTTCTCATCGAGCCGCTCAATTGTATAAGTTCGATCCTGAAATTTATGAGAAATTAACTGAAAAAGGATTCAACTTTGAATTCTGATTTTCAATACACAATAAAAACACGACAACAACAAATTGACTGAAATAACTACTAACCATCACAAACCAGCCGTAGACGGAATCACAATTGACTGCGTTTTCTTCGGATTTAATAAAGAGAGTCTTGAAGTCCTCTTGGTACAGCACGCCGAAGGTGAAAGTAAAGGCAAATGGGGACTTCTTGGCGGATGGCTTCAAATAGACGAAAGTGCAGATAATGCAGCCCAACGTATTTTACAGGAACTTACAGGTCTTGAAGACATCTATTTGGAACAGTTAAAAGCCTTTACAGATCCGCAACGTGTTCTAGAAAGACGCGTGGTTACTATTGGTTATTATACTTTGGTCAATAGAGAAGATTATAATATTAAAGCCAGTTTAAAGGTTTTTGAAGCAAAGTGGTTCAAGATAAACGAAATTCCAGATTTAATTTTTGACCATAACGAAATTCTTGATTTCAGTTTAGCACAATTAAGAAACCGTGTTCGCCAGGCCCCAATAGGTTTTAACCTTCTTCCTGAAAAATTTACTTTATTGCAATTAATGCATCTGTACGAAGAAATTTTAGGAATCGAATTGGATAAGTCGAATTTCAGAAGAAAAGTACTTCACATGAAACTGCTTACTGCATTGGAAGAAAAGCAAAAAGACGTATCGCATAGAGCGGCCAAACTTTATAAATTTGACCCTGAAATGTATAAGAAATTAACAGAAAAAGGATTTAATTTTGAATTTTAATCCCGATTTTAATTCTTTACTATCAACTATCGATCATCAAGATTCCAGAATCCAAAACTTTGCGCTATCTTTGCGCCTTAATAACATGCTTTAAAGCAATTGCTTTAGACTGTTTTACACCCAAAAAATACTAAAACTCGTTATAGAGAACTGATATATAAAATGAAGAAGATACGTAACTTTTGCATTATTGCACACATTGACCACGGTAAAAGTACATTGGCGGACAGATTACTAGGCGCAACACAAACCGTTACAGCTCGTGAAGAAAAAGCACAATTGCTTGACAACATGGATCTGGAGCGCGAGCGTGGAATTACCATTAAGAGTCATGCCATCCAGATGGAATACAAATACAAAGGCGAAGAATATATCTTAAACTTAATTGATACTCCAGGACACGTTGACTTTTCATACGAAGTTTCAAGATCTATCGCTGCCTGCGAAGGTGCATTATTGATTGTTGACGCGGCACAAAGTATTCAAGCACAAACGATTTCAAACTTATATTTAGCTCTTGAAAACGATTTGGAAATTATTCCAGTTTTAAACAAAGTCGATTTGCCAAGTGCTAATCCAGAAGAAGTTAGTGATGATATTATCGATTTACTTGGTTGTAAATTAGAAGATATTATTCATGCTTCAGGAAAAACAGGTTTTGGTGTTGAGAACATTCTTGCTGCTATTATCGAAAAAATTCCTGCTCCAAAAGGAAATCCAGAAGAACCATTACAAGCTTTGATTTTTGACTCGGTTTACAATCCGTTCCGCGGAATTGAGGTAATCTTTAGAGTTGTAAATGGTGAAATCAAGAAAGGCCAGAAAATTAAATTCATGGCTACAGACAACGAATATTTTGCTGATGAAATTGGAACTTTAAAACTAAATCAAGTTCCTAAAAATGTAGTTTCGGCTGGAGACGTTGGTTATTTGATTTCTGGAATTAAAGAAGCTCGTGAAGTAAAAGTTGGTGATACCATTACAGATGCAAAAGTACCAACTACCAATATGATTACAGGTTTTGAGGATGTAAAACCAATGGTATTTGCCGGAATTTATCCTGTAGATACAGAAGATTATGAAGATTTACGTTCTTCAATGGAAAAATTACAATTGAATGACGCTTCATTAGTTTTTACTCCTGAAAGTTCTGCGGCATTAGGATTTGGTTTCCGTTGCGGATTCTTAGGAATGCTTCACATGGAAATTATCCAAGAGCGTTTAGAACGTGAGTTTGATATGACTGTAATCACAACAGTTCCTAACGTTTCGTACTTGGCTTACACTAAAAAAGAGCCAGAAAAAGCATTAATTGTAAACAATCCTTCAGACTTACCTGAGCCTTCAAAACTAGACAGAGTTGAGGAGCCATTTATTAAAGCCACTATCATTACAAAATCTGACTTTGTTGGAAACGTAATGAGTTTATGTATAGAAAAACGTGGTTTAATTACCAACCAAACATACTTGACAACTGAAAGAGTTGAATTGAATTTTGATATGCCTTTGGCAGAAATTGTATTCGATTTTTACGATCGTCTAAAAACGGTTTCTAAAGGTTACGCTTCTTTCGATTACTCTCCTATCGGAATGAGAACTTCGAAATTGGTTAAATTGGACGTTCTTTTGAATGCTCAAACAGTTGATGCACTTTCTGCATTGATCCACGAAGACAACGCTTACAACATCGGTAAAAAAATGACCGAGAAATTACGTGAGCTAATCCCAAGACAGCAATTTGACATTCCGATTCAAGCTGCAATTGGAGCTAAGATTATCGCTCGTGAAACTATTAAAGCACTTCGTAAAGACGTTACCGCAAAATGTTACGGTGGAGATATTTCGCGTAAGCGTAAATTGCTTGAAAAACAGAAAAAAGGTAAAAAACGTATGCGTCAAGTAGGAAACGTAGAGATTCCGCAAGAAGCATTTATGGCTGTTTTGAAATTGAATGACTAAGCTTTCTTTTAGATAAAAGAGTAAAGAACAAAGATAATAGACTAACCCGATGACGAAAGTTGTTGGGTTTTTTGTTTGCTTTTTGTTTAATTCAATCTTATTTTTCAAATCTTAAAAAATAATATCAAATACTTTTTTTGATAAATAAAAAACCTATAGATTTACTCCAGAAAATACTTGCTTTTTAAAGTATTCGAAATCTCATTATCACACAATATTTATTTCGAAAAACTGTTTAAAATCCCGGCCTATGAAAGGAAATTTACTTAATCCTAAATTATTTGCAGTCTTAGCAATTTTAATATTTTCATCTTCCTTTTCGAAAGAAAAAATGAATTCTCATCTTTTTTTATCGGAAAACAATTCTAAAAAAGACGTTTTGGGTTTATTTCAATCAACAGACAAAGAGAAACCAACTGCTCCTACAGAGTTAAAAGTTAGTGAGAATACTGGCACTAGTCTAACATTATCTTGGAAAGCATCTACAGATAATGTAGGTGTTACTTCTTATGATATCTACGCAGGAAGTTTCTTTGCAGGTAATTCTAAATCAACAAGTTTCACTATTAAAGGATTAGCCTCAAATACTTGGTATAGTTTTAAGGTAGTAGCGAAAGATGCTGCTGGAAATGTTTCAGCTGAAACTGGAATCGGAACTAAAACACTAGATATAACACCACCAACTCGTCCAACAGCATTAACTTCTACACAGGTTACTCGTACAAGCGTAAGTTTATCTTGGACAGGATCAACTGATAATGAACGTGTAGTAGCTTACGATATTTTTCAAGGAGGAAATTTACTAGTAGGAACCTCAACAATTACAAGATTTACAGTAACTGGACTTGCTTCCGATAATACATACGCATTTTCTGTAAGAGCAAGAGATGCTGACGGAAATTATTCAGAAAAAAGCATTGCCTTAATCGTCGAAACTTTAGATGGAAAACCTCCAACTGTGCCTACGGGAATTTCTGCTGACGAAATTACTTCCACTTCTATTAAATTATCATGGAATCCATCAATAGACAACAATAGTGTTACAGGATATCAAGTTTATCGGCATGGTACTTTATTAGGAACAACAACCTCTACAAGTTTCATTGCATCTAATTTAATTCCCAATAATGCTTATTCCTTTACAATAAAAGCAAAAGATGCTAACTCAAATTTCTCTGCTGAAAGTGAGATTTTCACCGTCAATACTATTCCAACACCTCCTGATTATTGCGTGTCAAAAGGATTTAGCACTGTTTTAGGCATTACTCTATCAAGAGTACAGTTAGGAACAATTGATAGTAAACAAAATCCAACACAATTAAGTACAGAACTAAAAAAAGGGGAAACATACGCCATTACTGTCAGTGGAAGCGAATATTTAACTGGCCAAACACAATTTGGCCAACGATATGCTGTTTGGATTGATTATAATGGAGATTTAGATTTTTATGATTCTGGAGAACGCGTTTGGAATAATGAAGTAACAAATCTTACTCCTGTCATTGGTACATTTACAGTTCCTGAAACTGCAATTATCGGTGCTACAAGAATAAGAATAACAAGTCAAGGTGACGGTGTTGGTATTCCTTCTCCTTGTGGAGATTATACCGGAACATACAATTATGGCAGAACAGAAGATTATACTGTAAACATTGTGAATTCTACTAAAGATAGCAATGCATCAACTGCTCCATTGAATCTTACAGCATCAGAAACGACTTGGACAACAACAAATTTATCTTGGTCACCTCCTGCAAATACACCAAATATTATTGGTTACGAAATTTATCAGGAATCTACTTTAATTGGAAGTTCTGAAACAAACAGCTTTTCTGTAACTGGCTTAAAACAAGTAACAGGTTATGTCTTTACAGTAAAAGCAAAAAAAGCCGACGGAATATTATCTGCGGCAAGTAATCCTTTATTAGTAAAAACTATAAGAGCTCCTTGGCCAGGTAGACCAACAAATTTACAGGCCTTAAAGATTACTTCAACAAAAGCCGATCTCGCGTGGACTCCTTCACAAAACACTTCAGGGCTTGATCTAACTTATTACATTTATGGATCATATTATCGCAACAATAATACCCTACTCGGAAAAACAAAAAATCCTTTTATTACTATTTTGTTCTCAAACTCCTACTATGATGATGTTAATGTAGTAGCAATTGACGAAATGGGTAATGACTCTGGCTCGTCCAACAAAATTTCTATTAAAGCCGCACAAGCTAATCCGGCTCCTTTACCTCCAACTGATCTTACTGCTACCGAAATTACAACCTCATCAGTAAAATTAACTTGGACAGCTTCAAAAACTGATCCCCCAGTTAGCTCTTATTACATATATAAGAATTCCATCTTAATTGGAAAAGTAAACAATGGAGAAACTACTTTCAAAGTTACGGACTTAGATGCCAATACAGAGTATAACTTTATAGTATATACAAATGTGGAAGATTCTTACCAATCTTCAACCGAGAAAATACTTACCAAAACTGCTTCTCTACCAGGTTATTGCAAACCAGAAATATCAAAAACAAAGAGAGATCAAATCATTTCTTTTGATTTAGGTTCATTAGTTCGCAGTGCACCTGCTAATGGATACACCAATGATTCATCCTATATTACCTCGTTTACTCCCGGGCAAGAAAGTACCATTATCATGGCTATAGACAGGTATCCAAATAATTCCCCTAAAAACATGTCAAACGGTCTAGCTGTCTGGATTGACTTTAATGGCGATAAAGATTTTGATGATGCTGGAGAATTAGTATGGAGCGGTTTGTACACAAACCCATCATCTTTAGATTTTACAGCAATTGCAAAATTCATGCTCCCGACAACAGTAACGACAGGAAAAACAGGGCTAAGAATTGCAATGAAAGAAAATGGAATTCCTACACCTTGTGAGCAATTTGCTTATGGAGAAATTAGAGATTTTACTGTAGATATCAAAAAACCTATAATAGAATTTGAAGCCCCGAGCGTACCAGTAAATTTAAGCGTATCTAACATTACCAAAACCTCAGCTATTTTATCATGGAATGAATCAACAGACAATATAGCAGTTACTGGTTATGATATTTATCAAGGAAGTCTATTAATTGGCTCTACAAATCTAACCACTTTCACTGTTAATGGACTAAGTGCAGAAAACACATATTCATTTACTTTAAAAGCTAAAGATTATGCTAAAAACACTTCAGCTTCAAGTGAACCAATTTCATTCACTACATCTAACCTTTCAATAGATGAGCATGATTCAAAAGTGAATCAATATATTCTATATCCAAATCCAGCTGACCATAGATTATTTGTACAACAACCAAATAATACCGAATTTTTATATAAAATAAGTAATATGAATGGACAAATTTTGCTTCAAGGAAATTTGTCGCAAAATAGTATTGAAGTAAGTCCTCTAAGCTCTGGAATATATATTATTGAATTAAAAAATGAAGAAAAGATAATAATTAGAAAATTTATAAAAAAATAAAAGACAGTAACCCAATAACAAAAGTTGTTGGGTTTTTTATTTGAATATAATCTATTTCCGATCTTTTAAAAAACGTAAGTTAAAACTTATTTTTTTATTCAAATATTAACTTAATCGATTGTTTTTTAACGCTTTTGAAAAAACTTAATGTTAATTTTAAGATAAAATTGTATTTTTAATCTTACAACTTTAAAAAATAAAAGATTATGAAAACCAAATTATCTGTTATTCTAACGTTATTTACATTTTACTTTGCAAGTGCTCAGCAAGATCAAGTTGATGCAGAAATGAACACTGCAAAAGGTATCACTTTTAGCCATGGTGATATGTTTATTGAAGGTGCAATACAAATTAGTACGGGAGGCGATCAAGACTATTATGCTTTTAATCCCAAATTTGGATATTTTCTTAATGATAAATTTGCCGTTGGAGGGCAATTGAGCTATTCTAGCAATAAAGTTGAAGCAACTGATGAAAAAACTAATATTTTTGGAATCGGTGGTTTCGCAAGATATTATGTATTGGAACTCGATAAAAAACGATTCAAAGCTTATGGAGAAGTAGGTTTAGGATACGGCAGAAATAAATACGAAAGTCCAATTACTGGGACAGATGACAGCAATAGTCTTACTGCAAATATTAATGTTGGTTTGAACTATTTCATAACCAAAAACATAGCGGTGACTTTCACTTTGGCAAATATCTTGTCCTACAATAGTGTTTCTCCTGAAAACGGTCCTTCATCTGACACTTTTCAATTAAACATCAACTTATTTGAAAACATCTTCGATCAACCAAAATTCGGATTATTGTATAGATTTTAATTATCCTATAATAAAACAGTTTAAGCCCCTCAATAATTCAGTTTATTGAGGGCTTTTCTTAAGACATAAGTGTTCCGCATATTCCTAATCCAATAATCAAATATAATGCTCCAATAATAAAACAAACTTTTGCTCCATTGGGATGATTTTCTTTGATTGCAAAACCAATGATGGTCATTAAAATTGGCGGTCCCACCATAATCGCTATAAAAAATGCGACTAAACCACCTAAATTACCTACTTCTAGTGCTATCATATTCTTTATACATTAGTTCTTAATTCTTCTAGTCTTTTTACTTTATCATCCCTGTAAAACAAATTCATGGTTTCAAAAGGGATTATTTTATTATCCTTGTTGACAATATGCACACATGACTTTTTTATTGCTCTCACGTCAAAATTATAGGCATCAATAAATTGCATTATAATAATCCTGAACAAATTATCGTAACCTAATTCTGGCGCATCAATATTAGGAAGACAGCATAAAATCGATTTCAAATTTTCCTGCGCTACTTCTACAGAATTTCCTGTACTAAATAAATCTATCATTTTGCCTCGAAGCACTTCATCCTGCTCATAAATAATGGTGTTTTTACTATTATCCAATAAATCATTTGGATTAATATAGCGTGTCAACGGGAAAACCTCGTCTCCTAATTTCAAAGCATAACCCATTACTAGAGCGTCAGGATTACAAGGAACAGGAAGTAAATCATCTGAATTAAAAACAGTTGTTTGTTCCAAAATTTTTCTTCTTACCTCTGTCAATGTCATGCGATCGGTTTCTAAGTTAAAATTCTCCAATCTACCCGCTATTTGAGTCGGTTGAAATGTAACTCCTCGAACACATTTTTGCTTTAACGCAAATTCAACAATTTTACCTATTTCATGATCGTTTAATCCTTTTTGAAGCGTAACCACCAAAGTTGTAGACAGATTAACTTCATTTAGATTTTCTAAAGCTTGTTTTCGTATTTCACTTAAATCAGCTCCACGCAATTCTTGCAATACACTGTCTTCAAAAGAATCAAACTGAAGATAGATTTCAAAATCTGGAGCATAGCTTTTTAGTTTCTGAACGAATTCTTTGTCTTTTGCAATTTTAATTCCGTTTGTGTTTAGCATTAAATGCTTTATCGGAGTTGATTTTGCATAATCTAAAATTTCAAAAAATTCAGGATGTATGGTTGGTTCACCTCCACTAATCTGCACCACATCAGGCTCTTTTTCGTTTTTAACAACAGTATCGAGCATTGCTTTTATTTCTTCAAGAGTTCTATGTCTTCCATAACTAGGCGATGAACCTGCATAACAGGTTGGACATGTCAGATTACAGCGATCTGTAACCTCAACAACTGTAAGACAAGAATGCTGTTCGTGGTCTGGACATAAACCGCAATCGTACGGACAGCCATAATGCGTTTTTGTATTAAAAGTATACGGCATCTCAGATGGTTTATTGTAGTTTCGGATATTCTTATAATACTGAATATCATCGGCTATTAAAACCTTAGAACTTCCATGTTCAGGACATCTTTTAAGCATGTAGACATTCTCGTCTTCAAAAACAATTTTGGCATCAATTCTCTTTAAGCATTCTGGACAAAGGCTTAATGTAAAATCATAATAAGTATATTTTCTAACTGGCATTTTTTACAAATAATTTTAAAATTGTTTTGTTATAATAGAGCAAACATAGTAGACATAAAATCTGAATCGAACTTATTCCAAAAATCAGGAAATGGTTTGGTTTTAAAAATTCCACAAAAAAACGAAACGCAAAATAGGCAATCATAAAATATTGAAATAACAGTCCGTTTTTAAGATTCTTTGCTTTTAATTTCATTAGAATAAAAAATAAAATAATTAGAAAAATTAATTCGTATAAGGCAATTGGATGCCTCACAATATTGTCGCCAAGATTCATTCCCATAAAAAAACTCGTTTCTTTTCCATATGTAAACTCTTTGGTTCCAGATAAAAAGCAGCCAATTCTACCTATAAAAATCCCAAGAATAATTGGAAAAGCAAATAAATCGCCTGATGATTCTTTTTCACCAATAATCTTTTTAGCAATTTCAACTCCTAATAATCCGCCGAACAATCCTCCCATGATTGTTTTTGCATTGAAGAGTTCTAAAATTGATCTTGTATCAAGATGAAAAATGGGATTTTCTAGAAAGCCCATAATTCTAGAACCTAAAAAAGCTCCAATTGCAGCTCCTAATATGATTGATAATCTATTGGAAGAAACAATAGTATCATTCGATCTTTTTCTCAAAAAAACATAATATCGATAACCTAAAAAAAATGCCAGATATTCTAAAACTAAATGGATATTGATTTCATACCCAAAAATAACCGGCTCAAAAGGGAGTTTCATTCTTTACAACAAAAATTTAATACTATAATTCTGTAAAGATGCAAAAAAAATGTTTAAATTCATTCTAATTAAAAAGCAAAAGCTGTTTCAATTTGGAACAGCTTTTTTATTTCTATAAAGATTAAACCTTTGTAACTTTGAATCTCTAACCTTTGAAACTAAAAAAGAAAAATGCTCGACGAAACTCCAAAACGATTTGACCGTATTGTTGCTATTCTCATCCAATTACAATCCAAAAAGATCGTAAAAGCACAGGAATTGGCCGATCGTTTTGAGTGTAGCTTAAGAACCATCTATCGAGATATTAGGACTCTTGAAGCTTCTGGCGTTCCTATTTACAGCGAAGCCGGTGTTGGTTATGCATTAATGGATGGTTATCGTCTTCCGCCGGTTATGTTTACGCGGGAAGAAGTGAGCAGTTTTATTGCTGCCGAAAAACTAATGCAAAAATTTACCGATCCTTCTTTGGGAACGCATTACGCCTCGGCGATGTATAAACTGAAATCGGTTTTAAGAAGTAATGACAAAGATTATCTTTCGAGTATCGAATCGAAGATCGTGATGCAGACCGCAGAACCGATGTTTAATGATAACTCGCCAAACACTTTGTCTGTTCTTTTTGAAGGCATTGCCGAAAAAAAACAAATTCTTTTAACTTATAAAACTTTTGACAAAGACGAAACAACTCAACGTAATCTTGAGCCAATAGGCGTTTTTCATGATAATAACAACTGGTATTTTCTTGGTTATTGTCACCTCCGAAAAGATTACAGACAGTTTCGAACCGATAGAATTCAGGAAATAAAAAAAACCGATGTAGATTTTACGATCGAACACGATGCTCTGGAAACCTATTTAGCCAAAACAGAAACCCATCCAACAACAAAAGTTCGTATTTTAATTGACCGCAAAATAGCACGGTATTTAGCAACCGAGAGAAAATATCATGGCTTTATTTCGCAAAAAGACGTAGGGGAAAAAATCGAAATGACTTTTATGTCCAGAGATATCAATAATGCTTTTCCGAGATGGTTTCTTATGTATGGCGATTACGCAGAAATTCTCGAGCCTGAAATATTAAAAACCAACGTCTTAGAATTATTGGAAATCAACAGAAAGAGGCTTTTATAAAAAAACTCCTGAGAGTAGTATCTCAGGAGTTTTTTCATTTATTTCTGTTTTACAACATTATAGAAATTATAATCGGTGTTGGAAGCATCTGTAATTCCGATATTTCGCCCCATTGTTACAATCTGCCCTCTATGATAAGTTCCATGATTGATCACTTGAATTAAATATTCAGAAATTGGCAGTTCGCATTCAAACCACGGATTTGTAATTTTAACTTCTTTCATCAAATCTTCTTCTGACAATGAATTGATAAGGTGTTTCAATCTTGTAGATGAATTAAGTAATCCTTCAAATATTTCTTCTTTTGATAAATCGCTTTCTGCTTTCTTTTCTGACAATGAAGATTCGGAAATGACAGAAAACCAATATTCTTCGGTTGACCAGATGTGATCTAAAGTTTTTATAATAGTAGAAAAACTCGATTGAACTTCTGCATAAAGCAATTCATCAGCTTTTGGCGAAAGCCAGTTTACAAATTGCTGGTTTACCCATAAATTATAATCTGCAAAATTGGACATTATCTTTTTTAAACTCATAATCTTAGATTTAGATTCCTGATATTAAGTTAGTAAAAAAACATCAATTATCTTTCCCAGAAAAATGGTGGTTCGATATTTAAAGCTCTTAAATATACATAAGCTTGTCCACGGTGATGCACTTCATTATCGATAAAATACAAGATGTTCTGAATTACAGGAAATTCATATTGTCCAAAAAGGTTAAAGGTCTCGCTAAAATCCTCAACCGATAATTGTTGCCAATATTTATTAATTTCTTCTGTAGCCTCATCCCATTTTTCAAGATATTGCGCTTTAAAAATCAACTTTTCAGTTCCTTCTGAAAATGGTGCTGTTTCCTTCGTTACGATTCCTTTTAAACCCGGAACCGCAATAGCCAAAAGCTCATCTACTAATTTAGCGAAAGGTCTCATTCCTGCAACTGAAAATTCGAAGAAATCTTTCTCAGGAAAAACCTCAATTAAACGACGTGTAAGTGCTCTGTGTCCTTGCCAGTGTTTTAATAAATCTTCTGAAGTAATAACTTGTGCTTCTAATGTTTTCATGATTTTAAAGTTTAAATATTTTTAATACTTCAAAAGTAAAATGGGCTGGTGACAACAGTTTGTCAGCAGTAAAAATATTTTTTAATTTTTTTAATTTTTTATTGTAGAGGCGCACCGCAGTGCGTCTACGCCATGAATTTACACACAATCATTGCATAAGGAAGACGCACTGCGGTGCGTCTCTACAGAATAAAAAACTTAGAACCTTAGTATCTCAGAATCTTAGCATCTTTAAAAAAATCCTTTGTACCTTTGCACCTTAATAACTTTGGAACTTAACAGAAATGATAGAAGATAAAAATCAGCAGAGAACTAGTATAGCTCAATTAGGCGAATTCGGTTTAATTGACCATTTAACCAAAAACTTTGACGTTACTCAGGAATCTACTTTAAAAAGTATTGGCGATGATGCTGCTGTTCTTGATTTTAAAGACAAAAAAGTAGTAGTTTCTACCGATTTATTAATTGAAGGAGTTCATTTTGATTTGGCTTACATGCCGTTGAAACATTTAGGATACAAAGCCGTTGTGGTAAATGTTTCTGACATTTGTGCAATGAATGCAAAACCAACCCAAATTACGGTTTCGGTTGCTGTTTCTAATCGTTTCCCGCTTGAAGCTTTAGAAGAATTGTTTGCAGGAATTACACATGCAGCAAAAGAATATAAAGTAGATGTTATTGGAGGAGATACTACCTCATCTCAAAAAGGATTAATTATCAGTATTACTGCAATTGGTGAAGCTGACGAAAATGAACTGGTTTACAGAAACGGGGCTCAAAAAACCGATTTATTGGTTGTAACAGGTGATCTTGGAGCGGCTTATATGGGATTACAGGTTTTGGAACGCGAAAAACAAGTTTTTCAGGTTAACCCAAACAATCAGCCCGATTTAGACCCCTATACTTATTTGGTAGAGCGTCAATTGAAACCTGAAGCACGAAAAGATGTTCGTACTTTGCTTCATGCTTTAGAAATTAAACCAACTGCAATGATTGATATTTCAGACGGATTATCTTCTGAAATTATCCATATCTGCAAACAATCTAAAGTGGGCTGTAATTTATATGAAGATAAACTTCCATTAGATCCGCAATTTATTTCTACTTGCGAAGAATTTAATATTGACAGCACGACGGTTGCCATAAACGGCGGAGAAGATTATGAGCTTTTGTTTACAATTGATATTAATGATTTTGATAAAATAAAAGGAAATCCGAATTTCTCTGTTATCGGACATATGACAGAAGAAAATGAAGGAATTCATCTTGTGACCCGCGCCAACACAAAAATTGCTTTAAAAGCCCGCGGATGGGACGCTTTGACCGAATAAATTTTAGAAATTCCAATAAAAAAAATTCCAAATTCCAATACTGTGATGTCATTATTGGAATTTGGATTTTTTTATTTCGCTTTTTTTATTGGAATTGGGAATTTCAACATTGGGATTTTCTCCCTAAAAAAGCCCTTTACTTTTTGCTTCTCTAATTAAATCGCGATCAGAACCGCTTTTTATTTTTAGCAGTTCCATTAAATGCTTTTTTCGTTTCACGATGGCATTTAAAGAAATCGGAATATTCTCTAGCATTTCATGAATTGGAGTTCCTTTATCCAAATGAATTAATATCTGTTTATCGTACTGATCAATCTCGATTGCATTATGCGTGGATTGATTAAGCATCTTTACAACCGACTGGCTGTAATATTTTTCGTTTTTCATTACTTTATCAAAAGCCAAAAGCAATTCGTCAAAAGTAAGGTCATTTTTAATAATCAATCCATTCGGCTGAATTGTCCTGATAATGGTTTTAATTTTCAATAATTCCGTGTACATCGTCAAAAGAATAATCTTGCATGATGGCATTTTCTTCAAAAGCAGCATCGCTAGATCTTCACCCGAAAAAATCTCTTTTTCTTCGTAAGGAGGCATACTGATATCCAAAAAAGCAATATCAAACCCTGGTGTGTTATCATTTTCTATAATATCATAACCCGATCTGCAATCGTGTGCCTGCGAAATTAAAAAATCATACTTTTTTGGATTATAACGGGTTATAGCATTTTTGTATCCTTCAATAATAAACGGATGGTCGTCTACTATTAAGATATTCTTTTTAACTAATTGTGGAACTGAGGCTGTTAAATCAAATGTCATTATGCAGGTTATTATTTGGCTCTAATGGGACTTTTATGATGAGAATTGTTCCTTCTCCTTTTACAGATTTAATGGTAACTTCTCCCTTACATTCTGTTGCTCTGTATTCTATATTATTAAGACCAATTCCGTTTTTAGTCTTCTTGGTATTAAATCCAATTCCGTCATCTTCGATAGTTAAAACCAAATCATCCTTTTCATTCTTAAACTCCACCCTAATAATATCAGCCTTAGCATATTTATTACAATTCTGAAGTCCTTCTTGAACAATTCTGTACAAATTGATTTTTACAATATTGCTTATTAAATCCCATTTAATCTTAGGATCAAAAACAGTAATCAATTTCGAACTATACGTATTTATTTGATCCTCAAATAGTTTGTTCAGAATCGAAACAAAATTATTAATTAATTCCGATTTTTCTCTATTCAAGTCATGTGAAATTTCCCGAATATCCTGCTCAACATTTTTAAGTTCGTCAAGATATTTTTTTCTTTTAGAAATAGCCTCAGATTCGTCTAGTTTATCCAAGCTATCCAAACTTATCCTAATGCCAAACATACGTCCTAAAACACCATCGTGCAATTCCTGAGCAACCCTCTTCTTTTCTTTTATTCGCGTAAGCTCAATTTCGTTCTGCTTCGAAATCATCAGATTGTAAATATCTTCGTTTGCAATCTGCTGCTGTTGCTTAAAAAGCAGCTCACGGTTTTTGGCTTGCTGTGTTTTGTACACATAAAAAAACAACCCTAGCAATGTACAAATACTAAATACATAAACCAAAGTTTTATTCTTTTCCTGAAGATTTGAATTTTGATCTTTAATTTCGTTGGTCTCGTACTCGATGCGAGAGAATTTTTCTCCCATATTTCTTTCGGCTTTGAGCATTTTATCGTTCAATTGAATATATTCTTTTGAATACTTAGATGCATTTTCAGGATCTACCAAAGCGATTTGTTTTAAAGCAAGCAAAGTATTCGCTAATTTATCTGAAGAACGTGAAAGAAGCAAAGCTTGTTTTGAAAACTGTATGGCCCTTAACGTATCTCTTTTAAATGCATAATACTCAGACAAATGAATTTGATTGGATACTTTAGCCATTTTCAATCCTAGACTATCTCTAATTTTTAGAGATCTGTAAAACTGGTCCGGAAGCCCATCTAATCGTTTTGATTTCAATTTTGAATAAGCCAGATTATCAAGCAGCATGGCGTATAAAATAGTTTTTTCTTCGAACAAGTTTTTTTCCTGAAGTCCCTTTTCAAAATACACAATAGCTTGTTTATAATTTTTCATACGCATGTAAACAAACCCGATATTGTTTAAAGACGTGGCTTTCAGCTGAAGATCAGCTGGAATTGATTTATCATTTAAAGTATTTAAAGCCTTATTCTGATATTCTAACGCTTTTTCATATTCTTCCCTTTCATTATATAGAATACCCAACAAATTATAACATTCATAGAGCTGGTCATTTACATTTTTATGATTTTTCAATATGCTTAAAGCTTTGAAGACAGATATTTCACTTTCAAAAAAATCTGATTCGTTATATTGTAAACTCGCTTTGCTTAATAAGGTTTTTGCTAAATTATATTGATCGTTAATCTGTAAATAAATCTTCTGCGCTAGAAAATAATTTCTGAAAGCGCTATCAGAAATAACTTTTGAACCATAATAATCCCCTAGGTAGATATACGCTTTTGCAATACTTGCCGAATCTTTGCTGCTTATGGACCTATCTAAAACTAGTTGTGAAATTGTATGATATGATTTAAAATCATTCATATTATAATACCTATTGGCAATCTTAAACAAATTAACTCTGTTAATGGAATCGTTATCTTGTTTAACTACTATAGATAATGCTTTCTGGGCATATTCTTGTTTAAGGTTATAATCTATCTGAATATCATTTGCCAATGACAAATAAATAGGAAGACTATCCTGCACTGAAGTTAGTTCCTTTGATTTTTTCTTTTGGGTACAACCTAAAAAAATCAACAATAAAAACAATAATATTGGAGAATATCTTTTCAATGCAAGTTTTGAATTTTACCAAAAATACTAAAACTACAGACATAAAAAAAGGCTGTCAAAAAAATTGACAGCCCAAAGACTTTTGTAAATATTATGTTTTAATTAGTCTATTTTCTTAGAATCACCAAAAGATTGGTTGATTTTAGCAAAACCTAATTCGTTGTTTTTAACTACAATTTTATTACTAGCGATACGTGGATCTTGTTTTCTTCCTCCACCAGTAGAACCATCCACAGGAGGAATTATGCTTACTTTTTCATTAGAAAAAGTTGTCGAAACTGGCAATGCAAATGAAGTTGCTACTACTACTAGTGAGAATAATCCGATTGTTAAAGCTGTTTTTTTCATGACCTGAGGTTTTAAATGTTGTTTTATTTTTTTGGAGATGATTCGCCGTTTGCTTGCGAATCAGAGTGTAAAACTAACACCAAGACTGAAAAAAATTTATAAGAAAAATCGAGTTTGTGGTAGATCGCACCCAATTGATAGTCAACGGGTAGCAAATTAATGTAATTGTCTAATTTTTAGACCTCTAAGTAATTTCCTGCTGCGAAATCGGCAATAATCTGCTCGACATTCGCTCTGTAGGTTTTAGAAAAAGGAATCTTTTTGGCGGAGTTTTTTATGTAACAGATTGAGTTTCCGCTATGAATCCTTGAAATGTAATTTCGATTAATTACATAACTATTGTGAATACGGATAAAAGGATAGGTTAAAACACCTTCAAAATGCTTTAACGTTTTAAACGCTGTAATCATTTCACCGGTATTCAAATAAATATCTGTTGAATTATTATCTGCCTGAAAATAACAAATATCATCAGCATTTAAATAACGGTAATCTCCATACGATTTGATGCAGATCGTTAATGGTTTTTGAATATTTTGAGGAATCGTTACGTTATTTATATTATCAATTACAATAGAAGTCTGTTCTTCTGTTGAACCTACTGTATTTACCTCAAAATTTGCTTTTTTAAGCTTCAAAACGGTTTTCAGCAGATCAATATGCGCAACGGGTTTTAAAAGATAATCAAATACGCCGTATTGAATAGCATCAAAAGCTCTGTCTTTCTTATTTGTAGTAATAATAATTTTGGGGATTTCCTGAAAGAAACGATGCAATTCGCTTATAAAAATCAAAGACAAATGGCTTGCTAAATTTTTAGGCTCGATTTCGAGAAAAACCAAAGCTGGTTTGTGTTCTAAAACCAAATTTAAACCCTCCTGAAAATTTGATGCTGATGCCATAAAAGATAATTCTGAAAAACCTGAAGCGGCTGTTTGGGTTTTCAAAATACTCTCAGCGTCATCATCAATTATAATATACGAATACTTTTTCAATTTCGGGTTTTGTTGGTTTTCTCACTACGCAATCATAATCAAAAAATAGTTTTAATTTACTGCAATGAAGAAAAAAAATTGTTCTTGTGATATTATAAATTTAAAATTACGGATTTAAATATTTTAATCGATTCATTGTTAACACATTAAACCAAAATGTTGATACATAAGGATGAAATGCAAAAAAAACCGATAAAATACCTATTTTGAAAAATAAAAATCCCAAACTCCTTTACAGAATTTGGGATCTATAGTATAACTTGCAAAGATTACATTTTCATTAACCAGTTTTTCATCGAAACTTCGTTTTCGATAATACCTCTTAATTCAGTAATTTTTACACGATCTTGTTTCATTGTATTTCTATGACGAATTGTTACTGTTTCGTCTTCAAGCGTTTGATGATCTACGGTGATACAGAAAGGCGTTCCTAAAGCATCTTGTCTTCTATAACGACGTCCTACAGCATCTTTTTCATCATAAGCCACATTGAAATCCCATTTCAAATCTTCGATGATTTTTCTTGACACTTCTGGCAAACCATCTTTTTTAACCAATGGTAATACCGCTGCTTTAGTTGGTGCTAAAACTGCTGGCAATTTTAAAACTGTTCTTGTAGAACCGTCTTCTAATGTCTCTTCTTTTAATGAAGTTGCAAAAACAGCCAGAAACATACGATCTAAACCAACAGAAGTTTCGACTACATAAGGAACATAGTTTTCATTTAATTCTGGATCAAAATATTGTAATTTTCTTCCAGAATATTCTTCGTGCGCTTTCAAATCGAAATCTGTACGAGAGTGAATTCCTTCTAATTCTTTAAATCCGAATGGGAAATTAAATTCGATATCAGCAGCTGCGTTTGCATAGTGCGCTAATTTTTCGTGATCATGAAAACGGTAATTTTCTTTTCCTAATCCTAAAGATAAGTGCCATTTTAAACGCGTTTCTTTCCAGTATTCGTAAGATTTCATTTCTTCTCCTGGACGTACAAAAAATTGCATTTCCATTTGTTCGAACTCACGCATACGGAAAATAAATTGTCTTGCCACAATCTCGTTTCTGAATGCTTTACCCGTTTGAGCAATTCCAAAAGGAACTTTCATACGACCTGATTTCTGAACGTTTAAGAAGTTCACAAAAATACCTTGAGCTGTTTCTGGACGCAAATATAAATCCATTGCATTTTCTGCAGATGCACCTAATTTTGTTCCAAACATCAAGTTAAATTGTTTTACCTCTGTCCAGTTTTTAGAACCCGTTTCAGGATCAGCAATTTCTAGCTCTTCGATCAAAGCTTTAACATCAGCTAAATCTCCGTTTCCTAAAGAACGTCCTAAACGCTCTCTAATTTCTTTTTCTTTAGCTAAATATTCAATTACACGAGCATTTGTTGTTACAAATTCTTGTTCGTTGAATGCATCGCCAAAACGAGCTTTTGCTTTGTCAATTTCTTTTTGTGCTTTTTGGTGAATTTTTTCTGCATGGTCTTCAACCAAAACGTCAGCTCTATATCTTTTTTTAGAATCTTTATTATCAATTAACGGATCATTGAAAGCATCAACGTGACCAGAAGCTTTCCAAGTTGTTGGATGCATTAATATTGCAGCATCAAGGCCGACAATATTTTCATTCATCTGAACCATTGATTTCCACCAATATTCACGGATATTCTTTTTTAATTCGACACCGTTTTGTGCGTAATCGTATACAGCACTTAAACCATCGTAAACTTCGCTTGACGGAAAAATAAATCCGTACTCTTTTGCGTGCGAAACCACATTCTTAAATATATCTTCTTGTTTTGCCATAGTGATGCAAAAATATAAAAACTACCTATATAAAAAAGAAAAATTATGAAGATTGAAGTGCTGATTTTGTTATTTTTGTAAATAAAATCTCTCTTTTTGTGATTAATTATCTAATAAATCTGTTTTTTCCTAAAGTCTGTAGCGGATGCCGAGCCCTTTTGCTTCAAAACGAAACGGTCTTTTGCACCGTCTGCCGACACGAAATGCCTCTAACCCAATATCATTTAAATCCTAAAAATGAAGCTGTAAAAAAGTTTTACGGCAAAATCGACATTCAATTTGCATCGGCATTTTTGTATTTTAATAAAAAAGGGATGGTTCAAGAGTTAATTCATAATTTAAAATACAAAGGGCATCAGGAAATTGGAGCTGTTTTGGGAAACTGGTACGCCGAGGATTTAAAAGAAGTTTCTTTTGAAATTCCTTTTGATGCTATAATTCCTGTTCCGCTTCATAAAAGAAAATTTAAAGAACGAGGCTATAATCAAGTGACAACTTTTGGTCAAGCAATAGCATTGGGTTTAGACGTTCCTTTTGTTGAAAATATCCTAATCCGAAAACTGTATACCAAAACACAATCAAAGAAAAACCTACTTGGCAGATCTGAAAATATCGAAAATATTTTTGATGTAACATTTAATGAAACCCATCATAATAAACATTTTTTAATTATTGATGATGTTTTCACTACAGGAGCAACTATCGAAGCATGCGCCAGAGCTTTATTAAAAATCCCAGGCGCAAAAATTAGCATGATATGTATGGCTATGGCACATTAAAGTTTGAATTTCAAAAATTAATTCACCAATATTTTTTTCACTTCTTTTCTGTTACCATCGGTAACCGTTACAAAATAAAGACCTGAAGGCACATCTGGCAATTGAATATCTTGAATAAAATATCCTGAACCTTGAAAAGTTCTATCGTAAACATATTTTCCATTAATATCATTAACGTAAACTTTGATCTCGCTTACTGAATCTCTTTCAAATTGTACTGTAAAAGTTCCTTTGTTTGGATTTGGATACGCAACAAAATCAACATTTTCAAAATCATCATTTCCTAATGTGTAGGTTTTAGAACAAATATTTATTGACGCAGAATTTATTGTTCCTAATGCGCCAACAGTATCATCAAGAACTCTAAAAGTCCAGTTTCCTTGAGGGTTTTCTCCATTAAAAGCACTTAGAGCAGTTGAAGGAATGACAATCTGGCTAGTCGTTGTATTACAATTTAAGGCAGTTCCACTATCATCAAACTGTAAAGCAAAAGTTGAATTTGTACTTCCACAGTTTTTATTAAATAACGTCACCACTGTTCCGTTCGGACTTATGATTTGCATTGTCAGATCTGAAAACCTCGCGTGCGTTACATTAACTGAAACATTGACATCTGAAACTGATCCAGAAGAAGCAGGCACAGAAACGGTTCTGTTTACATTTACATTATCACCCGTTGAATATCCACCGCCAAAATTATAAGAAGCGCAAGATGTCGAAACAGTATATCCTACAGCAAATGGTTTTGAATTTATAGCATAATAAATATTATTAACTGGTTCTATCAAAAGTCTGCAGTTGGTTGAGGCGTCAATTTCTGGAACCAATATCGTTTCAGAACCGTCATTTGGAGTATTAGCAGCTAAAACCACTGGATATGTTAATCCACCATCTACAGATAATTTTATATTTACGTTTGCTGATCCAGAAAGTGTATTGGTATTATTTACAGTCCACATAACCGTTTGTGCCGATCCTTTTGCCCACCCCAGATTATCGTCTGCTTGCGATGTTACTGCAAATGGCCCAGCAGCGGCAGTTACTGTTACAACCATTGCATCTGTATTGGTTTGTGCAATTCCTTCTGCCGCATTATCTCGTCCTGTAAGTGTAAAATTCATTGTTTTTGCAATAGAAGAAACCGATTCCCAACTTGTAGTTAGCTGATTATTTAATACAGAACTTAAAGCTGGCATATAACGAACCGGAGAAGATGTTGGAGGTAAAGATCTAAACATTGGCCCATCTGGCTTTGTAGGAGATGCAAAACTATTTCCTGCAAAAGCTGTTGTGGCGCTATCGTATTGTTCCCAAGTGTATGTTATGGAATTCCCTTCAGGATCAGAACCTGTTCCTGTTAAAACAAATGGTGTACTAATCGGAATTGTATAATCTAAACCTGCCTTAATATCAGGTGGATTATTAGTAGTTATTGGTGTTGAAACAGGACAAGTTTTTCCTGCCAAATTATTTTGTATCTGATTAATACTTGCATAAGAAAAATAGTCATCAGAATGATCTTGAATATTGTATCCTTTTGTTACCCCAGCATATCCCATAATAGTTGAGCCGCTTCCTGGTTCATAACATGTTCCATTACCTTCATTCTGAAAAGAAAAAGTATGCGACCCACCAAGCTGATGCCCCATTTCATGCGCCACAAAATCAATGTCAAAATTATCACCTTCTGGCCTTGCATTTGCAGGAGATGTAAATGCACTGCCTTTTCCTATAGGCTGGCTAGAAGTAGGGCTCTCACAAACACATCCAATGCAACCCGCATTTCCTCCTCCGCCAGAAGCGCCAAACAAATGTCCAATATCATAATTGGCTTCACCAATAACATTTGTTAATGTAGTCTGCACTTCTTTAGCCCAAGTTCCTCCATCTGTCGCTCCGACCGACGCTATAGAATACGGATCTGTAGAAGCATCTGTGTAAACAACAGCATCATTATTAGCAATTAAAACTACATGTACAGCAAGATCTTTACTAAAAACACCATTCACACGAGTTAATGTCGCGTTCATTCCTGCTAAAGCTCCTGCTTTGGTCCCGCCAAAATAAGCGGTATATTCTCCTGTACATGACAAGGCCAATCGAAGTGTTTTGAACTGTTTGGCATTAGAAGTTGTTTTGGCAGTAGTTGTAGATTTATTTTCAGAAATCAAATTAATCGTTTTACAATCCAAAAGTGCTCTTGACTCTGCATTGTCTGTTGATCTAAATAAAACGTATTCCGATTTATTGTCTGGGTTCTGTTCAATATATTCTGTGGGTTTAGCAGTTCTAAAAACCATAGTCTGCATTCCGATTGGAGCAACGCTAAAATGTATTTTCGCATTTTTATCGTCTATACCTCGACCTTCATAAGACCTAATCTCTGGATATTTTGCCTGTAATTCTGGATCAAAATTAGAAGATTCCCAAACCGAAAAACGTTCTAAAATTCCATCCGTATTTGGAATAGTAATTTCTGACGTTGTATTTTTTGCTGTTTTGTTTGATGCCGAAGCGAGCTTCGAACTCAAAAGGCTTGCATTTAATTTATAATATAATTTATTGGAACTGGCCCCATCAGCTTTTCGCGAAAGCGATGAAGAAGTTACTTTTTGCCATAAAGCATCCTGTGCATTAACGTTGGCAAAACAAAAAATTAAAAATATATAAAGTAGTTGTTTTTTCATATTCATAAAATATATAATCAAAATTACTTCAATTAATTTGAAATCATATTATCTATACGACAATTATTGTTTTTTAATCGACTAGTCGGCTTATTTTTACAAAAAGATAGATTATGCGTTAAAATTCGATTTCGCATAGTATTAAATTTAAAAGAGAATAGTATAAATTTGCAGCATCTTAAATAATTTGTTTTGAAGCTCTTTCATTCTATAAACGATTTTCAGTCAACCAAGAAAACAATTTTAACTCTTGGCACCTTTGATGGCGTGCATATTGGTCATAAAAAAATTCTGGAACGTATTACTCAGAATACTGAAAATGGAAAATATGAAAGTTTAGTTCTCACCTTTTTTCCGCATCCGCGAATGGTTCTTCAAGAAAAATCGGAAATTAGATTACTGAACACTATTGGCGAAAAAATAAAACTTTTAGAGGCTACAGGCATCGAGAACTTAGTTGTACATCCTTTTAATGAAAGTTTTTCAAGATTAACAGCCGAAGAATTTGTTCGAACGATTTTAGTAGAAAAATTCCAAATTCAAAAAATTATTATCGGTCACGATCATCGTTTTGGCCGCAATAGAACTGCAAACATTGATGATTTGATTGCTTTTGGAATCGAATACGGATTTGAAGTGGAACAAATTTCTGCTGAAGAAATTCAAGACGTTTCGGTTAGCTCGACCAAAATCAGAAAAGCTTTAAATGAAGGAAACATGGCTTTGGCCAATGAATATTTAGGCTACAGCTATTTCCTAAACGGAAAGGTGGTAAAAGGAAAACAGTTGGGAAGAACAATTGGTTTTCCGACAGCGAACATTCACATTGAAGAAGATTACAAACTGATCCCAAAAATTGGTGTTTATGTTGTCAAAGCTACTATAAATAAAGAAACTGTTTTTGGCATGATGAACATTGGTTTCAATCCGACTGTTAGTGGCGACAAACAAACTATCGAAGTGCACTTATTTAATTTTGACAAAGACATTTACGATCAGAATATTGAGGTTTCTTTACTGCATTATATTCGCGAAGAACAAAAATTTAGTTCAGTAGATGCCTTAAAAGCACAGCTTCATCAAGATCAGATTAATTCTCTGGCTTTTTTAAACTCTTCATTAAAAGACCATACAGCATAGTTTTTACCGTTTTTAAATCATCGTAGTCATTTTTTTAGTAAATTTGATAGAATACTGTTTTTCAAACATTTACTATTAACTTCTAAAAAATAACCACTATGAAATTACCTAAAGAAATTATCAACGGGTTTTTGATTTTCCTCGGAATTGGCATTTATTTTTTATTAATGAATGTACTAGGTTTAGCAGATTTGTTTTATTTGAGAACACTCAACGTTTTCTTTATATTCTACGGTGTTAATAGGACAATGCAGATGAATTTTCATGAGGGAGAAACCGATTTTCTATCTAATGCCATTTCTGCAATGACTACTTCTGTGGTTGGTGTATCTATGAGTGTATTTGGATTATTGGTTTACAGTTATGCCCGAGGCGGAGATGCTTATGTAAGAACTTTGTCTGAAACTTTCATGTTCGGAGGAAATCCATCAGTGCCAACTTATTGCATCTGTCTATTATTTGAAGGAATCGCTTCTTCTGTAATAGTTACTTTAATGATGATGCTATATTGGAATAATAAATATGCTGCAGATTGATTTTAAATTAACAGATTGCATCATTTTTAATTCGATTAAATCAAAAATTTAGCTAAAAGAATTCATACTTCTTTTTAGATATTTTCAAATTGCTTATAGCTCAGAGCTATAAGCAATTTTTTATTTAGTAGAATGAGGTTAAAACAAATTGAAAGGATCAAAAAAATCTCACGAGACGATTTTGTTTCGTAATAGGTAAAAACCAAATTCCTTTTATTTTATTTATCTAAAGACAATTTTTCTTGTCACTTTTTGTCCGTTCTCTAAAGTTATCTTAACCAATAAAATTTGGGGGCCTGATTGAAAATTCGGTATGAGCCATTCCCTATTCTCAATTTGTTTTTTATTGTATAGTAATTTACCTCCGACATCATAAATAGCCACTTCTTGGAGATTTTCCTGCTCAGAAACAGATTGAAGTTTAATGTTTTTATCTTTAACTGAAACAAAAATTTTCTGATTTTGGTTTTCAAAATCTTCATTACCCAACGATTTGTCCTCATTTGGATTTTTGTAACGTAAGATAAAACGATCTAAAAAAGTTCCTGGCACCGATGTAAACGTATATCCTCCAGATTTAAGATTATGTACAGTATGTGTCACTTTATCTTCCAAATAAATATCCTGAGTGCTCAAATCTCCATCTGTATGATCGATAGCGATTGTGAAATCACCTTTTTCAATAGTAGACTTATATCCTAACGGAATGGTATCTGTTACAACAAAAGGTACTGCTCTCCCTTGAATAACTAGTTTGTTGCCTTCATTGATGCTATAAAAATCTACATACGGATTTCCGTTTAATGTAACCGCATCATAATTAAAATCAAAAGAATTTGTCGCCCCTGTTATATACCCAATTAGCACTTGCTTAAAAGCCCCTTGCGTATTCGTAAGATTTAGCCATACGCGATGTTTTTCTACAACTAACGCAGATTTATAAAATTGGCTATTATTGCTAGGTACTCGCATTGAATTTGTAAAAACACCTCTTTGCCCTGTTCTAGCTTTTGCAAAAAATGCTTGCCCAGCAGCTATATACCCTTTTGGCGGAGTTTGATTTCCTGGTGATTCTGCACCAGTACCTATTAAATTACCAACTGAAGTATCGCCTGATAAATTATAAATTGCATAATCATCACTAGTATAACGATAAGTATTAGTTCCAGGAACGGTTATTCTAGGAGGTGTGTTATGAGTCCAAAAAAATAGTGTCCCATAAAAATTAGCTGCATTATCACGAATAAATAGATCTGCATAAATTGCCGAAGGATATGGATTACCAAAAAAGCAAAACTTTTCTGCCGCCGCTGGAGGACCTTGAATTGTTCCATTATTTGGCACTCCAATAAATTCCCCTGAAAAAACACTCGGTGTTCCAGTAGCAAAGGATTGTGGCCCTCTAATACTATAGCCTCTTCCTGCTTCCATTTCCATTGTACCGTACAAACTGGTAGCCCATTTAAACTCAGAAGACCAGTAAGAGTATTTATCGAATAAAGTTTCTGGCGAAAATTCATTCATCGTAACACCTGCTACTGGAGAAGACCAAAAGGTAAGATCAAATCGTCGTACTGATGTTTTTCTTCTGTAGGTTATATTACCAACATTAGCTACATCGGCAATCTGAACTAAACTTGAATTATTTTCAAAAATCAAAACTCCATTACCAAGTACGCTTACTTCATTGGTTACTGTGATTGAATTTGTTTCTTCTACAATTAAAGATGCATTATTCTGAATCGTTAATCTGCTGGCAAAAAAACTTCCATCGGTTCCAGAAACAACAGGATTAACAGCAACATCTAGAATCTCTATACAATCAGTTGCAACGGGAACTCCTGTTGGTGCCCAATTCGCAGCATTTCCCCAATTGGCATCAACATTTCCATTCCAAACTTTAGTAATAGAAGCATTTATTGTGATTGGCGTCACTTCTGATTGGCAGCCTGTTGTCGTATTTTTTACCTGAACATTGTAAGCCCCAGAAGACAAACCGGTAAATATTCCAGAAGTATTGCTAAAATCTACTCCGTCAACACTGTAAGTATATCCTGTTCCAGACGCTGGTGAACTAACTGTAATAACACCTGTATTATTTACACAAGTTGGCTGCTGCGTTACGGAAGCCGTTGGCGCAACCGAAACTGGATTTACGGTTAAAGAAACATTTTGGCTTGCCAAGCAACCGCTAGAAGTTGTAATAGTCATTATACCATTGTAAGTGCCAGAAGTAGTATTTGCTGGAACATCAACATTTATAATATCTCCCGATCCAGAACTAAAAGGGAATGCTGTAGCCCCTTGATCTGTCAAAGCAATCCAATCAATTTCGTAGCTAACTGGAGAGCCGGTTGTCGAATTATAACTTAAAGTAGTAGTCTGTGCCGATGAACTTTGACAAACTGGAGTAAAAATCCCTGCCGTACTTATAGTTGGAAGATCGTTAATTATCAAAGAAACTGCTTGCGTCGTTGAACATCCGTTTGAGGAAAAAATTGTCATCACTCCACTGTAAATTCCCGTCACTGCATTTGCTGGAACATTAATATTATTGATATTTCCTCCTCCAGAATTGAAAGAGAAAGCAGTAATTCCTTGATCATTTAAAGTTGCCCAATCTATAGAATAGTTTATTGGTGTGCCTGTTGTAGCAGAATATGGCAAAGAAGCTGTTTGCAGTGATACACTTTGGCAAACCGGAATTAAGTTTCCTGATGTAGTAATTGCTGGAGCGGAATTAACTGTTATCGTAAAATTGGTGGGAGCTGTAGACACACACCCTGCTGCATTACTAACTGTTAATGACCCTGTATAAGTACCAGCAGCGGTTCCTGCAGGAACAGCAATACTTATTGGACTGGCAGGTAAAGTAGCATTTGTTACTGGCAGAAAATTATTTGCAGGACTTGCATTCCATGTGATACTATAATTTGTTGGTGCATTTGTAACTGTGGTATAAGGCAATGCTACATTTTGCAGACTTGCGCTCGCACATACAGCGGTAGTTGATCCTAAAGTTATTGTAGGCGGGGCACTAACTGTAATAGTTACAGAATTAGGTGCGCTAATGGGCGAAGTACAATCTACAGAAGTCAAAGAAGTAACTGTAATTGTACTACTGCCTAAAACATTCAATCCAGATGCTATAAAACTTCCAGATCCAGGGGTTGTAATTACCATTGGCGCTGTTTGTCCAACTGCATTTGGCTGACTAGTATTATAAGTTACTGTGTATGTTCCTGCTGGTAGACTTGCTGCTGTTCCTGTTAACAATACTTGCGAAGTCGTTCCTGTACAAATGTTTGGGGCCGATATCGAAGTAAAGCTATACGTTTTACATGTGTAAGTAATATTAACATGACCTCGAGCGCCAGCACCTCCATTTTGCAAACTACTAGAGCTTGCGCCTCCCGCACCCCCTCCACCATATTCTCCTCCAGGTTTTCCAGCCTCATTCGCACCTAATAAACTAGCAACCCCAACCCCTCCAAGTCCACCTCCAGAACCATAATTCGCTCCATTTCCACCACTGCCAGAAGAAAGCCCCAGACTTAATAAAGAATTTGATCCGCCTCCCGATGATCCGCCATTTAAAGTACTTATACTTCCAATGGCTCCACTTCCACCAAGTACCCCTGCTGGTGCGCTACCAGACGCAAGGTTGGCAGTACCTCCACGTCCTCCTGGCACGTAAAAAACGCTCGTATGGCCCGTTATATACGACGGATTGCCATTAGCGCCATTTCCTGTGCCACCTGCCGTAGCAGCTCCAACAACAACATTTAAAGTTTGTGCGTTCAAGCCACTAATTTGTCCTTTGGCGTAAGCTCCGCCGCTGCCGCCAGCCGCACCTCTCGCTAGTCCACCTCCAAGATTTGCCGCGCCTCCAGCGCCTCCAGCACCCCAAGCCTCAACCGTAACAACATCCATACCTGCAGGAAGTGGGAAAGAAGGATTGCTAGTCGGAACTGAATGCACTAAGGTTTGTGCTTTTGAAGTAGTATAAAAAATTGATAAAACTAAAACTAGCAGAATTTTTAATCTCCTACTTGATTTTAATGGTTTTTCACTATAAGTTATTAAAGTTAAAAAGCTGAAAAAACTCAGCGTAGTAAGTAAATCTTTTTTCATCTTGTGGCATTTTAGTAATTGAAAAATAAATTCAAACTCAAAACAAGATTAATTGCAAAATAGAAAAGAAAACAAAAACTTTAAGAATATAGAATTAAAGATATAATCCCATTTTACAATCAATTTACGGCAGATAAACAACAGTTTTTTCAACTGTGATTTTTGAAGAAAAAAATTTAATTGAAGGGCTTATAAAAAAGCATTTAATCGGCTTAAAATGCATTTAATCGATTTAACTACACAACAAGATACGATTTTATTTACATTGAAATCCATATAACAGTATTAAACCCAGTATTTTAACACCTAATTGAGAGAAAATACAAAAAATAAGAATAAACTGTTAATTTGAAAAAACAAACAACATAACATATTTATAATCAATATTTTATACATAAACACGGAATTCTTAGAGTTTGTAAAAGAATTCCACGAGGCAATTTAACTTTATTTAGAAAATAACCTTTTTTGAAGTTGATTTACCATTTTCAAAAATGGTTTTTACCACCAAAATCTGATGAGAAGAAAACAAGTTTTGAATCGATACATTTTTAGTTTCAAGCTTATCTTTCTTATACAATTGATTTCCAGAAATATCAAATATCATCACCTCTTTTATACTCTCTTTATCAGATTCAATATTTATGGTACGGTTTTTAACAGAAATTAAAACGTCATTTAAATTCTTTTCAAAAGTTTTGTTCCCTAAAGCTTTATTAATGTAAATTATTGAAAAACGATTATTAAAAGTGCCTATTTCAGAATCAAATTGATATGGTCCTTCAGAAAGATTATGCGTTCTATTTAATTCTCTATCCACTAAAAAAATAGACTTATCATAAAAAAATTGATCTTGACGATCTATTACAATTTTGAAATTATCTTTAATAGTAGTTTTATAACCTATAAAAATTGAATCGCTTTCTAAAAAAGGCAATTCACGACCTTGAATTACCAATTTTTTATCTTCTACTATGCTATAAAAATCTAATGACATGTTTGAACTCAAATATTCTGCATCATAATTTAAATCTAAAGAATTGGAAGCGCCCACTGCATAGCCTAACAGAATTTGTTTAAATTCATTTTCATTATTTTTAATGTTCAACCAAAACCTGTGCTTTTCGCCAGCAGATTTCAATTGCGTATTCAAAGCTGGCCTAAAAAAAGAAGTGTTTTTATCGCGAACTCTCATGCTATTGTTAAACTCTAGAGATCCAATCTGATTACTTTTTACAAAAAAACCTTGCCCTGATGCGATTATACCATCCGGCGTATCATTATTTACTCCAGAGCTTAAGGCTGCACTTGTACCAACGCCGCCTAATAAATTATAAACTGCAAAATCATCGTTGCTATAACGATAGGTATTGGTGCCTGGTGTAGTAATTCTTGGTGGCGTATTATGTGTCCAAAAATATAGCGCTCCTTTTGTTTTTGGAGCATTCACCCTTAAAAAATCATCTGCGCTTATTGCGCTCGGATAGGGATTGCCGACCAAATAAAATCGATCTGCAGCAATAAACTCCACCTCTATTTTGCCATTATTTGGAATTCCTTTAAAAACACCTTCAAAAATTGTTCTTTCTTCTGTAGAGTAGCTTTGTGGACCTCTAATACGGTATCCATTTCCAGGAGTCATAGTCATGCTTCCGTAAAGATTTGTTTTCCATCCTGCCATTGGATCATACCAGAAATATTTATCGAAAAGTGTTTCAGGCGAAAAATCGAATAATTTTTCATCGGCCACTGGAGAAGACCAATAGGTAAGATCGAATCTAATTATTGGCTTTGTTTTTCTTTTTACATGAACAATTCCGGTATTTACAATATCATCGTCATCTTGATACAAACTGGCAGAATTTTCCAAAACAAGTATTCCTTCACCAGTATAAGAAAACTCAATACTGAGTGTATTATTTTCAAGTAATGTGACTGTTTTTCCCTTTTCGATAGTACAGCCACAAATACTAGCTGTGGTCAAATTTGGAAAATTCTCTTTAAAACAAACCTCTTTCCCTGCAGAAGGAAACCCATTTGACCACGAAGTTCCGTTCCAAGTTGTTGTATTAACACAAAACTTTAAACGAGCAATTCTATGCTTTGAAATACCACCAACGGAGTTGAAATTTCCTCCAATTATCAACTTATAATCTTCATCAAATTTCATTGCCGACAGTGCATTATTTAATGGCACTGCAAATGAATTGTCATACGATCCTGAAGGCAATAATCGAATCAATCTAGAAGAAGACAAAGAATTGTATGTTCCCGAAAAAGTTCCTCCAACTAAAATCCTTTCATCTGGTTGTATGAGAATAGTACGAACGTCCCCTTTGCTGAATCCAGCACCAGAACCAAATGTTCGATCCAAAGTCCCGTCACTGTTTAATCGGATAATTCGTTTTTGCGAAATACCATTAAAAGTCAAGAAAGAACCTCCAACAATAATCTTATTATCGGATTGTATTGCAATGGCATATACATATTTATCAAAGCCGTTACCGATATTAAAATTTGCATCAATACTTCCATCTGGATTTAACCTTACTAAACCCGCAGAAGGAAATCCGTTAAAAGTTTTAAAATGCCCTCCTACCAAAATCTTTCCATCCGATTGCAAAACCACACTTTCAATGGTATCATCGGCTCCTGAGCCAATAATAAAATTAGGATCCTTTGTTCCGTCTGGCAGTATCCTAGTAATTTTATTAGCATTAACTGTTGATCCTCTATATTTTGTAAATGATCCTGCTGCAATTATTTTTTGATCGAATTGGATTGCCAATGTATAAACTTGTCCATTAAATCCATCTCCGCTGCTAAAAGAATTATCAATTTCACCATCTGAAAATATTCTAACAATCCGATTATTGGTAAGGTCATTGTACTTTGTAAAATTCCCTCCTAAAACAATCTTCCCATCAGTTTGCAACGCTGCGGTTTTTACCTGATTATTGCTTCCTGAATTATTAAAAGTAGGGTCAATCATTCCGTTTTCTAATAGACAAGTAATTTTGGGAGCAACATTTCCATTAAACTTTTTAAAATTGCCTCCAACTATTATCTTTCTATTTGGAAGTGGGAGAATACTAAGAACAGAATTGTCAAATCCAATTCCAGAAGCCAAATATGAAATATCATGTTCGCCATCACTACTAATTTTTACCAACCTCCCTTGATTTTGGCCATTAAAAACAGTAAAAGAGCCTCCAGCAAACCACGAATCTTCGTCGTCAAATTCTAAAGCTAAAACTGAAGCTGAAGCAGGTCCAGAGCCAATATCAAAATTAGGTTTTATACTTCCATCAGATTGGAGAAGAATTAATCTTATCGCTTCTATGCGATTGTAAAATCCTGTAAAGGATCCTCCAACCATGATATCACCATTCTTATTAATTCTAATTGCTGAAACTCCTTCTTTACTAAAGCCAGAACCTGTTACAAAACTTTCGTCTTTAGTTCCATCTTCGTTCAATCGAATAATTCTATTCGCTACAGTAGTATTAAAAATCGTGAAGTTACCTCCTAAAACCATTTTCCCATCAGGCTGCAAGGCCATGGCGTTAACATCATCATTAAAGCCGGTACCACTATTGAAGGTAGAATCAAAAGTTCCATTAGCATTTAATCGAACTATTCGATTGGCAGAAACACCATTGAATACTGTAAAATTGCCTGTGAGAAGTATTTTCTGGTCAGATAAAACTTTTGCGTGTGTAATATTTAATGCAGATCCAGAACCTGTTAGAAAAGTAGAATCGAGTGTTCCGTTTGGTAATAAACGTGCCACTCTATTTACTGTACTATTATTATACTTTGTAAAACTGCCAACAATAATTATCTCTCCATCAAGCTGTAAGGCAATATCATAAACAATTCCTGTAGTTGCTCCAATTGTTGTATTAAAAGTGGCATCATAAGAACCATCTTCATTTAGACGGATTATTCTTCCCGCACTAATTCCGTTATAACTTGTAAAATTTCCTCCAACTATAATTTTTCCATCTGACTGCAAACAAGAAGCATAAATTTTACCATTAAAACCTGTCCCAGTATTGAAACTTTCATCTATAGAGCCGTCTAAATTTAAACGTGTAAGATATGAAGCTGGTGTTCCATTCAAATTCAGATAATCTCCTCCCACGAGCAAAGTTCCATCTTTCTGAAGAAGAAGAGTCCTTACTGTACCATCAAATCCATCGCCAATTTGTCCATCGTCGAGAACATTAAAAGAACTGTCAACTTTACCTTGCTGAGAAAAAACAGTTTGGGCTGATAATGAAATTAAGATTAGTGAGTAAAGTAAGTTTTTAATCAAAGCAGTAAAATTAAAGTTAATATTTGTAAGAATTAAACTAAATTATAAAGCATTAATTAAAAATACAATACCAAGATTTAGGGATATTTGCATATAAAAAAAGTCCATTCTGTTAATACGAATGGACTTTTAAATTATATGTTGTTGTTTTTTACTATAAATTTGAGAAGATCACTTTTTTAGTAATTGTAGATCCGTTTTCTAGCGTTATTTTAACTAATAAAACTTGATCGCTAGAACGCAAATTAGCAATCTGCAATTCAGAAGAATTTACTTTATTCTTACTGTACAACAATTGCGCTCCTACATCAAAAACATTTACCTCTTTAATTATTTCTTTAGAAGAAGTAATACTTACTATTTTGTTTTTTACAGAAACCAAAACACTATTTTCAAGGTTTTCAAAATCACCTGTTCCCAATGTTTTATTTGTATAACGTAATACAAAACGATCTGTAAAAGTTCCGATGG
>RCUK01000166.1_pt1 | contig 78942 bp, 70 predicted proteins | sample 2166381 | NCBI WGS metagenome assembly RCUK01 (sample SAMN09932809, study PRJNA488358) | compost metagenome | isolation source: compost soil in an enriched community | place: Germany: Experimental Botanical Garden | reverse complement strand
CCCTCCAAGCCGAGCTAATGGCAGAGGTAGACCGCATTAACCGAGAGAAGGCAGAGCGATGACCATGGATGACAACACGGCAATAGTGATCTTGGCTTTTCTGATCTGGGCTTGGTGTGTTTTTAAGGCGTGGGTTCGCTCCCGCCGATAGTTTTGAGCGCCCCTGAAACAGACGCTCAAAGCGGGCTGGTATCCTCCCCCTCCCAGGTATCAGCCCGCATCACTTTCACGGACGGGAAGCCACCACGCAGGCTCATTACGACAGCCGCGACGGCATTGCCCAAGGGGATAAAGGGAGATGATGGCAAGTGCGGCTCGCCATCAGCATCCAAAGAGCGGGGCGGCGGATTGCTCTTTGGAAACGGAATTAGGTTCGTCTGATGCGGCGGGCCGGGATCGCGGACATCGTTGCAAGCTTTGCCTGCGATCCCATCATTTTCATGCCTGTGGCCCATCTGCGTCTCCGTGTGAACGAGATCAGATAACCACAGGAGAACGACAAGGTGTTGGATTTCGACCGCCAGAACGTGGGGCATCGACCCAAGGATAATAGCAGGAAGCAGATAATGAGTCCGAGTTTAGCTGCGAAGAACGTCATGAGGGATGCGTACCCGCTCTCACGGTACGGCAAGCTCGACAACGTCTTCTACCACGCGGTGCAGTTCATCCGCCCGCGAGTGACGAAAGAATTCACGATGAGGCGCGCCCGAGCCATTTGGGAAGGCGCAGCCCGTCGCATCGATAGCGAGGAAATGGACGCCCTACGGGAGGCGTTAATCGAGGAGAACATTCGTGAGCAACGGGAACTACGTCAGCGTCTGGCTGCGCTGGATGCGTCTATTGCCACTTTCCATGCGGCTCAAACTGGCCGACCGGTGGCGTCGTCAGGCGCATCACAAGGCTGATCTCGCGGCTTGGATATGCCCTGAGTTGGAGGATGTAGGCAAGTGACAGAAGAACACACCTTCAACTCCTATGAAGAGATGGCAGACGAAGCCGACAAGTACGAGGCCGAGCTTCAGGACTGGCTATCCAAGTTCAGCAGCGGCCCGAAGAAGTGGCCCGACATAAACATCGCGAGTAAGCGCCGTCGTCTGGCATGGACCCAAAAAGTTGGCGAGCTTTGCCGGCGCGCTGCGCAGAAGCGGGGGGCGGCATGATGCAACAGCTATCCATGTTCGACCTGATGACGCCGCCAGCCCCTCCGGTTGTCGTCAAGCCATACCAGCCGCCGCCACGCCGAGAGTTCATGACCCGCGCCTATGGCGTATGGGAGCCGATGGAAATCACCGTCGATGAGCGCGACCCGATAGAGGTCGAGGTTCGCGGCATCCCGACGCTCGTACGTTTTTCGTCGGTATTCCAGACTTACGCCGTGGAACCTGCCGGTTCTGTTTACTGGTCGGAGACAGGGTTCCGTAGTTTTGCAGGGTACTATCAGGTCGGCGGAAGCAACGAGTACACCCCAGACGAAATTATCGAGATCATCGGAGCCATGATCGACAGCAAGCACGGATGCAACGGCAAACTCACCAAATGGTGGCCGGATTACTGCCTGCGGTGGCGCTGGGAAAAGTGGTTCGAATCCAGGTGCGAAAGGGAGACCACATGGGCGCAGTGGGGTGCTGAAGAGCACGCTAGATGCTGGGCTAAACATGATGCCGAACAAGCCGCCGCACTTGCAAGAATGGAAGCTGATGGCATCGACCCGAAAGAGGTATGGAGGACGTACAAATGACCGTCACCCTTCACCTCCCATTCCCAATTTCCGTCAACGCAGCTTATGCGAACGGTGGCCACAAGCGCGGCCGGCACAAGACAGCACGATACAACGCATGGATAGCTGAAGCCTCTCTGCACGTCAGGGACAGACACCGGCAGAACATTGGCGCGTATCAGCTTGCGATAAGCCTTGAGGCACCGGACCGACGCACACGAGATTTAGCGAATCACGAAAAGGTCTTGTCGGATTTTCTCGTCATGCACGGGGTCATTCAGGACGACAGCAAATGCCAACAGTTGGTCATGACGTGGGGCAAAGACCTTCCGGCGCCATGTGTTGTGACTGTAACCGAAGCGGCTCAAGAGGTGGCGGCATGAACGCACCGTCAGCACGCGGCTTGTTCCGCGCCACCGGAAAGAAAAGCAAGCCAGTACCGGTGAAGCTTCTCGACGGCACCTATTCAAAGATCGATGCGCTTGAGCGCGAGGAGAACGAATTCTATCCCACGCCCATCGAACCCATCCGTGCTGTCATTCACGCCGAGCTGGAGCGCCTGAAGGAATTCCCGGTCATTTGGGGGCCAGCTTGTGGCACTGGCGTCATCGGAAGCGAACTCCGCGCCCATGGGGTCGGCACCTATGACAGCGACCTGATCGACAGAGGCTGCGGCGCAGAGATCAAGGATTTCTACGATTTCAAGGAAGCCCCATCGCCGGCCATTCTGGAGAACCCACCGTTCGCTGAGTGCGGATGGGGCAATGGCAAGGCCCGATGGCTCTATCACGCTCTGGAGACGCTCGGCGTCGAGTACATGGGCTTGCTCATGAATTGGGGATTCCCCGGAGCCGGAGGCCTTGCGCCTTTCTGGGCGAAATACCCGCCAGCCCGCGTCTACCTCATGCGCTGGAAGATTGATTTCACGGGGCAGGGCGCGCCGCCGATGCTCAATGCTTGGTTCATTTGGGATCGTCAGTGGCGCGGTGAAACCGCTCTTAGAATGCTGGACAGGCGCGATGCGAGGCAGGGGGAACTACAATTATGACACAGTTAAATTTGCCATGTGGAGCTTGATATATGAGCAAGAAGCCAATTTCCTCCAAGGTTGAAGAAACACCAGAATTCGTAGAGTTCTGGGAATGCTGGCGCTCCCATGCCCGTCACACCGATGGTAGAGGCCTCGCCCGAGAGACATTCTCCAAGCACGTCAAGAACGGTGCTGACCCGCAGGATATCATTGACGGTGCCCGTTACTTCTTCCGCAGCATGAAAGAGCGCGACAAGGAATATGTGCCGCTGTCATCAACCTGGATGAACCGATCCAGCTACGAGGATCTGGCCGAGCAAGAGCGCGCCTACCAGCGCCGTGTTGCCGATCGCCTTACAGAGAAGGCGGCAAACACGTCTGTCGTCGTCAATCTCCCTCCCAACCATTTCATGAACAAGTACCGGAGTGCGTCATGAACATGCACCAGCCCCTCACAGAGCTAGAACGGCAGCATCTAGCGCACAAAGAGAGGCAGAGGCGGTTTACGAGTGCGGCTATCAAGAAGCCTCGCCTCGTTGAGCCGGCTGTGGAGAAACAGAATACTGCCCCGCCCAAGGTTGAGAATCCTAGCGCGCCGGATGTCGGCTTTGTCATCCCTCTCTATTTTCAGACCTTCAAACGCCTATGCATCGTCTGGGTAGCTGAATATTGCCCATACGCTGGTGGATCTACGGAGGTGGCAATCAATCGCAGCATGACCGAGATCGCAATTGAGTGGCTTGGAAGGTTCCGCGGCATTTGTCTGCAAGACGTCAAGGGCAACGCGCGTAATAGACGCGTTGTCTTCCCACGACAGGTAATCATGCATTCGATCAAGAAAGAGCTCCCAGACCGTTCATTCCCTGAGGTTGGGCGGTGGACCGGTGGAAGGGACCACACCACGGTCATGCATGCCTGCAACAAGATTCAGTCAATGATCGATAACGGCACATTTGATGCGGAAATGGCCAACTGGCAACAAAAATTCGGCAGGAAGTAACAGAAGGGGCGGCGGGCATGAGCAACACAAAATGGTACGCAATACGACCAATGCCGGGAACGCAGCGAATGGCATCACTTGCTGCAAATCTTCCGGCAGGCAGAGAAGGCGAGAGCATAATCGAGCGCAACCTGCGCAATGAGGGCATCGACGTTTACATGCCGTCATTCTGGCAGGACGTTCGGCACCAGCGCACAAACAAGGTGATAGGCAAGCGCTTCCCTCTCCTGGTGGGCTATGTGTTCGTCAACATCCCAGAGCGTGACTTCGAGCGTGTCCGCCGCACCGATGGCGTCATGTGCTTCCTGCGTTCGTCACGGGAAGGTGGCCCGGTATGCTTCCGCGATGCAGAAGACATTGGCCTCCTCATGCTCGCAGACATGGAGCGCAAGGCGGTCTACGCTCGGGAGCGGGAAGAACGGGAACGCTTGTCCCAGCAGCAGCGCCGCAACGCCCTCAATCGGCAGCTTGGCCTGATATTACCAAAAGGCCGACGCAAGAAGGTTTCGATGAGATATGCAGCAGAGCAGGCCATGAATGAACTGTCACCAGCCACCCGCGAAAGAGTCCTGTTGATTCTCAAGGAATTGGAGGGGCTTGAAGGCGATGGCCCTCTTGCAAATCTCGCGATGGCAAGCTAATGTTTCGGCGTGATTTGGGTGTACGGTCGGACCTTTCGTTATTACAAAAGGGAATACTCGACGGCCTAACCAACCTTCGTTAAATCGGGGGTTGGAGAAGCTCACCCAAAATTCCGTGGGGAGACGCCACTGCCAAGAGTAGTGTTGTAGCCGCAAGGTGGCCTTCGGGCCTTGTCCTCACGGGACCAATTCGCCCAACAGGGCAACGGAATGCGAGGCGGTTGGACGCAGCGGGAAATAGATCGGGAAAACCCGCCGCTCCATTTACAGGAACAGTCACCCGACGACGAAGGGCCTGATGCCTCGCAGCAAATCAGGAAGCGCTGAAAGGCCAAGCGCGAAAATGCGCCGCTTAGTAAGGGAGGTATGGTCCGGATAATCCCCGGCATTCCTGGAACAGCCGAGTGACGGCTCTAAACTCACTGGTCGGGTAACGGGTCTGGGGAAGTCCTCGTAGACAGACGCCGCATGCGGGCCGACTAGGGCAACAATTCGCGGGCTTCTTCGAGGCGAGGCAACAGCCTTCCAAGCTGCCAAGGTGGGTTCGACTCCCACAGTCCGCTCCATTTCACCAGCCCCGCCCGTAACAAGGTGGGGCTTTCGCATATCCACACCACAGAGGATTAAGCCATGAAGGTTCGTTTCTTTACATCTGTTCGGTTCGCTGGTGATTGGGAACTGAATTTCATCGGCAAGCGGCTTAATCTGCGCATTGGTCGTAGCCAGTTCGCCTTCTGGCGCGATTATCAGCCCATCTGGAACTTTGTCGCCGCCTAACCCCATTCACCCGCCCACATGGAGAGAGCGATGACCGAACCCATGACCATGTTCAAACTCCGAGACGAGATGAGCAAGGAAACGGAGAACGTCGTCAACCGCCTCCATCGCCATTGCAAGATTGGTAAGGTGCAAAAAAAGATGCAGACGCTGAACGGCTGGGTAAAGCCGCCGCGATCGTGGATAGTTGATGACGTGAATAAGGCGCAAGCCAGACAATCGTGGATGTGACCCCATGACCACCACCGAGCAAGAGCGGGAGCCACCTTACATCAAGATTTGCATCGGGCCTCCGTCTTTGAGAGTTCCGAACGGATACTTGTCTGCTCACGCCTCATTCCCATCAGAAGCCGGGGAAGTGTGGCGTCGTTCATGCGACCTTGCAGATGGGGAGATGACCGCCCAACCCGTCGATAAAATTTGCGCTGCGATCAAGGAAATGCTCGGGGCGTAGAAAACCATTATCGCGAAATGCCAACCGCCCCGTCAGCAATGGCGGGGTTTTTCTTTAACCGAAGAGGAAAGCAATATGGCAACGAACCGTGAAGCATCGCTCAATCATACTGGCTATATCGGCCCTGTCTCCACCGTCTACCATGACTCGGATCCTGTAGCGCCTATCGATGAGGTGAGGAACGCACTGAGGGCGGCAAGTGACCTCGCCTACCAGATCGCGGCGCTGACGGACACCCTTTGCGGCACCCTGCCCGAATCCACCGTCGGCCCGAGCGCGCCGAGGTCTGGTTCGATCATCCACGACCTCGCGTATGATGCAGGCGAAACGTCAAGGGCGATTGCCAAGGCAAATAGCGACATCAACCGCCTGATGCGGGCATTCGGCATTTAACCCCTTCATGGGAGCGGGTTATCCAGCTTCGACCACCGGTCGCGAGGCAACAAGGCTTCACTCACGGCTTAGAACCATCGCCGCCGCTCCAAGGGTTGTCTTTCCCCTTCATACTACGGCGTCAAGTGAGCAAGACCGGAATAACCCCAGATAGGGAAGAGAACGATGGCAAGACCAACCGTTTACAGCGGTGATGTAGCCGACGCCATCTGCGAGCGTATATCCGAAGGTGAAAGCCTGCGGGCGATCTGCGATGATGAAACGATGCCTTCTCTTCGGACGGTTTTCAATTGGCTTGCTGATGAGCGTTATTCGTCATTCTGCACCAAGTACGCGCGCGCACGCGAAGTTCAGGCAGACACTCTCTTTGATGAGATGATCGACATTGCCGACGACGGCCGTAACGACTGGATGGAGAAGAAGAACGCCGACGGTGACAACATCGGGTGGACCGAAAACGGCGAAGCGCTGCGTCGGTCTGATCTTCGCATCAAGACTCGTCAGTGGATGGCATCAAAGCTGCAGCCCAAAAAATACGGCGAAAAGCTTGATGTTCAGCATGGCGGAAAGATTGCCCTAACGCCTGTCATCAAGTTCAATGCCGACTGAAGCAGATGCAGAACTGAACATCCGCCTGCACGCAAAACAGCAGGTGGCGTTCGACAGTCCAGCAACTGAGATCCTGTACGGCGGCGCGGCTGGTGGCGGGAAGTCTCACCTCATGCGCATGGCTGCTATAACATGGTGCTCATGCATTCCCGGCCTTCAGGTTTATCTGTTTCGCCGTATCCGTGATGATCTTGTCAAGAACCACGTAGAAGGCCCGAGTGGCTTCCGTGAATTTCTCGCCGGATGGGTTCAATGCGGCTTTGTCGAGATCGTAGAGGACGAAATACGGTTCTGGAATGGCAGTAAGATTTATCTCTGCCACTGCAAAGACGAGAAAGATCGGTTCAAATATCAGGGCGCTGAAATCCATGTGCTGCTGATTGACGAGCTGACGCACTTCACAGACACGATTTACCGCTTCCTGCGCAACCGCGTCCGCATGGTGGGCATCAAACTGCCGGATGCATACAAGGACAAATTCCCGCGCATAGTCTGCGGCGCCAACCCCGGCGGTATTGGGCACCAGTTCGTCAAGATGACTTTCATCGACGGTGCCCAGCCTATGGAGGTCTATAAGGCGACCAACAGCGAAGGCGGCATGATGCGCCAATACATACCGGCGCGTCTCGAAGACAACCCTTCGATGGCTGACAATGACCCTGGTTATGAGTTTCGCCTTGAGGGCCTTGGTAGCGAAAGCCTTGTTCGAGCGATGCGTGATGGTGATTGGGACATCATCGACGGCGCATTCTTCGACAATTTCCGGCAGGATCGCCATGTGGTCAAGCCGTTCGAAATCCCGGAAGACTGGATCAGGTTTCGCGCAGGTGACTGGGGTAGCGCCAAGCCGTTCTCGTTCGGCTGGTACGCCGTCGCAACTGACGATTTCATAAGCCCTTGTGGCAAGAAAATACCGCGTGGTGCGCTTGTTCGATATCGCGAGTGGTATGGCATTGCCACAGACAAGGAAGGCAAATTCAAGCCGAACGTCGGTCTGAAGATGAATTCCAATGTTGTCGGCGCCGAGATCAAGAAGCGCGACGGCAAGGATGTGATTACGTACGGCGTACTTGATCCTGCGGCCTTCGCAGAGGACGGCGGCCCGTCGATTGCAGAACGGATGCGCAAGGGAACGGAGACGCAATCGGGCGCTTCATTCCGTGCCGCTGACAACAAGCGAGTGGCCGCGCGCGGCGCAATGGGTGGCTGGGATCAGGTCCGCGCTCGCTTGGATGGCGATGAAGACGGTAACGCTATGCTGTTCTTCTTCTCAACCAACATCCATGCAATCCGCACTTTGCCGGCGCTACAGCACGACGCTGACCGACCAGAGGATTTGAACTCGGACATGGAAGATCATCCTGCCGACGAAATTCGTTACGCTTGCATGTCGAGGCCTTGGGCGAGGAAGACAGAGAAGCCGGCCAAGTCGCCGCGCACAGATTACACAGCCAGACAACCAGCCTCTGAAGCCAATGATTGGATGACGTACTGATGGTCAATCAAACCGGATACATCCAGGGTAGCGCTCCGGCGCAAGGCCCAACGGCTTCGGCAGAGGTTGATCACGCCAGCCTGAAGCGTCAGTACCTGTCGTATCTTGAGACGAAGAACGAGGAGATCAAGGAACAGCAGAACGCAAGGCGCTATTATCACGGCGCGCAGTGGACCGCTGAACAGATCAAGGCGCTGAACCGTCGCAAGCAGCCGGTTGTCACCTACAATCGCATCGGGCGCAAGATCAACGCTGTTGTTGGCCTGCTGGAGCGTCAGAAGCAAGACCCGCGTGGCTTCCCTCGCACTCCAAAGCATGAGGAAGGCGCAGAGGTTGCTACCGCCGTTCTCCGCTACGTCTGCGACCAACAGGATTGGGCCAGCAAGTCGCCAATCTGCGGCTTGAATGGCGCTGTTGATGGGATTGGTGGTATAGAAATCACGCTTGAGCAGGGCGATGTTGGCGATATCGACGTGGGGCTTGAGGTTGTTGACCCTTCGTCCTTCTTCTATGATCCGCGCTCACTCAAGATGGATTTTGACGACGCCCGTTACATGGGGCTTGGCAAGTGGGCCGATGTTGAGGCTGCGATTGAGCAGTTCCCCGACAAGGAATCGGAGATCAGGGCATCGCTTGAGAGCGGTTCCGAACTCACCAGCAACCCGGACACGGACAACAAGTGGTTTGCAGAAGGCGAAGGCGTCAAGCGCATCCGCATTGTCGATCACTGGTACAAGCGTGGCGGTGACTGGCATTGGTGCGTTTACACCGGCTCCGTCATTCTGGCGTACGGCATTTCGCCTTACATCGATGAGAAGGGCAAGACTGCCTGCAAGTACATCGTGTATTCGGCCAACATCGACCATGAAGGTGACCGCTATGGTTTCGTGCGAAACATGCGCTCCAGCCAGGACGAGGTGAACCAGCGCCGGTCGAAAGCCCTGCATCAGCTTAACAGTCGTCGCATCATCATCCCCCAGGATACCGGGGCAGATGTTGAGAATATCCGTCGTGAGGCTGCAAGGCCTGATGGTGTGATTACATTCCCGCAGGGGACGCAGGAACCTAAGTTTGACGATTCCGCCAAGAATGCAGAAATGCAGGGGCAGATCGCCTTTCTTGAGGATGCCAAAAACGAGATCGAGAACTATGGCTTCAACCCGGCCCTGATGGGGCAGGGCGTTGACAAGCTCTCCGGCCGCGCGATGCAAATCCAGCAGCAGAGCGGCATTGCCGAGCTTGGCCCGTATCTCTTGGCGTACAAGGGTTGGAAGCTTCGGGTTTATCGGGCCATCTGGTTCGCCGTTCAGCAGCATTGGACGGCAGAACGCTGGATTCGCGTCACTGATGATGACGACGTGGCACAGTTCTTCTCTATCAATCAGGTAGGTATCGACCCGGCGACGGGACTGCCGACTATCATCAACGCTCTCGGCTCGCTCGATGTGGATATCATCATCGATGAAGGCCCGGACACCATCAACATGCAGCAGGACGCTTACGACACGCTGTCCATCATGGCCCAGAAAGGCCAGCAGGTGCCGCCGCAATTGCTGCTTGAGCTTTCACCGTTGGCCGGATCGGTCAAGAAGAAGGCCATGGACATTCTCGATCAGGCCCAGAAACAGGCGCAGCAGCCCGATCCGATCGCAATGGCCGGCGCACAGGCGGAGATTGCCGACAAGCAGGCTGCGGCGATGCTGAAGCAGGCACAGGCCCGCAAGGCTCTAGCCGACGCGGGCACAGCAGGCACGGGCGAATCCGGTCCGTCCGATATCGAAATTGCAAAGGCGCTGGCTGAAATACGCCAGACCAATGCCGCGACCAGTAAAACGGTTGCCGAAACAGACAAGATCATCACCGAAACGGCACTGAAGCCGCTTGAGATGCAAAACCAGCAGATCGAGCAGCAGGCCGCTCGGGGTGAACGATTTGTGATGCACGCGGATCAGATGAAGCAGGCGTCACAAAAGGGGAGCCGCCATCCGTAAGGGCGAAATCGGCGCTTGGCCGTCTCCAAGCAGCGTGCCGCCGACTTTGACGGGCGAAAAGCCGCCGCCAGGCTCATGGGCGATTTCGTGAAACTCCCACGACATGGAGAACCATCGTGAACGAACTGGAAGAAATCCTTTCCGGTGACAGCAATGCTGCGCCGGTTGATACCACAACCACCACCGAACGGACACGCGACGAAGCGGGCCGGTTTGCAGCGCAGACGGACACACAGCCGCCTGTAACGCAGACGGACGCAGACGCCACCGAACACCCTGACGATGTAGCCCAGCACCAGAATGGTGTACCGGTCCGCGCCGTCAAGGATGAACGGGAAAAGCGGCAGGCGGCCCAAGCGGAAGCAGAACAGCTTCGCCGTGAAATGGCAGAGTTGAAGGGGCAGATCACGTTGCTTTCGCAGCAGCGTCAGCCAGCCCCGCAGCCTCATCAGGAACAGCAGCCGGTTACCCTATGGGATGACCCGGAAAACTACCTGAAGGGCCAGCTTTCGCCGGTTCAGCAGCAACTCGCAGAAGTTCGCGAATTGATTTTCGAAAATCAGGCAGCGCAACGACATGGAGTTGACAAGGTGCAAGCCGCCAAAGACGCAGCAGATGCGCTCGATCCCACGGGAAAAGTTAATCTGCATCGTGAACTCATGTCCGGCGGCAATCCGTTCGACAATCTGGTGAAGTGGCATCAGCAGCAACAGGTCATGGCCCGTATCGGCAACGATCCGGATGCATGGCTTCAGGCAGAACTCGAAAAGCGCCTCAGCGACCCGGCCGAGCAGGCCAAAATCCTTGAGCGCATTCGCAGTGGCGCCGCAGCAAATACCAGCCGTTCACAGCCCACGACAGCACTGCCGCCAAGTCTCAGCCGATTGCCGGCCGGTGGCAACACCGCAGCCGACAATGACGCGAGCGATGCGGCGCTTTTCAGCCACGCAACGCGGTGAACAGCCGCCCGTCAAAAAGGTAGACCACAATGGCCGTCACGACCATTCAGGACAACAACAAGCTTGTCCAGTACACCAAGGAAATCAACCGGGAATTCGTTCGCGAGAACATGTTCTCCCCCTACATGGGAACCGCGCTGAATGCGATCATTCGCATCCGGCAGGAACTCAAGCAGGGCGGCGAGCAGATGAATATCCCGCTCGTCACCAAGCTTCGCGGCAAAGGTCGCGGTGCAGGCACTCTCGTCGGCAACGAAGAGAAGATCGACAACTATGGCATGCGCCTGTGGATCGATTGGGCGCGCCACGCCGTCGTCACCAAGAAGAATGAGACGCAGAAGGATTCTGCAGACATCTTCAACGAAGCAAAGCCGCTCCTGTCCGATTGGGGCAAGGAACTGCAACGCGACGAACTGATTGAAGCCTTCATGGCTCTGCCGGCCGAAACCGCCCCGGCACAGCTTGGCTCTGATGACGGTGACCGCATCAACGGCATTCGCTATGAAGCGGCGTCCGCCGCCCAGCGTAACACATGGAACGCGGCCAACTCCGACCGCGTTCTGTACGGTGTCGCAGTCGGAAATTACAACGCCACCCACGCCACAGCGCTGGCCAACGTTGACGCAGCAGCAGACAAGGCATCCTTCGAGATGATCACCCTTGCGAAGCGCCGCGCAGAACTCGCAACCCCGGCAATCCGTCCGTACAAGACCGCCGATGGTTACGAATACTACGTGCTGTTCGCCGGTTCCAACACGTTCCGCGACCTCAAGAAAGATCCGACGATCATTGCGCTGAACAAGGATGCCCGCGCCCGCGAAGGCAATGGCATGGACAAGAACCCGCTGTTCCAGGACGGCGATCTGCTGGCTGATGGCATCATCATCCGCAAGGTTCCGGAAATCTCCAAGTACATCGATGACGTGTGGACCACGTTGCTGACTGCTGGTGCATCTTCCAGCCGTGTGGAGCCGATGTTCCTCTGCGGTCAGCAGGCGGCCGTTCTCGGCTGGGCGCAGATGGCAAAGCCCACCTTCCGCAAGGAGGACGATTACGGCTTCATCACAGGCGTTGGCGCTGAAATGGCCTATGGCGTCTCCAAGATGTTCCGTAAGTACCCGCAGGACGGCACGGACCTGAAGCAGTGGGGCGTTTTCACCATCTTCGCATCGGCGGCGTCTGACGCCTGATCGTGATGGGGGCGCTTGCCGCCCCTGTCTCATTCCTTTTCACGAATTGAGGACACGACCATGGGTCTCAACCGAAATACTCCCGCGCGCAACGATCTGTATCAGGACATCCAGTATCTGCGCAAAGACTTCACCTACCTCGACAACAGCAAGGTTCTGACAGTTGGCACGCTTCCCACTGGCGCCGTCATTCTGAAGGCCGTTTCCGGCGTCAACATCTCCACCGTGTTCAATGCCGGCACTGGCAACGTGCTGGACGTCGGCACCACGGCAGACGACGACCTGTTCGGCACGGATCTGGCTCTCAGCACTGCTGGGCTTATCCCGCTGGATGAGGCCGTTTCGATGTACGTTGCATCGGACACGACCATCACCGCCACCCCGGCCTTGACCGGCACGGCGGCAACAACCGGCGTCGGCCAGATCGTCATCGCCTACTGCACGAAGAACTGAGGTGACTGATGACGAAGGTATCGTATCACCCCGGCAATGGCGAAAGCGATGAAACGGAACAGTTCGGCTATTCCTTTGCGGGCGGCAAGCCCACCGAAATGAAGGAATCCGACGCCAACGCACTCGCCAACGCCAAGTTCGCCGGCAATCGCTTCTTCAAGGTTCACGAGAAGAAAGAAGCCAAGAACGAGGACGGTCTGAACAAGGCTGACGCCGATGCCTTCAACGGTTTGGCCGACGACGAAAAAGCCGCTTACGTGGCTGAATAAACAGAGGAGTGGCGGTTGTGAAAACACGTCTTGAACTCATCACCGCCACCCTCAAGCTCTTGAACGCAGTGGGGGCAGGCCAAGCCCCGGCACCAGAGGATATCGAAGAGATCGATCGCATCATTGATGGCGTGATCGAAGAACTGAACGATATCAACGCATACACGAACATGAATCGCGATGAATACGAGGACAAGCACCTTGACGCGCTTGCAACGATCATCGCTGTGGCGGCTGCTCCGTCATTCGGGCAGCCCAAGAATTATGACAGCAAGGCCGATGCCATCACCAGATTGCGCGCCATGACACCTGAAACATACGTCAAGGGTTCGGTTCTCGCGGTGGACTATTTTTGATGGTCGATATCCTGTTTTTCGACCGTGACGGCGACGTTACGGCTGCTTTGTCGCACTCTGGCTACAGGACGTTTACGGGCGAAGTCTGCGACGTGGTCGCAACTGCCGTTGTGAGCCCTGCCAACTCATTTGGGTTCATGGACGGCGGTATTGATTACGCCTACAGCCAGCTTTTCGGCTGGGGCGTGCAAGAGCGGCTGATAGAAGAACTCCGGAAGCGCCCCTTCGGTGAACTCCTTGTAGGCGAAGCCCTCGCCATAGAGACAAACCATCGCATCCCATGGGTCATTTCAGCGCCGACGATGCGGGTTCCGAAGCGGATTGTTGATCCTGCCGATGTGATGCTTGCCACTCGCGCCGCCGTAAAACTCGCATCCGATATTGGCATGGAGACCATCGCAATTCCCGGCATGGGGACTGGCTGTGGCGCTCTTCATCCAACCGTAGCGGCAAAAGCCATGCTTGCCGGCGTGGTTGCGGCTCTCAGCCCTGTTCATCGGCCGTCTTCGTGGCAAGAAGCACAATTGCGTCATTTCCAGTTGGAGGGGTGAATGGTCGATATCGTCTTCCCCACCTCTACGGCGCCGGGTGCGCGGCCTGGAGAAGGATCTGGCCGTCTGATCAACTGCTACGCTGAAGCGCTGGACAATGGCGCTCGCAAGCAGTTCGTTCGTCGCCGGTCGCCGGGTTTGAAGCGCGTGGCTACAGCTGAGGTGTTGGCCTGCCGTGGCGTGCACTTCCACAACGGCAACCTCTATGTTGCGTTCGCTGAACGTCTCGTGCGGGTCAATTACGACGGCACCAACTACGTTGTGACCGATCTCGGCGCTCTGCCCGGTGAGCAGCGCGTGACGTTTGCCCGCAACAACAAGGCTCCGATCCCCGATATCCTCGTCACAACCGAAGACGACACGTTTGTGGTCAACCCAAGCGGCGCACCAACCAGCCTTGGCGCTGGTGCACTGCCCCAAGCTCTTTCTGTCGACTTTCTCGACGGCTATTTCATCTGGGGTATTCGTGACGGCCGGTTCTTCGTGTCTGCCATCAACGACACGACAGTAAGCGCCCTTGATTTCGGCAAGGCTGAGAGCCATCCGGGCGGCATTTATCGCGCCGTGTGCTTTGGCGAGCTGCTTTACCTGTGCGGGCCTTCCTCGATCGAGGTGTGGCAGAACGCCGGTAACGCGACCGGATCGCCTTTCTCGCGTTCGTCGGTCATCAATCGCGGGGTTGCCGGGACCTATGCCATTGCTGGCAACGAATACGGCTTCCCGGCGCTGATCTTCGTCGGGGACGACAATGCAGTCTACCGGCTGGACGGCGGATATCAGATCAACCGCATCTCGACGCCTGACCTTGATCGCCTGATCGAGAAGGTTGCCGACAAGTCCGCGATCGATGTCACGGTTGGCATCACAGAGGGCCATTATTGGGCAACCGTGACCGGCCCAACGTTCTCATGGACATATGAGGTTGGAACCGGCTTCTGGCACGAGCGCGTCAGCTATCTGAACGAGCGCTGGCGCGGCGTCTGCTCGACGCAGGCCTTCGGCAAGTGGGTGATAGGTGACCGCACCACGGGGGATGTCTGGTTCCTCGATGCCAATACGGCGAGAGAAGGTGAGGATCAGCTTGTCATGACCGCCATATCATTGCCGGCCATCGGGTTCCCGAACCGCGTTGCCATCCCGCGCGCCGACTTCGACGTGATCGTGGGGCAGGGCCTTGTAACCGGTGATGAGCCAATCGACACCGACCCGATCTGCAAGGTGTCGTGGTCCGATGACGGCGGCAACTCGTTCGGCATTCCGCTTCATCGCCAGCTTGGCAGGCAGGCGGAACACAATACCGTCGTTTCGGTCAATCGCACCGGCTTGGCGACCAGATATGGGCGCGTCTGGAAGTTCGAAGTTTCCGATCCTGTCTATGTCGGGCTGCTCGGCGGCTCCATGGACGGCGAAGCGAGGTCACGCTGATGGCATCTTCTCTCAAGCCTCTTGTATCCCTGCCACCACCACCACAGCCAATCATCGAGGCGAACGGCCGGATGAACAAGGACTGGTATCTGTATTTCAAGGAACTCGACCGCCATGTGCGCGAGATCGAGGACCGACTGACCGCTGGAGGTTTGTAAATGGGTTTCCTCAGTTCCCTTAGTGGAAGCAAGACCGGCAAAGCCACCATGCAGGCGTCTGACCAGAACAAGGACGCGCTGTTTGCGCTTCGTGCGACCGGCAACAACATCATTGCTGATGGTGAGCAGAAATCCCTTGGTGCGCTCAATCAGTCGATTGATGCGTATCAGCCGTGGGTGGATAGCGGCAATAACGCCAGAGGCATGTATGACAATGCGCTGGGTTTGAACGGCGCAGACGGCAATGCAGCGGCAACCGGCGCGTTTCAGACTGGCCCCGGCTATCAGTTCGCTCTCGATCAAGGCAACCAGGCAGCGCTACGCGGGGCCTCTGCTGCTGGCATGCTCAACAGCGGCAACACGCTGACGGCCCTTTCGCAGTACGGCCAAGGGCTGGCAAATCAGGAATACGGCGGCTGGCTCGATCGCCTGTCCGGTGTTTCGGGTCAAGGGCTTCAGGCGGCCGGCGGTCAGGCTCAGGGATACGGCAACATCGCAAACCTGTACCAGAACAGCGCTGATAATCAGCTCGGTCTTGAAAGCGGCGTGACGCAGGGCATCATGGGTGCCAACAATCAATTCGCACAAGGCCAAGAGGCGCAGACAGCAGCCAAGAGCAGCTTCCTCAAGGGTCTTGTTAGCGGCGGCGTAAAACTTGCAGCGGGGGCATTGTTCTAATGGCAATTTCCAGCCTTCTCGTTCCCGGCGTCAATATTCCTCAGCCTGATAACTCGTGGCTGAGCAGCATCGCTGACAGCATCGGCGGGGCAATCACGAATGTGCGCGCCGACCGTTCTTTTACAGGCCTAGCCGATCGCCTTCAGGGTGGCGCTTCTGCGCCGCAGCAGCCCGCAGGTGGGTTTCTTTCAAGCTTGGCCGGTCCTCAGGCGCAGCAACAGCCTGCTCAAACGGCGCCAGTCGCCCCTGTGTCTCGTGGCGCCCTTCAGGGGGATACATACAAGCCTTTCATTGAGACTGTTAGATCTGGTGGTCTTACCAACCCGTATGGCCTTGCTGCGGTTGCGGCCACAGGAAAGGCAGAAAGCGGGTGGTCTGCCAAGAATGCAATGCGCACATGGAGTGATCCAAGTGAAAGCGGGCAGGCTGGAACAGCGGGTGGCATCCTATCTTGGCGTGGTCCGCGGTATCAGGCGCTTGCCGCAACGGGTGATCTGTCACCACAAGGGCAGGCAAAGTTCTTCCTTCAGGAGAACCCGCAGCTCATCCAGAAGCTCAATAATGCCAAAAGTGTTGAAGAAGCCCAACAGCTTATGAACAACGCGTGGGCATTTGCCGGGTATAACCGCCCCGGTGGCGAGAGCGCGCGTCGTATGGCGCTTGCCCAGAACTATTATGCAAACGAATTTGGCAATGCTCCCACGAATGGTGGAGCGGCCGCCATCGAGGCAATTGCGCCGCTTGAGCAAGGCGACACCAGCGGCACAGAAACGGCTTACGTTGATCCGATGGTCAAGGTTGAACCGCGCGCCGATACTGCGCCCTACACGATGGCCTCTCCAACGGCTCCCCAGCCGCAGGGACAAGCACCAATGCAGGTTGCCGACTCGTCTGGCGCGTCCGGTCTGATCGCACAAGGCGTCACACCTGTTCAGCGCGGGTCGGTCGATCCGTCAATAATCCAGTACATGCTCCGCGACCGCAATCTTCGTGATGTTGGGCTGAAGCTTTGGGCCGCGAATGCGGAGGGCCAGAAGGCCGGAGAGCCTTGGCAGTTCGTCAACCTCCCTGACGGCACTCTTGCGCGCGCCAACCAGCAGACCGGCGCAGTGGAGAGGCTGGGAACTTTCTCCAAGCCCAAGGAAGAAAAAGCACTGATCAATCTGGGCGACGGTCAACTTTTCGACCCGAACACCCGCGAGACGATCGATGCAGGTGGCGGCCGCAAGAAGGCTCCTAGCATCGTTGAACTATTCGATGAGCAGACTGGCCAGCCTTACAAGGCTCGCTGGAATGATGAGGCTGGCACGTTTGAGCGTGTTGGCGGCGTCAAGGCGCGCTCTGGCATGTCCCTCACTACCAATCCTGACGGCACTGTTACGCTAACCGAAGGAACTGTTGGCAACATGCCGAAGCTAACAGAGTCCGAAGGACGAAATAGCGGCTTCTACGGGCGCGGCATCGAGTCCCAAAACATTCTCAACAGCCTTGAGTCCGAAGGCACAAGCGTATGGAACAAGACCGTTGGAAACCTACCGGTTGTCGGAAACTTCGCGCGGTCCGAAGATGCCCAGAAATACGATCAGGCCAAGCGGAACTTCATCAACGCCGTGCTTCGCCGGGAGTCTGGCGCAGTTATCTCGCCTGAGGAGTTCGCTAATGCCGAACAGCAGTATTTCCCGCAACCAGGCGACGGGGAAGAGGTGATTATCCAGAAGAGGCGAAACCGAGACACCACTATTCAGGGTCTCAAGGTATCCTCCGGGCAGGGTGCGCAATTTGCCCTCCCTTCTGGTCAGGCCCCTCAGCCCCCGAGCCCTCCAAGCCCACCCGCACCACCACAAGCTGGCGTGTCGCGCGTAACTTCGCCTGCGGACTATGAACGACTCCCTTCAGGCGCGCGCTACACCGACCCGAACGGCAACATCAGGACGAAACGCTAATGGCAAATCCTTGGGACGCTGATCCCATCGTCACGCCTGCTGCAAAGACGGGCGTCAATCCTTGGGATAACGACCCGATTGTGTCTGCAGCTGAAAACACTCCAGCAGTGGCATCGGCCCAGCCAGAACAGGATAAATCCTTTACTGGTTCCATCCTGCCACTCAGCCGCGATGCGGAAGGAAATGTCAGCTTTGACAGCAATGCTGGCATCGTGGGGGCCGTTAAGCGCGCCTTCACGCTACCCGGCGACGTGATGGCTGGCAAAGTTGACCCAATGAGTGATCAGGGTATAGCTCGCGCGACAGATTTCGCGGCTGTGTTCGGCCCAACGTCTCCCGCTATGGGAACTGGAAAAGCAATAGCGGCAAATGCCCCTCGCCTCGATCGTCCGGGCATGGAAGTGGCGGCGGCTGCTGACCGCCTTGGCGTTCCGGTCCCGCGCGCCGCGACTTCTGATTCTGCCTCTGTACAGCAGGCAGGCAAAATTCTGTCCAATGTGCCTGTCGGTGGCACTCCTCTGCGTGTGTCGTCACAACGGGCGATTGATGAGCTTGGCAACGCTGCTACCAAGGTTGAGCAGGGCTATGGGTCAGGCAGTGTTCCGGCGGCCGGGGGTGCAGCGCGTGAGGGTATCACCGAGTTTGCCACCAAGACGCTCCCCGGGCGCGTCAAGACGGCATACGACAATGTTGACAGCCTGATCACGCAGAACGTGGTTTCCCCTTTGTCGGAAACGGCTAAGGTTGCGTCGGACATCACTGCAAAGCGAACAAACGCGGCATTGCCTGAAAGCGGCGCGGTGCGGACGATCCAGAACGCGCTGAACCAGAAAGATGGCCTGAATTATCAAGGCATAAAAGACCTTCGCACGGCAGTTGGCGAGATGCTGGACAGCCCGCAGGGCATCACGGCGTCTGGCATGTCCGAAGCAGAGCTGCGCAGGATTTACGGTGGGCTGACATCCGATCTGAAAAGCGCCGTCGCCCGATCTGGGGGAGAGAAGGCAAGCGCAGCTTTCGAGGCTGCAAACCAACTCGCTGCCCGCACAGCAAGAGAGCGCGAAGGCCTGCAACGGGTTCTCGGTCGCGATGCTTCGGATGAGCGCATTTTCGACCGCATTACGGCAATGGCCGGTTCGAACGCCCGCGCTGACCGCGTTTCGCTTGCCCGTGTACGCGGTGCGGTGAGCGGCGAGACGTGGAATGAGATGGCATCCGGTGTGATCTCCAATCTCGGGCGCGCACCGGATGGTAGCTTCTCTCCTGATCGGTTTGTCACCGGCTGGGGGAAGCTTTCCGCCGAGGGGAAATCGGCGCTGTTCGGCGGCAAGAAAGAGCTGGCATCCGCACTCGATGATATCGCTACTGTTTCCACTCGCTTCAAGCAATTGAACCAGTACGCAAACCCATCAGGGACGGGGCAGACTGTTCTCGGTGGCGCTATCGGTACCGGCCTCTATAATGATCCCATGTCGGCCGTTGCAACGGTGGCTGGCGCGCGCGTCATGTCTAGCGTCCTTGCAAAGCCGACCAGCGCAAGAGCATTGGCCGCCTATTCCAAGGCTTATGAGCGCCAAATGACATCGCCGAGTAAGATGAACAGTCAGGCGCTCACGAACACGGCGCGCGCCGTTGCTGCACTTCTCGCGAATGAGGCTGGCAACAAGGGACTGGCGGCGCAGATATTCCCGGCGATTAGCGGGGTCAAGCGCCTGCCAGCACAGGATGGGGATGAAAATAACGGGCTGCAGGAAGATCAGGGCTATGGTGTAACCCAGCAGCTTCCAGTGCTTCTGCCGAACGAAATCTAACAATCCTGGCCTTTCACTAATTGCACCTCGTGTTGACCATGTTGCCGTATCGCATGCTTGTGCAATTTATCTGACGTTGCTGGTGGGCCTGAATATAAGCGTCTCTATCTGCCTGACGCTGCATGTCATCGCCAAAATTGCTCATTGCGCGCGCCATGTTCTGCTTTCTGCGCATGTTTTCCTGCTCTTGTATTAGCGCAAGGTTCATTCGGCAGTTTGCCATCTGCTCGGTTCCAATCTTGAACCCGTAGGACAAGCAGGCCTGCGCTGACTTCTTGGCAAACTCAGGCGAGTTCGTGTTGACGCACCCGGCCAAAGGCAACAGGCACAGCATCAAAATTCGTTTCATCATATCCCCCAGAAATCTGGCGATTATGCATCAACCACACATTGAAGTGAAGGCGGTTTCCGGGCCGCCTTTTTCTATGGAGAAATGAAAATGGCAGCAATCGACCCATACGCCCGCGAGATTAGCCAGACTGGCCCCGCCCGAAACGCTATTGCCGTCACACCCAACGACAATACCGATCTGGCAACCGTGCCGCGCGCTATCTGCGTAGCCGCTGATGGCAATGTTGTCCTGGTGATGTCTGGCAACGGTCAGGAAGTGACCGTCGCAATGGTCGCCGGCACGCTTTACCCACTGGTTCCGACGATGATCAAGGCTACGGGAACAACCGCGACCGGCATTGTGGCCGTCTGGTGAGGTGCTGACATGGCGGGTTTCTGGAACCTATCCCTTATACAGATACACGACCCGAATGGCCGCCCGTATATCGGCGCTCGGGCGTATTTCTTCCTTGGCGGCACCACGACCCCGGTCACGGTCTACAAGTCGTTTGACCTTGGCGCCATCAATGCCCATCCGAACCCTCTCCAGACGGACGGTAATGGCTTCTGGCCGCCGGTCTATATGGATGAGGCAGACGAGTTCTTCCGCGTTCGCATCACAACGGCGCAGGGCGTCGTTATCCTCGACGCAGATGGCATCCCGATCATCGGCCCCGCAGAGAGCGGCGGTGGCGGCGGCACGCCAACACCGGTAGACCCGGATTCTCTGTTCAAGACCGGCGATGTCAAAGTCCGGTACGGCGAAGGCTTCCTTGTCGGCTGGGTGCGCTGCAACGGTCGAACAATCGGTTCTGCAACGTCTGGTGCCGAGGAGCGCGCTAACAGCGACACACAGGCGCTGTACGAATATTTGTGGCTCGCAGACCCTGATCTGGTTGTCCTCGGCGGTCGCGGCGCATCTGCGCTGGCTGACTGGACGGCAAACAAACCCCTGACGCTTCCTGATGCCCGTGGCCGGTCGCTTATCGGCGTCGATAACATGGGCAACACAGCGGCTGGCAATATTCCTGCTGCTGACAATCTCGGCTGGACTGGCGGCGCAAGCACGCATGTTCTCAGCGTCAACGAAATGCCGTCGCACGCTCACGGCCTCAACGATCCGGGCCATAAGCATACGATTGACCCAGCGCGTTCACAGGCTGGGCCGGTCACAACTGGCGGCTCAGGTGGTGCCAACATGGGCTTCGTCAACGAGACACAGGTAGCAACGACGGGCATCTCCATGAACAACACGGGCGGCGGTCTGGCGCACAACAACGTGCAGCCCTCCATCGCCATGACCCTGTACATAAGGCTGTAGCATGTACGACGCTCAACTGAAGCCGGTATCCAACCGCGCCGATTGGATCGAAACAATCGAGCTTGTGAATGACGACACGGAAGAAGTCATCACCGATCTATCGGGGGTGACGATGGTTCTAGAGGTTCGCGACCGCGAACGGCGGCGCTGCCTCTCAGGCACAACAGAAGACGGTCACATCACCTTTGCAGGATTCGGCGTCATCCAATGGGCCTTTTCTCGACAGGAAATGTCGCAGCTCTGCGCCGGCACTTATGAGATCGGCATCACCGTCACCAGAAATGGAACGACTGAGCAAGAACTGATCGGCTCTATCCCGGTCGTAGATGGAGTTGTAAAGCGATGACCCTGCGCATGCGTGTTCTTCCGCGATTCCCGGCAAAAATCTCCGGAACGACCGGCATCAAGATCGAGAGACCGGCCGGAACCCCAGACCTTGTCGTTTCGCTAGATGTCAGCGATATCGTTCGCGTTCCGTCCGTTGCAGACAATAACAAGGTGTTCTTCATCACATGGAATAGCGACCTCAACACCTATTCGATCATGAGCTTTGCGGACACTTTCGCGGCGGTCGTAGATACCGAAGGCTTCATGCTTCAGTCGGTGTATGACCCACAAAACAGGGACGCGGATGCTTTTGACCGAGAAAATCACACTGGCGAGCAGGCGGCTTCGACTATTACCGGCCTGGCTGGGGCGCTAAATGACATCAACACGGCTCTTGGTCTGCGTCTTCGGGTTGATGCCGCTCAGGCTTTCAACGATGCCCAAAAAATCACAGCAAGGGCAAATATCGATGTGGATAAGAAAGTCGTTTATTCGGCAAAAGCTACGAACTATACGGCGGTTCCTGCGGATAAAAATGGGTTTCTTCGCTTTACATCGGCAGCTACATTAACGCTTGACCCCGCCGCAACCCTTGGCGCCGACTGGCACGTCACGGTCACTGCTGATGGCGGTGACGTTACTGTTGACCCTAATTTGAGCGAAACTATCAACGGAGTTCCAACGCTTACGATCCCTAGCGGTTCTTCAGCGATGATCGTCTGTGACGGGGCCACCTTCTTCACTGTGATGAACCCTCAAGGGTGGGAGGTGATTCCCGGCGGACATGTGGTGGCTTCTGGTGTGGCAACGGTCAACTTTACTAATCTCGGAGGCTATAGGCGGCTCTGGATTGTTGGTCGGATTACTCCGTCAGGAGGCGGAACGGTTTCCTTCCGCACAAGCACAAATAACGGTGCTAGCTATGACTCTGGTGTTTCTGACTACACTCATCAGTACATTCAGGGATCTGGCGCTTCGGTGGCCGCCGCCAGAGCGAGTGCGTCTTCGGGTGCTATTTCTCCTAACGCTAGTACAGCTTTGCTATTCTCGACCATAATAGAAGCGTTCAACGACGCAATCGGTTGCTCTGCAACAACGACCACACAACTTCTCAGTGGCGGCACGGTTCTCCTTGAAACCACTACCGCAGTACGCACACAAGCGACTGCACGAAACGCCTTGCAGCTTCTGACGAACGCCGCAACATTCGCGTGTGACATTACTTTGCTTGGGATGAGGGGGTAACATGGATATCATCGTTGACGGTGAACGCGTCACTCTCTCTCCGGAAGAGGCCAAGGATTACATCGCGCCAATCACGGTAGAAATCGCGGAGTACAGCCTGCCAGCGTTTGACTTTTGGTCGCGCATGACAGACGCGGAGGCTGACATGTTCATGGCCTCTAAGGAGGCGGCGGACGCAAAGTTCAAGGGTCAGTTCGATTCTTCGGTTTCCTTCGTCAGTACGAGCGATTTTTTTCCAAAACTCAAAGCCAGACTTGCTTCTCTGCTATCCCTGACCCGCGCCGAGGAGATCATGAAACATGAATAGAAGTTTGTTTGGCCGCAAGATTGCGGCAGCAAGAGAAGGCCACCTCTCCGCCAGGCTCATCATCATGGGGCATTCACACGTCGCGGGAGAAGGTTCGGGGTCTGGCGGGGGGCTGGTTGATGCGGGCCGTCATGGCGTTGCCGAGAAACTAGCCGAAAAGCTCACTCTTGCTGGCGTTTCTGCAATTCGGTCTGGATGGATGGGAGATTACAACACTTCTGTCGACAGCAGGGATATCAACTCGTTCGATTCCCGAATTTCGGCAGGCGCTGGGTGGTCATCGTATCCGACGAATATCATCCTTGGGGGGCGTCACCTTTCTCAATCTGGCGCTCCCGGCAGCAATGGGCCTCTAGCGTTTTCTCCGGCATTCTCTTTTCAGAAAGCAAGGATATGGTTTCCCACGGCCATAGGACTGACCGAAAGGCTTGGCGTGTATCTCGATGGGTCGCTAAAAGCGGAAATTAATCAGTCTCGCGCCAACTCAATCTCAAGCGTCGAAGTTGTCACCACGGTCCCAGCCGATGTTCTGGAAGTAAAATCGCTTGATGAAAAGCCTGCGTTCTGGGCTGGCGTCGAGTTTTTCCCGACGACAAAACCAGATATCGCTATTTCTGTTGCTGGTGGCAGGGGGCAACGCACAGCGGACTTCGTTAATTCTGCTGCCGAATGGTCAGCGCTTCACGGCTTGGAGGCGTTCTGCGCCGACATGACTGTAATCTATGCCATGACGAATGATCTGACATCGAACACGCCTGTAGCCACATTCAAGCAGAACTTGTCAATCCTGGCTGTTACGTCAGTTGTCCGGGGGAATTGCATCATCGTCATTGATCCGCCGGCCAATCTTCCTCAATTCTGGAATGGGAACTATGAGGAGTATGCCGCAGCAGCGGCTGATGTGGCCCAACGTTATGGATGTGGCCTTGTTGATGCTCGACACGCATTCTCAAGATCATGGGACCGGGCAAACTGTGATGGCCTAATGAGCGATCTGGCCCACCCGAGCGCACTAGGTCACTCTTTCATGGCTGATCTGATAGCCGATGAAGTCCTTCGGTTTATCGATTGATGGTTACCAAGCCTGCCGTTCGCGGTCTTCCCAAGTGGCGTCATCCTGTTTGTACTGATAGCCATCTGGGGAACGTCGGCGCCATATTTGGGTAGGCCCATATGACCACGTTCCATCGATCAGTCGCTTAGCAAAAAGAGGGTTGGTTTTTTCCCAATCGCCAATGGTGGGCGAGAATCCTTTGTCTCTTTTAAAGTTGATTCCAAACATTCAAATTCGCCCCCGAGTAGAAAAAGCGGTTGCTGTATTTTCGCTCCCGCATTCTTGGGTTGTCAATACCGTCCCTCGGTTTGTCCGGTAGCGTAACCGGCACCAACACCCACAATCAGGAGACTACCATGGCACGACGCATCAACGCGGCGGGGCTTTCGCACATCATGCAGTGGGAAGGCAAAAGGCTCGTCGCATATCAGGACGTGGCCGGTATTTGGACTATTGGATATGGCCACACCACAGCGGCCGGTATCCCGCGTGTCCGCGAAGGTATGCGCATCAGTGACAAGGAAGCCGAAGATATCCTGAAGGATGATCTGCGCAAGTTTGAGGATCGGGTCAATCGGTTGGTCAAGGTGCCGCTGACCGACAACCAGTTTGCCGTTCTCGTCTCCTTCGATTTCAACACGGGCGCACTCCACAAATCCACGCTTCTGAAAAAGCTCAACGCAGGTGATTACGACGCCGTACCGGCCGAACTCATGAAGTGGGTGAACGCTGGCGGCAAGCGAATCCAAGGGCTGGTCAATCGCCGTGCCGCCGAAGCAGGCCTGTGGGCCAAGGGCGAGTTCGTGTCCAGCAACACTGTTGAAGCCTCTCGCGCCGTTCCGAAAAAGGATGTGGCGGTCATCGGCGGCACTGGTCTTGCCGGCGCCAGCGCTGCGATCGGCCCCGCGATCCCTGATGTGGTGGATGCTGTGTCCAGCCAGCGCGATGAACTGACGAGCGGCCAGTGGGCGCGGGTATTAGTCGCGGTGCTGATCCTGTCTCTGACGCTCTGGGGCATCTGGCAGAAGGTCAAGTCGTGATGTGGGCGCTCATACCGTCATGGCTCAAGATCGCCGCTGTTGGCCTCCTCTGTGCTTCTGCGCTTGGAACAGCATCCTATCTGGCCGGTAAGCGTGTTCAGCGTGCCGAGATGGCCACGGAGACGCTGACCAAGACCGTCGAAGTTCTACAATCAAGGAACGAAACCAATGTGGAAATCACTTCTTCCGCTGCTGCTGAGCTGTGCAGTTATTTCGGGTTGCCAGACGAAGAACGCATCGAATGTGTGCGCAGGCTGGAGCAAGTTGACGCCGACGCTCGAAACCGCGCTCAAGATCACGATGGACGACCGGCAGTTCGCTAACCAGGTCGCGTCACACAACGCCCATGGCGTGAAACAGAAATGCTGGTGAGGGTTTCTCAATGATCGGTCTTGGACTTGGCCTGCCTGTCGGATTGTCTGGTATGTCGGGGAAGCGTGCCAACGCTTTCAGCCCGTTCAAAACGAAGCTTGAGGCCGGTCAAGACGTTAATATCTTCGTCAATGGAGACAGCACTGCATGGGCTGATTTTAGCCCTTACTTTCTGTTCCCCAAGATGCTGGGCGATCAGTACGACGCAACCGTCGTTATGCGGCGCTGGGCGGAATATGACGGTGTCGCCGGGACATGGACAGGTCCGAAGGATTACGCATCCCCCGTGACGCTGCGCACCGGTACTGCCCAGACGATCAGTGTCTATCTCGCGGCGATCCCGGAAAAGGTTGCCGGAACGATTTTCGACGGCACCCGCAAGGCCAATGCCATAGACGCGATTCCGACGCCGGATGTTTGCATTACTCATCACGGCCACAACATGTTCTCGTATCCCACCATCGCGGGGTCTACCGGAATTGGCTTCTATTCCAACGGGATCGGCAAATGGCTCGGCCCAATCGGCATGCAGGAACTGCAATGGCCGGGCGTGCCGCAGGTAATCACGGCGCAGAACCCGAAGAAGGACTACAGCGACAATTACAAAACGTACTATGCGGCTAAGTATGCCGCGCAAGTGCATGGCGGTATAACTTTCGTTGACACATACATGCCGTTTATCCTGCGGGATAACGCTTCAAATCTGTTTCGTGGCGGGGATAACGTCCACCCGAGCGATGCCGAGGCAAATTATGCCGGTGCGCAGTTGCAAGCCGACACCTTGATGTCATCGTTCAATGCTGCGGCGCTGAAACCTTTTTCAACTCCCGTCTGGCCGCTGCAATCCGGAGCGAACCTGATCGACAACGGCGATTTCTCCAACTGGTCTGGAGCGCTGCCGGTGGGCTGGACGACTAACGGGACTGGGCTAACCGTAACCAAAGAGACTACCATCAAGTACGGCGCATCGGCTTACTCATGCAGAATCGCCCCCGGCACGGGCGTCTCCGGTCAAACCTCGTATTTGCAGAAATACCTGTCCGGCACTGAAATGGCACGCATCGCTGGCAAAACGGTATGCTTCGCAGCGCTATGCTATTCGGTTAGGCCGCAGGTAAACGCGACCACGTATTTCTCAGTGAAAAACGCCTTCGGCAATGTCCGTGATTACGTGACGGGTGCGGTCATGGACTGCCAGGATGGATGGATGTGGTATCTCTCCGTCGGCATTCCGATCGTCAACGATCCTAACGAGGCGTGGCGATACCTTCGCCTTATCCCGTCGCAGCAGGTTCCAAACCCAGCGACCAGCGATCCTCTGATTGTCCAGCGCGTGCTGATCACTGAGGGTCTTTCGCCCAAAGGCCTTATCGCGGCCTGACACATCACCCCCGACCTATGGCCGGGGCTTTTTTTACTCGCATGCAGGCTGGGATAATGGCAGGAAACCAAGAGATGAGCAGCAATGGCTTCGATCCGATGGCCCAATATGCCCGATTATCCGAGCGGGTAGAGAACCAGGGCAAGGACATTGTCGATCTCCGGTCGAACATGAACACCGGGTTCCAGACGATCAACACCAGCATTTCGCAGTTGTCGAATGAGCTTCGGAATTCCAGCAAAACGCAGTGGCCGGTGATCTGGGCTGCCGCCGGCGTTTGCTTTACCGTTCTCGCCACCGGCGGTGCGTTCTTCTACAACAGCCTCAGCAAGGGGCAGGATCGGCTAGACCTGATCGTGGCGAAGAATGCCGAGACATCACAGACGGCAATCACCGCTGTTGTCGACAAGATGGTCACGCAGAAGGAAATGGAGTGGCGCACTGCTCGCGGCGCAGAGGACAGAGCCAGAATGGAAACCTCCATCAAAGAGGTCCGCGAGGCGCTTCAGAAGCAGATAGATGAACAAAAGGCCAACTCCGCATCGGTCTACACGCCCCGTGATATTCTTCTGGATAATCGGGAGAGAATTGACCGGTTGGAGCGTCAACGGCTGTCACCGGGTGGCTGACGTGTCTTTGAACATATCCCAATAAGGATAATGTTCAGCACACCACCAGTGCGGCTTTTCCACCTTCGACTTGCTGTAGCCAAGGCCTCCCCACTTTTTGCAGCCGGGATGCTCACAATAATGCTCCTCGATCACCCCGTCGCCAGCCTTATTGGTCTGGTCGCTCATATCAAGTCTCCTGATCCGATCTCTGCACCACGCGGATACCATGCCGAATCCTGATAATTCGGTTGGTGGTGCGCTTTAGAACATCATAGGCCGCCAGCGCCACGGAAACATTGTTGGCTCCAGCCAGCCGGTTATACCGGCAACCGTCGTCATCGACCTCTTCAAGAGAATAATTGAACTGGTCGTCAAAGAACGGCGTCTCATCTGGCAAAGGCAGATTGGCCAGATAATCCTCTGTCCCCACCTCACAGAAGAATCGGCTCTCCGGGCCATAGACCCATGCCGTGGTCTTGCGATCCTCAATCTTCCCTCGCGCCTGATAACACACCTGCCACCGGCCGCCGGCGCAGACCAGCATTTCACCGCTGATGGGCTTTCTCGATATTGGAAGCTGTATTCTGATTCTTGGCGGGTATTTTTCACGCACGGGCTTTCCCTCCGGTGACAGAGTTTCGTTTTCCCTTGATGTCTTGATGCGCGCCGCCCAGCGCTGGTGCTGATTATGGGATAGGTGGGGAGGGAGTCAATAATTGATAGATCGAAGTGCTTTTTGAGGGCTAAATAGTTTTACAGCTCCATTGAAACAATTGAGAGATTTTCGGCGATTTATCGCCTGTTTTACACGCAAGTCATTGATTTCTGACAGATAGACCGAGCCTTCCAAGCTGAATACGCGGGTTCGATTCCCGCTACCCGCTCCAGCCTTATTTTCCAGTGCTTTCCGGCATATTTATCCCCCAATAAATCAAGACTGTTTTACAGTTGGTTTTACATTTTCTGTTCGCGTTCTGGCCTCGTTTAGCTGCCGGATCATCTCCTTAGTAGCGGAGTTCCTGCCGACATATCGGCGGATGATTTTCTCCACCGCTTCTTCTTCCCACGCCATTATTTCCGCAATCATTCTGATCGACAGGCCAGCGTTGTAAAACTTCGTTGCAGCCGTTCCGCGCAGGTCGTGGAAGTGCAGATCGCGGTCAAGCATCTTCACTTTTTCTTTCGCTCGCCAAAACATCGTATTGAAGCCGTCCTGTTTCCATGGCTTCTTTTTCGTGCTGGTGAGGATGACTGGCGACCGTTTAGGAATCTGCGCCAGAACCTCGTTCAAGGCGTCATAGCGCGGTATGATTGCCTCGCGCCTGTGCTTGCTTTTCCCTGTGGTGATGACAATTGCGTCCGGGCCAACGTGCGACCATGAGAGACGCAGGAGGTCACCGACACGCAGGCCGGTATGGGCCGCTAGGTCGATCACCCATTTCACCTCGTCCGACACACCAGCCTTCACCTGCGCCATATCAGAATCGGTCCAGATGATTTCCGATCGGTCGGAGCTGTATAGGTGCTTGATCCCCTCTGCCGGGTTGGAACTGAGCTTCCCCATGGGGTCTACGCCATGCGACAGGATGCGGGAAAGAACCTGCATCCCTGTATCGGCCGCTCGAGGTGTGTCGCTGTACTGGCCTCGCCATTGGCGAATGCGCGGGCGGATTTTGTCGGTGCGACCGAACTGCGCGATGCTCAAATTCCCAAAGTGTTCTGAAATGCGATCAATCCAAGGCGCCCATGTGCGCTTCGTGGAATCGGCAAGCTTCTTGTATTCCGTCGCCTTATAGTGGGTGATGATGGATCGGAACCGTCCACTCTCGGGCTCCGCGCGGCTGGCTATCGCTTCGTTGTACGATGCCATGAAAGCCGCACTGCCTGGTTCTCCATCAAGCCTCGGGCCACCGCGCCAAGCATAATGATAAACATTCCCCTTGGCCTTTACGGTGTGGATACCCTTTAGCTCAACTGTAACCATTTTTCTTATCAAACTCCGCCAGTTCGCGATCCAGATCGTCGTCGTCGTTTTGTTCAGGTGGCGTAAGGTGCCATCTGAATGTGCCATCTGGCAATGTGTCCAATGCCGTGGGCGTCATTCCCTTTTTGCGCAGGAGTTCGAGCGTTGCATTCACATCGCGGATGCGCAGCGACGTCCGGCGGGTTTTCTTTGATTGACCATCGGCGCGAAGCTTTTGTTCAAGGCTGTCCGTCATCTGAAATACCTCCCTGAACGATTGAGAATTTGCGCTTCTTCTTGATGAAAGAGACGTACATCCAGCCATCGGCCCGGTCGTAGTGGCCAGTGAGGTCATAACCCATGGCCTGCGCCATTCGCTTGAAGACTTCCAAGTTTTTGGAATGCGTCGGCGGCTCGGTTGCTCCGCCGATCAGTTCTTCGCCCAAAAGCATGCGTTGCCAGATCATTCCAGCTTCAAAGCCGTTGACGAAGCTTTCGCTCTCATCGGTGAACGGGACAAGGCAGTGGAACTCGGAATCTGTGGCCATCAGCGTTCCTCCGATTGCAGGGCGCTCAAAGCCGCAGCCGCAAGAATACGGCATTCGCATTTCGGATCATCGTTGACTGCTCCGGTCTTGTGACAGCAGGTGCCTGCAATGTGGCCGGTTAGGGCTTTGGCGATTTTATCAACGTCTATTGCCCTTGCCTCCTTCTCGCGCTTCTCTGCTTCGGATAGGAGTTGGCGGAGGTGGGTGATTTCAGCCTCCAGCGTTTCACGGTTCCATTCGGCGGTGCGCGCAAGCTCTGCTTCCACCTTGCGCTCAAAATCGTCGTCAAGGATCATTCGCCGCCCTCCTGCTTCATTAGCGTTCGGAGGCTGGCCAGTTCTATCCGCGCATGGTTCTGGACATCATCAAGTGTCATCTCGATATCATCGGCCATAAGAAGAGGGTCATCGATGAGGCTTTCGATAAAAGCCATAGCCTTATCCAAAGCCACGCCCGTTTCACCGGGGTATGCCGGACGCCTATTCCACTTTTTCTTTGCCTCCGCCAAAGAAGAGCAGATAATCTCGGCGTGACCGTGAGGGCAATTGACACGAGCGCGCTGGAACGGTTCCCCGTGAAGTTGGCAATACTCTACCTTCATCAGGCCGTGTACTGGATGTGAGCCGCAGAACGGGCAGGGCTTCAGTTTCTCCTTCGCCATCCGTCAGCCCTCCTGCTTTGCGGGTGCTACGGCGAGCATGGCGCGGTAGATGTTGAGGATTAACGGATGAGGCGCGTCGGCATCAACCATTGAAATGGCGGCATTTATCATCCTGCCTGTCGGATGCTTAGGCACAAGCTGCCATTCTTCGTCCCCCGCCACGTCCTGCACCTGTGCGGAGAGGGCGGAGCGAACCACCCGAGCAATGTCACCAGCCCGCACATTCCCAATAATCCGGGCTTCAGGAACCCAAGCTTCAGCGCTCTCCAGAACCGCCGAGAGAACTTCCGCTGTTGTCCCATTGTCTGGTGCGACCACAGTTGCAAGCTTATTCTCCCTGGCTTCTTCTATATCCCAGAAGTCGGGCTTTGGCTCCGCAGCGGACAGGGCGGCTTCAATGTCGCTGAATTTTATACCCCAGAATGCGTCTCCGCCTTCGGGTGCGTGTTCGATGACCGCTTTCGCCAGTTTGATCAGCGTGTTGCTTTCTTCACTCTGCATTGTGTTCGCCTCCTGTGCTGGCGAGGGCGCGGAAGTCTGACGGGCCGAACCAGTCAACGATGCGGTCGTGTTGGCAAGCGACGTCGGTCCAGCCGTTTTCATCGACCCAATCTTTCGATACGGCGCGGAATGGCTCAAGGATGGCGTTCAGCCGATCATTCTCCGCCGCCTCATCCCGATACCGGCCTTCCCAATATCGGTGATCGCCTGGCATTGAGGATTTACGGTCGATCTCGGCTTGGAGCCGCTTCACCTCGGCCTCTGCTGCCTCGGCCTGCGATTTCCAGTAATCGACGTTGCTGTGGGCGTTCTTGGCGATGCCAGCTTTCTCGGCCGCGATGTGATCCTTGTCCTTGCGCAGTTCCTCGTTCTCGCGCTGCAAGCTTTCGATGGTGGAAAGGAGTTCGGTATTGGCGTCGACATATGCGACGTTTGCCTTTTCCAGCTCGCGCATCGTGGTCAAAGCCATCCGCACCTTATCCTCGAAATCGCTTACGAGACGGGTAGCGCTGGATGAAGCAATGTTCTGGTAAAGCTCGAAAGACAAATCATCCTTCTCGCTAACCGCTCGGCTACGCGCGTGCACGGCCTTGGCCAGACGGTCGAACCATTCAAGCGGTCCCCACGCATCAACGTTGTCGCTGAAAAACGACATCGGGTTATTTCCGGTCATGGCGTATCCTCGCGATAGAACGTGACGGGCCGGTAGACGACGGCCTTCTTGGGCTTTTCGGACTTGGGGAAGGGCTGGCCGCGCAAGGGCTTTGCGGGCTTCGTCTTGATGCCGTTGGCGCCATTGTACTGGCGCTTGGCCTTGGCGATCTGGGCAACGTCCTTGTTCGTCTTGCCGTCTTCGCCTCGGTGACAGCATTTCCCGAGCAACTGGCCTTCAGCAATCGTCAGCTTGGCCTTCTTGTCGACTTCCGGCCGCAACGCCTCGGGAATGATGTGGTCGATCTCATGGGGCTTTCCGTCGAGAACCAGGCCGCAGCGCTCACAGCAAATCTGGTTGCGAGCATTTTTCGAGCGCTCGACAATCTGCTCTTTCTGATTTCGGGTGAACTCGCGGCGGCCCATCACCTCTGCCCTCCCAGCGCGCGCGTCAGGCGTTTCCACCAAGGCAAAGGCTTAGGATTGCGTGATTGGATTTCGCGCTGTAGGGTTGCTGTCGTCTCCTCACGCTTGGCGATGTATGCCAGCGTTGACGGGCGAGCATGGGGATATTTTTTCAAATGCTGATGGATGCTGTTCATTTCGCCTCCAATGCTCTTTGATAGATGAGAAGGTTTGGGAGCGAGACTCTGACCAGCTTATGGCCGTCATGAAGCTCCAGCCGCTTTTCAAACTCGATGATGATTTTCTCGGGTGTGGCGGAAACGATGCGGGTCATGCTGCCCTCCAGTCGTTAGAGCCTTCGTGAAAGCCGCCGCGGATCGTCTCTGTCAGGTGAATGCCGTTCTGATCGCAGAAGGCTATGGCATAAGTGATGAGGCTGGCAGCGCGGGACGGAGACATGCACGCCGTGCTTTCGCGGATGTTGACGAACTCCCCCTCCAAGCCAGGTACGAACTCAACTTCGCCCTGAGTGGCCTTGGTGTGGCCAGAAACAAGCAGCACCTTCCACTCGTCGGCGCGGCGTCGTTTGCCGGCCCACGTCATGTGAGACTTGGCGATATCGGAGCAAATAGCGTGGAACTTGTCATTTTGGGAGATGCTGCGCGTTCCCGGTCCTACGCTGACAGCGCTACCCACGGGAGCCTTGATAATCTCCTGAATGGCGTTGTCGCGTACCCGGTCGTTGATGATGATATAGTTCCTTTTCTGGGTCATGGCACACCTCAGAACGGAATATCGTCGTCAAGGTCGCGGTCAAAGCTTCCTTGCTGATTGTTGTTCTGCTGGCGTGACGGTTCGCGGCTTTCCTGACGCTCTTCCTGCTTCGGGCTGTCAAGGAGGATCAGCTTTGCGTCAAAGCCCTGCATGACCAACTCCGTCGAATATCGGTCGTTGCCGGATTGGTCCTGCCATTTGCGCGTCTGGATTTTGCCTTGGATCAGAACTCGGCTGCCTTTTTTTGTGTATTGCTCGATAACCTTGCAAAGGCCCTCGACAAAGCAGACGACGGAAACCCACTCCGTCTTTTCCTTGCGCTCGCCAGAATTGCTATCGCGCCACGTCTCGGAAACGGCAACGCGCAGGTTGGTAATAGGCCTGCCGTCCTGAGTGCGGCGAATTTCCGCATCAGCGCCGAGACGGCCGGTGATTGTGATTTGGTTGAGATCAGACATTAGGCCGCTTCCTTCTTGCTGGATTTGGCCTCAATGGCCTTCTTGATTGCGAGAGCATCGCCGGGGTGCTTGGCCCAGAAAAGGCGCAGTGGCTCGCGGTTCGCATCCGCCCACTTGCGCACGGTCTCGGCGCTTTTCTCGTTGATGAATTGAATGGCGCGGTCGGCAAGCTGGCCAACTGGCACGTTTTCGAGCGCGTAATTATCACCCCAGGTGATAGTGATAGAATCCTTGCCGCCAATGGCGCGCATCCGGTTTTCTTCCTTCTCGTGCTGCACGATTTCGGAAGCCGTGATGTCGATTACCTTGGCGCGGTCCATTTCCTCTTCACCGTAAAGCCCGGTAAACTGATCTGGCCAACCGGCGCGAAGTGCTTGCATTTCGGCGCACTTGGCGATCATGAGGCGCGGCATACGGCACCAGTTGCCAGAATCGTCAAGCGTCTGGTTCCCGGTCTTCTTGCGCCGCCCTGTCGCCTCGTCTTCTACCCACTCATCCTTGATCGGGGCGAACTCATCCCAATACGCTTGGCCGGCTACCTCGTACCAGTCGCTTGTCTTTGGGTCTTGCTTCCACAGAAACACTGTGGCCGAAACAATGCCTTGCGGATTGAGAGGGCTGATAAGATTCTTGTCGATCTCGTATTGAGGTGGCTTGCTGGCTGGACGGTAGTCACCGCAGCGCTGAGCAATGACGCGCTGACCGTCGCGGCTAACGATAATCGTCATCTTCCGCTTGGCCGCGTTTCCCTTTGAGAAAACCATGGGAATGATCTGACCGGTAAACGGATCAAGTCCTTTGGAGCGCGCCACCTCGAAGAACAGGTTGAATTCCTCGTCGTTGCAGTCCTTGGCAATAGTCTGTTTGACGAGAGCGATCTGCTTTGAGGAAAGGTCGAATTTCGTAAGCTCGGTCATAATTACCTCCTGCGGATGCTGAGGCTGAACGTCCCGTTATCCAGAGACGCGCCGGGGATTGATTTGGATTTGACGGCTTCGGCCAATGCCTTTTTGTCGAGCTTCGGCGCGGGGCGCTCCTGCTCCACCCAGAACGACGCCGGAATGTCGGCCTCATTGGTGAGGACGAGCGAGGGCCCGGATTTGCGCAGCGTGATTGTGCCGGTCGGCAGGCGAAGCGAGAATTGCTCTGTTTCCAGCATGGCGCGCTCAATCAAAGCGCGGATGCGGTCGGCGCGATCCTTTTGCTGCTTCTTGCGCGCCTCAAGCGCCTTGAGCTTTTCATCAATGCCGACGATGAGTATTTCGCACTCGTCAATCTCGGCAAGCGCAGCGTCGATCGCCTCAAGAAGGCCAGTTTCGCCTTCGATGCTATCCGTCACAAGCTGCTCGTCGTCAGCCGGCAAATCTGCTATAAGCTTCTTCGCTGCCTCTGTTTGGCGCATCAAGTTCCTATCGGCGGGGAACATGCGTCACCTCCTGGTCAATAATTGCCTGCTGCCGGTAATATTCGTTGGCCTTGATCATCGCCGCGCCGGTTGCTAAGAAAAGCAGTCCGTGAATGAGGATTGCCCATTCCGTGCCGATGCGGAGTTTCGTGAAATTCCGTTGCAGGGACACGTTGATCTCCTTCGCCCGGCGCGTTGCGGCCTTTGCCTCGCCGAATGCGACAATCTCCGCGTCATCCGCTTCTTGTGTGTTGGTGGTGGAGAAAGCGGAGGGCATCACGCACCAGCCTTTCGGGCGGCGATGAACGCGTCCGCAGCGATGAATGCCGCATGAGCAACGTCGCTCCAGTGGGCACGCAGTGCGGCATCTATCTCCTCCGGCGATGCATTTCCTCTCACGGAAAGCGGCTCATTCGATGTCGCTGCACCAGCGAGGAACTGACCGGCGAACCAGTCGCGCAGGCTCATACCGTTATTCTCATGCTCCACTCTGCCGAGAGCGTGCTGACGAAAAACCTGAAAAGCAGGACCGCCGTCATCAATATTCTTGCTATCTGCGCTCATTATTCCTGCCCCTTCATATCTCGGGTTACTCTGACAAAGCCGGTGGGTTGGTTAGGTGCTCTCGCTGCACGGGTAGACGCGATGGCTAGAGAAGTGGTCGATTTCGGGAACATTGTCGGCGTTGCCGTCACGTTCGAATGCCGCGTCACGCTCGCCGGCTTTGTTCATTTGGATGACGTTCTGGTGAACCTGAATTTCTACGGTCTTCGGCATCTCACGCATCACGCGGCGCAGCTTCGAAAACCATGCTCGCTCTTGGGCTTCGCTCATCTTCTTCTCCCGCTGTGCTGTGGTTACTTGGTGGGGGTCTCGACGCGGGCATAAATCTCGCGGTATTCAAAACCGGGCCAGCGCTCAAACATGTTGGTCGCCTCATCGTGGGAACACAGGCTCCAAGGCGTTCCAGAAACGGTTGCACTGCGATACTCATTTCGAGGACGCTTCTGGTATCCGACGAGTTGAAACTCTGACTTCTCGCTCATTTCCCTATCCCTTGTCTGAAGCCCTATGCGGGGCGGCTCAAAACGGCAGATCGTCGTTGGTGTCTCGTTCAATTTTCGGATCAGTGTCCGCAGCCCGCTGGAGCATTGCGTCTGAGATCGCAAAAGCTCTCTCGGCTACATGTTCAGGCTTGGAATCACTGTCGGCGTCAGCGGCAAGAATTCCCTGCATTGCTGCGATTGCCGTGCGAAATCGGAGGTTCATTCCTTCCGCCTGCATGTACCCGCCGGTCAGGTACGCTTCGATCGGATAAGCCGGGCCGCCAGTTGTCTTTGCGCGTTCGCTCATAGTCATCACTCAGCCGCTTCCAGACGACCGATGACGTCGCCGTGGACGATGGGGTTGAAGCTGTTGCGCATCGCGTTGTAGGCGACTTGGACGGACAGGTTGTCGTCTGCTGCAAGTTCGCGGCGGTAGTCGGTAACGCGCTCGGCCCACGTCCGAACATCGAACTCGTCGGCAATGCTCTCACCGACCCGGCGCACCATTTCGTAGCGATCAACGCCGACCACATCGCAGCGATCGGAAACCGTCTCATCGATCAGCGACTGAATTTCCTCGGCTGTGAAAAACCTTACCGGCGTCTCCAGCAGAACCGTATCGCCGTCATTCCAGCGAACGGTGATGAGAAGCATTTCATCTTTGCCGATTGTGTAAGCTGGCTTGGTCATTTGCTCATCCTCAGTGGTTGAGATCGAATTGGAGATCAGGCTGCCCGGTGAGAGCGCCAACCCTTCGTTGCGTGGTAGGAGTATTCGCGGCCGCCGACGGTTTCGGTCTTGATGATCCGTCCGAATTCCTGACCCTTCTTGACCTTGCGCTTGGTGACACGGGACCGAGAGCCGGTGAGGAAAACGTGAAGCGGTGTGCCGGAATAGAACCCGGACTTTTCACGTTCGCTCTGGCGCTCAAGAAGGGCGCGCTTTGCTGTCTTGCGGTAAGCCAGCTTGTTGGCCGACACGGCCAGCTTGAGTTCTGCTCTGGCCATCTGGCGTTCAGTCTGTCTCGACATCCGTCTCATCTCCGGTTCTTGTGGTGGCAGCGAGATCGGCGGGTGTTGGTGCTTCTTCGTCGCTGCTGATGGAGATGATAGTTGCACAACACGCAACCACATGCAAGAGCGAAATGCGCAACTTGCAACTTTTTTTAAAATGACCTAAAACGGAAAAGACCCCGCGAGATCGGCAAAATCTCCGAGGTCGTGACTGGAATGGGCTTTGGCATCCAGTAGTGACTTTTTAGCATAATCGTCACTTTCTGCCAAGCCTTTGATGATAAGGGCCGGTGGCGCTGATGGACCCCCTTATTTTCGAGAGTGCGAGGTGGTGCGCCAAGCGGGCTGGTCCGCATACAAACCAGAGGGCTGCGCAAGCACATCGGGACTTCTGACCCAGCGCATGAGGCTACCTAGGCCGATAGAAACAGAAGCATGAACCGCATAGGCTATGCACCGTCATATGGTGTAGCGGGGATGTGTTGCCTGTCCGAGTCTCGTCTCAATTGACAGGGGGCGCAGAGAGCCGCGCATCGTTATCGGTGCGTAGGGCTTTCTGTGTCTTCGACACCGGTCTGAACTCATTGACAGAAGGGATAATCAATCCCTGAAGAATGGAGATATCATCCACGCGAGAACGCGAGGAACCACGTAAAAGACGACCGAAAGCGTCGAAAAAACCGCGAAAAAGTATTTGTTCAAAATTCTCACGCCGTCTGAGGCTATAAAAAATATAGCCAGCAAAATCACTACGCCGGCCAGCACGAGTCCAAGACGATGACCAAACTCGCGAATTGTGGCCTTAGTCATTCGCGGCTCTCTTATTTCTGGGAAATGCGGCTTCCAGCATCGTTTTCATGCGATCAAGCTCTTCTCTTGAGCGGTCTCTGAAAAATTTAGCCATCCAGTCATCGCCAGGGTGCCGGAATATCGCTTCAGGTTCACAATGAAAGAGCGCAGCAAGTTTGGCCTGCCACTCCACACCTGGCGTCGTACCGTTAAACCATCTCGATACAACACTCTTATCCGCTTCTAGCTCTCTCGCTAGATCGGCCTGAGACAGTCCCCGAAGCTCTGCCCATTCTGGGATAAAATGGGGGCGGCGCGGCTGCTTGCTTTTGTGAATCGTCGTGATTTCGCTCATGCAAAATAATTATCTCTGCAACGCAACTCAGTCGTTAGCATTTTGCGCAACTTGAGCGCTTGACATTTGTTGCAAGATGCGCAACTATACACTTCATGCAAAACAATCTTCTTCACCTTCTTTCCGAAAAGAACATGCGCCGGATCGATCTGGCCAATGCTCTTGGTGTGGACAAATCCTTGGTGACGCGGTGGGCGCAAAAGCGTGTCCCGGTCGAGAGGGTTGCTGATGTTGAGAGGGTGACTGGCATACCACGCCACGAGCTTCGCCCAGACGTCTTCGGCCAGCCGGAGGTGTCAGTATGAAGACATCTCTCATTGGAGCCGGCAAGTGGCTGCTCAAACTGACTGCGGCATACTTCGGCGCGACGGTTTTTGCATTTATTTTGATGATGTCTCAAGCGGCCATCTCGGGATTCTTAGGTCTGGATTTCGACGGCGAAAGGCTCTGGCTTGCCGCTTGGTATTGGTCAGCCGGTTGCGCGTGCACCGTGCTGTTTCTCGACGCAAAGGCGTCCGCAGCATGACATGGTCCACCAACATCACCGAAGCCCAGACAGGCGATTACGTGTGGCTGGCAACGAAGTGCGGCAGGGTGATCAGGTCTTGGTGGATACAGCAAAAAGGACCGAGAGGGTACTGGGCCGCGATGGATATGGATGAAAAGCCGATCGCTTGGCAGCCTTTCATCAAGCCCATTCATCCCTTCGAACTCGCAAAGCAAGAGGAGCGCGCATCGTGATCTGGCAGTTCGCAATCTACGGCTTCCTGTCGATGCTGTTCGCCTTCATCGGCGGCCTCGCTTTCATCGCCTACAAAACCAACCAAGAAGACCCAGATAACGAGGAGTACCCGTGATGGAAGAATCCCCGGACTATTTCGAGTTGACGCCTGTTCATGTGAGCAAAGAAGGCTTCCGACTGGCAACAGCGGCACTTCTCGTTTGCAGCCTCTGCGGCGAAATGATCGACGGCATGGGCGGACCCGGTTGCGGTGCTGTCTGCTTGAAGTGCGCGCCAGAAATGAAGGCAGGGAGGCTTCGTGGCTGCGTCGTTTGGGAAGAGGAGAAGCAATCATGAAAAACCTGAACAACCTAAACGCCATGCGCGATATCCCGGCTGCAATGAAGCTTTACGGGTTCGCCGGGGATCATGAGTGCGGACTGTTCCGAGTTTCGTCATCCGTTGACGGCGCGACCATTACCGTCATCGCCACGGCTGGGAACGGGTGGGATCATGTTTCTGCATCCCGCGAGGATCGATGCCCGACGTGGGAAGAAATGGAGCAGGTGAAGCGTCTGTTCTTCAAAAACGACGAAACAGCCTTCCAGCTTCACGTCCCGCCTTCGGACCATATCAGCTTTCATCATTTCTGCCTTCATCTATGGCGTCCGCTTGATGGAAAATTTCCTGTGCCTCCGTCGTGGATGGTTGGTCCGAAGGTGAAAGCGGCATGACCACTCGCCCTCCCAAGCTCAAACCCATCAACATGCAGTCCCTCCAAGCCGAGCTAATGGCAGAGGTAGACCGCATTAACCGAGAGAAGGCAGAGCGATGACCATGGATGACAACACGGCAATAGTGATCTTGGCTTTTCTGATCTGGGCTTGGTGTGTTTTTAAGGCGTGGGTTCGCTCCCGCCGATAGTTTTGAGCGCCCCTGAAACAGACGCTCAAAGCGGGCTGGTATCCTCCCCCTCCCAGGTATCAGCCCGCATCACTTTCACGGACGGGAAGCCACCACGCAGGCTCATTACGACAGCCGCGACGGCATTGCCCAAGGGGATAAAGGGAGATGATGGCAAGTGCGGCTCGCCATCAGCATCCAAAGAGCGGGGCGGCGGATTGCTCTTTGGAAACGGAATTAGGTTCGTCTGATGCGGCGGGCCGGGATCGCGGACATCGTTGCAAGCTTTGCCTGCGATCCCATCATTTTCATGCCTGTGGCCCATCTGCGTCTCCGTGTGAACGAGATCAGATAACCACAGGAGAACGACAAGGTGTTGGATTTCGACCGCCAGAACGTGGGGCATCGACCCAAGGATAATAGCAGGAAGCAGATAATGAGTCCGAGTTTAGCTGCGAAGAACGTCATGAGGGATGCGTACCCGCTCTCACGGTACGGCAAGCTCGACAACGTCTTCTACCACGCGGTGCAGTTCATCCGCCCGCGAGTGACGAAAGAATTCACGATGAGGCGCGCCCGAGCCATTTGGGAAGGCGCAGCCCGTCGCATCGATAGCGAGGAAATGGACGCCCTACGGGAGGCGTTAATCGAGGAGAACATTCGTGAGCAACGGGAACTACGTCAGCGTCTGGCTGCGCTGGATGCGTCTATTGCCACTTTCCATGCGGCTCAAACTGGCCGACCGGTGGCGTCGTCAGGCGCATCACAAGGCTGATCTCGCGGCTTGGATATGCCCTGAGTTGGAGGATGTAGGCAAGTGACAGAAGAACACACCTTCAACTCCTATGAAGAGATGGCAGACGAAGCCGACAAGTACGAGGCCGAGCTTCAGGACTGGCTATCCAAGTTCAGCAGCGGCCCGAAGAAGTGGCCCGACATAAACATCGCGAGTAAGCGCCGTCGTCTGGCATGGACCCAAAAAGTTGGCGAGCTTTGCCGGCGCGCTGCGCAGAAGCGGGGGGCGGCATGATGCAACAGCTATCCATGTTCGACCTGATGACGCCGCCAGCCCCTCCGGTTGTCGTCAAGCCATACCAGCCGCCGCCACGCCGAGAGTTCATGACCCGCGCCTATGGCGTATGGGAGCCGATGGAAATCACCGTCGATGAGCGCGACCCGATAGAGGTCGAGGTTCGCGGCATCCCGACGCTCGTACGTTTTTCGTCGGTATTCCAGACTTACGCCGTGGAACCTGCCGGTTCTGTTTACTGGTCGGAGACAGGGTTCCGTAGTTTTGCAGGGTACTATCAGGTCGGCGGAAGCAACGAGTACACCCCAGACGAAATTATCGAGATCATCGGAGCCATGATCGACAGCAAGCACGGATGCAACGGCAAACTCACCAAATGGTGGCCGGATTACTGCCTGCGGTGGCGCTGGGAAAAGTGGTTCGAATCCAGGTGCGAAAGGGAGACCACATGGGCGCAGTGGGGTGCTGAAGAGCACGCTAGATGCTGGGCTAAACATGATGCCGAACAAGCCGCCGCACTTGCAAGAATGGAAGCTGATGGCATCGACCCGAAAGAGGTATGGAGGACGTACAAATGACCGTCACCCTTCACCTCCCATTCCCAATTTCCGTCAACGCAGCTTATGCGAACGGTGGCCACAAGCGCGGCCGGCACAAGACAGCACGATACAACGCATGGATAGCTGAAGCCTCTCTGCACGTCAGGGACAGACACCGGCAGAACATTGGCGCGTATCAGCTTGCGATAAGCCTTGAGGCACCGGACCGACGCACACGAGATTTAGCGAATCACGAAAAGGTCTTGTCGGATTTTCTCGTCATGCACGGGGTCATTCAGGACGACAGCAAATGCCAACAGTTGGTCATGACGTGGGGCAAAGACCTTCCGGCGCCATGTGTTGTGACTGTAACCGAAGCGGCTCAAGAGGTGGCGGCATGAACGCACCGTCAGCACGCGGCTTGTTCCGCGCCACCGGAAAGAAAAGCAAGCCAGTACCGGTGAAGCTTCTCGACGGCACCTATTCAAAGATCGATGCGCTTGAGCGCGAGGAGAACGAATTCTATCCCACGCCCATCGAACCCATCCGTGCTGTCATTCACGCCGAGCTGGAGCGCCTGAAGGAATTCCCGGTCATTTGGGGGCCAGCTTGTGGCACTGGCGTCATCGGAAGCGAACTCCGCGCCCATGGGGTCGGCACCTATGACAGCGACCTGATCGACAGAGGCTGCGGCGCAGAGATCAAGGATTTCTACGATTTCAAGGAAGCCCCATCGCCGGCCATTCTGGAGAACCCACCGTTCGCTGAGTGCGGATGGGGCAATGGCAAGGCCCGATGGCTCTATCACGCTCTGGAGACGCTCGGCGTCGAGTACATGGGCTTGCTCATGAATTGGGGATTCCCCGGAGCCGGAGGCCTTGCGCCTTTCTGGGCGAAATACCCGCCAGCCCGCGTCTACCTCATGCGCTGGAAGATTGATTTCACGGGGCAGGGCGCGCCGCCGATGCTCAATGCTTGGTTCATTTGGGATCGTCAGTGGCGCGGTGAAACCGCTCTTAGAATGCTGGACAGGCGCGATGCGAGGCAGGGGGAACTACAATTATGACACAGTTAAATTTGCCATGTGGAGCTTGATATATGAGCAAGAAGCCAATTTCCTCCAAGGTTGAAGAAACACCAGAATTCGTAGAGTTCTGGGAATGCTGGCGCTCCCATGCCCGTCACACCGATGGTAGAGGCCTCGCCCGAGAGACATTCTCCAAGCACGTCAAGAACGGTGCTGACCCGCAGGATATCATTGACGGTGCCCGTTACTTCTTCCGCAGCATGAAAGAGCGCGACAAGGAATATGTGCCGCTGTCATCAACCTGGATGAACCGATCCAGCTACGAGGATCTGGCCGAGCAAGAGCGCGCCTACCAGCGCCGTGTTGCCGATCGCCTTACAGAGAAGGCGGCAAACACGTCTGTCGTCGTCAATCTCCCTCCCAACCATTTCATGAACAAGTACCGGAGTGCGTCATGAACATGCACCAGCCCCTCACAGAGCTAGAACGGCAGCATCTAGCGCACAAAGAGAGGCAGAGGCGGTTTACGAGTGCGGCTATCAAGAAGCCTCGCCTCGTTGAGCCGGCTGTGGAGAAACAGAATACTGCCCCGCCCAAGGTTGAGAATCCTAGCGCGCCGGATGTCGGCTTTGTCATCCCTCTCTATTTTCAGACCTTCAAACGCCTATGCATCGTCTGGGTAGCTGAATATTGCCCATACGCTGGTGGATCTACGGAGGTGGCAATCAATCGCAGCATGACCGAGATCGCAATTGAGTGGCTTGGAAGGTTCCGCGGCATTTGTCTGCAAGACGTCAAGGGCAACGCGCGTAATAGACGCGTTGTCTTCCCACGACAGGTAATCATGCATTCGATCAAGAAAGAGCTCCCAGACCGTTCATTCCCTGAGGTTGGGCGGTGGACCGGTGGAAGGGACCACACCACGGTCATGCATGCCTGCAACAAGATTCAGTCAATGATCGATAACGGCACATTTGATGCGGAAATGGCCAACTGGCAACAAAAATTCGGCAGGAAGTAACAGAAGGGGCGGCGGGCATGAGCAACACAAAATGGTACGCAATACGACCAATGCCGGGAACGCAGCGAATGGCATCACTTGCTGCAAATCTTCCGGCAGGCAGAGAAGGCGAGAGCATAATCGAGCGCAACCTGCGCAATGAGGGCATCGACGTTTACATGCCGTCATTCTGGCAGGACGTTCGGCACCAGCGCACAAACAAGGTGATAGGCAAGCGCTTCCCTCTCCTGGTGGGCTATGTGTTCGTCAACATCCCAGAGCGTGACTTCGAGCGTGTCCGCCGCACCGATGGCGTCATGTGCTTCCTGCGTTCGTCACGGGAAGGTGGCCCGGTATGCTTCCGCGATGCAGAAGACATTGGCCTCCTCATGCTCGCAGACATGGAGCGCAAGGCGGTCTACGCTCGGGAGCGGGAAGAACGGGAACGCTTGTCCCAGCAGCAGCGCCGCAACGCCCTCAATCGGCAGCTTGGCCTGATATTACCAAAAGGCCGACGCAAGAAGGTTTCGATGAGATATGCAGCAGAGCAGGCCATGAATGAACTGTCACCAGCCACCCGCGAAAGAGTCCTGTTGATTCTCAAGGAATTGGAGGGGCTTGAAGGCGATGGCCCTCTTGCAAATCTCGCGATGGCAAGCTAATGTTTCGGCGTGATTTGGGTGTACGGTCGGACCTTTCGTTATTACAAAAGGGAATACTCGACGGCCTAACCAACCTTCGTTAAATCGGGGGTTGGAGAAGCTCACCCAAAATTCCGTGGGGAGACGCCACTGCCAAGAGTAGTGTTGTAGCCGCAAGGTGGCCTTCGGGCCTTGTCCTCACGGGACCAATTCGCCCAACAGGGCAACGGAATGCGAGGCGGTTGGACGCAGCGGGAAATAGATCGGGAAAACCCGCCGCTCCATTTACAGGAACAGTCACCCGACGACGAAGGGCCTGATGCCTCGCAGCAAATCAGGAAGCGCTGAAAGGCCAAGCGCGAAAATGCGCCGCTTAGTAAGGGAGGTATGGTCCGGATAATCCCCGGCATTCCTGGAACAGCCGAGTGACGGCTCTAAACTCACTGGTCGGGTAACGGGTCTGGGGAAGTCCTCGTAGACAGACGCCGCATGCGGGCCGACTAGGGCAACAATTCGCGGGCTTCTTCGAGGCGAGGCAACAGCCTTCCAAGCTGCCAAGGTGGGTTCGACTCCCACAGTCCGCTCCATTTCACCAGCCCCGCCCGTAACAAGGTGGGGCTTTCGCATATCCACACCACAGAGGATTAAGCCATGAAGGTTCGTTTCTTTACATCTGTTCGGTTCGCTGGTGATTGGGAACTGAATTTCATCGGCAAGCGGCTTAATCTGCGCATTGGTCGTAGCCAGTTCGCCTTCTGGCGCGATTATCAGCCCATCTGGAACTTTGTCGCCGCCTAACCCCATTCACCCGCCCACATGGAGAGAGCGATGACCGAACCCATGACCATGTTCAAACTCCGAGACGAGATGAGCAAGGAAACGGAGAACGTCGTCAACCGCCTCCATCGCCATTGCAAGATTGGTAAGGTGCAAAAAAAGATGCAGACGCTGAACGGCTGGGTAAAGCCGCCGCGATCGTGGATAGTTGATGACGTGAATAAGGCGCAAGCCAGACAATCGTGGATGTGACCCCATGACCACCACCGAGCAAGAGCGGGAGCCACCTTACATCAAGATTTGCATCGGGCCTCCGTCTTTGAGAGTTCCGAACGGATACTTGTCTGCTCACGCCTCATTCCCATCAGAAGCCGGGGAAGTGTGGCGTCGTTCATGCGACCTTGCAGATGGGGAGATGACCGCCCAACCCGTCGATAAAATTTGCGCTGCGATCAAGGAAATGCTCGGGGCGTAGAAAACCATTATCGCGAAATGCCAACCGCCCCGTCAGCAATGGCGGGGTTTTTCTTTAACCGAAGAGGAAAGCAATATGGCAACGAACCGTGAAGCATCGCTCAATCATACTGGCTATATCGGCCCTGTCTCCACCGTCTACCATGACTCGGATCCTGTAGCGCCTATCGATGAGGTGAGGAACGCACTGAGGGCGGCAAGTGACCTCGCCTACCAGATCGCGGCGCTGACGGACACCCTTTGCGGCACCCTGCCCGAATCCACCGTCGGCCCGAGCGCGCCGAGGTCTGGTTCGATCATCCACGACCTCGCGTATGATGCAGGCGAAACGTCAAGGGCGATTGCCAAGGCAAATAGCGACATCAACCGCCTGATGCGGGCATTCGGCATTTAACCCCTTCATGGGAGCGGGTTATCCAGCTTCGACCACCGGTCGCGAGGCAACAAGGCTTCACTCACGGCTTAGAACCATCGCCGCCGCTCCAAGGGTTGTCTTTCCCCTTCATACTACGGCGTCAAGTGAGCAAGACCGGAATAACCCCAGATAGGGAAGAGAACGATGGCAAGACCAACCGTTTACAGCGGTGATGTAGCCGACGCCATCTGCGAGCGTATATCCGAAGGTGAAAGCCTGCGGGCGATCTGCGATGATGAAACGATGCCTTCTCTTCGGACGGTTTTCAATTGGCTTGCTGATGAGCGTTATTCGTCATTCTGCACCAAGTACGCGCGCGCACGCGAAGTTCAGGCAGACACTCTCTTTGATGAGATGATCGACATTGCCGACGACGGCCGTAACGACTGGATGGAGAAGAAGAACGCCGACGGTGACAACATCGGGTGGACCGAAAACGGCGAAGCGCTGCGTCGGTCTGATCTTCGCATCAAGACTCGTCAGTGGATGGCATCAAAGCTGCAGCCCAAAAAATACGGCGAAAAGCTTGATGTTCAGCATGGCGGAAAGATTGCCCTAACGCCTGTCATCAAGTTCAATGCCGACTGAAGCAGATGCAGAACTGAACATCCGCCTGCACGCAAAACAGCAGGTGGCGTTCGACAGTCCAGCAACTGAGATCCTGTACGGCGGCGCGGCTGGTGGCGGGAAGTCTCACCTCATGCGCATGGCTGCTATAACATGGTGCTCATGCATTCCCGGCCTTCAGGTTTATCTGTTTCGCCGTATCCGTGATGATCTTGTCAAGAACCACGTAGAAGGCCCGAGTGGCTTCCGTGAATTTCTCGCCGGATGGGTTCAATGCGGCTTTGTCGAGATCGTAGAGGACGAAATACGGTTCTGGAATGGCAGTAAGATTTATCTCTGCCACTGCAAAGACGAGAAAGATCGGTTCAAATATCAGGGCGCTGAAATCCATGTGCTGCTGATTGACGAGCTGACGCACTTCACAGACACGATTTACCGCTTCCTGCGCAACCGCGTCCGCATGGTGGGCATCAAACTGCCGGATGCATACAAGGACAAATTCCCGCGCATAGTCTGCGGCGCCAACCCCGGCGGTATTGGGCACCAGTTCGTCAAGATGACTTTCATCGACGGTGCCCAGCCTATGGAGGTCTATAAGGCGACCAACAGCGAAGGCGGCATGATGCGCCAATACATACCGGCGCGTCTCGAAGACAACCCTTCGATGGCTGACAATGACCCTGGTTATGAGTTTCGCCTTGAGGGCCTTGGTAGCGAAAGCCTTGTTCGAGCGATGCGTGATGGTGATTGGGACATCATCGACGGCGCATTCTTCGACAATTTCCGGCAGGATCGCCATGTGGTCAAGCCGTTCGAAATCCCGGAAGACTGGATCAGGTTTCGCGCAGGTGACTGGGGTAGCGCCAAGCCGTTCTCGTTCGGCTGGTACGCCGTCGCAACTGACGATTTCATAAGCCCTTGTGGCAAGAAAATACCGCGTGGTGCGCTTGTTCGATATCGCGAGTGGTATGGCATTGCCACAGACAAGGAAGGCAAATTCAAGCCGAACGTCGGTCTGAAGATGAATTCCAATGTTGTCGGCGCCGAGATCAAGAAGCGCGACGGCAAGGATGTGATTACGTACGGCGTACTTGATCCTGCGGCCTTCGCAGAGGACGGCGGCCCGTCGATTGCAGAACGGATGCGCAAGGGAACGGAGACGCAATCGGGCGCTTCATTCCGTGCCGCTGACAACAAGCGAGTGGCCGCGCGCGGCGCAATGGGTGGCTGGGATCAGGTCCGCGCTCGCTTGGATGGCGATGAAGACGGTAACGCTATGCTGTTCTTCTTCTCAACCAACATCCATGCAATCCGCACTTTGCCGGCGCTACAGCACGACGCTGACCGACCAGAGGATTTGAACTCGGACATGGAAGATCATCCTGCCGACGAAATTCGTTACGCTTGCATGTCGAGGCCTTGGGCGAGGAAGACAGAGAAGCCGGCCAAGTCGCCGCGCACAGATTACACAGCCAGACAACCAGCCTCTGAAGCCAATGATTGGATGACGTACTGATGGTCAATCAAACCGGATACATCCAGGGTAGCGCTCCGGCGCAAGGCCCAACGGCTTCGGCAGAGGTTGATCACGCCAGCCTGAAGCGTCAGTACCTGTCGTATCTTGAGACGAAGAACGAGGAGATCAAGGAACAGCAGAACGCAAGGCGCTATTATCACGGCGCGCAGTGGACCGCTGAACAGATCAAGGCGCTGAACCGTCGCAAGCAGCCGGTTGTCACCTACAATCGCATCGGGCGCAAGATCAACGCTGTTGTTGGCCTGCTGGAGCGTCAGAAGCAAGACCCGCGTGGCTTCCCTCGCACTCCAAAGCATGAGGAAGGCGCAGAGGTTGCTACCGCCGTTCTCCGCTACGTCTGCGACCAACAGGATTGGGCCAGCAAGTCGCCAATCTGCGGCTTGAATGGCGCTGTTGATGGGATTGGTGGTATAGAAATCACGCTTGAGCAGGGCGATGTTGGCGATATCGACGTGGGGCTTGAGGTTGTTGACCCTTCGTCCTTCTTCTATGATCCGCGCTCACTCAAGATGGATTTTGACGACGCCCGTTACATGGGGCTTGGCAAGTGGGCCGATGTTGAGGCTGCGATTGAGCAGTTCCCCGACAAGGAATCGGAGATCAGGGCATCGCTTGAGAGCGGTTCCGAACTCACCAGCAACCCGGACACGGACAACAAGTGGTTTGCAGAAGGCGAAGGCGTCAAGCGCATCCGCATTGTCGATCACTGGTACAAGCGTGGCGGTGACTGGCATTGGTGCGTTTACACCGGCTCCGTCATTCTGGCGTACGGCATTTCGCCTTACATCGATGAGAAGGGCAAGACTGCCTGCAAGTACATCGTGTATTCGGCCAACATCGACCATGAAGGTGACCGCTATGGTTTCGTGCGAAACATGCGCTCCAGCCAGGACGAGGTGAACCAGCGCCGGTCGAAAGCCCTGCATCAGCTTAACAGTCGTCGCATCATCATCCCCCAGGATACCGGGGCAGATGTTGAGAATATCCGTCGTGAGGCTGCAAGGCCTGATGGTGTGATTACATTCCCGCAGGGGACGCAGGAACCTAAGTTTGACGATTCCGCCAAGAATGCAGAAATGCAGGGGCAGATCGCCTTTCTTGAGGATGCCAAAAACGAGATCGAGAACTATGGCTTCAACCCGGCCCTGATGGGGCAGGGCGTTGACAAGCTCTCCGGCCGCGCGATGCAAATCCAGCAGCAGAGCGGCATTGCCGAGCTTGGCCCGTATCTCTTGGCGTACAAGGGTTGGAAGCTTCGGGTTTATCGGGCCATCTGGTTCGCCGTTCAGCAGCATTGGACGGCAGAACGCTGGATTCGCGTCACTGATGATGACGACGTGGCACAGTTCTTCTCTATCAATCAGGTAGGTATCGACCCGGCGACGGGACTGCCGACTATCATCAACGCTCTCGGCTCGCTCGATGTGGATATCATCATCGATGAAGGCCCGGACACCATCAACATGCAGCAGGACGCTTACGACACGCTGTCCATCATGGCCCAGAAAGGCCAGCAGGTGCCGCCGCAATTGCTGCTTGAGCTTTCACCGTTGGCCGGATCGGTCAAGAAGAAGGCCATGGACATTCTCGATCAGGCCCAGAAACAGGCGCAGCAGCCCGATCCGATCGCAATGGCCGGCGCACAGGCGGAGATTGCCGACAAGCAGGCTGCGGCGATGCTGAAGCAGGCACAGGCCCGCAAGGCTCTAGCCGACGCGGGCACAGCAGGCACGGGCGAATCCGGTCCGTCCGATATCGAAATTGCAAAGGCGCTGGCTGAAATACGCCAGACCAATGCCGCGACCAGTAAAACGGTTGCCGAAACAGACAAGATCATCACCGAAACGGCACTGAAGCCGCTTGAGATGCAAAACCAGCAGATCGAGCAGCAGGCCGCTCGGGGTGAACGATTTGTGATGCACGCGGATCAGATGAAGCAGGCGTCACAAAAGGGGAGCCGCCATCCGTAAGGGCGAAATCGGCGCTTGGCCGTCTCCAAGCAGCGTGCCGCCGACTTTGACGGGCGAAAAGCCGCCGCCAGGCTCATGGGCGATTTCGTGAAACTCCCACGACATGGAGAACCATCGTGAACGAACTGGAAGAAATCCTTTCCGGTGACAGCAATGCTGCGCCGGTTGATACCACAACCACCACCGAACGGACACGCGACGAAGCGGGCCGGTTTGCAGCGCAGACGGACACACAGCCGCCTGTAACGCAGACGGACGCAGACGCCACCGAACACCCTGACGATGTAGCCCAGCACCAGAATGGTGTACCGGTCCGCGCCGTCAAGGATGAACGGGAAAAGCGGCAGGCGGCCCAAGCGGAAGCAGAACAGCTTCGCCGTGAAATGGCAGAGTTGAAGGGGCAGATCACGTTGCTTTCGCAGCAGCGTCAGCCAGCCCCGCAGCCTCATCAGGAACAGCAGCCGGTTACCCTATGGGATGACCCGGAAAACTACCTGAAGGGCCAGCTTTCGCCGGTTCAGCAGCAACTCGCAGAAGTTCGCGAATTGATTTTCGAAAATCAGGCAGCGCAACGACATGGAGTTGACAAGGTGCAAGCCGCCAAAGACGCAGCAGATGCGCTCGATCCCACGGGAAAAGTTAATCTGCATCGTGAACTCATGTCCGGCGGCAATCCGTTCGACAATCTGGTGAAGTGGCATCAGCAGCAACAGGTCATGGCCCGTATCGGCAACGATCCGGATGCATGGCTTCAGGCAGAACTCGAAAAGCGCCTCAGCGACCCGGCCGAGCAGGCCAAAATCCTTGAGCGCATTCGCAGTGGCGCCGCAGCAAATACCAGCCGTTCACAGCCCACGACAGCACTGCCGCCAAGTCTCAGCCGATTGCCGGCCGGTGGCAACACCGCAGCCGACAATGACGCGAGCGATGCGGCGCTTTTCAGCCACGCAACGCGGTGAACAGCCGCCCGTCAAAAAGGTAGACCACAATGGCCGTCACGACCATTCAGGACAACAACAAGCTTGTCCAGTACACCAAGGAAATCAACCGGGAATTCGTTCGCGAGAACATGTTCTCCCCCTACATGGGAACCGCGCTGAATGCGATCATTCGCATCCGGCAGGAACTCAAGCAGGGCGGCGAGCAGATGAATATCCCGCTCGTCACCAAGCTTCGCGGCAAAGGTCGCGGTGCAGGCACTCTCGTCGGCAACGAAGAGAAGATCGACAACTATGGCATGCGCCTGTGGATCGATTGGGCGCGCCACGCCGTCGTCACCAAGAAGAATGAGACGCAGAAGGATTCTGCAGACATCTTCAACGAAGCAAAGCCGCTCCTGTCCGATTGGGGCAAGGAACTGCAACGCGACGAACTGATTGAAGCCTTCATGGCTCTGCCGGCCGAAACCGCCCCGGCACAGCTTGGCTCTGATGACGGTGACCGCATCAACGGCATTCGCTATGAAGCGGCGTCCGCCGCCCAGCGTAACACATGGAACGCGGCCAACTCCGACCGCGTTCTGTACGGTGTCGCAGTCGGAAATTACAACGCCACCCACGCCACAGCGCTGGCCAACGTTGACGCAGCAGCAGACAAGGCATCCTTCGAGATGATCACCCTTGCGAAGCGCCGCGCAGAACTCGCAACCCCGGCAATCCGTCCGTACAAGACCGCCGATGGTTACGAATACTACGTGCTGTTCGCCGGTTCCAACACGTTCCGCGACCTCAAGAAAGATCCGACGATCATTGCGCTGAACAAGGATGCCCGCGCCCGCGAAGGCAATGGCATGGACAAGAACCCGCTGTTCCAGGACGGCGATCTGCTGGCTGATGGCATCATCATCCGCAAGGTTCCGGAAATCTCCAAGTACATCGATGACGTGTGGACCACGTTGCTGACTGCTGGTGCATCTTCCAGCCGTGTGGAGCCGATGTTCCTCTGCGGTCAGCAGGCGGCCGTTCTCGGCTGGGCGCAGATGGCAAAGCCCACCTTCCGCAAGGAGGACGATTACGGCTTCATCACAGGCGTTGGCGCTGAAATGGCCTATGGCGTCTCCAAGATGTTCCGTAAGTACCCGCAGGACGGCACGGACCTGAAGCAGTGGGGCGTTTTCACCATCTTCGCATCGGCGGCGTCTGACGCCTGATCGTGATGGGGGCGCTTGCCGCCCCTGTCTCATTCCTTTTCACGAATTGAGGACACGACCATGGGTCTCAACCGAAATACTCCCGCGCGCAACGATCTGTATCAGGACATCCAGTATCTGCGCAAAGACTTCACCTACCTCGACAACAGCAAGGTTCTGACAGTTGGCACGCTTCCCACTGGCGCCGTCATTCTGAAGGCCGTTTCCGGCGTCAACATCTCCACCGTGTTCAATGCCGGCACTGGCAACGTGCTGGACGTCGGCACCACGGCAGACGACGACCTGTTCGGCACGGATCTGGCTCTCAGCACTGCTGGGCTTATCCCGCTGGATGAGGCCGTTTCGATGTACGTTGCATCGGACACGACCATCACCGCCACCCCGGCCTTGACCGGCACGGCGGCAACAACCGGCGTCGGCCAGATCGTCATCGCCTACTGCACGAAGAACTGAGGTGACTGATGACGAAGGTATCGTATCACCCCGGCAATGGCGAAAGCGATGAAACGGAACAGTTCGGCTATTCCTTTGCGGGCGGCAAGCCCACCGAAATGAAGGAATCCGACGCCAACGCACTCGCCAACGCCAAGTTCGCCGGCAATCGCTTCTTCAAGGTTCACGAGAAGAAAGAAGCCAAGAACGAGGACGGTCTGAACAAGGCTGACGCCGATGCCTTCAACGGTTTGGCCGACGACGAAAAAGCCGCTTACGTGGCTGAATAAACAGAGGAGTGGCGGTTGTGAAAACACGTCTTGAACTCATCACCGCCACCCTCAAGCTCTTGAACGCAGTGGGGGCAGGCCAAGCCCCGGCACCAGAGGATATCGAAGAGATCGATCGCATCATTGATGGCGTGATCGAAGAACTGAACGATATCAACGCATACACGAACATGAATCGCGATGAATACGAGGACAAGCACCTTGACGCGCTTGCAACGATCATCGCTGTGGCGGCTGCTCCGTCATTCGGGCAGCCCAAGAATTATGACAGCAAGGCCGATGCCATCACCAGATTGCGCGCCATGACACCTGAAACATACGTCAAGGGTTCGGTTCTCGCGGTGGACTATTTTTGATGGTCGATATCCTGTTTTTCGACCGTGACGGCGACGTTACGGCTGCTTTGTCGCACTCTGGCTACAGGACGTTTACGGGCGAAGTCTGCGACGTGGTCGCAACTGCCGTTGTGAGCCCTGCCAACTCATTTGGGTTCATGGACGGCGGTATTGATTACGCCTACAGCCAGCTTTTCGGCTGGGGCGTGCAAGAGCGGCTGATAGAAGAACTCCGGAAGCGCCCCTTCGGTGAACTCCTTGTAGGCGAAGCCCTCGCCATAGAGACAAACCATCGCATCCCATGGGTCATTTCAGCGCCGACGATGCGGGTTCCGAAGCGGATTGTTGATCCTGCCGATGTGATGCTTGCCACTCGCGCCGCCGTAAAACTCGCATCCGATATTGGCATGGAGACCATCGCAATTCCCGGCATGGGGACTGGCTGTGGCGCTCTTCATCCAACCGTAGCGGCAAAAGCCATGCTTGCCGGCGTGGTTGCGGCTCTCAGCCCTGTTCATCGGCCGTCTTCGTGGCAAGAAGCACAATTGCGTCATTTCCAGTTGGAGGGGTGAATGGTCGATATCGTCTTCCCCACCTCTACGGCGCCGGGTGCGCGGCCTGGAGAAGGATCTGGCCGTCTGATCAACTGCTACGCTGAAGCGCTGGACAATGGCGCTCGCAAGCAGTTCGTTCGTCGCCGGTCGCCGGGTTTGAAGCGCGTGGCTACAGCTGAGGTGTTGGCCTGCCGTGGCGTGCACTTCCACAACGGCAACCTCTATGTTGCGTTCGCTGAACGTCTCGTGCGGGTCAATTACGACGGCACCAACTACGTTGTGACCGATCTCGGCGCTCTGCCCGGTGAGCAGCGCGTGACGTTTGCCCGCAACAACAAGGCTCCGATCCCCGATATCCTCGTCACAACCGAAGACGACACGTTTGTGGTCAACCCAAGCGGCGCACCAACCAGCCTTGGCGCTGGTGCACTGCCCCAAGCTCTTTCTGTCGACTTTCTCGACGGCTATTTCATCTGGGGTATTCGTGACGGCCGGTTCTTCGTGTCTGCCATCAACGACACGACAGTAAGCGCCCTTGATTTCGGCAAGGCTGAGAGCCATCCGGGCGGCATTTATCGCGCCGTGTGCTTTGGCGAGCTGCTTTACCTGTGCGGGCCTTCCTCGATCGAGGTGTGGCAGAACGCCGGTAACGCGACCGGATCGCCTTTCTCGCGTTCGTCGGTCATCAATCGCGGGGTTGCCGGGACCTATGCCATTGCTGGCAACGAATACGGCTTCCCGGCGCTGATCTTCGTCGGGGACGACAATGCAGTCTACCGGCTGGACGGCGGATATCAGATCAACCGCATCTCGACGCCTGACCTTGATCGCCTGATCGAGAAGGTTGCCGACAAGTCCGCGATCGATGTCACGGTTGGCATCACAGAGGGCCATTATTGGGCAACCGTGACCGGCCCAACGTTCTCATGGACATATGAGGTTGGAACCGGCTTCTGGCACGAGCGCGTCAGCTATCTGAACGAGCGCTGGCGCGGCGTCTGCTCGACGCAGGCCTTCGGCAAGTGGGTGATAGGTGACCGCACCACGGGGGATGTCTGGTTCCTCGATGCCAATACGGCGAGAGAAGGTGAGGATCAGCTTGTCATGACCGCCATATCATTGCCGGCCATCGGGTTCCCGAACCGCGTTGCCATCCCGCGCGCCGACTTCGACGTGATCGTGGGGCAGGGCCTTGTAACCGGTGATGAGCCAATCGACACCGACCCGATCTGCAAGGTGTCGTGGTCCGATGACGGCGGCAACTCGTTCGGCATTCCGCTTCATCGCCAGCTTGGCAGGCAGGCGGAACACAATACCGTCGTTTCGGTCAATCGCACCGGCTTGGCGACCAGATATGGGCGCGTCTGGAAGTTCGAAGTTTCCGATCCTGTCTATGTCGGGCTGCTCGGCGGCTCCATGGACGGCGAAGCGAGGTCACGCTGATGGCATCTTCTCTCAAGCCTCTTGTATCCCTGCCACCACCACCACAGCCAATCATCGAGGCGAACGGCCGGATGAACAAGGACTGGTATCTGTATTTCAAGGAACTCGACCGCCATGTGCGCGAGATCGAGGACCGACTGACCGCTGGAGGTTTGTAAATGGGTTTCCTCAGTTCCCTTAGTGGAAGCAAGACCGGCAAAGCCACCATGCAGGCGTCTGACCAGAACAAGGACGCGCTGTTTGCGCTTCGTGCGACCGGCAACAACATCATTGCTGATGGTGAGCAGAAATCCCTTGGTGCGCTCAATCAGTCGATTGATGCGTATCAGCCGTGGGTGGATAGCGGCAATAACGCCAGAGGCATGTATGACAATGCGCTGGGTTTGAACGGCGCAGACGGCAATGCAGCGGCAACCGGCGCGTTTCAGACTGGCCCCGGCTATCAGTTCGCTCTCGATCAAGGCAACCAGGCAGCGCTACGCGGGGCCTCTGCTGCTGGCATGCTCAACAGCGGCAACACGCTGACGGCCCTTTCGCAGTACGGCCAAGGGCTGGCAAATCAGGAATACGGCGGCTGGCTCGATCGCCTGTCCGGTGTTTCGGGTCAAGGGCTTCAGGCGGCCGGCGGTCAGGCTCAGGGATACGGCAACATCGCAAACCTGTACCAGAACAGCGCTGATAATCAGCTCGGTCTTGAAAGCGGCGTGACGCAGGGCATCATGGGTGCCAACAATCAATTCGCACAAGGCCAAGAGGCGCAGACAGCAGCCAAGAGCAGCTTCCTCAAGGGTCTTGTTAGCGGCGGCGTAAAACTTGCAGCGGGGGCATTGTTCTAATGGCAATTTCCAGCCTTCTCGTTCCCGGCGTCAATATTCCTCAGCCTGATAACTCGTGGCTGAGCAGCATCGCTGACAGCATCGGCGGGGCAATCACGAATGTGCGCGCCGACCGTTCTTTTACAGGCCTAGCCGATCGCCTTCAGGGTGGCGCTTCTGCGCCGCAGCAGCCCGCAGGTGGGTTTCTTTCAAGCTTGGCCGGTCCTCAGGCGCAGCAACAGCCTGCTCAAACGGCGCCAGTCGCCCCTGTGTCTCGTGGCGCCCTTCAGGGGGATACATACAAGCCTTTCATTGAGACTGTTAGATCTGGTGGTCTTACCAACCCGTATGGCCTTGCTGCGGTTGCGGCCACAGGAAAGGCAGAAAGCGGGTGGTCTGCCAAGAATGCAATGCGCACATGGAGTGATCCAAGTGAAAGCGGGCAGGCTGGAACAGCGGGTGGCATCCTATCTTGGCGTGGTCCGCGGTATCAGGCGCTTGCCGCAACGGGTGATCTGTCACCACAAGGGCAGGCAAAGTTCTTCCTTCAGGAGAACCCGCAGCTCATCCAGAAGCTCAATAATGCCAAAAGTGTTGAAGAAGCCCAACAGCTTATGAACAACGCGTGGGCATTTGCCGGGTATAACCGCCCCGGTGGCGAGAGCGCGCGTCGTATGGCGCTTGCCCAGAACTATTATGCAAACGAATTTGGCAATGCTCCCACGAATGGTGGAGCGGCCGCCATCGAGGCAATTGCGCCGCTTGAGCAAGGCGACACCAGCGGCACAGAAACGGCTTACGTTGATCCGATGGTCAAGGTTGAACCGCGCGCCGATACTGCGCCCTACACGATGGCCTCTCCAACGGCTCCCCAGCCGCAGGGACAAGCACCAATGCAGGTTGCCGACTCGTCTGGCGCGTCCGGTCTGATCGCACAAGGCGTCACACCTGTTCAGCGCGGGTCGGTCGATCCGTCAATAATCCAGTACATGCTCCGCGACCGCAATCTTCGTGATGTTGGGCTGAAGCTTTGGGCCGCGAATGCGGAGGGCCAGAAGGCCGGAGAGCCTTGGCAGTTCGTCAACCTCCCTGACGGCACTCTTGCGCGCGCCAACCAGCAGACCGGCGCAGTGGAGAGGCTGGGAACTTTCTCCAAGCCCAAGGAAGAAAAAGCACTGATCAATCTGGGCGACGGTCAACTTTTCGACCCGAACACCCGCGAGACGATCGATGCAGGTGGCGGCCGCAAGAAGGCTCCTAGCATCGTTGAACTATTCGATGAGCAGACTGGCCAGCCTTACAAGGCTCGCTGGAATGATGAGGCTGGCACGTTTGAGCGTGTTGGCGGCGTCAAGGCGCGCTCTGGCATGTCCCTCACTACCAATCCTGACGGCACTGTTACGCTAACCGAAGGAACTGTTGGCAACATGCCGAAGCTAACAGAGTCCGAAGGACGAAATAGCGGCTTCTACGGGCGCGGCATCGAGTCCCAAAACATTCTCAACAGCCTTGAGTCCGAAGGCACAAGCGTATGGAACAAGACCGTTGGAAACCTACCGGTTGTCGGAAACTTCGCGCGGTCCGAAGATGCCCAGAAATACGATCAGGCCAAGCGGAACTTCATCAACGCCGTGCTTCGCCGGGAGTCTGGCGCAGTTATCTCGCCTGAGGAGTTCGCTAATGCCGAACAGCAGTATTTCCCGCAACCAGGCGACGGGGAAGAGGTGATTATCCAGAAGAGGCGAAACCGAGACACCACTATTCAGGGTCTCAAGGTATCCTCCGGGCAGGGTGCGCAATTTGCCCTCCCTTCTGGTCAGGCCCCTCAGCCCCCGAGCCCTCCAAGCCCACCCGCACCACCACAAGCTGGCGTGTCGCGCGTAACTTCGCCTGCGGACTATGAACGACTCCCTTCAGGCGCGCGCTACACCGACCCGAACGGCAACATCAGGACGAAACGCTAATGGCAAATCCTTGGGACGCTGATCCCATCGTCACGCCTGCTGCAAAGACGGGCGTCAATCCTTGGGATAACGACCCGATTGTGTCTGCAGCTGAAAACACTCCAGCAGTGGCATCGGCCCAGCCAGAACAGGATAAATCCTTTACTGGTTCCATCCTGCCACTCAGCCGCGATGCGGAAGGAAATGTCAGCTTTGACAGCAATGCTGGCATCGTGGGGGCCGTTAAGCGCGCCTTCACGCTACCCGGCGACGTGATGGCTGGCAAAGTTGACCCAATGAGTGATCAGGGTATAGCTCGCGCGACAGATTTCGCGGCTGTGTTCGGCCCAACGTCTCCCGCTATGGGAACTGGAAAAGCAATAGCGGCAAATGCCCCTCGCCTCGATCGTCCGGGCATGGAAGTGGCGGCGGCTGCTGACCGCCTTGGCGTTCCGGTCCCGCGCGCCGCGACTTCTGATTCTGCCTCTGTACAGCAGGCAGGCAAAATTCTGTCCAATGTGCCTGTCGGTGGCACTCCTCTGCGTGTGTCGTCACAACGGGCGATTGATGAGCTTGGCAACGCTGCTACCAAGGTTGAGCAGGGCTATGGGTCAGGCAGTGTTCCGGCGGCCGGGGGTGCAGCGCGTGAGGGTATCACCGAGTTTGCCACCAAGACGCTCCCCGGGCGCGTCAAGACGGCATACGACAATGTTGACAGCCTGATCACGCAGAACGTGGTTTCCCCTTTGTCGGAAACGGCTAAGGTTGCGTCGGACATCACTGCAAAGCGAACAAACGCGGCATTGCCTGAAAGCGGCGCGGTGCGGACGATCCAGAACGCGCTGAACCAGAAAGATGGCCTGAATTATCAAGGCATAAAAGACCTTCGCACGGCAGTTGGCGAGATGCTGGACAGCCCGCAGGGCATCACGGCGTCTGGCATGTCCGAAGCAGAGCTGCGCAGGATTTACGGTGGGCTGACATCCGATCTGAAAAGCGCCGTCGCCCGATCTGGGGGAGAGAAGGCAAGCGCAGCTTTCGAGGCTGCAAACCAACTCGCTGCCCGCACAGCAAGAGAGCGCGAAGGCCTGCAACGGGTTCTCGGTCGCGATGCTTCGGATGAGCGCATTTTCGACCGCATTACGGCAATGGCCGGTTCGAACGCCCGCGCTGACCGCGTTTCGCTTGCCCGTGTACGCGGTGCGGTGAGCGGCGAGACGTGGAATGAGATGGCATCCGGTGTGATCTCCAATCTCGGGCGCGCACCGGATGGTAGCTTCTCTCCTGATCGGTTTGTCACCGGCTGGGGGAAGCTTTCCGCCGAGGGGAAATCGGCGCTGTTCGGCGGCAAGAAAGAGCTGGCATCCGCACTCGATGATATCGCTACTGTTTCCACTCGCTTCAAGCAATTGAACCAGTACGCAAACCCATCAGGGACGGGGCAGACTGTTCTCGGTGGCGCTATCGGTACCGGCCTCTATAATGATCCCATGTCGGCCGTTGCAACGGTGGCTGGCGCGCGCGTCATGTCTAGCGTCCTTGCAAAGCCGACCAGCGCAAGAGCATTGGCCGCCTATTCCAAGGCTTATGAGCGCCAAATGACATCGCCGAGTAAGATGAACAGTCAGGCGCTCACGAACACGGCGCGCGCCGTTGCTGCACTTCTCGCGAATGAGGCTGGCAACAAGGGACTGGCGGCGCAGATATTCCCGGCGATTAGCGGGGTCAAGCGCCTGCCAGCACAGGATGGGGATGAAAATAACGGGCTGCAGGAAGATCAGGGCTATGGTGTAACCCAGCAGCTTCCAGTGCTTCTGCCGAACGAAATCTAACAATCCTGGCCTTTCACTAATTGCACCTCGTGTTGACCATGTTGCCGTATCGCATGCTTGTGCAATTTATCTGACGTTGCTGGTGGGCCTGAATATAAGCGTCTCTATCTGCCTGACGCTGCATGTCATCGCCAAAATTGCTCATTGCGCGCGCCATGTTCTGCTTTCTGCGCATGTTTTCCTGCTCTTGTATTAGCGCAAGGTTCATTCGGCAGTTTGCCATCTGCTCGGTTCCAATCTTGAACCCGTAGGACAAGCAGGCCTGCGCTGACTTCTTGGCAAACTCAGGCGAGTTCGTGTTGACGCACCCGGCCAAAGGCAACAGGCACAGCATCAAAATTCGTTTCATCATATCCCCCAGAAATCTGGCGATTATGCATCAACCACACATTGAAGTGAAGGCGGTTTCCGGGCCGCCTTTTTCTATGGAGAAATGAAAATGGCAGCAATCGACCCATACGCCCGCGAGATTAGCCAGACTGGCCCCGCCCGAAACGCTATTGCCGTCACACCCAACGACAATACCGATCTGGCAACCGTGCCGCGCGCTATCTGCGTAGCCGCTGATGGCAATGTTGTCCTGGTGATGTCTGGCAACGGTCAGGAAGTGACCGTCGCAATGGTCGCCGGCACGCTTTACCCACTGGTTCCGACGATGATCAAGGCTACGGGAACAACCGCGACCGGCATTGTGGCCGTCTGGTGAGGTGCTGACATGGCGGGTTTCTGGAACCTATCCCTTATACAGATACACGACCCGAATGGCCGCCCGTATATCGGCGCTCGGGCGTATTTCTTCCTTGGCGGCACCACGACCCCGGTCACGGTCTACAAGTCGTTTGACCTTGGCGCCATCAATGCCCATCCGAACCCTCTCCAGACGGACGGTAATGGCTTCTGGCCGCCGGTCTATATGGATGAGGCAGACGAGTTCTTCCGCGTTCGCATCACAACGGCGCAGGGCGTCGTTATCCTCGACGCAGATGGCATCCCGATCATCGGCCCCGCAGAGAGCGGCGGTGGCGGCGGCACGCCAACACCGGTAGACCCGGATTCTCTGTTCAAGACCGGCGATGTCAAAGTCCGGTACGGCGAAGGCTTCCTTGTCGGCTGGGTGCGCTGCAACGGTCGAACAATCGGTTCTGCAACGTCTGGTGCCGAGGAGCGCGCTAACAGCGACACACAGGCGCTGTACGAATATTTGTGGCTCGCAGACCCTGATCTGGTTGTCCTCGGCGGTCGCGGCGCATCTGCGCTGGCTGACTGGACGGCAAACAAACCCCTGACGCTTCCTGATGCCCGTGGCCGGTCGCTTATCGGCGTCGATAACATGGGCAACACAGCGGCTGGCAATATTCCTGCTGCTGACAATCTCGGCTGGACTGGCGGCGCAAGCACGCATGTTCTCAGCGTCAACGAAATGCCGTCGCACGCTCACGGCCTCAACGATCCGGGCCATAAGCATACGATTGACCCAGCGCGTTCACAGGCTGGGCCGGTCACAACTGGCGGCTCAGGTGGTGCCAACATGGGCTTCGTCAACGAGACACAGGTAGCAACGACGGGCATCTCCATGAACAACACGGGCGGCGGTCTGGCGCACAACAACGTGCAGCCCTCCATCGCCATGACCCTGTACATAAGGCTGTAGCATGTACGACGCTCAACTGAAGCCGGTATCCAACCGCGCCGATTGGATCGAAACAATCGAGCTTGTGAATGACGACACGGAAGAAGTCATCACCGATCTATCGGGGGTGACGATGGTTCTAGAGGTTCGCGACCGCGAACGGCGGCGCTGCCTCTCAGGCACAACAGAAGACGGTCACATCACCTTTGCAGGATTCGGCGTCATCCAATGGGCCTTTTCTCGACAGGAAATGTCGCAGCTCTGCGCCGGCACTTATGAGATCGGCATCACCGTCACCAGAAATGGAACGACTGAGCAAGAACTGATCGGCTCTATCCCGGTCGTAGATGGAGTTGTAAAGCGATGACCCTGCGCATGCGTGTTCTTCCGCGATTCCCGGCAAAAATCTCCGGAACGACCGGCATCAAGATCGAGAGACCGGCCGGAACCCCAGACCTTGTCGTTTCGCTAGATGTCAGCGATATCGTTCGCGTTCCGTCCGTTGCAGACAATAACAAGGTGTTCTTCATCACATGGAATAGCGACCTCAACACCTATTCGATCATGAGCTTTGCGGACACTTTCGCGGCGGTCGTAGATACCGAAGGCTTCATGCTTCAGTCGGTGTATGACCCACAAAACAGGGACGCGGATGCTTTTGACCGAGAAAATCACACTGGCGAGCAGGCGGCTTCGACTATTACCGGCCTGGCTGGGGCGCTAAATGACATCAACACGGCTCTTGGTCTGCGTCTTCGGGTTGATGCCGCTCAGGCTTTCAACGATGCCCAAAAAATCACAGCAAGGGCAAATATCGATGTGGATAAGAAAGTCGTTTATTCGGCAAAAGCTACGAACTATACGGCGGTTCCTGCGGATAAAAATGGGTTTCTTCGCTTTACATCGGCAGCTACATTAACGCTTGACCCCGCCGCAACCCTTGGCGCCGACTGGCACGTCACGGTCACTGCTGATGGCGGTGACGTTACTGTTGACCCTAATTTGAGCGAAACTATCAACGGAGTTCCAACGCTTACGATCCCTAGCGGTTCTTCAGCGATGATCGTCTGTGACGGGGCCACCTTCTTCACTGTGATGAACCCTCAAGGGTGGGAGGTGATTCCCGGCGGACATGTGGTGGCTTCTGGTGTGGCAACGGTCAACTTTACTAATCTCGGAGGCTATAGGCGGCTCTGGATTGTTGGTCGGATTACTCCGTCAGGAGGCGGAACGGTTTCCTTCCGCACAAGCACAAATAACGGTGCTAGCTATGACTCTGGTGTTTCTGACTACACTCATCAGTACATTCAGGGATCTGGCGCTTCGGTGGCCGCCGCCAGAGCGAGTGCGTCTTCGGGTGCTATTTCTCCTAACGCTAGTACAGCTTTGCTATTCTCGACCATAATAGAAGCGTTCAACGACGCAATCGGTTGCTCTGCAACAACGACCACACAACTTCTCAGTGGCGGCACGGTTCTCCTTGAAACCACTACCGCAGTACGCACACAAGCGACTGCACGAAACGCCTTGCAGCTTCTGACGAACGCCGCAACATTCGCGTGTGACATTACTTTGCTTGGGATGAGGGGGTAACATGGATATCATCGTTGACGGTGAACGCGTCACTCTCTCTCCGGAAGAGGCCAAGGATTACATCGCGCCAATCACGGTAGAAATCGCGGAGTACAGCCTGCCAGCGTTTGACTTTTGGTCGCGCATGACAGACGCGGAGGCTGACATGTTCATGGCCTCTAAGGAGGCGGCGGACGCAAAGTTCAAGGGTCAGTTCGATTCTTCGGTTTCCTTCGTCAGTACGAGCGATTTTTTTCCAAAACTCAAAGCCAGACTTGCTTCTCTGCTATCCCTGACCCGCGCCGAGGAGATCATGAAACATGAATAGAAGTTTGTTTGGCCGCAAGATTGCGGCAGCAAGAGAAGGCCACCTCTCCGCCAGGCTCATCATCATGGGGCATTCACACGTCGCGGGAGAAGGTTCGGGGTCTGGCGGGGGGCTGGTTGATGCGGGCCGTCATGGCGTTGCCGAGAAACTAGCCGAAAAGCTCACTCTTGCTGGCGTTTCTGCAATTCGGTCTGGATGGATGGGAGATTACAACACTTCTGTCGACAGCAGGGATATCAACTCGTTCGATTCCCGAATTTCGGCAGGCGCTGGGTGGTCATCGTATCCGACGAATATCATCCTTGGGGGGCGTCACCTTTCTCAATCTGGCGCTCCCGGCAGCAATGGGCCTCTAGCGTTTTCTCCGGCATTCTCTTTTCAGAAAGCAAGGATATGGTTTCCCACGGCCATAGGACTGACCGAAAGGCTTGGCGTGTATCTCGATGGGTCGCTAAAAGCGGAAATTAATCAGTCTCGCGCCAACTCAATCTCAAGCGTCGAAGTTGTCACCACGGTCCCAGCCGATGTTCTGGAAGTAAAATCGCTTGATGAAAAGCCTGCGTTCTGGGCTGGCGTCGAGTTTTTCCCGACGACAAAACCAGATATCGCTATTTCTGTTGCTGGTGGCAGGGGGCAACGCACAGCGGACTTCGTTAATTCTGCTGCCGAATGGTCAGCGCTTCACGGCTTGGAGGCGTTCTGCGCCGACATGACTGTAATCTATGCCATGACGAATGATCTGACATCGAACACGCCTGTAGCCACATTCAAGCAGAACTTGTCAATCCTGGCTGTTACGTCAGTTGTCCGGGGGAATTGCATCATCGTCATTGATCCGCCGGCCAATCTTCCTCAATTCTGGAATGGGAACTATGAGGAGTATGCCGCAGCAGCGGCTGATGTGGCCCAACGTTATGGATGTGGCCTTGTTGATGCTCGACACGCATTCTCAAGATCATGGGACCGGGCAAACTGTGATGGCCTAATGAGCGATCTGGCCCACCCGAGCGCACTAGGTCACTCTTTCATGGCTGATCTGATAGCCGATGAAGTCCTTCGGTTTATCGATTGATGGTTACCAAGCCTGCCGTTCGCGGTCTTCCCAAGTGGCGTCATCCTGTTTGTACTGATAGCCATCTGGGGAACGTCGGCGCCATATTTGGGTAGGCCCATATGACCACGTTCCATCGATCAGTCGCTTAGCAAAAAGAGGGTTGGTTTTTTCCCAATCGCCAATGGTGGGCGAGAATCCTTTGTCTCTTTTAAAGTTGATTCCAAACATTCAAATTCGCCCCCGAGTAGAAAAAGCGGTTGCTGTATTTTCGCTCCCGCATTCTTGGGTTGTCAATACCGTCCCTCGGTTTGTCCGGTAGCGTAACCGGCACCAACACCCACAATCAGGAGACTACCATGGCACGACGCATCAACGCGGCGGGGCTTTCGCACATCATGCAGTGGGAAGGCAAAAGGCTCGTCGCATATCAGGACGTGGCCGGTATTTGGACTATTGGATATGGCCACACCACAGCGGCCGGTATCCCGCGTGTCCGCGAAGGTATGCGCATCAGTGACAAGGAAGCCGAAGATATCCTGAAGGATGATCTGCGCAAGTTTGAGGATCGGGTCAATCGGTTGGTCAAGGTGCCGCTGACCGACAACCAGTTTGCCGTTCTCGTCTCCTTCGATTTCAACACGGGCGCACTCCACAAATCCACGCTTCTGAAAAAGCTCAACGCAGGTGATTACGACGCCGTACCGGCCGAACTCATGAAGTGGGTGAACGCTGGCGGCAAGCGAATCCAAGGGCTGGTCAATCGCCGTGCCGCCGAAGCAGGCCTGTGGGCCAAGGGCGAGTTCGTGTCCAGCAACACTGTTGAAGCCTCTCGCGCCGTTCCGAAAAAGGATGTGGCGGTCATCGGCGGCACTGGTCTTGCCGGCGCCAGCGCTGCGATCGGCCCCGCGATCCCTGATGTGGTGGATGCTGTGTCCAGCCAGCGCGATGAACTGACGAGCGGCCAGTGGGCGCGGGTATTAGTCGCGGTGCTGATCCTGTCTCTGACGCTCTGGGGCATCTGGCAGAAGGTCAAGTCGTGATGTGGGCGCTCATACCGTCATGGCTCAAGATCGCCGCTGTTGGCCTCCTCTGTGCTTCTGCGCTTGGAACAGCATCCTATCTGGCCGGTAAGCGTGTTCAGCGTGCCGAGATGGCCACGGAGACGCTGACCAAGACCGTCGAAGTTCTACAATCAAGGAACGAAACCAATGTGGAAATCACTTCTTCCGCTGCTGCTGAGCTGTGCAGTTATTTCGGGTTGCCAGACGAAGAACGCATCGAATGTGTGCGCAGGCTGGAGCAAGTTGACGCCGACGCTCGAAACCGCGCTCAAGATCACGATGGACGACCGGCAGTTCGCTAACCAGGTCGCGTCACACAACGCCCATGGCGTGAAACAGAAATGCTGGTGAGGGTTTCTCAATGATCGGTCTTGGACTTGGCCTGCCTGTCGGATTGTCTGGTATGTCGGGGAAGCGTGCCAACGCTTTCAGCCCGTTCAAAACGAAGCTTGAGGCCGGTCAAGACGTTAATATCTTCGTCAATGGAGACAGCACTGCATGGGCTGATTTTAGCCCTTACTTTCTGTTCCCCAAGATGCTGGGCGATCAGTACGACGCAACCGTCGTTATGCGGCGCTGGGCGGAATATGACGGTGTCGCCGGGACATGGACAGGTCCGAAGGATTACGCATCCCCCGTGACGCTGCGCACCGGTACTGCCCAGACGATCAGTGTCTATCTCGCGGCGATCCCGGAAAAGGTTGCCGGAACGATTTTCGACGGCACCCGCAAGGCCAATGCCATAGACGCGATTCCGACGCCGGATGTTTGCATTACTCATCACGGCCACAACATGTTCTCGTATCCCACCATCGCGGGGTCTACCGGAATTGGCTTCTATTCCAACGGGATCGGCAAATGGCTCGGCCCAATCGGCATGCAGGAACTGCAATGGCCGGGCGTGCCGCAGGTAATCACGGCGCAGAACCCGAAGAAGGACTACAGCGACAATTACAAAACGTACTATGCGGCTAAGTATGCCGCGCAAGTGCATGGCGGTATAACTTTCGTTGACACATACATGCCGTTTATCCTGCGGGATAACGCTTCAAATCTGTTTCGTGGCGGGGATAACGTCCACCCGAGCGATGCCGAGGCAAATTATGCCGGTGCGCAGTTGCAAGCCGACACCTTGATGTCATCGTTCAATGCTGCGGCGCTGAAACCTTTTTCAACTCCCGTCTGGCCGCTGCAATCCGGAGCGAACCTGATCGACAACGGCGATTTCTCCAACTGGTCTGGAGCGCTGCCGGTGGGCTGGACGACTAACGGGACTGGGCTAACCGTAACCAAAGAGACTACCATCAAGTACGGCGCATCGGCTTACTCATGCAGAATCGCCCCCGGCACGGGCGTCTCCGGTCAAACCTCGTATTTGCAGAAATACCTGTCCGGCACTGAAATGGCACGCATCGCTGGCAAAACGGTATGCTTCGCAGCGCTATGCTATTCGGTTAGGCCGCAGGTAAACGCGACCACGTATTTCTCAGTGAAAAACGCCTTCGGCAATGTCCGTGATTACGTGACGGGTGCGGTCATGGACTGCCAGGATGGATGGATGTGGTATCTCTCCGTCGGCATTCCGATCGTCAACGATCCTAACGAGGCGTGGCGATACCTTCGCCTTATCCCGTCGCAGCAGGTTCCAAACCCAGCGACCAGCGATCCTCTGATTGTCCAGCGCGTGCTGATCACTGAGGGTCTTTCGCCCAAAGGCCTTATCGCGGCCTGACACATCACCCCCGACCTATGGCCGGGGCTTTTTTTACTCGCATGCAGGCTGGGATAATGGCAGGAAACCAAGAGATGAGCAGCAATGGCTTCGATCCGATGGCCCAATATGCCCGATTATCCGAGCGGGTAGAGAACCAGGGCAAGGACATTGTCGATCTCCGGTCGAACATGAACACCGGGTTCCAGACGATCAACACCAGCATTTCGCAGTTGTCGAATGAGCTTCGGAATTCCAGCAAAACGCAGTGGCCGGTGATCTGGGCTGCCGCCGGCGTTTGCTTTACCGTTCTCGCCACCGGCGGTGCGTTCTTCTACAACAGCCTCAGCAAGGGGCAGGATCGGCTAGACCTGATCGTGGCGAAGAATGCCGAGACATCACAGACGGCAATCACCGCTGTTGTCGACAAGATGGTCACGCAGAAGGAAATGGAGTGGCGCACTGCTCGCGGCGCAGAGGACAGAGCCAGAATGGAAACCTCCATCAAAGAGGTCCGCGAGGCGCTTCAGAAGCAGATAGATGAACAAAAGGCCAACTCCGCATCGGTCTACACGCCCCGTGATATTCTTCTGGATAATCGGGAGAGAATTGACCGGTTGGAGCGTCAACGGCTGTCACCGGGTGGCTGACGTGTCTTTGAACATATCCCAATAAGGATAATGTTCAGCACACCACCAGTGCGGCTTTTCCACCTTCGACTTGCTGTAGCCAAGGCCTCCCCACTTTTTGCAGCCGGGATGCTCACAATAATGCTCCTCGATCACCCCGTCGCCAGCCTTATTGGTCTGGTCGCTCATATCAAGTCTCCTGATCCGATCTCTGCACCACGCGGATACCATGCCGAATCCTGATAATTCGGTTGGTGGTGCGCTTTAGAACATCATAGGCCGCCAGCGCCACGGAAACATTGTTGGCTCCAGCCAGCCGGTTATACCGGCAACCGTCGTCATCGACCTCTTCAAGAGAATAATTGAACTGGTCGTCAAAGAACGGCGTCTCATCTGGCAAAGGCAGATTGGCCAGATAATCCTCTGTCCCCACCTCACAGAAGAATCGGCTCTCCGGGCCATAGACCCATGCCGTGGTCTTGCGATCCTCAATCTTCCCTCGCGCCTGATAACACACCTGCCACCGGCCGCCGGCGCAGACCAGCATTTCACCGCTGATGGGCTTTCTCGATATTGGAAGCTGTATTCTGATTCTTGGCGGGTATTTTTCACGCACGGGCTTTCCCTCCGGTGACAGAGTTTCGTTTTCCCTTGATGTCTTGATGCGCGCCGCCCAGCGCTGGTGCTGATTATGGGATAGGTGGGGAGGGAGTCAATAATTGATAGATCGAAGTGCTTTTTGAGGGCTAAATAGTTTTACAGCTCCATTGAAACAATTGAGAGATTTTCGGCGATTTATCGCCTGTTTTACACGCAAGTCATTGATTTCTGACAGATAGACCGAGCCTTCCAAGCTGAATACGCGGGTTCGATTCCCGCTACCCGCTCCAGCCTTATTTTCCAGTGCTTTCCGGCATATTTATCCCCCAATAAATCAAGACTGTTTTACAGTTGGTTTTACATTTTCTGTTCGCGTTCTGGCCTCGTTTAGCTGCCGGATCATCTCCTTAGTAGCGGAGTTCCTGCCGACATATCGGCGGATGATTTTCTCCACCGCTTCTTCTTCCCACGCCATTATTTCCGCAATCATTCTGATCGACAGGCCAGCGTTGTAAAACTTCGTTGCAGCCGTTCCGCGCAGGTCGTGGAAGTGCAGATCGCGGTCAAGCATCTTCACTTTTTCTTTCGCTCGCCAAAACATCGTATTGAAGCCGTCCTGTTTCCATGGCTTCTTTTTCGTGCTGGTGAGGATGACTGGCGACCGTTTAGGAATCTGCGCCAGAACCTCGTTCAAGGCGTCATAGCGCGGTATGATTGCCTCGCGCCTGTGCTTGCTTTTCCCTGTGGTGATGACAATTGCGTCCGGGCCAACGTGCGACCATGAGAGACGCAGGAGGTCACCGACACGCAGGCCGGTATGGGCCGCTAGGTCGATCACCCATTTCACCTCGTCCGACACACCAGCCTTCACCTGCGCCATATCAGAATCGGTCCAGATGATTTCCGATCGGTCGGAGCTGTATAGGTGCTTGATCCCCTCTGCCGGGTTGGAACTGAGCTTCCCCATGGGGTCTACGCCATGCGACAGGATGCGGGAAAGAACCTGCATCCCTGTATCGGCCGCTCGAGGTGTGTCGCTGTACTGGCCTCGCCATTGGCGAATGCGCGGGCGGATTTTGTCGGTGCGACCGAACTGCGCGATGCTCAAATTCCCAAAGTGTTCTGAAATGCGATCAATCCAAGGCGCCCATGTGCGCTTCGTGGAATCGGCAAGCTTCTTGTATTCCGTCGCCTTATAGTGGGTGATGATGGATCGGAACCGTCCACTCTCGGGCTCCGCGCGGCTGGCTATCGCTTCGTTGTACGATGCCATGAAAGCCGCACTGCCTGGTTCTCCATCAAGCCTCGGGCCACCGCGCCAAGCATAATGATAAACATTCCCCTTGGCCTTTACGGTGTGGATACCCTTTAGCTCAACTGTAACCATTTTTCTTATCAAACTCCGCCAGTTCGCGATCCAGATCGTCGTCGTCGTTTTGTTCAGGTGGCGTAAGGTGCCATCTGAATGTGCCATCTGGCAATGTGTCCAATGCCGTGGGCGTCATTCCCTTTTTGCGCAGGAGTTCGAGCGTTGCATTCACATCGCGGATGCGCAGCGACGTCCGGCGGGTTTTCTTTGATTGACCATCGGCGCGAAGCTTTTGTTCAAGGCTGTCCGTCATCTGAAATACCTCCCTGAACGATTGAGAATTTGCGCTTCTTCTTGATGAAAGAGACGTACATCCAGCCATCGGCCCGGTCGTAGTGGCCAGTGAGGTCATAACCCATGGCCTGCGCCATTCGCTTGAAGACTTCCAAGTTTTTGGAATGCGTCGGCGGCTCGGTTGCTCCGCCGATCAGTTCTTCGCCCAAAAGCATGCGTTGCCAGATCATTCCAGCTTCAAAGCCGTTGACGAAGCTTTCGCTCTCATCGGTGAACGGGACAAGGCAGTGGAACTCGGAATCTGTGGCCATCAGCGTTCCTCCGATTGCAGGGCGCTCAAAGCCGCAGCCGCAAGAATACGGCATTCGCATTTCGGATCATCGTTGACTGCTCCGGTCTTGTGACAGCAGGTGCCTGCAATGTGGCCGGTTAGGGCTTTGGCGATTTTATCAACGTCTATTGCCCTTGCCTCCTTCTCGCGCTTCTCTGCTTCGGATAGGAGTTGGCGGAGGTGGGTGATTTCAGCCTCCAGCGTTTCACGGTTCCATTCGGCGGTGCGCGCAAGCTCTGCTTCCACCTTGCGCTCAAAATCGTCGTCAAGGATCATTCGCCGCCCTCCTGCTTCATTAGCGTTCGGAGGCTGGCCAGTTCTATCCGCGCATGGTTCTGGACATCATCAAGTGTCATCTCGATATCATCGGCCATAAGAAGAGGGTCATCGATGAGGCTTTCGATAAAAGCCATAGCCTTATCCAAAGCCACGCCCGTTTCACCGGGGTATGCCGGACGCCTATTCCACTTTTTCTTTGCCTCCGCCAAAGAAGAGCAGATAATCTCGGCGTGACCGTGAGGGCAATTGACACGAGCGCGCTGGAACGGTTCCCCGTGAAGTTGGCAATACTCTACCTTCATCAGGCCGTGTACTGGATGTGAGCCGCAGAACGGGCAGGGCTTCAGTTTCTCCTTCGCCATCCGTCAGCCCTCCTGCTTTGCGGGTGCTACGGCGAGCATGGCGCGGTAGATGTTGAGGATTAACGGATGAGGCGCGTCGGCATCAACCATTGAAATGGCGGCATTTATCATCCTGCCTGTCGGATGCTTAGGCACAAGCTGCCATTCTTCGTCCCCCGCCACGTCCTGCACCTGTGCGGAGAGGGCGGAGCGAACCACCCGAGCAATGTCACCAGCCCGCACATTCCCAATAATCCGGGCTTCAGGAACCCAAGCTTCAGCGCTCTCCAGAACCGCCGAGAGAACTTCCGCTGTTGTCCCATTGTCTGGTGCGACCACAGTTGCAAGCTTATTCTCCCTGGCTTCTTCTATATCCCAGAAGTCGGGCTTTGGCTCCGCAGCGGACAGGGCGGCTTCAATGTCGCTGAATTTTATACCCCAGAATGCGTCTCCGCCTTCGGGTGCGTGTTCGATGACCGCTTTCGCCAGTTTGATCAGCGTGTTGCTTTCTTCACTCTGCATTGTGTTCGCCTCCTGTGCTGGCGAGGGCGCGGAAGTCTGACGGGCCGAACCAGTCAACGATGCGGTCGTGTTGGCAAGCGACGTCGGTCCAGCCGTTTTCATCGACCCAATCTTTCGATACGGCGCGGAATGGCTCAAGGATGGCGTTCAGCCGATCATTCTCCGCCGCCTCATCCCGATACCGGCCTTCCCAATATCGGTGATCGCCTGGCATTGAGGATTTACGGTCGATCTCGGCTTGGAGCCGCTTCACCTCGGCCTCTGCTGCCTCGGCCTGCGATTTCCAGTAATCGACGTTGCTGTGGGCGTTCTTGGCGATGCCAGCTTTCTCGGCCGCGATGTGATCCTTGTCCTTGCGCAGTTCCTCGTTCTCGCGCTGCAAGCTTTCGATGGTGGAAAGGAGTTCGGTATTGGCGTCGACATATGCGACGTTTGCCTTTTCCAGCTCGCGCATCGTGGTCAAAGCCATCCGCACCTTATCCTCGAAATCGCTTACGAGACGGGTAGCGCTGGATGAAGCAATGTTCTGGTAAAGCTCGAAAGACAAATCATCCTTCTCGCTAACCGCTCGGCTACGCGCGTGCACGGCCTTGGCCAGACGGTCGAACCATTCAAGCGGTCCCCACGCATCAACGTTGTCGCTGAAAAACGACATCGGGTTATTTCCGGTCATGGCGTATCCTCGCGATAGAACGTGACGGGCCGGTAGACGACGGCCTTCTTGGGCTTTTCGGACTTGGGGAAGGGCTGGCCGCGCAAGGGCTTTGCGGGCTTCGTCTTGATGCCGTTGGCGCCATTGTACTGGCGCTTGGCCTTGGCGATCTGGGCAACGTCCTTGTTCGTCTTGCCGTCTTCGCCTCGGTGACAGCATTTCCCGAGCAACTGGCCTTCAGCAATCGTCAGCTTGGCCTTCTTGTCGACTTCCGGCCGCAACGCCTCGGGAATGATGTGGTCGATCTCATGGGGCTTTCCGTCGAGAACCAGGCCGCAGCGCTCACAGCAAATCTGGTTGCGAGCATTTTTCGAGCGCTCGACAATCTGCTCTTTCTGATTTCGGGTGAACTCGCGGCGGCCCATCACCTCTGCCCTCCCAGCGCGCGCGTCAGGCGTTTCCACCAAGGCAAAGGCTTAGGATTGCGTGATTGGATTTCGCGCTGTAGGGTTGCTGTCGTCTCCTCACGCTTGGCGATGTATGCCAGCGTTGACGGGCGAGCATGGGGATATTTTTTCAAATGCTGATGGATGCTGTTCATTTCGCCTCCAATGCTCTTTGATAGATGAGAAGGTTTGGGAGCGAGACTCTGACCAGCTTATGGCCGTCATGAAGCTCCAGCCGCTTTTCAAACTCGATGATGATTTTCTCGGGTGTGGCGGAAACGATGCGGGTCATGCTGCCCTCCAGTCGTTAGAGCCTTCGTGAAAGCCGCCGCGGATCGTCTCTGTCAGGTGAATGCCGTTCTGATCGCAGAAGGCTATGGCATAAGTGATGAGGCTGGCAGCGCGGGACGGAGACATGCACGCCGTGCTTTCGCGGATGTTGACGAACTCCCCCTCCAAGCCAGGTACGAACTCAACTTCGCCCTGAGTGGCCTTGGTGTGGCCAGAAACAAGCAGCACCTTCCACTCGTCGGCGCGGCGTCGTTTGCCGGCCCACGTCATGTGAGACTTGGCGATATCGGAGCAAATAGCGTGGAACTTGTCATTTTGGGAGATGCTGCGCGTTCCCGGTCCTACGCTGACAGCGCTACCCACGGGAGCCTTGATAATCTCCTGAATGGCGTTGTCGCGTACCCGGTCGTTGATGATGATATAGTTCCTTTTCTGGGTCATGGCACACCTCAGAACGGAATATCGTCGTCAAGGTCGCGGTCAAAGCTTCCTTGCTGATTGTTGTTCTGCTGGCGTGACGGTTCGCGGCTTTCCTGACGCTCTTCCTGCTTCGGGCTGTCAAGGAGGATCAGCTTTGCGTCAAAGCCCTGCATGACCAACTCCGTCGAATATCGGTCGTTGCCGGATTGGTCCTGCCATTTGCGCGTCTGGATTTTGCCTTGGATCAGAACTCGGCTGCCTTTTTTTGTGTATTGCTCGATAACCTTGCAAAGGCCCTCGACAAAGCAGACGACGGAAACCCACTCCGTCTTTTCCTTGCGCTCGCCAGAATTGCTATCGCGCCACGTCTCGGAAACGGCAACGCGCAGGTTGGTAATAGGCCTGCCGTCCTGAGTGCGGCGAATTTCCGCATCAGCGCCGAGACGGCCGGTGATTGTGATTTGGTTGAGATCAGACATTAGGCCGCTTCCTTCTTGCTGGATTTGGCCTCAATGGCCTTCTTGATTGCGAGAGCATCGCCGGGGTGCTTGGCCCAGAAAAGGCGCAGTGGCTCGCGGTTCGCATCCGCCCACTTGCGCACGGTCTCGGCGCTTTTCTCGTTGATGAATTGAATGGCGCGGTCGGCAAGCTGGCCAACTGGCACGTTTTCGAGCGCGTAATTATCACCCCAGGTGATAGTGATAGAATCCTTGCCGCCAATGGCGCGCATCCGGTTTTCTTCCTTCTCGTGCTGCACGATTTCGGAAGCCGTGATGTCGATTACCTTGGCGCGGTCCATTTCCTCTTCACCGTAAAGCCCGGTAAACTGATCTGGCCAACCGGCGCGAAGTGCTTGCATTTCGGCGCACTTGGCGATCATGAGGCGCGGCATACGGCACCAGTTGCCAGAATCGTCAAGCGTCTGGTTCCCGGTCTTCTTGCGCCGCCCTGTCGCCTCGTCTTCTACCCACTCATCCTTGATCGGGGCGAACTCATCCCAATACGCTTGGCCGGCTACCTCGTACCAGTCGCTTGTCTTTGGGTCTTGCTTCCACAGAAACACTGTGGCCGAAACAATGCCTTGCGGATTGAGAGGGCTGATAAGATTCTTGTCGATCTCGTATTGAGGTGGCTTGCTGGCTGGACGGTAGTCACCGCAGCGCTGAGCAATGACGCGCTGACCGTCGCGGCTAACGATAATCGTCATCTTCCGCTTGGCCGCGTTTCCCTTTGAGAAAACCATGGGAATGATCTGACCGGTAAACGGATCAAGTCCTTTGGAGCGCGCCACCTCGAAGAACAGGTTGAATTCCTCGTCGTTGCAGTCCTTGGCAATAGTCTGTTTGACGAGAGCGATCTGCTTTGAGGAAAGGTCGAATTTCGTAAGCTCGGTCATAATTACCTCCTGCGGATGCTGAGGCTGAACGTCCCGTTATCCAGAGACGCGCCGGGGATTGATTTGGATTTGACGGCTTCGGCCAATGCCTTTTTGTCGAGCTTCGGCGCGGGGCGCTCCTGCTCCACCCAGAACGACGCCGGAATGTCGGCCTCATTGGTGAGGACGAGCGAGGGCCCGGATTTGCGCAGCGTGATTGTGCCGGTCGGCAGGCGAAGCGAGAATTGCTCTGTTTCCAGCATGGCGCGCTCAATCAAAGCGCGGATGCGGTCGGCGCGATCCTTTTGCTGCTTCTTGCGCGCCTCAAGCGCCTTGAGCTTTTCATCAATGCCGACGATGAGTATTTCGCACTCGTCAATCTCGGCAAGCGCAGCGTCGATCGCCTCAAGAAGGCCAGTTTCGCCTTCGATGCTATCCGTCACAAGCTGCTCGTCGTCAGCCGGCAAATCTGCTATAAGCTTCTTCGCTGCCTCTGTTTGGCGCATCAAGTTCCTATCGGCGGGGAACATGCGTCACCTCCTGGTCAATAATTGCCTGCTGCCGGTAATATTCGTTGGCCTTGATCATCGCCGCGCCGGTTGCTAAGAAAAGCAGTCCGTGAATGAGGATTGCCCATTCCGTGCCGATGCGGAGTTTCGTGAAATTCCGTTGCAGGGACACGTTGATCTCCTTCGCCCGGCGCGTTGCGGCCTTTGCCTCGCCGAATGCGACAATCTCCGCGTCATCCGCTTCTTGTGTGTTGGTGGTGGAGAAAGCGGAGGGCATCACGCACCAGCCTTTCGGGCGGCGATGAACGCGTCCGCAGCGATGAATGCCGCATGAGCAACGTCGCTCCAGTGGGCACGCAGTGCGGCATCTATCTCCTCCGGCGATGCATTTCCTCTCACGGAAAGCGGCTCATTCGATGTCGCTGCACCAGCGAGGAACTGACCGGCGAACCAGTCGCGCAGGCTCATACCGTTATTCTCATGCTCCACTCTGCCGAGAGCGTGCTGACGAAAAACCTGAAAAGCAGGACCGCCGTCATCAATATTCTTGCTATCTGCGCTCATTATTCCTGCCCCTTCATATCTCGGGTTACTCTGACAAAGCCGGTGGGTTGGTTAGGTGCTCTCGCTGCACGGGTAGACGCGATGGCTAGAGAAGTGGTCGATTTCGGGAACATTGTCGGCGTTGCCGTCACGTTCGAATGCCGCGTCACGCTCGCCGGCTTTGTTCATTTGGATGACGTTCTGGTGAACCTGAATTTCTACGGTCTTCGGCATCTCACGCATCACGCGGCGCAGCTTCGAAAACCATGCTCGCTCTTGGGCTTCGCTCATCTTCTTCTCCCGCTGTGCTGTGGTTACTTGGTGGGGGTCTCGACGCGGGCATAAATCTCGCGGTATTCAAAACCGGGCCAGCGCTCAAACATGTTGGTCGCCTCATCGTGGGAACACAGGCTCCAAGGCGTTCCAGAAACGGTTGCACTGCGATACTCATTTCGAGGACGCTTCTGGTATCCGACGAGTTGAAACTCTGACTTCTCGCTCATTTCCCTATCCCTTGTCTGAAGCCCTATGCGGGGCGGCTCAAAACGGCAGATCGTCGTTGGTGTCTCGTTCAATTTTCGGATCAGTGTCCGCAGCCCGCTGGAGCATTGCGTCTGAGATCGCAAAAGCTCTCTCGGCTACATGTTCAGGCTTGGAATCACTGTCGGCGTCAGCGGCAAGAATTCCCTGCATTGCTGCGATTGCCGTGCGAAATCGGAGGTTCATTCCTTCCGCCTGCATGTACCCGCCGGTCAGGTACGCTTCGATCGGATAAGCCGGGCCGCCAGTTGTCTTTGCGCGTTCGCTCATAGTCATCACTCAGCCGCTTCCAGACGACCGATGACGTCGCCGTGGACGATGGGGTTGAAGCTGTTGCGCATCGCGTTGTAGGCGACTTGGACGGACAGGTTGTCGTCTGCTGCAAGTTCGCGGCGGTAGTCGGTAACGCGCTCGGCCCACGTCCGAACATCGAACTCGTCGGCAATGCTCTCACCGACCCGGCGCACCATTTCGTAGCGATCAACGCCGACCACATCGCAGCGATCGGAAACCGTCTCATCGATCAGCGACTGAATTTCCTCGGCTGTGAAAAACCTTACCGGCGTCTCCAGCAGAACCGTATCGCCGTCATTCCAGCGAACGGTGATGAGAAGCATTTCATCTTTGCCGATTGTGTAAGCTGGCTTGGTCATTTGCTCATCCTCAGTGGTTGAGATCGAATTGGAGATCAGGCTGCCCGGTGAGAGCGCCAACCCTTCGTTGCGTGGTAGGAGTATTCGCGGCCGCCGACGGTTTCGGTCTTGATGATCCGTCCGAATTCCTGACCCTTCTTGACCTTGCGCTTGGTGACACGGGACCGAGAGCCGGTGAGGAAAACGTGAAGCGGTGTGCCGGAATAGAACCCGGACTTTTCACGTTCGCTCTGGCGCTCAAGAAGGGCGCGCTTTGCTGTCTTGCGGTAAGCCAGCTTGTTGGCCGACACGGCCAGCTTGAGTTCTGCTCTGGCCATCTGGCGTTCAGTCTGTCTCGACATCCGTCTCATCTCCGGTTCTTGTGGTGGCAGCGAGATCGGCGGGTGTTGGTGATGCTTCGTCGCTGCTGATGACTTATGAAAGCATATCTTTCATTCATGCGCAAGCGAAAAGAAAGCATTGCTTTCCAAAAAATGAAAGCGTATCTTGCGGACCATCGACGGGCGACCGGGTGCAACTCCCGAGCTGGTGAAGCCCGAGGCGCGGGGAGCGTGAGTCCTACTGTGCTGCCAGAAAATGAGGACGGATTAGCCGAGAGGCGTCCTGCAAATCGACCGACCGACCTGACGGTTCAAGTCGAGCAAGCGCTCTCCCTGCCTTTTGGGACTTTCTTGGTCCTGAGGGGTAGGGGGAGCTTTGCTGTCTCCCTCCCTCTCATCAAGTTCAAGATCAAGTTTTCAGAGATAGAACAGAGAGTTGAATGGGTAGTATGTTCTACGTGTGTGAGTGATAGCGCTCGCGATTGATTTTATTTTCCCGAAAACGAATCAAAACGACTCGACTCTTCCGTTAGAAGATGCTTTTTTACTGTGAACGTAATGAGAACAAACGGGAGAGGAAAATGAAGCGGCCGCCAGTCAATCATCCAGACGCGATGAGACTTGTTGTTGAATTATCAAGCCTTTACGTGGCTTGCGACGACTGCGGCCACTCTCGCGTTTTAGGTCTTGACAATCTGAGAAAAGCTGGCGACCTCGGTGTGCATAATTACATGCAGCTATGCCGAAAAATCAGGTGCAGCGAGTGCCCCAAAAAGCTGCCATCTTTGAGAAATCTCACAATTCGCCCAACGTGGCGCTCCTCAGATCACAGCATGGCGTGAAAAACGACCTTGTGGATGCTGAACACCTTCGAGGTCGGAAACTCCAGTTCATGCGTCTCATCCGGCCCGGGGTTGTACTGGTAGAGACGTAGAACGTCCCCACTTTGGCTTTCGAAGCGCTTTATGTAGCTGGAAACCTCGTCGTCTTCGAAATCCCCAAGGATCTGAACAATCACATCATCGCCTTTGCGATACCGGGCGTGCGGGTTCGCCCATGCTGTTTCCCCATTGTAAAAGCGCGGTTCGCCTGATGTGCCTTGTATCTGGACAGCATAGGCGCCTTCGACGTCTTCAAGGCCAGGTGGGCAGAATACCCGGGCTATGTCTTGTCCGTTCATGATGAAGCGGCCATTCGGCCCCGCTGAAATTTGACCTCTAAGCGGAATAGACACGTCACCCGGAAATGCCTGCCATCGGGGAGGAAAGCTGGCGTTGGGCTGCGGACGTTTTGGTGCTGGTGCCTCTGGTTGGGGTGCCGCTGCCACAGATCGCTCGCCATTTCCATAAGCCAGCCATTCTAAGCGCACGTTAGCAAGGTTCGCCAACTTGCTGAGGTTCTCCATCTTAACCCCTTTGCCTTGCTCCCAGTTGCCAACAGCGCCCCGGGATACCCCTAAAGTGGCGGAAAGGTCTTCCTGAGAATCAACGCGCAACACTTGCTCACGCACCTCCCGGATGCGCGCGCCGCGACTCAAATCGATTTTTGGTTCTTTTTTCATGACTGGAATATGCAACAAGAAAGAGAGACTTTCATCGAAAGAGATGCTTGCGCTTTTGTGAAAGATATGCTTTCATATGCGTATGGAAAACATCTGCGAAAAAGCCAAGTACTCTGTAGG
>RCUK01000164.1_pt1 | contig 79348 bp, 64 predicted proteins | sample 2166381 | NCBI WGS metagenome assembly RCUK01 (sample SAMN09932809, study PRJNA488358) | compost metagenome | isolation source: compost soil in an enriched community | place: Germany: Experimental Botanical Garden | reverse complement strand
GACACGCCGCCCGGCGCCGGACGCAGGCGGAAACGGTGCGGTTGCGCATCGATCACGCCCGTGACGACGATGTTGACGGGCACGCTGTCGCTGGCCACGGCGCGCACGCCCATGGCTCCCACGATGGCGGCCTTGGCGCGGTCGACGGAAGTGGGCTCGGCCACGTACAGGGTCAGGGCCGGCAAGCCCGGCTCGCCGGACGAGCTGTCGCTGGCGCCCTCGCCCAGGCCGATGGACACGCCCTGGATATTGCCGCCGTCGCTGAAGGCATCGGCCGCGCGCACGCCGGCCGCCTGGGAGATGGACTGGCGCATGCCGTCTTCGATGCTGCGCTTGATTTCCAGCAATTCCATGCTGACGCCGCTCAAGGCGTCGGGCATGTCCGAGACGGACGCGCTCTCGATCGTATTGTCGTCTTCGCCGGGGGCGGAAAATTGGCCGACGGCCTCTTCATCGTCCGCGCTTTGTCCCCTGCCGCTGCCGCCAGGCGGGGCGCTGAAACCATTCTCGTTGCCGATCATCATGCTCTCCTCGTGGGTCGTTCCGAAACACCAGTGTGGGCTGGCTGCGCAGGCCGGTATTGATCTGGATTGAATCGCGCTGACACGCGGCTGCCTTGGCCCAACGGGGACAGCGAGGATAAAAATAGTTCCCTCGTCAAGGTTGAGCGAGATCAGGCGTGCGGGCAGAGGCAGCGCCGTATACTTGGCTGGCAGGCTGGAATTGGGCCTGCTCCACGGCAGCAACGGTATGGATGGGGGAACAATGACGAGCCCTGGTATGACACGCCAATCCGACGACGCGCCTGCGGACCAACATGTCGGTTTTATGCACGGCATGGCGGCCTGGGCGGAAAAACACCGCATCAGTCCCTGGCGCGGCAGTTTTGCCGACTTCATCGAGCAGATCCTGCCCGGCCGCGCGGCCCTGTTGACACGCAGCGCGCACCAGTACCTGTGGGACATGATGCGCTGGAACGGCCAGACGGACGATGCCGAACGTTTCCGCTGCCGCCTGTTCGACGACGAGCTGTTCGGCATCGACGAGGCGATCGACCGGGTCGCCGCCTATTTCAAGGCGGCCGCCGCCGGCTCTGAAGTGGGCCGGCGCATGCTGCTGTTGCTGGGCCCGCCGTCGGGCGGCAAGTCGACCATGGTGATCCTGCTCAAGCGGGGGCTGGAAGAATACAGCCACAGCAGCGAAGGCGCGCTGTACGGCATCGCCGGCTGCCCCGTGCACGAATCGCCGCTGCATCTGGTGCCGCACAGCATGCGCGCCGACTTTCGCGCCAGCTATGGTGCCGAGCTGCACGGCGAACTGTGTCCCCATTGCCGCGCACGCCTGGAAGAACAGTACGCGGGCGATTTCCTGCGCATGCCCGTCGAGCGCATCCACCTGTCCGAGGCGGGCCGCTGCGGCATCGGCACGTATGCGCCGCACGATCCCACCACGGCCGACCTGGCCGACCTCGTGGGTTCCGTCGACCTGTCGAAAGTGGCGCAGTACGGCGACGAAGGCGATCCGCGCGCCTGGTCGTGGTCCGGCGCCGTGTATGCGGCCAGCCGCGGCATGCTGGAAATGATCGAGATCCTCAAGGTCAAGCGGGAATTCCTCTATTTACTACTAACCCTGACGCAGGAAAAGAATGTCAAGGTGTCGCGCTTTCCCCTGATTTACCTCGACGAGACCATCCTCGCGCACACAAATCTGGCCGAATTTCGCAAATTCCTGCAAGAAAGCGAAAACGAGGCCTTGCTCGACCGCATGGTCATCGTGCAAGTGCCGTACACGCTCAATTACCGCGAAGAAGCGCGCATTTACCGCAAGCTGATCCAGGCGGCCGCGCCCGCCTTCCGCGACGTGCACCTCGATCCGCACGTGCTGCATGCGGCGGCCGTGTTTGCCATCCTCAGCCGCTTGCCCGAGGGCGACGACAAGGAAGCCGAGCTGGTCAAGAAACTGCGCGTGTATGCCGACGAAGACGTCGACGACTTGCAGCATGCCGATATCCGCCGCGTGCGCGAGCGCGACAAGGCGCCCGACGAGGGCCTGTCGGGCGTCTCGCCCCGTTTTGTCATCAATGCCCTGTCGCACGCCATCATTTCCGCCCAGCGCAACAGCCTGTCCACTATGGACGTGCTGCTGGCCCTGAAGGACGGCATCGAAAGCGATGCGCGCATCGAACCGCGGCGCAAGCGCAAGTGGGTCGATTACCTGGTGCTCACGCGCAAGGATTTCTATAACCGCTGGGTCAAGGCCGACGTGCACAAGGCCCTGTTCGTGTCGTTCGAGCAGGAAGCGCAAGACTTGCTGAACAAATATCTCGATGAAGTCGAAGCCATGCTCGACAATCGCCAGATCCGCGACCCCATCACCAGCGAAGAACGCCGTCCCGACGAGCGCTTCCTGCGCGCCGTGGAAGAAAAAATCCACATCAGCGACTCGGGCAAACAATCTTTCCGGCAAGAAGTGGTACGCAAGGCCATGAGCGCCTTCAAGCGGGGCGAAGCGTTTGGCTTGGGCAGCCATGCGCAATTGCACGACGCCGTCCAGCAATATCTATTCGAGCAGCGGCGCGACGTGCTGCGCCTGGTGGGCTCGGCCAAGCGGCCCGATGACGACGTGCGGGCCAGGATCTCCGCCGTCGAGCAGCGCCTGGTCGACGAATATGGTTATGACGCTCATAGCGCACGCGAAGCGCTCAACTACGTGACCACCTTGCTGGCGCAGGAATAGCCATGTCCGCCACGACCTCGCCAGGCAGCGGCAAGCACAATAACCCTGTGGGATCGTCCGCGCCGGCCCTGGCCCAACCCTGGTACGGGCTGTTCTCGCGCGGCGCGCGCGACTGGCTGCGCCACAACCAGAAAGTGCGCGACGCCGTGCAGGCGTACTTGCCCGAGCTGATCGCCACGCCTGACCTGATCGGCGGGCCGCAGCAGCGCACGGTGCAAGTACCCATGCACCTGCTCGAACATGCGCGTTTCCGCCTGGCGCCCGCGCGCAACAGCGTGGGCGCGGGCCAGGGTGACGGCCAGCCCGGCGATATCCTGCGCGCAGCCCGTCCCGCCACCACGGGCGAGGCCGGAACGCAAGGCGAAGGCGGCGATGGCGAGGGAGCCGTGCGCCTGCTGCTCGAGTTTGCCATTGACGACATACTCGACTGGCTGTGGGACGCTTTCGAGCTGCCGCACCTGAAACCGCGCCACCTGGGCGCTATCGACGACGTACGGCTCGTGCGTAGCGGCCTGGACCGACATGGCGCCCGTTCGCGGCTGGACCGGCGGCGCACCGTCAAGGAAGCGATCAAGCGGCGCGCCCTGCAAGTGCAACCCGTGCCTTTCACCAATGACGACTTGCGCTACCGCCAGGTGCAGCTACTGCCCCGGCCCAGCACGAATGCCGTCGTGTTTTTCGTGCTGGACGTGTCGGCCAGCATGGCGCAGACCGAGCGCAAGCTGGCCAAATCCTTCTTTTTCTTTGCTTTGCAGGGCTTGCGCCGCAGGTATGCGCGCGTGGAAACGCGCTTCATCGCCCATACGACGCGGGCCTGGGAATTTTCTGAAGCCGAGTTTTTCCAGGTCAATGGTATGGGCGGCACCATGGCTTCCACCGCCTTTCGCCTGAGCCGCGAGCTGCTGCAGGAACACTACGCGCCGGGCCGCTACAACGCCTATCTGTTCTATGCCTCCGATGGCGAGAATTTCAGCGAAGACCGGGGGGCAACCAGCCTGGCCCTGGGTGAACTGGCCGCCTTGCTCAACTATATGGGCTATGTGGAAACCGTGCCCGGCGTGCCGCGCAGCCTGGAAACGGAAATGCACAGCTTGTTTGCCGAGCAAGAACGGCGCGGCTTGCCCTTGCACAGCAGCATCCTCAGCAGGAATGACGATATCTGGGCGGCCATCCGCACCTTTTTCCAGCACGAGGCGGCCGATACGGAGGCCGCGGCATGACGCCTGATACAGCCAACCTGGACGGCTACGCGGCGCGCATCGAAGCGCTGGCGCAGGAAATGGGGTTGGAGTTTGCGCCCGTCGAGTTCGAGCTGGTACCGGACAGCTTCATGGCCGAGATCGCCATCTATGGCTTGCCCGTGCGCATGCGCCACTGGTCGTTCGGCGTGCGCTACATCCACCAGCTCGTGCATCAAAAGATGGGCAACTCGCATATGTTCGAAGTCATGTTTCCCGGCGACCCTTGCCATGCCTACATGGCCGAGCACAATTCCGTGGCGGAAAACACCCTCGTCACGGCCCACGTGCTGGGCCACGCCGACTTCGCCAGCCGCAATGCCCTGTTTTTGCGTTTCGGCGCCATGGCGGGCCAGCACATCCTGGAACAAAGCGCGGCGCGGGCGCAGCGTCTCGAAATAGCGCTGCAGCGGCATGGACAGGAGCAGGTGGAAGCCGTGCTCGACGCGGCACTGGCGCTGGAGCAACATGTGGACATCCACGCCGAGCTGCACCGCCCGCCCTATGCCGCGCCATCCGGTCCCGCCGGTGTGGCCGGCACGCAAGACGGGGCTGGCGCAAACGATCCTTTTGCGGATACTTTTACGCGGCGTTACCAGCGCTTGCCCGGTGAAGCGGCCGCGCTGGCGGCGCACGAGGCGGCCCGGGCACGGCTGGCACAGCGTCCCCTCGTGCCGCCGCAGCCCGAATACGATTTGCTGTGGTTCATTGCGCACTATGGGCCGGAACTGGCCGACTGGGAGCGCGACATTTTCCTGGCCGTGCGCGAAGAGTCGTTTTACTTTTATCCCGTGTACGCCTGCCAGATCATGAACGAAGGCTGGGCCTCGTACTGGCATGCGCGGCTGTTGCGCGAAGCCGACTTCCTGCCGCCGGCCCTGTACCTGTCCGCCATCAAGTCGCATTCGGACGTGGTCCGCCCTTACGCGGGCGAGCACCAGCAGGCGCTGGCCGTCAATCCCTATCACCTGGGTTTTTGCATGTGGGAACACATCATCGAGCGCCAAGGACTGACGCGGGCGCGCCAGATTTGCCGCGACGATGACGACTGCAGCTTCATTCGCAACTATCTGGATGGCGAACTGGCAGACCGCCTGGGCCTGTTCGTGCATGAAAGCCACCGCGACGGCGAAGCGCGCCTGGCCAGCCGCGACTTGCTGGCCATCCGCGAAGCCATCCTGGCGCCCAAATACAACTATGGCGCGCCATGCATCGCCGCCACCCTGCTCAACGACGACGGTAGCCTGGTACTGCGCCACGATCACCAGCGCGACGGGCGCGGCCTCGACCTGGAGCGGGCGGAACAGGTGCTGGCGTACATCGCCCGCGTCTGGCGCCGTCCCGTCACCCTGCATACGGCCGATTTCCGCGGCACACCCCGGGTTCTGCGCAGCAAGATCGATGGCGTACCGGAGCCGCCCGCATCGCCTGCGTCAACCATGCCGGCAGCGCCGCCTACGCAACACTGAACGCCGAACGGCAGGCGATCGGGCGGTCGGGCGGATATCGGGGTGTACCTGGCCAGCATATGCCTCGCGCGTGGCAAGCTTGCCATTCAAGCCCGTTCAGCCTGTTCCACATACCAGGCGATGGTCTGCCGCAAGCCTTGCGCCAGGTTGTGCGTGGGGACATAACCGAGCAGGCGGCCCGCCTTCGCGATGTCCGCCTGCGAATGGCGCACGTCGCCGGCGCGAAATTCGCCATAGTGCGGCGCCAGCGGCACATGCTGCGGGCGGGCGGCCAGCAGCATCTGCTGCATGGTGGCGTGCAGCTGTGTCAGGCTGGTGCGGGCGTTGACGGCCACGTTGTAGACCTGGTTGACGGCTGCCGGATCGGCGCGTGTGGCGGCGAGGATATTGGCTTGCACTGCGTTGTGCACGAAGCAGAAGTCGCGGCTGGTGGCGCCGTCGCCATGGATGTGCACGGCCTGCTTGTCCAGCATGGCGGCGATCCAGCGGGGAATGACGGCCGCGTAGGCGCCCAGCGGGTCCTGGCGCGGACCGAAGACATTGAAATAGCGCAGCCCCACCGTCTGCATGGCGTAGCAGCGCGCGTACACTTGCGCATACAGCTCGTTGACATATTTGCTCAAGGCATATGGCGACAGGGGCGCGCCGATGTGCTGTTCCACTTTTGGCAAGGCAGGATGGTCGCCATACGTGGCGCTCGAGGCCGCATACACGAAGCGCTGCACGCCCGCGTCGCGGGCCGCGGCCAGCATGTTCAGGAAGCCGCTGACATTGACGGCGTGGCACAGCAGCGGGTCTTCCAGCGAACGCGAGACGGAACCGAGCGCCGCCTGGTGCAGCACAAAATCGACGGCGGCGTCGGCGACGGGGCCGCCCGCACCGGCACGGCCTCGCCCGCCCAAGCTGCCGTTGCTGCCGCTGTCGCTGCCACTGCCACTGCCACCATCGGCCGCATCTGTCTCGCCGTCTGCCTCACCAACGCCATCGCCGGCGCTGGCGGCCTGGCTGGCGGCCTGCGCAGGCGTGCCGCATGCACGCGCACACGTTTGCGGATCGCGGATATCGCCTTCGATGAAGGTGAAGCGCTGCCACGCCTGCTCGCCCACGCTGGCGCGCACCTGTTCCAAGTTGTGGCGGTGGCCCGTCATGAAATTGTCGAGGCCGCGCACTTCCTGTCCCAGCTTCAGCAGGGTTTCCAGCAGGTGCGAACCGATGAAGCCGGCCACGCCCGTCACCAGCCAGCGCCGAGGTTCCCTGCTCAGTTGCGCGCAGGCTTGCGCATAGGCACCGGCAGCCGGAACGCCAGCGGTGGCGTTTCGCGTCGCGTTTGCGTCCTGATCGAAGGTATCGGCCGCCATCACAGCCGCCACACGTGCAAGCCGCCATCCTCCAGCGGACGGGGGTCGAAATGCGATTTGATGTCGATGAAACAGCCGTTTTCCAGCACCTTGGCCTGGAAGTCGGCCAGCGGACGGGCCAGCAAGGCTTGGTGCGAGACGGCGCTGATGATGGCCTCGGCCTGTGGCAGATGTTCCCAGCTTTCCAGCAATAAACCGTATTCTTCCAGCGCTTCTCGGCTATCGGCGACGGGGTCGTGCACGTGCACCTGCACGCCGTACGATTGCAGTTCGTGGATCATGTCGACCACTTTCGAGTTGCGCAGGTCCGGGCAATTTTCCTTGAAGGTCAGGCCCAGCACGTTCACGTGCGAGCCTTTCAATTTGAAGCCGGCCCGCACCATTTCCTTGATGGTTTTTTCCGCCACGAACTTGGCCATGCCGTCGTTGATGCGGCGCCCGGCCAGGATCACGTGCGGGTGGTAGCCGAGCATTTCCGCCTTGTGCGTCAAATAGTATGGGTCGACGCCGATGCAGTGGCCGCCCACCAGGCCGGGCCGGAACGGCAGGAAATTCCATTTCGTGCCCGCCGCCTGCAGCACTTCCAGGGTGTCGATGCCGATGCGGTCGAAGATGATGGCCAGTTCGTTCATCAGCGCGATGTTCAGGTCGCGCTGCGTGTTTTCGATCACCTTGGCCGCCTCGGCCACCTTGATGCTCGACGCCCGGTGCACGCCCGCCTCGACTACGCCTTCATACAGGGCGGCCACCTGGTCCAGGGTGGCGTCGTCATCGCCCGAGACCACCTTGCGGATGCTGTGCAGGGTGTGGTCCTTGTCGCCGGGGTTGATGCGTTCGGGCGAAAAACCCACATGAAAGTCTTCCTTCCAGCGCAGGCCCGAATGCTGCTCGAGGATGGGGATGCAGATTTCCTCGGTCGCGCCCGGGTACACGGTGGACTCGTAGATGACGATGGCGCCGCGCCGCATGTGGCGGCCGACGGCCGCGCTGGCGCCGGCCAGGGCCGAGAAATCGGGATTGTGCGCGCTGTCGACGGGCGTGGGCACGGCCACGACGATGAAATCGGCCAGTTCCAGCTCGGCCGGATCGCAGCCGACGCTCAGCCATTGCGCCGCGCGCAGCTGTTCGGTGCTCACTTCACCGGTCGGATCGACATGGCTGCGGTAGCTTTCCACCTTGCGTGCTGACAAGTCAAAGCCGATCGTGCGCTGGCGCATGCCAAACGCCACGGCCAGCTGCAAGCCCACGTAACCGAGCCCCACCACGGCCACCACGCCGCCCTTGCCAATCGCCTTGCTATTCACATTGCTCTCCACCTTGCTGTCCATATGCATGTGCTCCGAATGGTTGCGACACGAGCATCGCCGTCCGGGAAATTCTACGGTTGCCAATCGGGCCATTCTTGAGCGGGAACAAGAAACACGGGCCGGCGGCCGGCATGCACGCGGACAATCAGCGGCTTGTTGAGCGCAATCAAGGAGTCCGGCGGCCATCTTTTTAAGCTAGGCCATGCCCATCGCTCATCGCGAATCGGCTAATCGACCACGCACGCCGTTACCGGAGACTTCCATGGCCCGTTCCCTGCCCCGCCCTTTCCCTGGCCTGCCGGCCGCCGCGCTGTGCTGCACCCTGCTGCTGCCCCTGCTGACGGCTTGCCATGGCACGCAGAGCAGTGCATCCCTGCTGGCCGACGCGCAGCAATACCGGCAGAAAGGCGAGGCACGGGCCGCCATCATCCAGTTGAAGAACCTGCTGCAAAAGGAACCGGACAACGCGGCCGCGCGCTTGCTGCTGGGCAGCATCTATATCGACACGGGCGAAGCGCTGTCTGCCGAGAAGGAATTGCGCAAGGCAAAGTCGCTGGGCCTGGCCCCGCAGCAAGTGATGCCCCTGCTGGGCAAGGCCTGGCTGATGCTGGGCCAGTTCGACAAGGTGCTGGCCGAGATCGCCGACGATGCGGCGCAGCCCGCCAGCGTGCTGGCCCTGCGCGGCGACGCCTTGCTGGCCCTGGGCCGCCAGGACGAGGCGCACGCTCTGTACTCGCGCCTGCTCGAAGCCCATCCCGACCAGGTCGAAGCCTTGCTGGGCCTGGCGCGTCTGTCGGCGCTCGACCACCAGGTGCCGGCGGCCGAGCTGCTGCTGGCGCAAGCCTTGAAAACCGCACCCGCCAACCTCGACGCCTTGCGCCTGCAGGGCGACCTGCTGCGCCTGCAAGGCAAGAACGGCCCGGCGCGGCTCGCCTACATGCAAATCCTCAAGATCAAGCCGGACAATACCCAGGCGCACATCGACCTGGCCAACCTCGATATCGTGGAAAACCGCTATGCGGAAGCGTCGGCCCAGCTGGCCACGGCGCGCAAGACGGCACCCAACAGCCTGGGCCTGCTGCAAGCCCAGGCCCTGCTCGATTTTCGCCAGGGCAAGAACAAGGCGGCCTTGCAAGCCTTGCAGCTGGTGCTCAAGGCGGCGCCCGACCACATGCCGTCCATCCTGCTGGCCGGCGCCGTGCAGCTGGCGCTCGGCTCGCCGCCACAGGCGGAAAACTATCTGCGGCGCTTCCTGGCCGTGTATCCCAGGCATTTGTATGCCGTCAAGATGATGGCGTCGATCGAATTGATGCGTGGCAAGACCGACGCCGCCATCGACTTGCTGCAACCGATGCTGGCCGCCTTCCCGGAAGACGTGGAATTGCTGTCGCTGGCTGGCGAAGCCCACTTGCGCGCGCGCCAGTACGACAAGGCGACCGCGTATTTCGAACAGGCGAGTACTTTGGCGCCGGACACGGCCAGGCTGCATGCGGCCCTGGGCATCAGCCGCCTGGGCATGGGCGAAAACAGCCGCGCCATCAATGAACTGGAACGCGCCAGCATGCTCGACAAGAGCACGCCGCAAGCGGGCACCATGCTGGTGATGACCTTGCTGCGCAACAAGCAGAACGACAAGGCCCTGGCCAGCGTCAAGATGATGGAAGAGCAGCAAAAAGGCACGAATCCCTTGCTGCTGAACCTGAAAGGCGGCGTCTACCTGGCCTTGCGCGACTTGCCTGCCGCGCGCGCCAGTTTCGAGCAAGCGCTGAGCATGGACCCCGTCTACCTGCCCGCCTTGAACAACCTGGCGCAGATCGACCTGGCCGAGAAAAAGCCGGAGCAGGCAAAACAGCGCTTCGAGAAGGCGCTGGCGAAAGCGCCGAAAAATGCCGACCTGTGCGCAGCGCTGGCCAAGCTGGCCGCGTCGCAGGGCAAGACGGAAGAGGCGCGGCGCTGGCTCGAACGGGGCCACCGCGACAATCCCGATGCCGTCGCGCCAGCCCTGCTGCTCAGTAACTTTTACCTGAAGACGGGCGCGCCCGACAAGGCGCTGGAACTGGCGCGCACCTTGCAAACAGGCCACCCGGGCGACGCCGATGCGCTGGCCCTGCGCGCCCAGGTGGAATACAGCGCCGGCCTGGCGCCGGCAGCGCTCGACAGCTACAACAAGCTGGCCAGCATACAGACCACGTCCGCGCCCTTGCAGATGCGCATCGCCAGCCTGCATCTGGCGCTGGGCGACCACCAGAATGCGCTGCAAGCCGTCAAGCGGGCGGAAGTGATTGACCCGACCCTGCTCGAAGCGCGCGTCGTGGAAGTGGCACTGCTGCTGAACCTGAACCGCCAGCGCGAGGCGCTGGCCGTGGCGCGGCAAGTGCAGGAACAGCAGCCGAAGCTGGCGGCCGGCTACAAGCTCGAGGGCGACGTGCTGATGGAGCAAAAGCTGCCGCAGCAAGCCGTCAAGCTGTACCAGCACGCGTTCGGCATCAGCCCCATCGGCCCGTTGCAGGTGCAGCTGTACCGCGCCTTGCAGGCTTCCGGGCAAGAGCGCGAAGCCGATGCGCGCATGGCCACCTGGCTGAAGGAGCATCCGGAAGACTTGCCGACGCGCACCTACCTGGCGGGCACCCGGCTGGCGGCCAAGCAATACCGCGCCGCCATCGAGCACTTCCAGTATGTCGTTGCCAAGGACACGGAGAACGTGGTGGCGTTGAACGACCTGGCGTGGGCGTATCAGCAGGAAAAAGATCCGCGCGCGCAAGCCACGGCCGAGCAGGCACTGAAGCTGGCGCCCGGCAACCCCGCCGTACTCGACACCCTGGGCTGGATCGTGCTGCAGCAAGGCGACGTCAAGCGCGCCACGGCCCTGCTGCGCAAGGCGGCGGACCTGGCGCCGAAGTCGCCCGAAGTGCAGTACCACCTGGGCGCGGCCCTGGCGAAATCGGGCGACAAGGGCGGCGCGCGCAAGCAGCTGGAACAACTGCTGGCCACCAACAAGGACTTTCCGCAGCGGGCCGAGGCGCAGGCCTTGCTGACCCAGCTGTAGGCCATGGCTGTGCACGCTGCCATGCCTGGCCTGGCAGCGCGGCCGCTGGCCCTGCTGGCGGGCGCGGCCTGCATGCTGGCCTTGCGCCACTATCCGCTGGGCCACGGCTGGCCCGGCCTGCTGTTTGCCGCCCTGCTGCCCGCGTATTTCCTGCTGCTGTGCTGGCGTCCCGCCTGCTGGCTGTTCTGCGTGCCCGCCCTGCTGCCCGTGCTGGACCTGGCACCGTGGACGGGCTGGTTCTTCCTCGAAGAAATCGACGTGCTGCTGTTGCTGACCGTGGCCTGCGGCTATTGGCGCCTGGGCGGACCGGCCCACCCGGCAGCGGCGCGGCTCTCGCCCGCCGCCCGCGCCTGTCTGCTGCTGTGCAGCCTGGCCTGGCTGGCGGCGCTGCTGCGCGGCGTCCTGCCGCTGGCGCCGCTCGACCTGAATGCCTGGGATAACTACCTGAGCCCCTACAACAGCTTGCGGCTGGGCAAGGCCTGGGCCTGGAGCATGCTGCTGTTGCCGCTGCTGTTGCGCGACGCGGACCCTGCCGCCTTGCGCCGCTACGCGCTGCCGGGCATGCTGGCCGGGCTGGCCATGGTGTCGCTGTTCGCCCTGTGGGAACGGGCCGTGTTTCCCGGTCTGTCGAACTTGTCCAGCGACTACCGTATCACGGCGCCGTTTTCCGCCATGCACACGGGTGGCGCCGCGCTGGACGGCTACCTGGCCCTGAGCCTGCCGTTTGCCGCACTGTGGCTGGCGCGCGCCAGCAGCCGCTGGCAGGCGGTGCTGGCCATGCTGCTGCTGGCCCTCGCCCTGCACGCGGCGTTCACGACCTTTTCGCGGGGCTTGTACGCGGCCGTGGCCGCAGCCATGCTGCTGGGATTCTGGCAAACCCTGCGGACGGCGCCCGGCACTGAGCGGCGCGCGCCTTCCCAGTCACCCATGCGCGGAGTGTTGCTGAGGCTGCTGCTGGCGGGCCTGGGCACCGTCCTGCTCATGTACATGTTCAGCCTGGCCGGCTACCGGGGCTTGCTGGCCGCCGTCGTCCTGCTCGCGGCCAGTTTCGTGCTGGCGGCGCGGCCCTTGCCATGGCGCCTGGCGCCTGCCAGCGTGCTGTGCGCGCTGTGCCTGCAAGGCTTGCTGGCCGCCTGGTGGCCGGAACCGTCCGGCCAGCAAACGGCCGGCTGGCTGAAAGGCCCGTATTTCCTGTTCCTGCTGGCGGCCGCGCTGCTGGCGATCGTGCTGCTGCCGGGCCCCCTGTGGTCCAGCGGCGCCGGCGGCAAGGGACCCGCCAGGCTGGGACTGGCGATGATGGCGTGGACCATGCTGGCATGCAATCTTGCCTGGATAGGCTGGCACTGGGCGGGACCGCCGGCCCTGCTGCCGGCCGGCCTGGTCGTGCTGCTGGCCATGCTGATGCTGTGCAATGGACGCCTGCGCCCGCCGCTGTGGCGGCTGGACCGCGCCAGCCTCAGCATCGCGGGCGCGGCCGGCATCCTGCTGCTGCTGGCCATACCCGTGTCGGCCAGCTACTACGCCACCGAACGTTTCGCCACCACGGCCTTCGACATGCAAGGCCGCTTGCGCCATTGGCGGCAGGCGCTGGCCATGCAGCCGTCCGACTGGGGCGACCGCCTGTTCGGCATGGGTAGCGGCAGCTTTCCCGCCACGTATTACTGGCACAATCCCCAGCGCGAGGTGCCGGCCAGCATCGCGTATGCGGAAGACGGGGAAAACCGGTATGTGCGCCTGGCCAGTCCCGGCTACAGCGCCGGCTATGGCGAATTGCTGCGGCTGCTGCAGCGGCTGCCCGTGCAGCCCGCCACGCACTACACGTTGGCGCTCGACGTGCGGCGCACGGGACCCATGCCCGTGCTGCTGGTGCGCCTGTGCCAGCGGCAATTGCTGTACGCCCAGGGCTGCGTGAACGTTCCGCTGCGCCTGCGGCCTGTGCCGCCTGGCACGCAGCCCGGCGGTTGGCAACACTATGAAGTGCCGTTCGACAGCGCCTGGCTGGGCGCCGGTGCCTGGCTGCTGCGTCCGCCCGTGCAGCTGGAACTGGCGGCCAGCGGCACGGCCACCTCGTCGGTGCTCGAAGTCGACAATCTGAGCTTGCGCGCGCCAGGCGGCGAGGAACTGATCGCCAACGGGAGCTTTACGCAAGCCAACAATTACTGGTTTTTCAGCAGCGACCACCACCACTTGCCATGGCATATCAAGAGCATGGCCTTGCATTTGCTGATAGAAACGGGCTGGTGCGGCGCCCTGTCCATGCTGGCCCTGCTGGTTCTGGCCGGCCGGCGCCTGCTGCGCCAGGCCGCGCGCGGCGATGCAGGCGCGCTGGCGTGCGCCGCCGCCCTGCTGGGTTTTCTCGTCGTCGGCCTGTTCGACAGCCTGCTCGACGTGCCGCGCATCGCCCTGCTGTGCTACCTGATGCTGCTGTGCGCGCTGCTGCAGCCTGTGCCACCTCCTCACGTTGAAAGTGCGCCGCCATGAAAGCCCTGCCGTTTACATGCTTGTCCGCCCTCGTGTTTTGCCTGGTCTTGGCCAGCGCGCCGTGCCGCGCCGATGCGCCGCTGGCGCAAACCATCGCGCGCATCAAACCATCGATCGTCGGCGTGGGCAACCTGCAAAAAACGCGCACGCCGCCGATGAATTTCATCGGCACGGGTTTCGTGACCGGTGACGGCCTGAGCGTGCTCACTTGCGCCCATGTGATCCAGAAACTGCTCGACGCCAATCCGAACGAGGTCATCGGCATACTCACGGGCCAGGGCGAGGTAACGCAATTTCGCCCCGCCAAGGTCCAGGCGCTGGACACGGAACACGACCTGGCCTTGCTGCGCCTGGTGGGCGCGCCCCTGCCCGCCCTGGCGCTGGGCGACGCGGCCACGGTGCGCGAAGGCCAGGCCATGGCCTTTACGGGATTTCCGCTGGGTACCTTGCTCGGGCTGCGCCACGTGACGCACCGCGCCACCGTGTCATCGCTGACACCCGTGGTCATGCCCAGCGAAAACGCGCAGCGCCTCGACGTCCGGCGCCTGGCGCAGCTGCAAAAGGCGCCGTACACCGTGTTCCAGCTGGACGCGACGGCGTATCCGGGCAGCAGCGGCAGTCCCTTGTTCGATCCCGAGACCGGTCTCGTCTACGGCATCGTCAACATGGTGTACGTCAAGGGCCTCAAAGAGGCAGCCATCAGCGCGCCCAGCGGCATCACTTACGCGATTCCGGGCAGCCACATGCAGGCGATCTTGCTGAAGAATAAATGAATGCTCAGTTGCGCCCCTGCCTCAGCCGGCCGGTAATGCCGGGCTCATCCCATGTCGGAAAAAAAAAGGGGTAAAACGACCGTTCACCCCCATGCTGTTCCATCAGGCCACCGAATTTACGGATCTGGGCCCCCATGTAATCGAGGTCCAGCCGTAGCAGCACGGCCGGCGCCCCCACGCGCGTGCACTCGCGCTCGCCGCCGAAGTCCTGAAAACCCAGCATGCGCTTGTAAAACACCACATGGCGCGGGTTGACTTCAATCACGTAATCCGTAAAGCCGTGAATATTGTGGGCATAGATATAAGAAATATGAATCAGCGCAGCAAACACGCGCTTGCTCACGCCCTTGTCGATGGCCAGGCGCGACGGTTCGCACAGGCGCCGGCCCTGCGCGCGCAGGACGTCGAGCTTGTCGCGGAAGTTTTCATCGGCGGGCAAGCCCGTCTCGTCATTGTCGAGGCACAAGGTCATGGTGCCGACGGTGATGCCGGCCGTTTCCGCGAACAGCGTGATTTTATTCAGCGCATGCGCCGTGCAGGGATCGACGGCATAGCCGCGCCAGCCGTACATCTTGCGGATCAGCAAACTGGCCGCTTCGCGCCGGCCACGCGAATTGGCCATGCGGATATGAAAGCGCTGCAGGTCGAGCTCGTGCTCCATGGCCGGGTCGATCTGCCCCTCGCCCACCACCAGGTCACTGAAGGTGCCTGGCGTGTCGAAGGAAATTATGGGTTCATCTTCAAAGCTCATCTTGTCCTCACGTTCATCGGCAGCCGTCGAGACGGACTGAAGCCAATGCCTTGTGACAAGAGAAAAACTGGAGAAGTTCCCAGCAATAGCTAAAAAAAACAGAAGAAATTTACCTTGGGATAGCAAAATAACACGATGAAATTTGTCTATAAGTACAAAATGGCAAATATAATTGCTGTTTTGATATTGCCGAGCTTGCTGTTAAAAAAAGCTTTCCGGTATCAATAACACATCGCCCGGCCGCATCATGACGTTGGCGGAAATATCGCCTTCCTTCAGCAAATCGTCGAGCCGCACCCTCAGCTGCTGCTGATTGCCTTCGCGCACGCGGATGATGCTGGCCTTGTTGCCGGCCGCGAAATCGGTGATGCCGCCCACGGCGATGAGCACGTCCATCAGCGACATGCCCAGCCGGTACGGCAGCGCCTGCGGCTTGGCCGCCTCGCCGATGACGCGGATCTGCTCGCCATACGGTCCCGAGAAGTTGGTGACGATAACCGTCACCACAGGCTGCTGGATGAACTTGCTCAAGGCTTGCTCGATGTCGCGCGCCAGCTGGGTCGACGTCTTGCCGCTGGCGGGCAAATCCTCGACCAGCGGCGTGGTGATCTTGCCGTCCGGCCGCACGGCCACCGTCAGCGACACTTCCGGATTGCGCCAGACGATGATGTTGACGGAGTCGCCCGGGCCGATCAGGTAGTCGTGCATGGGGGCGCTGTCGTCGGAAGGCGCCAGCGGATGGCGCGTGCGGCAGGCACCCAGCAGGCTGGCGGCGCCCGCCAGGACCAGCGTGTTGCAGACAAATGCACGGCGAAATGGATTCATGCGGAGCCTCTTCGAGTCGATGCGCGTCCATGGCCGGCCCCGCAGAACCAGCCTGGGCCGCGAACTTCCTATGATTATTAAAACCCGGCAAGTGAACCTTGAGGCGTATCAAGAAGCAATCATCTTGGGAAATCTTGCTCCACAGCCGCCCTATACTTTGCTTACTCAACAAGCAAGTATTTCTTGCAAGACGCCGTCGTTGTCCGCGCCGCCAACCCATCTACCGAGCAGCATCGTCACCTGAAGGAAGCGACATGGAAGAATTGATACAGCAACTGCTTTCCGGCTTGAAAGGCATCTGGAAGTACCGCTGGCATGCGGTGCTGGTGGCGTGGCTGGTGGCCATCGGCGGCTTCATCAAGGTGATCACCCTGCCCGACGACTACCAGACGTCGGCGCGCGTGTTTGTCGATACGCAAACCATCCTCAAGCCGCTGATGGCCGGCATGACCAGCGTGCCGAACACCGAACAGCAGGTGGCCATCATGAGCCGCACCCTGCTCAGCCGCCCGAACGTGGAGCGCGTCATGCGCATGGTCGACCTCGACCTGGATTCGAAGACCGTGCGCGAACACGAAGCCCAGCTGGACAACTTGATGAGCCGCATCAAGATCACGGGCACCAACGCGTATGACATCTACACCATCAGCTACAGCGGGCGCGACCCCAAGCTCGTGCGCGACGTCGTGCAAAGCCTGCTGACCATCTTTGTCGAAGGCAGTTTCCAGGGTAAAAAGGGCGATTCGCAGAAGGCGGTGCAGTTCATCGACGAGCAGATCAAGAATTACGAAGACAAGCTGAGCGCGGCGGAAAACCTGGTGAAGGAATTCAAGATCCGCAACAACCTGCTGCTGCCGCGCCAGGGCATCGACTATGGCAGCCAGCTGCTGATGTCGTCCGATAGCCTGAACAATGCCAAGCTGGAACTGATCGAGGCGGAACAGTCGCGCAAGGCCATCCAGAGCCAGATCGAGGGCGACGAGCCCGTGCTCGACCTGGAGCCAAGCGCGTCAGCCATCACGAATCCCGAACTCGACGAGCGCATCGCCTCGATCAACAAGAACCTCGACAATCTGCGCATGCAATTTACGGAACTGCATCCCGACATCATCGCCTCGAAACGCCTCGTGGCGCAGCTGGAAGAACGCAAGATCGAGGAAAACAAGCTGAAAGCGGCGTCCGGCGACCCGGGCAAGAACTACAGCCCCATGCTGCAGCAGCTGAAGGTGGCGCTGACGGATGCGGACGCCAAGGTGGCCGCCATCCGCGCCCGCGTACAGGAATACAGCGCGCGCAACGAGCGCCTGCTGGCGCAAAGCAATGCCGTGCCCGAGGTGGAATCGCAGCTGGCCCAGCTCAACCGCGACTACATCATCAACAAGGAAAACTATGAAAAGCTGATCGGCCGGCGCGAAGCGGCCAAGCTGTCGGGCGAACTCAGTTCCACCACCGACATGATGGCCTTCAAGATCATCGACCCGCCCACGGTGCAATATGCGCCCGTCGGCCCGAACCGCCCGCTGCTGTTCAGCGCGGCGCTGGGCGCGGCCCTCGTGGCAGGCATCGCCACGGCCTTGCTCATCAGCCAGGTGCGCCCCACCTTCCTCAGCCCCTCCGAACTGCGCGATGCCACGGGCTTGAACGTACTGGGCACGGTATCGATGAACTGGACGCCGCTGCAGCAGGTACGCCGCCGCCGCGCCCGCTATGGCTTTGGCGCCTGCCTGGGCAGCCTGTTCGTCCTGTACGGCGGGGTCATGACGGCCGCGCTGCTGAAATTCTAGATCCAAGGGAGCGACGATGAGCAGCAAGGACAGCGGCAAGCACGAACCCACGATCCTCGGCGTGGCCGAGGCCAGCGTACCTTATATAGTGAACGGTACGGATGGCGCGGAAGCAAGCCGGTCGCCCCGCTACCGCGCCCTGAATTTGGCCCGTCTGGCCGAGCAAGGCATGCTCACGCACGATGGCGGGCGCAGCGCCGTGGCCGAGGATTTCCGCATCATCAAGCGCCCGCTGCTGCGCCAGGCGCGCGCCAGCGGTAGCGACGCCATCCGCCACGGCAACCTGATCGTCGTCACCAGCGCCATGCCCGGTGAAGGCAAGACCTACTGCGCCGTCAACCTGGCCATGAGCATCGCCATGGAACTCGATATCACGGTGCTGCTGGTCGATGCCGACGTGGCGCGCCCGTCCGTGCTGAAAGTGCTGGGCCTGCCACCGGAGCCGGGGCTGATGGACGTGCTGCTCGACCCGCAGCTGGCCATGGCCGACGTGATCCTGAAAACCAACGTGGCCAATCTGAGCATTCTTCCCGCCGGGCGCAGCAACAAGCACGCGACGGAATTGCTGGCCAGCCGCGCCATGAGCCGCTTGCTGGCCGAGATCGCCAGCCGCTATGGCGACCGCATCGTCGTCTTCGATTCTCCGCCCCTGCTGATCACCAGCGAAGCGCACGCGCTGGTGGGACAGATGGGGCAAGTGGTGATGGTGGTCGAGGCGGAAACGACGACCCAGCACGCCGTCAAGGAAGCGCTGCGGCAGATCGAGTCGTGCGAACACATTCATTTGATCTACAACAAGACCAAATCGTTCCCCGGCAACGACTACTACGGCTATGGCCATTACGAGTAGCCGCCGCAGGGCGCTGCCACTGCCGCTGCTGCTGTCCCTGCTGCTGCCCATGCCGGCCAGTGCCATCGACTGGCTGGCAAAACCGTCGCTGCGCCTGCGCGAAAGCTATACGGACAATGCCTTGCGCGCGCCGCCCGGCAAGGCGCAATCGGACTTCATCACGGAAATCGCGCCCGCCATCGCCCTCATCGGCACGGGCCCCCGCCTGCGCGTGCACCTCGATTACAGCTGGCATAAATACCTGTCCGGAAAACGGGCCGATACCGATAACCACGAACTGCAGGCCTCGGCCGACGCCGAGCTGGTCAAGGACTGGTTCTTTATCGATGCCAACGCCAGCGTAAGCCGGCGCAACATCTCGCCATTCGGCCCCCAATTGATCGACGACCTGCCCGACACGGACAATGCCAGCACCGTGCGCACCACGGGCATCAGCCCGTATCTACGCCACCGTTTCCGCGACCTGGCCACGGCCGAGCTGCGCTACACGCGCAACACGGTCGACAGCGGCGGCGACTTGCTGTCCGTGCACAGCGATGAAATGGAATTGCTGCTCAGCGGCGAGCCGCGCGGCTCCGGCTGGACGTGGAACGCCAGCCACGACGTGCGCCGCACGCAGGACAGCAAGCTGGCGCCTGTGCGCATGCAGCGCAGCAGCGTGGGCCTGCGCTATCCGTTCAGCAGCAAATGGTCGGCCACGGCCAGCGGCGGCATGGAAAAGGAAGGCTATATCTCGGCCAGCGGCAAGGCGCCCGAGGGCCGCTTCTGGTCGCTGGGCGGCGTGTGGACGCCGTCGCCGCGCACCAGCGTCGCCTTCAGCACGGGCAAGCGCTTCTTTGGCACCACCTACAGCCTGGACGCCACCTTCCTGCAGCGCCATACCAACTGGCAGCTGAACTACAGCGAAAACATCACCACCATGCCGACGCAGTTTTCGCGCCTGGGCAACCGCGACGCGGGCCAGTTGCTCGATCAATTGTGGCGCGGCATCTTTCCCAATGCGCGCGACCGGCGCCTGCGCATCGATGCCTTCCTGCGCTACGCCAACAGCCTGGGGCCGGAACGGGGCGCCATCAATTACTTCAGCCACCGCTATTTCCTGCAAAAGCAGCTGAAGCTGACGATGGCGCGCGCCACGGCGAAAAGCACGATGATCGCCGGCATCACGGCCGTCGACCGCACGGCGCAAACGGCCAGCGGCATCGACAGCGGCTTGCTGCCCGGTGTGGAATTCGGCAGCGAAGACCGCACGCGCCAGATCAGCGGCAATGTGGGCTGGAGCTGGCAAGCCAGTTCGCGCACCAGCGTGAATGTCAATGCCGGCTACGCCAGCGTGCGCTCGCTGAGCGTGCCCCGGCGCGACAACAACATCACCATGACGGCCGGCTACACGCGCATCCTGCAGCAGAACATGACGGCCAGCATCGACGTGCGCCATACGCGGCACGCCAGCAACCGCGGCGGCGATTACCGCGAAAACGGCGTCAGCGCCACGCTCACCATGCAATTCTAAGGAGCCCGCATGTCCGACCCCTCTCTTGCGTCCGCCGCGCCGGCGCACCTGCTGTGCGTGGTGGCCGCGCGCCCCAACCTGATGAAGATGGCGCCCATCCTGGCCGCCCTGGCCCGCCAGGCGCCCGCCGTGCGCGTGACCCTGCTGCATACGGGCCAGCATTACGACACGGCCATGAATGGCCAGCTGTTTGCGGACTTGGACCTGCGCCCGCCCGATATCTGCCTCGACGTGGGCTCGGGCAACCACGCGCAGCAGACGGCCGAGATCATGCGCCGCTTCGACGCCGTGCTCGACGCGCATCCGCCGCTGGCGCCCGATGGCGTGCTGGTGGTGGGCGACGTCAATTCCACCTTGGCTTGCGCACTGGTAGCGGCCAAGCGCGGCATGCCCGTGATCCATGTCGAGGCGGGCTTGCGCAGCGGCGACCGGCGCATGCCCGAGGAAATCAACCGCGTGCTGACGGATCAGTTATCCAGCCTGCTGCTGACCAGCGAGGAAGGCGCGCGCGCCAACCTGCTGCGTGAAGGCATCGCCCCGGAACGCATTCACTTCACGGGCAACGTCATGATCGACAGCCTGCGGCGGCAACTGCCGCGCGCCGTACCGCCCGCCGCCACCCTGCGCATCCACGGCCACGCCTGTCCGCCCGCGTATGGCCTGCTGACCCTGCACCGGCCATCGAACGTGGATGCGCCGGCGCAACTGGAAGCGCTGCTGCGGGCGCTGGGGCAATTGTCGCAGCAACTGCCGCTGCTGTTTCCCATCCACCCGCGCACCCTGGCCGGCTTGCGCCTGGCGGGCCTGGAGCCGCTGCTGGCGCGCCATGCCATCGTCTGCCTGCCGCCACTGGGCTATTTGGAAATGCTGGGCCTGATGCAGGACGCGCGCCTGGTGCTGACGGATTCGGGCGGCGTGCAGGAAGAAAGCACGGCCCTGGGCGTGCCCTGCTTGACCCTGCGCGACAATACGGAGCGGCCCGTCACCGTGACCGAAGGCACGAATACGCTGGCGGGCACGGACCCGGCCACCATTTTGGCGCTGGCGCGGGACATCCTGGAGACTGGCGGAAAGCAGGGCCGCATTCCGCCGTTGTGGGACGGCCACGCGGCCACGCGCATCGCCGCCGTCATCGCGCCCTGGCTGGCGGCGCACCGGGGCACGCCGTGACGGCGCCGGTGATTTTGCGCAACGCGCTCACCATCGACGTGGAAGATTACTTTCAGGTGTCCGCCTTCGCGCCGCACATCGCGCGCGCCGACTGGCCCCGCCTGGAATGCCGGGTCGAGGCAAATATCGAGCGCATCCTGCTGCTGCTCGACAGCCGGCGCATCCACGCCACCTTCTTTACCCTGGGATGGATCGCCGAGCGCTATCCGGCCATGCTGCGCCGCGTGGCCGACGCCGGGCACGAAGTGGCCAGCCACGGCTATGCGCACCTGCGCGCCAGCGACCAGTCGGCCGCGCAGTTCGCCGACGATGTGCGCCGCAGCAAGAGCATCCTCGAGCAATTGACGGGGCTGGCCGTGCGCGGCTACCGGGCGCCCAGCTTTTCCATCGGCGCAGCCAACCTATGGGCTTTCGACGTGCTGCAGGAAGAGGGCTACCGCTACAGTTCCAGCATCTACCCGATCCGCCATGACCACTACGGCATGCCCGATGCTCCCCGCTTCGCCTGGCGGCCACGGGGCCCGCACGGCGTGCTGGAATTGCCCGTCAGCACCGTGCGCCTGCGCGGGCGCAACTTGCCGGCCGGCGGCGGAGGCTACTTCAGATTGATGCCGTATGCACTGTCGCGCTGGCTTTTGCGACGCATCAATTCGCGCGACGGGCAAGCTGGCATATTCTATTTTCATCCCTGGGAACTCGATCCCGGCCAGCCGCGCCCGCCAGGCCTCAGCGCCAGGACGCGCTTTCGCCACTACCTGAACCTGGGGCGCATGGAAGCACGGCTGGGGCGTTTGACGGGCGACTTCGCCTGGGACCGCATGGACCGTATTTTTCTGGAAAGCACATGATGCACGAGGCCAGCCTTGCTCCCGACCCGACACAGTCCACCAGCACCGCCATCGCCGTGCTGCCTCTGCAGCCGCACGAGCATGCGCGCTGGGACGCCTTTGTCGACACGTGTCCGGAAGCGACCTTCTTTCACCGGGCCGGCTGGCAAACCATCATGGAGCAAGGTTTCAAACACGACAGCTATTTCCTGTACGCGGAACAGGATGGCCGCATCGCCGGCGTGCTGCCGCTGGCCCACCTGCGCAGCCGCGTGTTCGGCTCCGCCCTCGTGTCGCTGCCCTTTTGCGTGTACGGCGGCATCGCCGGCGGCAGCGCGGCCGTGCGCCAGGCGCTCGACAGCGCCGCGCTGGCGCTGGCCCGGCGCCTCGGCGTGGGGCACTTGGAATACCGCTGGCGTGAGGTGCAGGAAAAGCTGGACGATTCCTGGCTGCAGAAACCCCTGTACGCGACCTTCCGCCGCCCCTTGCTCCCCGACGCGGAACAGAATCTGCTGGCGATTCCCCGCAAGCAGCGCGCCGTCGTGCGCAAGGCCATGGCGGCCGGCCTGCACAGCGCCATCGACTATGACATCAGCCGTTTCTACCCGATCTATGCGGCCAGCGTGCACCGGCTGGGCACGCCCGTCTTCGCGCGCCGCCATTTTGCCCTGCTGCGCACGGTGTTTGCTGACGCCTGCGACATCCTCACCGTCTACCACGGCCAGCAGGCGCAAGCGAGCGTGCTGCTGTTCTATTTCCGCGATGAAGTGCTGCCATATTACGGCGGCGGCAGCGTGCTGGCGCGCAGCACGGGCGCCAACGATTTCATGTACTGGGAAGCGATGCGCCGCGCCTGCGCGCGCGGCTACCGCCTGTTCGATTTCGGCCGCAGCAAGCTGGGAACCGGGGCCTACGACTTCAAGAAGAACTGGGGCTTTGCGCCGCAGCCGCTGCCATATGCCTACAAGCTCGTGCGCGGGAAGGCCTTGCCGGAAGTCAATCCCCTGAATCCGAAATACGCGCTGTTCATCCGCGCCTGGCGCCGCCTGCCGCTGCCGCTGGCCAACCTGCTGGGGCCGCACATCGTGCGGCAACTGGGCTAAGCAAAGGACCCTCCATGCGCGAACTGCTCTTCCTCGCCCACCGCCTGCCGTATCCGCCCAACAAGGGCGACAAGATACGCTCGTGGCACATGCTGCAATACCTGAGCCGGCATTTCCGCGTACACCTGGGCTGCTTCATCGACGATGACGACGACTGGCAGCACGCGAAAACCGTGGCCGCCCTGTGCGCCAGCACGCGCTTCATCGACTTGCGGCGCGGCCCGGCCCGCTGGCGGGCCATGCAGGCGCTGCTGTCGCGCCAGGCCATGAGCGTGCAGTACTACCGCGATGCGCGCCTGCTGCAATGGGTCGACGGCTTGCTGTCCGGCGGCAAGGTGCGCCACGCGCTGGCTTTTTCCGGGCCCATGGCGCAATACATCGACGGCAGCGCGGGCCGCGCCCTGCACCGCGTGATCGATTTCGTCGACGTCGATTCCGACAAGTGGCGCCAGTACGGCGACAGCAAGCCCTGGCCCATGTCGCAGCTGTACCGGCGCGAAGCGCAGCTGCTACTGCAGTACGAGCGCCATATCGCCCAGCAGTTCACTGCCGCCAGCTTCGTCTCGCCGGCCGAGGCGGCCCTGTTCCGCCAGTGCGCCCCGATGGCGCGGCGCAAGACGGGCTACTTCAACAACGGCGTCGACACGGCGTATTTCACGCCCATGCCGCCGCAGCCTGGCGTGTATCCGGCGGGCGTGCAGGCGCTGGTGTTTACGGGTGCCATGGATTACTGGCCGAACGTCGACGCCGTGCAATGGTTCGTGCGCCACGTCTGGCCCGCCCTGCGGCGCCAGTTTCCCCAGCTGCAGTTCTATATCGTCGGCAGCGCACCCGTGCCCGCCGTGACGGCGCTGGCCAGGGTGGCTGGCGTGGCGGTGACGGGCAAGGTGCCCGATATCCGGCCCTACCTGGCCGGCGCGGCGCTGGCCGTGGCGCCCCTGCGCATCGCCCGCGGCGTGCAAAACAAGGTGCTCGAAGCGATGGCGATGGGCAAGATCGTGCTGGCCACGCCGCAGGCGCTCGAAGGCATCGCGGCCCAGCCGGGCCTGGAACTGCTGCTGGCGCGCGACGACGCCGAATTCATCCACCACGCGGCGCGCGTGCTGCGCAATGCCCAGAACGGCGCGGCCGAGGGGAGCGGCGCGGCCATCGGCGCGGCGGCGCGCCAGCTGGTCTTGCAGGATTACGACTGGGAACGCAATCTGCGCGGCCTGGGCGCCATGCTGGGCCTGCCTGCCGAAGCCAATTCCGAGGCGGCCTCCAGCGGCGCCGCCTCGCCTTTGCAGCCCGTGCGGGAGCCGTCCACATGAGCTTGCAGCTCGACCAGCTGGCCCGCTTGCCGGATGCGGCCGTCTTGCCGCAACACCGGCGCCGGGCCGCGCTGGTGGCGCTGCTGCTGTCCCTGGCCGCCGTCGTGCTGCTGTACCACGCCACTTTCTGGTCGATGGCGGAACTGTGGGCCCGCTCGCAAACGTTCGCACACGGTTTCCTGATCGTGCCCATCAGTTGCTGGCTGGCCTGGCGCCAGCGTACCCGCCTGGCCGCGCTGGCGCCCCGGCCGTCGCGCCAGGGCTTGCTGCTGCTCGGTGCGCTGGGCCTGGCCTGGCTGCTGGCCGACGCCGCCAACGTGCCCGTGGTGGAACAATATGCGGCCACGGCCATGCTGCCCGCCTGCGTGCTGGCCATCCTCGGCTGGCCAGCCGTGCGCCTGCTGGCCTTTCCGCTGGCCTATCTGTTTCTCGCCGTGCCGTTTGGCGAAGTCTTCATCGAACCGCTGATCGACTTCACGGCCGCCTTCACGGTGACCGCGCTGCAATGGTCGGGGGTGCCCGTGTTTCGCGATGGCAGCAATTTTTCTCTGCCCACCGGCAACTGGTCGGTGGTCGAGGCGTGCAGCGGCTTGCGCTATCTTATCGCCGCGCTGGCCCTGGGCGCCCTGTTCGCCCATGTCAACTGCCACAGCACGCGGCGGCGCGTGGCCGTCATGGCCGCCGCCCTGCTCGTGCCCATCCTCGCCAATGGCGTGCGCGCCTACCTGATCGTGATGCTGGGCCACCTGAGCGACATGCGCCTGGCCGTCGGTGTCGACCACCTGATCTATGGCTGGCTGTTCTTCGGCCTGGTGGCGCTGCTGCTGTTCTGGCTGGCCGCCCGCTGGCGCGAATTGCCGCCACCACGGGCCGTGCCGTCAGCTCGCCCCGTACGCCTGAGCACCGGCGCGGCGAGCCCGCGCGCCGTCGTGCGCGCCGGCGTCGCCTGCCTGCTGCTGGCGGCCCTGTGGCCGGCACTGGCGCTGGCCAGCCAGCGCGATGATGGCGCCACGCTGCCTGCCATGGTACTGACAATGCCCGATCCGCCCGCCTGGCACCGCCTGCACGACGCGGTACCCGACTGGCAAGTACCGTATGCGGGCACGCCCGCGCGGTTTGCCGCCACCTATGCGCGCCAGGACGGCGACGCGCCGGTGGGATTGCAACTGCACTGGTATGCGCGCCAGGCGCGCGATGCCGAACTGCTGACGCACCAGGCCTTGCCGTATGGCGCCCGCTGGATGCCATTGGCGCAGCGCATGCGGCACGTCAAGCTGGCCAGCGGCGCGCTGGCCGTGCGCGAAAGCGTGCTGGCCCATGGCGGCGAACGGCTGCTCGTGTGGCGCGTCTACCGCCAGGGCGGCATCGTCACGGCCAGGCCCATGCTGGTGAAACTGCTGCTGGCACAAGCCAAGCTGCTGGGCAGGCGTCAGGATGGCGCCGACATCATCGTCTTTGCCGCCTACGACGAGCTGGCGCCGCCACCGCGCGCGCGCCTGCAAGCGTTCCTGCAGGCGGCGCTGCCCGTCATCGAACAACGCTTGCAGGAGCTGCCGCATGGCCCTTGACTTCGATACCGGCGACACGGAAGCGGCCAGCGTCGCCCCCCTGATCGTCCACGTGATCCACCAGCTCGACGTGGGCGGGCTGGAAAACGGCCTCGTCAACCTGATCAACCATTTGCCGCCGGAACGCTACCGGCACGCCATCGTCTGCATGAAGAACGCCACCGCGTTTCGCCTGCGCCTGACCACGCCCGGTGTCGATGTGATCAGCCTGGACAAGCGCGAAGGCAAGGACTGGCGCCACTACCTGCACCTGTACCGCGTGCTGAAACAGCTGCGGCCGGCAGTGGTGCACACGCGCAACCTGGGCTGCCTCGAGGCGCAGCTGCTGGCCTGCCTGGCCGGCGTGCGCCTGCGCGTGCATGGCGAACACGGGCGCGACATGAGCGACTTGCACGGCACCCGCCGCAAATACCGGCTGCTGCGCAAATTGATGCTGCCGCTGGTGCAGCACTTCATTGCCGTCAGCGCCGACCTGGGCCACTGGCTGGTGGATGCCATCGGCGCGGCGCCCGCGCAGGTGTCGCACATCGGCAACGGCGTCGACAGCGTGCAATTCCATCCGCGCCTGGGGCCGCCAGCTGCCGTGGGCCCGCCCGGCTTCCTGTGCAACGGCGCCTTCGTCATCGGCAGCGTGGGCCGCATGGCGGCCGTCAAGGACCATGCCTCGCTGGTGCGCGCGTTCTTGCTGTTGCTGGCGCAGCCGGGCGCCCGCGCGCGCCTGCGCCTGATCATCGTGGGCGACGGGCCGTGCCGCCAGGCTTGCCTGGAGCTGCTGCAGCAAGCCGGCGTGGCGCACCTTGCCTGGCTGCCCGGCGCGCGCGACGACGTGGCGCAACTGCTGCGCACGATGGACCTGTTCGTGCAGCCCTCGCTGGCCGAAGGCAGCTCGAACACCATCCTCGAAGCGATGGCGACGGGGCTGCCCATCGTCGCCACGCAGGTGGGCGGCAATGCGGAACTGGTGCAGTCGGGCTGGAGCGGCACCCTGGTGCCGTCCGGTTCGCCCGAGATGCTGGCCGACGCCATGCTCGACTACTACAGCATGCCCGAACTGGGCCCCCGTCACGGCGCGCGCGGGCGGCGCCAGGTGCTGGCCGAGCACAGCCTGCCCGCCATGGCCGGCGCCTACCTGGCCGTGTACGACCGCCTGACGGGCGCGCGCCAGCCTTCTCCCCTGTCCACCACTCCCTGAAAGGCCTTCCATGTGCGGCATCAGCGGCATCTTTGATTTGCAGGGCCAGCGCGACATCGACGTGCTGCTGCTGGCGCGCATGAACCACAGCCTGCGCCACCGGGGACCGGACGAAGGCGGATTGCACCGCGAGCCGGGCCTGGGCCTGGCGCACCGGCGCCTGTCCGTGATCGACCTGGCCAGCGGCCAGCAGCCGCTGTTCAACGCCGACCGCAGCATCGCCATCGTCTTCAATGGCGAAATCTACAATTACCGCAACCTGATGGCGGAACTGCGCCAGTTCGGCCACCAGTTCCGCACCAGCAGCGACACGGAAGTCATCGTCCACGCGTGGGAACAATGGGGCGAACAATGCGTGCAGCGCCTGCGCGGCATGTTCGCCTTCGCCCTGTGGGACCGCCGCCGCCACCTGCTGTTCCTGGCGCGCGACCGCCTCGGCGTCAAACCGCTGTACTACGGCGAGGCGCAGGACGGCACCTTGCTGTTCGGCTCCGAACTCAAAGCCCTGCTCGCGCATCCGGCCATGCCGCGCGCGCTCGACCCGCTGGCTGTGGAAGAGTATTTCGCCTACGGCTACGTGCCCGAGCCGCGCAGCATCTTCCAGCACGCGCGCAAGCTGCCGCCCGGACATACCCTGTCCATCCGCGCGGGCCAGCCGCTGCCCGCGCCGCAATCGTACTGGGACATTCCCTTCGTGCCGAATCCCGCCGCCAGCGAGGCGCAGGCGGCCGACGAACTGCTGGCGCGCCTGCGCGAAGCCGTGCGCATACGCATGGTGGCCGAAGTGCCGCTGGGGGCATTCCTGTCCGGCGGCGTCGATTCGAGCGCCGTCGTGGCGCTGATGGCCGGCGTCAGTACCACGCCCGTCAACACCTGTTCCATCTCGTTCGGCGACCCCGCATACAACGAGGCGCGCTACGCCGACCTCGTGGCGCGCCGCTACGGCACGGCGCACCACGCGCGCCAGGTCGAGCAGGACGACTTCGAACTGATCGACTTGCTGGCCAATCTGTACGACGAACCGTTCGCCGACAGCTCCGCCATGCCCACCTACCGCGTCTGCCAGCTGGCGCGCCAGCGCGTCACGGTGGCCCTGTCGGGCGACGGCGGCGATGAAAGCCTGGCCGGCTACCGGCGCTACCGCCTGCACACGCGCGAGGAAAAAGTGCGCAAGGCGATGGACCCGCTGCTGCCGGCCGGCTTGCGCCAGTCGCTGTTCGGCACCCTGGGGCGGCTGTATCCGAAGGCCGACTGGGCGCCCCGCTTCCTGCGCGCCAAGACCACGTTCGAGGGCCTGGCGCGCGACACGACGGACGCGTATTTTCACGGCGTCAGCCTGCTGGGCGACGCCATGCGCGCGCGTCTGTTCAGCCCCGAACTGCGGCGCAGCCTGCAAGGCTACCGCGCCGTGGAAGTGCTGCGCCGCCACGCGCTGGCCAGCCCCGCGCAAGATCCGCTGTCGCAGGTGCAGTACCTGGACCTGAAAACCTATCTGCCCGGCGACATCCTCACGAAAGTTGACCGGGCCAGCATGGCGCACGCGCTGGAAGTGCGCTCGCCCCTGCTCGACCATGAACTGGTGGCGTGGATGTCGGGCCTGCCGCCGCAATTCAAGCTGCGGCGCGGCGAAGGCAAATACCTGCTGAAAAGAGCCCTGCGCCCGCTGCTGCCCGATACCCTGCTGTACCGCCAGAAGATGGGCTTTTCCATCCCGCTGGCCGACTGGCTGCGCGGCCCGCTGCGCCAGCGCCTGCAACAGCGGCTGCTGGGCCCCACCCTGGCGCAGTGCGGCCTGTTCGACATGGATTACGTGCGCGTGCTGCTCGATCAGCACGCGAGCGGGCGGCGCGACTACAGCGCGCCGTTATGGTCGCTGCTGATGTTCGAAGCCTTTTTACGCCAGGTGCTGCCCGTCGATGGCCGCCACGTGCCGGTGCCGGCGCCGGCCATGGCCATGGAGTAGATCCATGCGCATCCTGCACATCCTCGACCACTCGCTGCCCCTGCACAGCGGCTATACCTTCCGCACCCTGGCCATCCTGCGGCAGCAGCGCGCGCTGGGCTGGCACACGTCGCAGCTCACCAGTGCCAAGCAGGGACCGTCCGATGGCGCGCAGCAGCTGGTCGACGGCTGGCATTTCTACCGCACGGCGCCCGATGCGCGCTGGTGGGCGCGCCTGCCCGTGCTGCGGCAAGTGGCCGTCATCATCGGCCTGGCCATGCGCTTGCGCCGGCTGGCTCAACGCCTCAAACCGGACATCCTGCATGCGCATTCGCCCGCGCTGAACGCCATCGCCGCCCTCAACGCGGGTCGCGCGCTGGGCATCCCCGTCGTGTATGAAGTGCGCGCCTTCTGGGAAGACGCGGCCGCCGACCATGGCAGTAGCCGGCCCGGCGGCTTGCGCTACCGGCTCACGCGCGCGCTGGAAACCTATGCGCTGCGCCGCGCCGACGCCGTCACCACCATTTGCGACGGCTTGCGGCGCGAGCTGTGCGCGCGCGGCGTGCCCGCGCATAAAATCACCGTGATTCCGAATGCCGTCGATGCGGGCGATTTCAATGTCTCTGATAATCCAGCACTGGCCCACACGCTGGGTTTGGATGGTCATCCTGTCATCGGCTTCATCGGCTCGTTCTACGCCTACGAGGGACTGGCCCTGCTGCTGCGCGCCATGCCGCGGATGCTGGCGGCGCAGCCGGCATTGCGGCTGCTGCTGGCCGGCGGCGGACCGCAGGATGCGGCGCTGCGGGCGCTGGCGGAGCAGCTGGGCATAGCCGACGCCGTGGTGTTCGCGGGCAGAGTGCCGCATGCGCAGGTGGCCGCCTATTATCAGCTGGTCGACATCTGCGTGTATCCGCGCCTGCCGATGCGCCTGACGGAGCTGGTGACGCCCTTGAAACCGCTAGAAGCGATGGCGCAGGGCCGCCTCGTGGTGGCGTCCGACGTGGGCGGCCACCGCGAACTGGTCGACCATGGCAAGACGGGCATGCTGTTTCGCGCCGGCGACGCCGGGGCGCTGGCGCAAGCCATACTGGCCCTGCTGCAGGCACCCTCCAGCTGGCCCGCGCTGCAGCGCCAGGCGCGCGCGTTTGTCGAAACGGAGCGCAGCTGGGGCGCCAGCGTGGGCCGCTATGCGCCCGTGTATGCGCGCGTGTCGGCGGAAGCGGCGGGAGCGGCGCCATGATCTTTACGGGCCTGCGCATCGCGCTGGTCGGCCCGCTGCCGCCGCCGGCCGGCGGCATGGCGAATCAAACGGCGCAACTGGCACACAAGCTGCGCGAGGACGGCGCACAAGTGCAGCTGCTGGCCGTCAACGGTCCGCATCTGCCGCCGTGGCTGGCGCGCATCCGCTACCTGCGCGCCGCACTGCGCCTGCCCCTGCTGCTGTGGCGCTTGTGGCGCACGGCCAATACGGTCGACCTGTTCCACATCATGGCCAATTCCGGCTGGTCCTGGCATCTGCAGGCCGCGCCCGCGCTGTGGATCGCCAGCCTGAAAGGCAAGCCTGCCTTGCTCAACTACCGGGGCGGCGAAGCGGCAGCCTTCCTGGCCCGCTCGCCGCGCCTGGTGGCGTTCAGCCTGCGCCGCGCCAGCGCCATCGTCGTGCCGTCGGCCTATCTGGCCGGCGTCTTCGAGCAGTACGGCCATACGGCCCACATCGTGCCGAACATGGTCGACTTGCAGCGATTCAGGCCGGCCACGCCACGCACAGCAGCCGCAGACGCCCCGTGCATCCTCGTGGCGCGGCACCTGGAAAGCCTGTACGACAACGCCAGCGCCGTGCGCGCCTTCGCCATCGTGCGCGAAGCGTTTCCCGCGGCGCGCCTGGTGCTGGCCGGCGGCGGGCCCGAGCGCGCGGCGCTGGCGCGCCTGGCCAGGTCGCTCGGCGTGACCGACGCCGTGCGCTTCACCGGCCCCGTCGACAACGCCGCCATGCCGGCCCTGTACCACGCCAGCGACATCGTCCTCAATCCCAGCCTGGCCGACAACATGCCCAATTCCGTGCTCGAAGCACTGGCCTGCGGCGTGCCGGTCGTCAGTACCAACGTGGGCGGCATCCCCGCCCTGCTGCAGGACGGCGTGACGGCGCTGCTGGTGCCGCCCGGCGACCCTGCAGCCATGGCGCACGCCATCCTGGCGCTTCTGCGCGACCCGGCGCGCACGCGGCAGCAAGTGCAGGCGGGCCTGGCGCACGCCGCCACCTTCGGCTGGCCCGACATCGCGCCCAGGCTGGCCGCCCATTACCGCCGCATCCGCGCCGCGCCGCGCCCCGGCGCCTACACGCGCCTCGTCGCCCGCTGGCTGTTTCCCCTGCATGAATGGTGCAAGGGCCACCGCAGCGCGCGCCTGCTGCGCCGGATGGAACGCTCGCAATGGTGGAGCGCGCAGCAACTGCAACAGTGGCAGCTGGCGCGATTGCGCGCGCTGCTGCGCCATGCGGCCGATCACGTGCCCTACTACCGCGCCCTGTTCGCCCGCAGCGGTTTCGACCCGGAACAGGTGCGGCAACTGGCCGATCTGTCGCGCCTGCCGCTGCTGAGGAAGCGCGATATCGCGGCTGCGCGCGACAGCTTCAAGTCGACCCGCGCCGTGGGCCTGCGCCCGTTCGCCACGGGCGGCTCCAGCGGCGAGCCGCTGCAGTTTTTCCTCGGGCGGCGCAGGATCAGCCACGACATCGCCGCCAAGTGGCGCGCCACGCGCTGGTGGGGCGTCGACATCGGCGACCGCGAAGCCGTGTTGTGGGGTTCGCCCATCGAGTTGCATGCGCAAGACCGCGTGCGCCGCCTGCGCGACGCGCTGCTGCGCACCACCCTGCTGCCCGCGTTCGCCATGTCGCCCGCGCGCCTGGACGGCTACGTGCAGCAATTGCGCCGCTGGCGCCCGCGCATGCTGTTCGGCTACCCGTCGGCCCTGTGCCGCATCGCCAGCCATGCTAGCGCGCGCGACTTGCCGCTCGACGGTCTGGGCGTGAAAGTGGCGTTCGTCACGGCCGAGCGCCTGTACGACGAGCAGCGCGCACAGATCGCCACCGCGTTCGCCTGCCCCGTGGCCAACGGCTACGGGGGGCGCGACGCGGGCTTCATCGCCCACGAGTGCCCGGAAGGCGGCATGCACATCACGGCCGAAGACATCATCGTGGAAATCGTTGATGGCCAGGGCCAGCCATTGCCGCCAGGGGCCACGGGCGAAATCGTCGTCACCCACCTGGCCACGCAAGACTATCCGTTCATCCGCTACGCCACGGGCGACGTGGGCGCGCTGGGCACGCAGCCGTGCGCCTGCGGACGCGGCCTGCCCCTGCTGCAGAAAATCGAAGGGCGCAGCACGGATTTCCTCACGGCGGCCGATGGCACCGTCATGCACGGCCTGGCCCTCGTCTACATCGTGCGCGAACTGCCGCAAGTGCGCAGTTTTAAAATCATCCAGGAAAGCCTGCTGCGCACGCGCGTGCTGCTCGTCTGCCTGCCGCGCCTCGACGACACCACGCGCAGCGCCATCGTGTCCGGCTTCCAGGCCAGGCTGGGCGCGCAGGTCGACATCGCCGTCGAGGAAGTCGAGGAGATCGCGGCGGAAGCGTCGGGAAAATACCGGTATGTGGTGAGCAAGGTGGCGTAGGCAGGCTGCCTGCAATGACCTGGCCGGCAATTCACCCTATTCAACGGTTAAAGCGTTGAAAAACCGCTTTTGGCGGCGCCGCTGGCGCGGGCCAGGCTTGAGCGCGCGCCAGCCACCGCGCGCAGGCGTTCTTCAAGGTAGGCGCTCACACGCGGATGCTGGCTGAAGGCGACGTTGAAGCGGATGTGCTGGTCGGGCGTGTCGTTGGCCGAGAACGCTGAGCCGCGCATCAGCAGGATCTTGTTGCGGTAGGCGTCCTGCACCAGCAAGTCCACATCCAGCCCTTCGGGCATCATGCCCCACAGGAAAATGCCTGCGTCGCCAGGCTGCTCGAACAGCACGCCGGCCGCCTGCAATTGCCGCGTGCTGGCGTTGCGCGCCATCATGATCTTGCGTTGCAGCCGCTCCAGGTGCTTGCGCAGGTTGCCGGCCTTGAGCACTTCCAGCAGCACGTACTCATTCAGCGCAGGCAAGGTCATGATGGAATGGATCTTGGTGCGCATCAGCAGCTTGAGCAAGGTGGGCGCCGCTGCCAGGTAGCCCATGCGCAGGGCCGGGCTCAGCGCCTTGCACAGGCTTGAATAATAGATCACGCCGTCCAGTCCGGACAACGATGCCAGCCGCGTGCTGTGACCGTGCTGGAAATGGCCGTGCACGTCGTCTTCGGCGATCAGGAAGCCATACTGCTGCGCCATGATCAGCACCTTGTGCAGGTTGGCGGCGCTGCTGCTCCAACCGGTGGGATTGTGCAAAGCCGTCTGCATGAACAGCAGGCGCGGACGGTGCGCGCGGCAGGCCGCGTCCAGTTCGTCCAGGTCGAGGCCATCGGGGCGGCGCTTGATGGGCACCAGGCGCACGCCGTCCTGGCGCAGCCGGCCGAACATCAGGAAGTATCCGGGGTCTTCCACCAGCACCGTATCGCCGGGCTGCAGAAACGTGCGGCAGATCAGATCGATGGCATGGGTGCCGCCGAAGGTGGTGAGGATGTGGCTGGCGTCTGCGGCGATGCCGATGCCGCGCAACAGCAGCGCGATCTGCTCGCGCAGTTCGGTCAGCCCTTGCGGCGGACAGCGCGAGGCCATGCCGGCCGTGCTGCGCGCCAGGCCACGTTGCACGGCGGCGGCCGGCAGCGCATCCTGCAGCCACGTGGGCGGCAAGGCGCCGCTGCTGGCCAGCAGCACGCCCGGCCGCTGGTCGTTCACTTGCTGGCTCAGCCACACCGGCTCCTGCTCCTGGCCCGCTTCCAGCGCCACCTCGTCGGGGACGGCGCGGCTGGCGTCGGTGGGCGCGCAGACGAAGAAGCCCGCCGTGCCGTGCGTATCGATGACGCCTGCGGCCACCAGCCTGTCATACGCCACCACCACGGTATTGGTGCTGACCGCGAGCTGCGTGGCGAGCTGGCGAATCGACGGCAGCCTGGTCCCGCCAGGCAGGACGCGTTGCGCGATCTGCTGGCGCAATGCGGCCTCGATCTGCTTGAACAGGGGGATGGGCGAGGAGCGGTCGATGGCGAACATGGTGGCAGTCTAGCGTAAAAACGTCACGGCGAGGATCAGCAGGATGGCCCCCATCGACAAATTGAATATGCGCTGGTTGCGGGGCGCTTTCAGCACGCTGCGGATGGAGATGCCGAACAGCGCCCACATGGCGTTGCACGGCATGCCCACCACGGTGCCGGTCACGGACACCAGCAGCGCGCTGGCGAGCATATTGCCCTGCGCAGGCATGAAGACGGACGCCATGGTGACCGCCTTGAGCCAGCTCTTCGGGTTCAGCGCCTGGAACAGCGCCGCCTGCGCAAACGACACGGCCTGCGGTGCACCGGTTCCCGCCACCGACGCGCCGGCAAGCTTCCAGGCCAAGAACATAAGGTACAGCGCGCCCGCGATCCGCAGCACCTGCTGCGCCATCGGGTATGCAACGAAGACGCTGCCCAGGCCCACGCACATGAGCATGGTCTGCACGAAGATGCCGGCCTGGATGCCGAGGATCACCGGCAGCGCACCGCGATAGCCGAAGTTGGCGCCGGTGGTGGCCAGCATGACGTTGTTCGGTCCGGGCGTGGCGGACATCACAAAGCAATAGCTCATCAGGGGCAGGAGTTCGGTCATGGCAGGCAGTCGCAGCGTGGAGAAGGCCCCAGTCTAGAAGCGCGGCACGGCAGGGACAAGGCACAAGGCGCTGCATACAAGCACATGCTGTATCAGTCGAACGACTGCTACAGCGGCGATACAAGCCGCAGAGTCAGCGGGCCGTCCGCTGAAAAACGCACGCTTCATTCCCCGAACAGCTGTCCCAGCCTTTGCTGCTCCCCCGCCGCCACAAACCACGCCCCCTGCCAGCGCTGCGTACGCTGCGCCTGGACAGATTCCGGCGCACACCACGGCGGATACACGCGCAGCGCGCGCTTGCCGCCTCTGCCTGCGCGCGACATCACGCCCCGTTCCAGCAGCACCTTGCGCGGAAAAATGAAAAAACCGTGCCGCGCGCCGTCATCGTCGGCCACGGCGATGATGACGACGTCAACGGGGTCCGCTTCATCGAGCGGGGCGATCTCGGCGTCGGGATGGGGGCGCTTCCAGACAGTGACGAACTGGCCGGTCTTCGTCGGCGTGGTTTTGGCCACGCGCAAGACCAGGCGCTTGCCGTGCAGTTCGGCGCGGCAGGCGCCGTAGTCCGCGCTTTCCGCTTCCGGCACGGGCGCTTGCGGCAAGCCCAGGAAAGCCCAGGGGCTGGCCTTCATTGCGCGCTGAACTCGGCTGCGGCCTTGGCCGCCCACAGCGCTTCGGCGTGGCTGGCGAACGGGCTGTCGTAGCCATCGACTTTGCCGTCTTCATCGACAAAATACAGCCACCAGCCGTCGGCCTGCTCGCGGATGGCCGTGTGGCCCGGTGCGCAATGGGTTTCGATGGACTGGCCGGCCGTCAGGGTGGTGATGGTGATGCCGCGGTGAATGATATGCTGGGGTGTCATGGGATGAAGCCGTGCAAAAAAATCAATGGCCATAGTGTAGCCGCGCCCGACCATCCTGGCCAGTGCGTTACACTGATCGTTCACACGGAGGACAACATGGCATCACAGCAAGGCACGGTGGATTTTTTGCTCGACCAGATGGCGGGCGCGGGCAGCATCAGCGCGAAAAAGATGTTTGGCGAGTACGGATTGTATTGCGACGGCAAGATGTTCGCCATCGTCGCCGACGACCAGCTCTTCATCAAGCCGACGGACGCGGGCCGCGCCTGGATAGTCTCGCAAGGCACGCTGCAGGAGGCGCCGCCCTATCCGCAAGCCAAGCCATATTTCCTCATCGATGGCGGGCTGTGGGACGAGCGCGACTGGCTGAGCCAGCTGGCGCGGCGCACGGCGGACGCCTTGCCGATGCCGAAACCCAAGCCGCCACCCAAGCCCAAAAAACAGGCGTCAGCCAGCTAGTACGCTGTTTTCGCATTGCTTGCCCTGGCGGAAGCATTGCAGGTTGTGATACGTGATGGCGGCGATTTCGCGCAGCGCTTCGCTGGTGAAAAAGCCCTGGTGGCCCGTGACCAGCACGTTCGGGAACGTCATCAATCGCTGGAAGATGTCGTCGTCGATGATGTCGGACGAGCGGTCCTGGAAGAACAGATTGCTTTCCTGCTCGTACACATCGATGGCCAGAGAGCCCAGCTGGCGCGATTTCAATGCCTCGATGACGGCGCCCGTGTCGATCAGGCCGCCGCGCGAGGTGTTCACCAGCATGGCGCCCTTCTTCATCAGCGGCAAGGTTTCTTCGCTGATCATGTGGCGCGTGCTTTCCATCAAAGGGCAATGCAGCGAGACGATGTCGGACTCGGCCAGCAGCCGCGGCAGTTCCACCATCGTGCCCAGCTGCGCGAACGCGGGCGCCGGATATGGGTCGTGGCCCAGCACCGTGCAGCCGAACCCCTTGAAGATGCGCGCCGTGGCCAGGCCGATCTTGCCCGTGCCGACGATGCCCACCGTCTTGCCGAACAAAGTGGCGCCCAGCAAGCCGTCGAGCGAGAAATTGCCTTCGCGCACGCGGGCATAGGCGCGGTGCGTGTGGCGGTTCAGGGTTTGCACGAGGGCCAGCGTGTATTCGGCCACGGCTTCCGGCGAGTACGCGGGCACGCGAGCGACGAACAGGCCCAGGCGCTTGGCCGCTTCCAGGTCGAGGTTGTTGTAGCCGGCGCAGCGCAGCACAATGGCGCGCACGCCGTAGCCGTGCAGGGCTTCGAGCACGGCCGCGTCGAGCACGTCGTTGACGAAAACGCAGACGGCGTCCGCACCTTGCGCCAGGACCACGGTTTCCTGGCTCAGCAAGGCGCTGTGGTAGACCAGTTCGATGCCGGCGGCGTCGGGTTGGGACGGCAAGGCTTCATCGAAGAAACGGCGGTCGTAGGGCTGGCTGGCAAAGAAGGCGATTTTCATGGGGCGTCCTGGAACTTGCTGGATGGCAAAACACCATCATAGCGCAAGCGCCCTGCCTCACGGTGTACGCCTGGCTCTCTTGGCCGCCTATTGGGGTTCGCGGGGCAAGGTCAGCACGTGGCGCAGATACGCCGTTTCCTCGGCGTGCTGCGCATGATAACGCTCGCGCGCAACGCGCATGGCCGCCTGGTGGGCCGCGATGCCGCTTTCCGTCAGCTCGACGCCGAAGTCCGCCGGCGGCTGCTCGGGGCCGCCGAACAGGCGCGCCAGGATGAAGCGGCCCACATTGTCGCGGTAGTGCGACGCTTCCCAGTAATAACGCATCGCGCCTGCGCCCGTCACCTGCGGGATAGGCTCGCTGGTGATGCTGTTGAAGCCGGAAAAATCAACCAGGCGCACGTCGCAGCCCAAGCGCCGGTAGCGTCCGGCCATCTGCGCCAGGTCGCGCTGCCAGGCTTCCATGGCGTCCCACCTGCCGCGCCAGTACAAGGCGTCGAGCGTGAGCGCGTGCGTGGGATTGATGTACAGGCGCAAGCGCGTGCCGCCACGGCACAGCTTGCCGACGCTGGCATCGAAGGCTTGCAGCGCGGGTGCGGTCGGGCCCAGGCCGTCGCCGAATTCCTGCAGGCGCGGCTTGAAGGCGCGCGCCGTGCCGACCCAGACGCGGTTGCGACTGGTGAGGCAGGACTCGTCGCGCTGGCCGTACAGGGCCAGGCTGGACAGACAGACGCCGTCATAGGTGCCGCTGAGGATGCGCCAGCTGTCCTGGGTCATGTCCACGGTCAGGCCGCGCTTGATGTTGAGCAAGGCGCGCCGCGCGAAAAACGCGGGAGCGGGATCCGTCAAGCCCGGCTCCACGCCGGCCGAGCCCAGTTCCAGCGAGAACGAGGGGGCATCGATGCCCCACACCATGGTGTCGACATGGCTGACCGTGGCCGCGTGTTCTGCCAGGCGGATGGCCTCGCCGATCGAGGCGCCCGAGACGGCGCTGTTGAACACGCTCTTGCCATCGAACAAAGTACGCATGCTACTCGTAGGCAAGCCCATTTCCGTGCGCGAATTGCCGATGTAGACGATGGCTGGCCGGTAGCGCGCCACGGCATACGTCTTGCTCCACACGCTGAGTTTTTCGGTCGTCGGCCGCAAGCGCTGCAGCAGCGGGCTGTCCCACTGGTGCAGCAAGTAGGGATCGACGTGGTAATTGACGGCGGAAACGAAGGCCAGCGCGGCCAGCGCGCAGGCAAGGAAGATGGCGAGGTAGCGGCGGGCATTGGTATCCATGGTCGGCATTGGAAGTAGAGAAATGGCATTGCGGCGTCTTGCATCAACGCCGGATCAGCGGCCCGTCCAGCACCCGCTCCGTATAGGCGGCTTCGCGCGCATGTTCCAGGCGATAGCGGTCGCGCGCCGCGCGCGTGGCCGCATGGTGGGCGTCGACGTTGGCCTGCGTCAGTTCCACGCCGAAATCGGCTGGCGGCGGCGTGTCGCCGCCAAACAGGCGCGCCAGGATCAAGCGGCCCACATTGTCCCGGTAGTGCGACACTTCCCAGTAATAATGCATGTCGGGCTTGCCGCTGACGAGCGGGGTCGCTTCCGTCGTGATGCTGTTAAAGCCGGAAAAATCATGCAGGCGCACGTCGCAGCCCTGCTGGCGGTGGCGCTCGGTGATCTGCACCAGGCCGCGCTGCCAGGCCTGCATGGCCTCCCACTTGCCGCGCCAGTGCAGCGCGTACAAGGTCAGCGCGTGCGTGGGGTTGATGTACATGCGCAGACGCACGCCGCTACTGCACAGTTTGGCTATGCTGGCGTCAAACGCGGGTATCGAGGGCGGCGTCGGGCCCTGGCCATCGCCAAACTCCTGCAGCCGCACGGGAATGGCGTCCTTCGTTCCCAGCCAGTGCCGTATGCCTTTCAGGGTGCAGGTCTCGTCGCGCTGCCCATACCGGGCCAGGTTGGAGCGGCAGACATCGCCCGCATTGCCAATGAGGATGCGCACGCTGTCCTCCGTCATGTCCAGGGTCAGGCCGCGCTTCAGGTTGACGAGGGCGCGCTGGGCGAAAAAGCCGTGCCGGGCGCCCGTCAGGCTGTCTTCCACCCGTGCCGCACCCATGTCCAGGGAAAACGTGGGCGCGTCGATGCCCCACACCATGGTCTCGACGCGGCTGACCCTGGCCGCATGCTCGGCCAGGCGGATGGCGTCGCCGATCGAGGCGCCGGACACGGCGCTGTTGAAGATGCTCTTGCCGTCGAACAAGGCACGCACGCCCGTCGGCAAGCCCAGCTCCGTGCGCGAATTGCCGATGTAGATGATGGCCGGCCGGTAGCGCGCCACGGCATAGGTCTTGGCCCAGGCGCCCAGCTTTTCATTCAACTGGCGCGGGCGCTGCACCAGGGGACTGTCCCACTGGTGCAGCAAATAGGGATCGACCTGGTAGTTCAGCAACGAGATGCCGCCCAGCACCAGGAAGACGCAGGCGAGGAAACAAACAAGATAGCGGCGGCCGGCGGTGTCCATGGTCAGAACTGGAAGTAAAGAAATTCGGTGACCCGGTTCATGCCGAAGATGCAGGCAACGAACAGCGCGGCCAAGCCCACGCTCCAGCGCGAGGTGGGCCGCCAGCTGAAGGACCAGCGCCCTGCGGGCTGAAAGATTCTTTCAATCGCAGGCTCATAGAGAAAGAATATTTCTTGCGTATTGGGCGCCTTGAAGGCCAGCAGCATCGCCGCCAGCAGCACGGGCAAGCCGGGACCGGCAAGTTCGATCCAGCGGATGCCGTCGAACGCGGGATGCAGGCCCCACTGCGCCAGGCTCGATGCCTGGCTGGCCAGGCCGCGCGGCAAGCTCACGCCGTTCGCCCCCACCAGCGCGCCCGTGATATCCCAGGCCGTGGCCACGTCGGGCGCGCGGAAGAAGACCCAGGCCAGCATGACGGCAAGAAAGGTCAGGACGCCGGGCCACCAGCGCAGCCAGCAGTAGCCCGGCGCCGCGCCAAACACCCGTTGCCAGGCCTGCTGCAGCACCAGATACAGGCCGTGCAAGCCGCCCCAGATGACAAACGTCCAGCCGGCCCCATGCCACAGGCCGCCCAGCAGCATGGTCAGCATCAGGTTGCGGTAGCGCATGGCTTCGCCGCGCCGGCTGCCGCCCAAGGGAATATATAGATAGTCGCGCAGGAAACGCGACAAGGTCATGTGCCAGCGGCGCCAGAAGTCGGCGATATTGGCCGCCTTGTAGGGCGAGTTGAAGTTCAGCGGCAATTTCACGCCGAACAGGCGCGACAGGCCGATGGCCATGTCGGAATAGCCGGAAAAGTCGAAATACAGCTGGAAAGTATAGGCCAGCACGCCGATCCACGCTTCGATCAGGGTCGGCTCGGCGCCTGCCGCGAAGATGGGGATGGCCAGCGGCGACAGGTTGTCGGCGATCAGCACCTTTTTTGCCAGGCCTATCGTGAAAATCGACAGGCCGATGGCGAAATTGGCGGCGCGCGGATGGGCGTTGGCGGGGTCGGCGAACTGCGGCATCATGTCGCGGTGATGCAGCACGGGACCGGCGATCAGGTGCGGGAAATAGCTGACGAACAGCACATAATGGATGAAACGGTATTCGCGCACCTCGCCCCGGTAGCAATCGACGAGGAAGGCGATCTGCGTGAAGGTAAAGAAAGAGATGCCGATCGGCAGGATGATGTCGAGGCCGTGCCACGGCAGGCTGTCAGCGCCAGCACCAGCGGTCACGGCGATGGCATTGACGCTGTCGATGAAGAAATTCGCATACTTGTAGTAGGCGAGCAGCCCCAGGTTCAGCACCAGCGCCACGACCAGCGCGCGCTTGCGGGCCGCTCCCGCGCGCGCACCGATTAGCCGCCCCGCGCCGTAATTGACGCAGATCGACGCCAGCAGCAGCGGCAGATAGCGCACGTCCCACCAGGCATAGAAAAACAAAGACGCGAGCGCCAGCCAAGTCGCGGGGGCCAGGCGGCGCCAGCTGGCGGACCTGCCGGCGCCAGGTGCCAGGCGGTCCAACAGAAAATAGCCTGCCAGCACGATGGGCAGATAGCCGAACAGGAAGGCGAAGGAATTAAACAGCATGTTGCCTCCTGGCAGGCTGCGACTGCGCCTGGTAGTAACAATCGGCGATCTGGGCCGCCACCCGTTCCCACGTAAAGCGTTCCACGAGGGCCTGCACGCGCGAGCGTTCGGGCGGCAGCGCCAGCAGTTCGAGGATGGCCTGGCGCTGCGCAGCGCCGTCGTCCCAGCGCACCTTGCGCAGCGCAAAGATGGAGTCGGGCAAGTCCAGCGCGCTTTGCGCCGTCATGACGACGGGCGTGCCGGCCGCCAGCGCTTCGAGCACGCTCAGGGGAAACACCTCGCCCTGGCTGGGCAAGGCCGCCACGGCCGCCGCATGGTAGGCGCTGGCCAGCAGCGGGTCGGCATGGTCGAGCGCGCCCAGCCAGCTGACGTGCGGCAAGTCCAGCAGCAGCTGCAGATACGCCTGCTGTTCGCGCGGCGCGGCGCCGATCAGCACCAGGGGCAAGCCGGCGCCCGCCAGCGCCTGGGCCAGTCCCAGCTGGTTTTTATACGGTGAAATACTGCCCACCATCAGCACGAAGGGCCCGGCGATACCCGTTTCGCGCAGGAACAGGTCGCCATTGGCCGTAAAGAAATGCGGGTTGATTCCGTTGGGCAAGACGCGGATGGCGTCGGCTCCCATGCCGAAACCTTGCACGATGGCGTCACGCTCGGCCTCGCCCAGGGCGATCACCACGTCGGCCAGTTGCAGGGCGCGCCGCGTTTGCGCATAACTCGTTTGCACCATCCATTCCGTCAGCCGGCCCGCCAGCCGGTCGGCCAGCCGTGCGCGCCAGGCGCTGGCGCGGCCCCAGCCCGGCGACAGCAGCGGCGACAGCACGACGGGCACGCCTTGCTCGCTGGCCATTTCCATGATGCGATAGGTGCCGTTACTCGCTGAAAACACGTGCAGCACGTCGAAATCGGCCAGCCGCTGATGGTTGGCGTCGACCAGTTCCACCTCCAGCGGACGCGCCGGCTGCTGGGGCAGCCGGTTCAGCGCGGCAATGGTTTCGCGTACCTGGATCTGCAAGCCGCCGTCGCGCTGAAACAGCATCGGGTAGGACAAGATACCGACACGCATGGTCATCCTTTCGTGCATTTGACTGCCAGCCAACGGCCAGCCAGCTTACGTTGCAACAACAGAAATTCGCCAGCGAGCTCATGCTTCAACAGGAACAGACCGGCCAGCCAGCACAGCAAGGTGGCCAGCGCCGTGCCCAGCAGCGCCAGCAGCGCCGGGGTGTCCGTTGGCAGCCACAGCAGCGAAGCGACGGGCGCGACGGCGCTGACACAGCAAAGCAGCAGACTCTTGCGCAAGGCCCGCGCCAGGATGCGCCAGTCCAGCGCGCTCAAGCGCCGCAGGCAGTTGTAGTTCAGCCAGCTGCGCAGCACGTTGCTGAACACCACGGCCCAGGCCACGGCCACGAGGCCGAACGGCGCCGCGGCCAGCAGCAGCGCCACTTTGATGACGCCGGCGCAGGCATCGAGCCGCACCTGCACATGCAGCTGGCCCGTCGCCACGAACAGGTAGCGGGCCATGCTGAACATGCTATAGACGGCCGAGGACAGGCACATGATGCGTATCAAGGGCACACAGCCTAGCCATTGCGTGCCATACAATACCTTGACCAAGGGCAAAGCCATGCAGGAGAGAAAGAGAAAAAACGGCCAGGCCAGCGCCGTCATGTAGCTGATCGTGCGCAGATACACGAGCTCCGCCCCGCCCTGCCCCCCTTCTCCTCCACTTTCGCGTGCGCGGGCCGCGAACAGGGGAAACACGACGGGAGAAATCGCGCTGGTGATGGCCTGGTTAAAGATATTCAGTACGCTTTGCGCCTTGCCGAACAGGGCCAGGCTTTCAATGCCGATCAGCTTGCCGATGATGAGGTCCGGCGCCGCCACGCCCGCCTCGTCGACGAGGCCGCCCCCCGTCGCATACGCGCCAAAGCGGGCGATATCACCGATGCCGCGCCGTCCCGGCAGCCATGGCAGTTCCCTGGGCCGCACCAGCAGGCTCACCAGCAGCGACGCGCAGGAACCGGCCAGCGCCGCCCCCACCATGCTCATGTAGCTGTAGCCCTGCAGCGCCAGCAGCACGGCCACCAGCAGGTTGACGACGCTATTGGCCGCATTGATGGCGTAGATGGCGCGAAAGCGCAGTTGCCGGCGCAACATCGGTAACGTTAATGCGCTGAACGGTATCAACAGGAAATTGATGGCCAGCAGGCGCAGCACGAGGGTCAGCCGGGGTTCGCCATAGAAATGCGCGAGCGGCGCGCTGGCCAGCAACACCAGGCCCGCCAGCAGCCAGGCGACGAGCAGGCTGGTGGCCAGCGCGGCCCGCAATTTCACCGTATCGAGCTGCTTTTCCTGGATCAGGTATTGTCCCACGCCAAAGTCGCGCACCACTTGCGCCAGCGCCACCAGCACGGCGCCCAGCGAATACACGCCCACTTCGGCTGGCGTCAGCAAACGCGACAGCACCATGGTGGCGACAATGCCCAGCAGCAGTACCGTGTATTTTTCGGCGAACGAAAAGAAAAACGAGTGGCGGGTGGCGCTCATGCGGGCCGCCCGCGCCTACACGAGGCCGGCGTAAAACGCGCGCAACTGGCGTTCCAGGCGCGGCATCGAATAGCGCTGCACGGTTTCCTCACGCGCCAGCCGTCCCATGCGGGCGCGCCGGGGCGCATCCAGCAAGAGCTGCGCCACGGCCGCGCAGGCGGCGTGCTCGTCCTCGAGCGGCAGCAGCAGCCCGCCTTCGCTATCGTGCAGGATATCGTGGGTGCCAGGCACGTCCGTGCCCACGGCCGGCACGCCGCAAGCCATGGCCTCGATCGTGGCGATACCAAAGCCTTCGTTTTTACTCAACAGCACATGCAGGTCGAAGGCCGGCATCAGCAGCTCGACATGCTGCTGGAAGCCGGCAAACACGATCCTGTCCTGCAAGCCCGATTGCTGCGCCTGCAGCCGCAGCATGGCTTCCAGCGGCCCCGTGCCCACCAGCACTAAATATAGATTGGGAAATTGCGCGGCCAGCCTGGCGAACAGGGCCAGCAGCGCCTGCGGGCGCTTTTGCGCGGAGAGCCGGGCCACGCAGCCGAGCACGAGCGCGTCCGGCGGCAGCCCCAGCTGCTTGCGCGCCAGTATCCGCCGTTCGGGAGAGGCGATAAAAGTGTCCGTATCGACGCCGTTCGGTATCACGGCCAGCCGTGTTTCCGGGCGCAGCATGCCACGGTACAGGTCGAGGAAATGCCGCATGGCCGACGGCGACACGGCATACACGCCTTTGACGGTGCGGAACGCTTCCTGCAGCCGGGGCCGCTGCCAGTCGCTGAACGCTTCCAGAGGAAACGCATTGTGCACACTGATCACGGCCGGCAGCCGGCATTGCCGCGCCAGCCACAGGATGGAAGCGCCATAACTGGTCCAGCAAAACGCCACGTGGACGAGGTCGGGCCGCAGCCGCCGCAGCCGCCACGCCCCCGTGACCTTGGCGCGCAGCCAGTTCCAGCGCCGCCAGGCCCAGTGTTCGAGAAACAAGGGTGGCTCGTACACGCGCACTTGCAGATGCTGCGCGCGCAAACCTTGCACCCAGGCAGTAAAACCGGGAAAGCGCCGCAGGGCCAGCACGCTGTCATAGCCGCTCGCACCCAGCACTTTCGCCTCTTGCGCCATGCGCAGCTCCATGCCGCCCAGCTCGCCTGAATAACTGCTGATGACGATGCGCGGCAAGCGTTTGCGCCGTCCGCGCCACGCTTCATGGAAAAAGCCGCGCAGCCAGGCCCGTTCCCACTGGCGCAGGAACAGGTCGGCGTGGTCGCGCCGCAGCCAGGCCCGCACGGCGCCGAGGGAGTCGCGCACGTATCTGCCCAGCATCCAGCGCGGTACGCCGAGCAACTCCGCGCTCGGTGCGAATGTCGCCAGACGGCATTGGCCGCGGCCAAACAGCATGGCGCGGCGCAGTATCCAGGCCCGTTGCACTTGCGGGGCGCGGATGATGTGCGCCACTTTCGCTTGCGGACAGAACCAGGAAGGATTGCCGGCCGCATGCATCTCCAGGTTGAGCCGGGTTTCGCTGCCCATGGCGTAGTTGGCGCCCTGCGGGCCGATGCTTTCGTCATAGCGGGCGCCCGCCTCGAAGATGCGGCGGCGTATCGCCATGTTGGCGCCCCAGACCAGGCCCGGATAGATGGGTGCGTCGCGCAAATCGGGGCTGGTGATGCCCCATGTCAAGCCAACGGGAGTCAGGCGCAGCAGCCAGTCTTGCGGTTGCTCGCGCCAGGCGGGCACGATGGCGCCGCCGAACAGGGCGTAGCCGGGGTGAGCGCGCGCGCCGTCCTGCAAGCGGCACAGCCAGTCCGATGCGGGCATGGCATCGTCGTCGCCAAACACGAATAGCTCGCCGCCATCGCCGCTTGAACGCAAGGCGTGTTCGACAGCCCCGTTCAGGGCGGGACTGCGGCCGCGCCGCGCCACGTAGATGGAACGCAAGGGCAAGTGGCCGCGAAAGGCGGCGATCACCTGGGCCGTGTCGTCCGTGCTGCCATTGTCGGCGATGATCAGGCGCCAGCCGCCCACGGGGGCTCGCAACCCCATGTAGGCGCGCAATACCTGGGGCAAGGTGCCGGCGCCATTGTAGGTCGCCATGAGAACGGTCAACAAGGACATGCCTCCTTGGTCTTACCATGACAAAACTATGTACTCAAGCAGTGTTGATCCAGTGTACTGAGCCTGCCCGCCAGCCCGTTGACAGGCATCAAGACCTTGCCAACCCGGGCACAACCAGGAGCGTCTCCCTTCATGCGCGACATACTGATTACCATCATCATCCTGGGCTCCCTGCCCTTCATCCTGAAGACACCGGCCACCGGCGGCCTGATGTGGGTCTGGGTCAGCGTGATGAACCCGCACACGCAGGGCTGGGGCTTTGCCACCCACATGCCGTTCGCCTTCATCATCGCCATCGCCACCCTGATCAGCCTCGTGATGACGCGCGAGCCGAAAAACCTGCCGCTCACGCCCGTCAGCGTGCTGCTGCTGTTGTTCGTCATGTGGATGAATGTCACGGCCCCGTTCGCCCTGATTCCGGAATCGTCATGGGTGCAGTGGAACAAGGTCATGAAGATCATGCTGATGAGCTTTGTCATCATGATGGTGATACGCACGCGGCGCGACATCGTGCACCTGGTCTGGGTGCTGGTGGGGTCGATCGGCTATTACGGCGTGAAAGGCGGCATCTTCACCATCCGCAGCGGCGGCACGGACCGGGTCTGGGGGCCGGAAGAAACGTTTATCGGGGATAACAATGCACTGGCCCTGGCCCTGATCATCACCATCCCCCTCATGTATTATCTGCAGCAAAACACGGACAAACGCTGGGTGCGCCATGGCTTGTCTGCGGCGATGCTGTTGTCGGCCCTGGCGGCGCTGGGCTCGTATTCGCGCGGCGGGCTGCTGGCCATTGCCGCCATGGGCCTGTTCATGTGGCTGAAAAGCGACCGCAAGATGGTGCTGGGCGCGCTGCTCGGCGCTGTCGCGCCGCTGCTGCTGGCCTTCATGCCCGAGCGCTGGGCCGAACGCATGGACACCATCAACACCTATCAGGACGACGTCTCCGCCATGGGCCGCCTGAACGCCTGGCGCATGGCCTGGAACCTGGCGCGCGACCGTTTTCCCGGCGGCGGCTTCGACGTTTCCGACGCGGCCATCTTTGCCCGCTATGCGCCCAACCCCATGGACGTGCATGCGGCGCACAGCATTTATTTCCAGGCGCTGGGTGAACACGGCTTTGTCGGCTTGCTGATTTACCTGGCGCTGGGCATCGCCACCTGGCGCACGGCCGCCGCCATCATCCGCCGCACGCGGGGCAAGCCGGAATTGCGTTGGGCGCATGGCCTGGCCACCATGAGCCAGGCCAGCCTGATCGGCTTTGCTGTGGGCGGCGCCTTCCTCAGCCTGCTGTACTTCGACATGCCGTATTACCTGATGGCCGCCCTGATCGCCACGCGCATCATCGTCGAGCGGCAGGTGCCCACCCTCACCTCTACTTCCCGCCAGGCCAGGCCCCGGGCCGCCATCGTGGAGCAGCCATGACAGCCACCTTGTCCATCCTGATCTACCACCGCGTGCTGGCACGGCCCGACCCGCTGTTTCCCGGCGAAGTGGACGCGACCCTGTTCGAACGCCAGCTGCGCCTGCTGAAACGTTTCTATACGCCGCTATCGCTGAGCGATGCCGTGCAGCGCTTGCAGAATGGCAACCTGCCGCAGCGCGCCGCCTGCATCACCTTCGACGACGGCTATGCGGACAATGCGCAAGTCGCCCTGCCGCTGCTGCAGCGCCATGGCATGCACGCCACGTTTTTCATCGCCACGGGCTACCTGGACGGCGGGCAGATGTGGAACGACACGGTGATCGACGCCGTGCGCCATGCGCCAGGTCCCATGCTGGACTTGCGCAAACACGAGCTGGGGACGTTCCCCGTCGCCAGCCTGGCGCAGCGGCAAGCTGCCATCGCCACCCTGCTGGGGCAGCTCAAATACCTGCCGTTCGCCCGGCGACAGCAGCTAGCCATGCGGATACGCCGCCAGGCGGGCGTCCTGGCAGGTCCGCCCGCCATGCTGAGCACGGCGCAACTGCGCCAGTTGCATGCGGCCGGCATGGAGGTGGGCGCGCACACGGACAGCCATCCGATTTTGTCCACCTTGCCGGACCACGCGGCGCGGCAAAACATCGCCGACGGCAAGCGCCAGCTGGAAAGTCTGATCCAGGCGCCCGTCACCCTGTTTGCGTATCCGAACGGCAAGGCCGGGCGCGACTATGGCGCGTCGCACGTGGCGATGGCCAAAAGCCTCGGTTTCAAGGCGGCCGTGGCCACGGACTGGGGTGTGGCGCGCCCCGGCGCAGAGCTCGACCTGCTGCAGCTGCCCCGCTTTACGCCGTGGGATCGAGGACGCCTGGCGTTTCTGTGGCGCATGCGGCAAAACCGCCGGCGAACGCACCCAGCGCGCCCGGATGCTGGCTGAGCCACTGTTCCAGCATCAGCAGCAGCCAGACCATGGTGCCGTGATAGGCCGGGTGTTCCGCCAGCAAGCGCCCTTGCAGATCGTCGATAAAGGCGGGCCGCACGATGCCGCGCCCGCGCAGCTGCGTGAGGTTGTCGAATGCAAACTCGCGCAGCTGCGGATGGCTGTGCAGCCACAGGCCGAAAGGCAGGCCGAAGCCGTGCTTTTTCTTGCGCACGATGGCCGGTGGCAGGATTTCCGCCAGCGCCCGCTTGAAGAAGGGCCGCAGCCGCATGCCGTCGAGCTTGTCGCGTGGCGCCAGGCGCGCGGCAAACGCCACCATCGCATCGTGCAGGAAGGGAAACGCCGCTTCCACGCCAGCCAGCTCGCACGCCTTGCGCACCTTGAACAGGTCGTTGTCGGCCAGGGTAAAACGCATGTCGAGGGCCAGCAGCTCATTGATCTGGCTCAAGCCCTGGCCTTGCCGCTCCCAATACGCACCATTCACGCAACCGGGTGCCATGCCGGGGTCGATGGTGTCGATGAACCCCGCTTCCAGTACCGTGCGGTGGCCATGGCGCAGCAGCAGGTTGTAGCTGTCGAGCCGCGCCGGCAGCGGCAGGCTCGATAGCTCGATGTAGCGGCGCGCCTTGTCGCCCAGCCGCCACGGCTTGCCCGTGCGTGCGCGGAACAGCAGCGGTTCGATGATGGCCTGGCGCAACATGGCGGGCAAGCGCTCGTATTGCGACAGCAAGGCCTGGTGCGCATAGCGCTCATTGCCGCCAAACAGTTCATCGCCGCCGTCGCCGCCCAAGAGGCGCGTTACACCATCCTCGCGCGCCATCTGCGCGCAGTAAAAGGCGGGAATGGCCGAGGCGTTGCCGAAAGGCTGGTCGAAGATGGCCGCCATGGCGGGAATGGCGGCCAGCACGTCGGCCGGTGTCACGTAGCGCTCGTGGTGGATGCTGCCAGCGTGGCTGGCGGCCAGGCGCGCATACGCCATTTCGTCATAGCCTGGTGCGTCGAAACCGATGGAATACGTGCGCGCGGGCCGGCCCGTCACTTGCCCCATGATGGCGGCCACGGTGGAACTGTCCGTGCCGCCGCTGAGAAACGCGCCCGTGTCCGCCCCATCCGCACCCAGGCTGCTTTCCACGGCCTGGCGCAGCAGGCGCAGGAATTCCTGCTTGTTGCTGGCAAAGCTGGCCCGCGTGCGCGCCGCGCCCGGCTCCTGGAAGACCAGTTGCCAGTAGCTGCCCTTGCATTGCTTGCCGCCGCGCACATGCAGGTATTCTCCGGGCAGCAAGCGCTGCTGGCCCAGGTAAGCCGTGGCCGGGCCAGGCACCATATGAAAAAACAGGTAGTGATACAGCGCCTGCGGATCGAGCGCGCCCCGCACGGACGGATGGGCCAGCAAGGCATCATGCGAGGAGGCAAAGAACAGGCCTTGCGCATTGCCCGCATAGCTGAGCGGATGCATGCCGGCGCGGTCCACGGCCAGCAGGGCCGAACCGGAAAAGGCGTCGAGGATGGCCAGCGAGAATGGCCCCGACAGGCTGGCGCAGGCCGCCACGCCCCGGCTCAGCCACAGGGAAGCGAGGCGGCTTGCCACGTCATCGGCCGAACCGTCAAGCATGGGCCGGCCCCAGATGGCCACTTGCAAGCCATCCTGCTGATACAGATGGCGGCTGCCGTCGATAGCGGCCACGGCCACGCCGCCCACTTCGCTCACGCAGGCAATCAGGGGGGCGCTATCGAAACGCGACAGGGGTGCGGCCATGCTTGCCAGCGCGCTCGACGCTGCGCCATCGGACGCCATGCCGGCGGCACCCACGCCGCCAGGCGCCGCCAGCCAACCGCACAGGCCGCTCATACGAGCACCTCGGCCGGCAGCGGATGGCCGAGAAAGGCCGTCGGGCTGGCCGTCAAGCCATACGCGCCCGACTGGAACACGACCACCAGGTCGCCCTCTTCGGCGCGCGCCATCTCCATCTGATCGGCCAGCAAGTCCAGCGGCGTGCACAGCGGCCCCACGACGGACGCCACTTCGCGCGCCCCGCCATGCAGCCGGTTGCCGATGGCGACCGGATAATTCTTGCGGATCAGCTGGCCGAAATTGCCCGAGGCCGCCAGGTGGTGGTGCAAGCCGCCATCCGTGACGAGAAACACTTGTCCATGCGATACCTTGCGTTCGATCACTTTGCATACATAAATACCCGCCTCGGCCACCAGATAACGGCCCAGTTCCAGGTTCAAGCGCACGCCCGGCGCCGCCTGGCCCAGCAGATCGAGCTGCCGCTGCAAGCCGTCCGCAACGGGCGCCAGGTCCAGCGCCTGGTCGCCGGGAAAATACGGCACGCCGAAGCCGCCGCCGATATTCAGGGTGCGCAAGGGCGACGGCGCGCTGTCGGCCAGTTGCAGGGCCAGTTGCACGCTCAAGGCCTGCGCTTCAGCCAGGGCAGTCGCCGACAGGCTTTGCGAGCCCGCATACAGGTGAAAACCGTGAAAATCCAGCCCCAGCTGGCCAATGCGGCCCAGCAGCGCCGGCACGAGGGCCGCATCGACGCCAAACGGCTGCGCGCCGCCGCCCATGCGCATGCCCGTGCGGCGCAAGGCGAAATCAGGATTCACGCGTACGGCCACCCTGGCCGTCATGCCCAGCCGTTCGCTGGCCAGTGTCACCCTCTCCAGCTGGGCGCCCGACTCCACGTTGATCAGTACGCCAGCGGCCACGGCCCGCGCCAGTTCCCCATCGCTCTTGCCCGGCCCCGCAAAACTGATGCGTTCCGGCGCCATGGGCGTATCGAGCGCCGTGGCCAGTTCGCCGCCCGAGGCCACGTCGATGCCGTCGACCAGGCCCGCCAGCCATTGCACCACGGCCGGCATGGGGTTGGCCTTCATCGCGTAATGCACATGCACGCCAGCGGGCAAGGCGGCGCGCAATTCCGCCACGCGGCGCGTGATGTGCGCGCGGTCATAGGCATAGAACGGCGTGCCGCCCACCCTCTGCGCCAGCCGGCGCAAAGAAATACCGCCGACCTGCAGCATGTCGCCGTCCATGGCAAACTGCTGGCCCAGGGCCGAGTGCAAGGGCAATTCCGTACTGTTCGAGCGGATCAAGTCCTTCATGCCGCGTCTCCTGTTTGGACCGCATACGCGCGCGCCAGTTCCCGGGCCAGCAAGGGGCGGTCGATCTTGCCGTTCGGATTGCGCGGCAGCACGCCGTCGCGGATCTCCACCCACAGCGGCACCATATAGCTGGGCAGGCGTGCGCGGCAGGCGGCCAGCACGCTGTCGCGCTGCAATTCCACACCGGGCGCGGGCGTGACGAGCAAGGCGATGGCCTGGCCCAGCACGGCATGGGGCAGGCCCAGCGCGGCGGCATCGCCCACCAGCCCGCTCGCATACGCGACTTCCTCGATCTCGGCCGGGCTGACCCGGTAGCCCGACGTCTTGATCATGTCGTCGCTGCGCCCCACGAAATACAGATAGCCATCCGCATCGCGGCGCACCGTGTCGCCCGACCAGACGGCCAGCTCCGGCAGCACCAGGCCGCTTGCCTGCGGCGGCAGCGGCTTGAAGCGTTCGGCCGTGCGCGCCGCGTCGTTCCAGTAGCCGAGCGCCACCAGCGCGCCACGGTGCACGAGTTCGCCCGGCTCATCGGCGTCGCACACGCTGCCGTCGGGACGCAGCACCAGCACTTCCGCGTTCGGGATCGCTTGCCCGATGGAATCGGGGCGCCGCTCCAGCTGTTCCGGCGCCAGATAGGTCGAGCGGAACGCTTCCGTCAAGCCATACATCAGATAGACCTGCGTGCGCGGCAGCGACTGGCGCAGGCGGTCGAGCGTGGAGCGCTGCATCACGCCGCCCGAATTGGTGATGTAGCGCAAAGGCGTTGACAGGGGCCAGCTCAGCTGCGACAGCTGCACCCACAGCGGCGGCACGGCGGCCAGGCCCGTGATGGCTTCCTGCTCGACGGTTTCGACGATATCGCGCAACAGCAGATAATTCATCAGTACGGCGCAGGCGCCGCTGGCAAACGCCGTCGTCAGCTGGCTCAGGCCGTAATCAAAACTGAGCGGCAAGACGCACAGGATGCGGTCCTGCGGCGTGTTGCGCAGATAGCCCGACACGCTGAGCGCGCCCGCCAGCATGTTGCGGTGCGACAGCACCACGCCTTTCGGTCGCCCCGTGCTGCCCGAGGTATATAAAATGGCGGCCATGTCCATGTCGATCGCCGCATGCGGCTGCGGCACGCCAGCGGCGGGCACATTGGTGGGCACCGCGGTCCACGGCAGCACGCGCAGCTTGCCCAGGCTGGACTCCGCCTCCGCTTCGCCCGTCAGCAGCAACGTCCGCAAGTCCGGGCAGGCAGCCAGCGCGGGGCCCAGCTGCGCCAGGCGTTCGCGCGAGGTGACGAGGATGGCCACGTTGCAGTCGGCCAGGATGTACGCCACCTGGTCAGGCTTGAGCAGCGGATTGACGGGCACGAACACGCCGCCGGCCGCCGCCGCGCCAAACATGGCGCTGACGTTTTCCGGGCGTTTTTCCAGGTACACGGCCACACGCGCGCCACCTTGCAAGCCCAGGGTCAGCAGGGTCGCGGCCGCCTCGCGCACGGACTGCGCCAACGCGGCATAGCTCAGCTCCTCGCCCTGCCACGACAGGGCCGGCGCGTGGGGGGCGCGCTGCGCCGTTTCAAAGATCAGATCGTGTATCAGTGTTGCCATCGTGTCGCCCCAGGGTTGCCATGATTGCCATGCATCCCCCTATGATTGGGACAAACGGGCGCGGCAGTGTTGATTTTTATCAAGCAAGCACCTCTCCCCACGGACGGTGGCCTATCTGGCGCAATGCTTGAGGCCGCGCAACATCGGCCACTGGCCGCTGCGCTCTAATGGACAGCGTTGGCTGCATAGCCGCCCCGTCCGTTACTACCATGGCCCTGTCCCCGCAATTTCCCTTGCTGCAAAGGCTGGCCGCCAGCGTCGCCCAGCTGGGCTGGCGCGACAGCGCCTGGCTGGCCGTGGCCCGGCTGCTGGAATGCGTGCCGGGCGGACGCTGCGCACTGTACCGCTACCAGTTCGTGGCGCAGGCCGTGGCGCCCGGTTCGCTGTGCCGCGGGCGCGGCCAGTCGATTGCGGTCACGCCCTGCCTGGCGGAAGCGGACTTGCCGCCCGGTCCCGAGCGCCGGCCTGGCGCGCTGCGCGAACGCTACCGCCAGGGCGCGCAATGCCTGTTGGCGCGAGACAAATCCGGCATGGTTGGCTGGATCTGGCTGCTGCGCCACGGCTGCCAGGAAGACGAGGTGCGCGCCCGCTATGCGCTGGCCTCAAACCAGTCGTCGTGGGACCTCGACGTGTGGGTGCAGCCCGAACAGCGCGGTGGCCTCGTCTTCGCGCGCCTGTGGGAAGAAGCCAACGCCGTGCTGTACGCGCAGGGCGTGCGCTGGTCGTGCAGCCGCATCTCGCGTTTCAACCGTGCCTCGCTGGGCGCCCACGCGCGCCTGGGCACGCACGCGCTGGGCACGGCCACCTTTATCCGCTGCGGGCGCTGGCAATGGATGGCCTCCAGCCTGCCGCCCTATGTACACCTGTCGCGCCGTCCCGACGACATACCCTGCCTGGCCTTCGATACGTCGTCCCTGCCGCACTACCCTTCCCTGGAGCTGACATGCCGCATCTTGAAGCAGTAAAGCACATCCTCGACACCACCCTGGGCTTGAACGGGCGCGCACTGGAAGCCCATACGCCGCTCCTGGGCAGCGTGCCGGAACTCGACTCGATGGCCGTGATCGGCGTGATCACCGCGCTGGAAGACCATTTCGGCATCATCGTCGCCGACGACGACATCCATGCGCGCCACTTCGCCACCGTGGGCACGCTGCACGATTTCGTGTTTGCAAAGCTGCGACCATGAACCGCGCCCTCACCGACGCGCTACCGCTGCTACCCTTCTTCCTGCCCGCCAGCGGCGGCCAGCGCTACTGCCTGCTGCACCTGCCGCCGCCGGGCCAGGCCGCGCGCGGCGGCATCCTCTACGTGCATCCGTTCGCGGAAGAACTGAATAAAAGCCGCCACGTGGCCGCCGCGCAGGCGCGCGCTTTTGCCGCGGCCGGCTACAGCGTGTTGCAGATCGACCTGTTCGGCTGCGGCGACAGCAGCGGCGACTTTGGCGAAGCGCGCTGGGACATCTGGCACAACGACCTGCACCTGGCGTGCGCGTGGCTGGCGCAGCGGGTCAACGGCCCCTTGACCGTGTGGGGCTTGCGCCTGGGCGCCCTGCTGGCCCTCGATTTCGCCAGCAACCCGCCGCTGCCCCTGGCCCGTTTGCTGCTGTGGCAACCGGAACTCGACGGACGGCGCGTCATCGACCGTTTCCTGCGCCTGCGCCTGGCCGCCGGCATGCTGGCCGGCGGCGGGCAGGAAGCGCCCGGCCATGCGCGCGCCGCACTGGCGGAAAGTGCAGCTGTGGAAGTGGCCGGCTACCTGCTGGCCCCCGCGCTGGCGCACGCCATCGATGACGTCAGCGCGTCCGCGCTACAGCCTGCCGTTCCAGTCTATTGGCTCGATTACCGGGGGCCGGAGCAGGCAGCCGCGCCCTTGCCGCCGCTGGCGCGGCAATGGCGGGACCAGGGCGCCGCCGTCCACGTTGCCAGCTTTGGCGATGGCCCGTTCTGGCACAGCGGCGAACTGCTCGCGTGTCCGCAACTACTGGACGCCACGCGTGCGCTGTGCCGCGACTGGCTCGACGAGGAAAGGACGCCGCCATGAAGCGCGACAGCGGCCAGCAGCACCTCGCGGCGCACGCCGTGCGCGAACTGGCCCTGCGCTTTCGCAGCGCCGCTGACGACGGCGAGGCGCAGGCGCGCATGATCGGCATCCTCAACCTGCCCGACGCACCGGGCCCACGCGGCGTATTGATCGTCACGGGCGGGCCGCAGTACCGGATCGGCAGCCACCGCCAGTTCGTCTTGCTGGCCCGCGCCCTGGCCGCGCAAGGCTGGCCCGTGCTGCGTTTCGACTTGCGCGGCATGGGCGACAGCGAGGGCGGCGCGCGCGATTACCGCGCCGCCGGTCCCGACATCGCCGGGGCGCTGGCGCAATTCTTCGACGCCGTGCCGGCCTTGCGCGAAGTGGCGCTGTGGGGCTTGTGCGACGGCGCCACCGCTGCGGCCTGCCATGCGCCGCGCGACGCGCGCGTCAAAGCCCTGATCCTGCTTAACCCTTGGGTGCGCAGCAGCGCCGGCCTGGCGCGCGCCACCTTGCGCCACTATTATCTGCCACGCCTGCTGCAAGGCGGTTTCTGGCGCAAGCTGGCCAGCGGCGGACTGCAGCTGGGCGCCAGCCTGGCGTCGCTGCGGCAGGTGGCGGTCGCCACGCACAAACCGGTAACGCAGGAAGACGATGCGCCCGCGCCGGCCCTGCTGCGGGCCCTGGCGCAATTCCAGGGCAAGGTCTTGCTGATCCTCAGCGGCGACGACCTCGGTGCGCGCGAGTGGCAAGCCCTGCTCGATGGCGGCACAGCCTGGCGCGCCGTGGCCGCCCGCGCGCAATGGACGCAGGCGCAGGTCGCTGGCGCCAACCACACGTTCGCCAGCGCCGCCTGGCGCGGCGAAGTCGAACAGCTGTGCGCACGGTGGCTGCGGTCATGGTAATGACCTCGCCGAACGCGGCCCGACCGGACGCGGCCCGACCAAAACGTGTGCTGATGGTCGCCTACCATTTTCCACCGTTTGCCGGCGGCAGCGGCATCCTGCGCACGCTGGGATTTGCCCGCCATTTGCCCGACTGCGGCTGGCAGCCGCTCGTGCTCAGCCCGTCGCCGCTCGCGTATGCGCAGCGGGGCAATACGCAACTGGCGCAGATAGTCGCGCAAGCGACCGTGCGGCGCACCCTGGCGCTGGACGCGGCGCGTCATTTGTCCATCGCCGGGCACTATCCGCGCTGCCTGGCGCTGCCCGACCGCTGGAGTTCCTGGTGGCTGAGCGCCGTGCCGGCCGGCCTGCGCATGATCCGCGAATACCGCCCCGACGCCATCTGGTCGACGTATCCGATCGCCACGGCGCACCTGATCGCGATGACCTTGCAAAAACTCAGCGGCCTGCCGTGGATCGCCGACCAGCGCGACCCCATGCTCGACGATAGCGACCCGCTGGCGCCGTATCCGCCCGAGCCGCGCCTGCACCGCATGCATGCGTGGATCGAACAGCGCATCGCGGCGCGCAGCGCGGCCATCGTCTGCACCACGCCGGGCGCCATCGCGGCGCACCAGCGGCGCCTGGCGCAAGTGGGACGCGAGCGCTTCTGCCTGATCGAAAATGGCCACGACGATGACGAGGACGCCGCGCCGCTGGCCGGGCCGCGCGGCCACCGCAGCCGCTTTCTTCTGCTACACAGCGGCGTGATCTACCCCTCCGAGCGCGATCCGCAGCCGCTGTTCGAAGCCCTGGCCCGGCTGCGCCACGACGGCGTGCTGCACGCCCGCAATTTCCAGCTGGTGCTGCGCGCCACGGGCCACGATGCGTGGCTGGCGGGCCTGCTGGCGAAATACGGCATCCTGGATCTGGTGAGCCTGGAACCCTTGCAGCCGCACGAGGATGCGCTGCGCGAAATGCTGGCCGCCGACGGCTTGCTGCTGCTGCAGGCGGCCAACTGCAACGGACAGATTCCCGCCAAGCTGTATGAATACCTGCGTTGCCGCCGCCCTATCCTCGCGCTGACCGACCTGGCCGGCGACAGCGCGGCCAAGCTGCGTCACTGCGGCATCGACACCATCGGCCAGCTGGCTTCCAGCGGCGACTGCGCGCGCGCGCTGCTGCGCTTTTTGGAACTGGCGCGCCAGGGCCGCGCCCCGCTGGCCAGCCCCACGGCCATCGCTCTGCAATCGCGGCAAGCCCGCAGCAACGCCCTGGCCGATTTGCTCGACCAGGTCAGCCACAGGAGTCCGACATGAAGCATTGCTTGTTAGCCTGCACCCTCGCCGCCTGCTGCGTCAGCGCTACTGCCGCCGAGTGCCTGCCCTACGTCAAGCGCACGCCGGGCGGCGACTACACGAGCGCGGAAGACCGCGACGGTCTATCCGTGGTCGAAAAATTCCATTTTTCGCGCGCCGTGGAAACGCTCACGCAAGGCATGACGGGCAGCCTGGGCGCCGACATCAGCTACACGCTCGAACACTTCCCGAACCACCACCGGGCGCTGGCATCGATGGCCAAGCTGGGATTGCGTCTGAAAAGCGCTCAGCCGGTGGGCGCCCGCTACACGGTCAGCTGCTACTTCGAACGGGCGATCGCCTTTGCGCCGCACGACGTGACGGCGCGCATGGTGTATGGCAGCTATTTGCTGTCCACGGGCCAGGATGCGATGGCGCTGGAACAGCTGGACGCTGCCAGCCGCCTGGCGCCCGACCAGGCCACCATCCAGTACAACCTGGGCCTGATGTATGCAAAGAAGAAGGAATACGAGAAAGCCAGCGCGCACGCGCAAAAAGCCTATGCGCTGGGCTTTCCCTTGCCCGGGCTGAAGAACAAGCTGAAGGCGGCGGGCAAATGGCGCGAGCCGCCGCCGGCCGTCGTCGTGGAGGCGAAGGAAGCGCCGAAAGCGGAAGAACCGGCTGTGCCGCCGGTCGAAGAACCTAGCGGGGAATGACGGCCGGCCGCTGGGCCACGCTCCAATGCCCGGCCGGCGACGCGGCCAGCGCGGCAGCCAGGTCGCGCCGCGCTTGCGCCTTGTCTTCGGCCTCGCTGATGTATGCCAGTTCGGTCGGCTGCAGCGCGGTGAGCGTCAGCAGCATCACGTCGCCAAACGGCGTGTCGAACGAAGGGGGAATGGTGCCCGCTCCCTGGGCCAGCAGCACGCCCACCTGTTCATTCTCGTCTTCGAGGCCCTTGGGCGCATCCTGCAAGTCCAGCGCCATCGACACACTGCCGTGGCGCTGCACCAGCAAATCGATGGAGCCATGATCGGCCACGTTCTGGCTGACCTGGTAGACCAGATCGAACAGCCACGATGCCTGCACAGGATCGCCGTTGAAAGCGGACAGCGGCGCCTCGATGCACACTTCCAGCAGGTGGCCGCGCGGGACAAACACGTCGTCGTCATCCTCGAACGGGTCGCTCAAGCCATCGCTGGCGATGAGAATGGAATCATTGCGGCGGATCACCCGCCAGGCCTGACGCAACGATGGCCAGCGCGGGCCGCCCATGAAGGCCGGGTTGACCAGCGGCGCCAGCACGTCGGCGTCAACGGCGCCCAATGTGGCATAGAAGGCGTCGCGCGCGGCGCACGCCGTGGCCAGCATCTGCGCGCCCGCTTCCTTGCCGACGACGGCGTCGTCCGGTTGCGGCACCTGGGGAATAAGGTTTTCAGGCATGAGAGAGTCTTTGAATTAGTCGGCGGTTGGGAAGTCGTGATAATTGCGGGGCAAATAGCCCCAGATGCGCGCCACCCTGTCCCGCACTTCGAAATCGAAGCCGATGCGTTCGAGCGCCGGCACGATCCACACGCCGTGGTCGATGATTTTCTTGGGCAGCAGCATGGCCACGTGTTCTTCCGAATACAGGCTGATATCGAACCATTCCACGCCCAGGAACGGGAACGGCGGGTGGTAATCCCATTCCGTATCCCAGCGTGACACATAGCCGGTGACGGAGCCGTAACGGTACGACGGCGCCCAGTCGGTGCGTCCGCGCATGAAGGCCAGCAGCTCGTTCCACTTGCAATCGTTGGCGGCGCCGGCCAGGTTGCGCCGCGCGATATGGCCGCGCAGCTTGCGCTTGATGTCGTCGCCGCCGGCGTCGGCCTGCGGCAGGCTGTGCGTCACTGATGCCGTCATGCGGGCATCCCTTCTTCATCGCTTACGCGGATGTTCGCCCGCAGGTCCTCGACCAGCCGCTTGCGGCTGCTCAAGGCATATTCGATGGGTGAAAACGGCATGGCGGCCGCCGCATAGGCATCGATCAGCGCATGCATCTGCCGCGCCTGCGCTGGCTGCAACAGCGTCTTGCTGCCGTTCGCGCTTTGCTGCGCGAGCTTTTCCTGCAGCACTTCCTTCCAGGCGATGTGCGCCTCGGACATGGGATTGGCCACGCACAGGGAAAACGTGCCGTTCAAAAAATACGTCCAGGCGCTGTCGGTGCGGGCGCGCAAGCCCTCCGCGATCGGCGCGCCGCTGTCGTCGAAGCTGTCGCGCAGGCGCCAGGTCGTCAGGTTCAAGGCCGCCAGCGCGGCGCCATAGCGGACAGCAAATTGCGCCTGCAAGCGCGCTGGCGCCGTATCCGCCCCTTCGGCGAGCGCGTGCCGCGCAACGGCGATCCAGGCCAGCTGCGACGGAGGAAAATAGCGGCCAGCCCTGGCCCCGGGCGCCGCCATGGCGCCAAAGACGAACGAGCACAGATTGCCGCCGTCATCGACCACGTATGCAGGTGCGGGAACGAGGCGGGCTTCGATCAGGGCGTCGATGTCCGTCATGGTCATGGCGGCGGCCGCCGCCAGCTGCGCCGCGTCCAGATAATGCTGCGCGAGATAATGATCGAGTTCCGTCATGTTCCTGCTTCCATGTTGATGATGTTGTATTCGCAGGCAGGATTATTTTGCCACCGGCCTGACTTTCGATGCGGCCAGCACGGCGCGTGCGCGGGCCGTGTCGATATCGCCGGCCGTGGCCAGCGCCACGCCCATGCGGCGGCGGGCGAACGATTCCGGCTTGCCGAACAGGCGCAAGTCGGCGCCCGGCACGCTCAAGGCGTCGGCCACGCCTTCGAAGGCGATGCCTTTCGCTTCCAGCTGGCCGTAGATGACGGCCGAGGCGCCGGGCGAGCGCAGGGCCACGTTGACGGGCAAGCCGAGGATGGCTTTCGCGTGCAGCTCGAATTCGCTCTGCACCTGGCTGGCCATGGTGACCATGCCCGTGTCGTGCGGACGGGGGCTCACTTCCGAGAACCATACCATGTCGTCCTTGACGAACAGCTCCACGCCGAACAGGCCCAGGCCGCCCAGGTTGTCCGTCACCTTGCGCGCGATGTCGCGCGAGCGCTCGAGGGCCAGCGGCGACATGCGGGCCGGCTGCCACGATTCCACGTAGTCGCCATGCACCTGCAAGTGGCCGATCGGCTCGCAGAACTGCGTCTCGATCTGTCCCGAAGCGCCGACGGCGCGCACGGTCAGCAAGGTGATTTCGTAGTCGAAGTCGATGAAACCCTCGACGATGACCCGGCCCGTATCGACACGGCTGCCGCTGGCCGCATACGCCCATGCCGCGTCCACGTCTTGCACGCCATCGAGTTTGGACTGGCCCTTGCCCGACGACGACATTACGGGTTTCACGACGCACGGAAAGCCGATTTCCTGGCAGGCAAGCTGCAACTCCTGCAGACTGCTGGCGAAGCGGTATGGCGACGTCGCCACGCCCAGGGTTTCGGCCGCCAGGGTGCGGATGCCTTCGCGGTTCATCGTCAGCACGGCCGCGCGCGCGTTCGGGATGCACGTGATTTGCCCGGCCGCTTCCAGCGCCGCCAGGGTATCGGTGGCGATGGCTTCGATTTCCGGCACGATCAAATCGGGCTTTTCCAGTTCGATCAGGGCGGCCAGGGCCACGCCGTCGCTCATGTCGATCACGTGCGAGCGGTGCGCCACCGGGTGGCCCGGCGCGTTCGGATAGCGGTCGACGGCGATCACTTCCACGCCCAGGCGCTGCAGCGACATGATCACTTCCTTGCCCAGTTCACCCGAGCCCAGCAGCATGACTTTGATGGCGGTGGAAGACAGGGGCGTGCCGAAGGTGCGGGGCGCGATGGTGCTGCTGGTGCTATTGGTCATGGCAGGGTCTGTAAGCGGATGGAAAGATGGCTGGGACTATAACAAATGCCGGCCCTCTTGGACAGGGCGCACCGCTGCCTGACGGACCAGGCTAGCCCGCGTACGCCCGCTTGATCTCGTCGATGTCGATCTTTTTCATGCCCATCATGGCTTTCATCACGCGCTGGGCCTTGACGGGGTCGGGATCGCCCAGCAGCTTGACCATGATGGTGGGCACGATTTGCCAGGACACGCCGAACTGGTCCTTGAGCCAGCCGCATTGCTGCGCTTCCGGCGGCCCGCCTTCGGACAGCTGGTTCCAGTAGTGGTCGACTTCGTCCTGGGTTTCGCAATTGACCTGGAACGAGATGGCCTCGGAAAACTGGAACAGCGGCCCGCCATTCAAGCCCGTGAACGTCTGGCCGTCCAGCTCGAATGCCACCGTCAGCACGCTGCCCGGTTCCTGGCCGTGGATTTCCTTGCCCTCCTCGCCATAGCGCAGGATCTGGCCGATCTTCGAATTGGGGAAGATCCCCGTATAAAACAGGGCCGCCGCCTCGGCGTGCCCGTTGAACCATAAACACGGGGTAATCTTTTGTATGCTGTGCATGATGTCTCCCTAGTCCGGTGTGTGGATTAGCAACGCTAATATAGTCACAAATGCGCCGGCATGGCGCGCGGAATGCGCCGATTAGCGCCCTGCAATGGCCTCCCGTCCCAGCACTCCAGCGCTGGCCAGCAGACGCAGCCGGGCCGAGCGCCATTCCGCCTGGCAACGGATGCGCTCCTGCTGCGCCTCGAGCAGCGCCGACTGGGTGTTCAGCATTTCCAGGATATCGGCCGCGCCCCGGCCGAACTTGCGCTGCACGCTGGCCTGGGCATCGCGCGCCGCGTCCAGCCACGCTTGCGAGGCAGCCAGGTTGGCCAGCGCCGTACTCGCCTCCGCATGCGTTTTCACCAGTTCCATCAGAGTCTGCTGCTTTACGTCTTGCGCCTCGGCTTCCCTTTGTCCGGCCTGCGCCAGCGCGCCGCGCACCTTGTAGTGGCGCGCAAAACCGTCGAACAGGGGAATGTTCAATGAGATGCCCACCAGGGTTTCGCGCGTGGACGCGGCGGACAAGCCCTGGTTGGGGCGGCCGTTCTGGTAGATATTGGCCGTCAGGTCGATGCTGGGACGGCCTTCCGACTCGCTCACGGCCACCCGTTCGCGCGCGGCCGCCAGCTGCGCCTGCGCGGCCACGATGGCCGGGTGCCGCGCCTGGGCCAGCGCCAGCCAGGTGTGCAAATCTTCACGCAGGCCAGCCGCAGGTTCGGCCGCATCGTCGTCCAGCACCACGCCCGCATCGGCCGGCAAGCCCAGCGTATACACGAGCACGGCGCGCGCCTTCTGGAACTCGCCATCGGCGCGGCTGGCGCCCAGGGCCGCCTTGGCCAGCGCGCTCGTCGCCTGCAGGGTGTCGCTGTGCGAGCCGAGTCCCCGCTGCGCGCGGCGCTGCGTGGCCAGCACCGTTTCATTCGCCAGGACCTGGTATTGCTCGCGCATCCGCACGTTGGCCCGCGCCGTCTGCGCGTCGAAATACGCGCTGACGGTGGCCGCCAGCGTCTTTTGCAGCACGGCGTCGCGGTTGGCCAGGGCCGCGTCGAGCAAGGCTTGCGCCGAACGCTGGCCCGCCGCGCGCCCGCCGAAATCGAACAGACGCCAGGACAGATTCAGCGAACCCGTATTGCTGTTCAAGCTGCCGGACGGCGTGCTGGCGCCCGGATAAGCCGTGCGGTCGTGCACCCGGCTCACGCCTGCATTCAGGGTCGGCAGAAAGGCGGCCCTGGCCTCGCCCACGCCGGCCGCCTGCAGCCGGATGCCGGCCCAGGCGCCGTGCACCTGCGCGTTGTGGCACAGGGCCAGGTCGACGGCCGCCGGCAGGGTCAAGGGCACGCCCGCCTCGTACGCGGACGGGCATGGCGCGGCCTCGAACTCGCCCGCCTGCGCCGCAGCACTGGCCAGCAGCAAGCTGGCGGCGATGGCGATGGCGGCCATGGCGCGGCGTCTAGCGTTCATGCAGCGCCTCCTTCTGGTGCTGCACCAGCGGCGAGAGCACGTATTCGATCACCCTCCTCGTCCCCGTGCGGATTTCCGCGCGCACGGCCATGCCGGCCGTCAAGGGCACCGTCTTGCCGTCGATGATGATGGACGGCTGCCGCAGCGTGATCCTGACGGCATACACGGGGCCCTTCTTTTCATCCTCGACGGCGTCGCGCGAGACGCTGCTGACGATGGCGGGCACGGTGCCATACTTGGTGTAATCGAAGGCGTCGACCTTGATGGCCACCGCCTGCCCGACCTGCACGAAGCCGACGTCGCGGTTTTCCAGCACGGCGTCGATTTCCAGCTTGCCCTGGCGCGGCACGATCTGCATCAGCGCCTGCGCGGCCGGCACCACGCCGCCCACCGTATGCAGCTTCAGCTGCTGCACCGTGCCATCGACGGGGGCCGTCAGGCGCAGCAGGCTGCCGCGGGCGCCGGCGCGGCGCGCGTCCTGGCCGCTGGCCGCCGCCACCCTGGCCCCTTCCGTCAGCGCGTCGTAGGCGTCCTTGCGCGTCTGCGCCACCAGGGCCGCGCGCTCGCTGCGGGCCGACGCCAGCTGGCCGGCCAGGTCGATGCGCGCCTGCTCCTTTTCCAGCCACGCGTGTTCGGCCACGTCGCGCGTGGCCAGCAGCGCCTTGTAGTCGCCGGCGCGCTGGGCCGCCAATGGCAGCGCCTGGGCATAGCGGGCAATCTCGCCATCGAGATGCGCGAGCCGGGCGCGGAAATTCGCGTACTGGCCATCGAGGTGGCCCTGCGCTTCCTCGCGCTGGGCGGCGGAAGCGCCGTCGGGCGCCGCCAGCTTGGGCAGCGTCAAGCTGTCGATGGCGGCGATTAGCGCGCGCGAGCGGGCCATTTGCAGCGCGGCCGCCACGGCGTCGCCGGCGGCCTTGTCGCGCTCGGCATCCGGGCCGCGGCTGTCGAGTTCCACGAGCAGCTGGCCCGCCTTCACGGCTTGTCCCTCGCGCACGTGCAGGGCGCGCACGGCCGCCACGTCGACCGAGGCGATGGTCTTGGTGTTGCCGGAAGGAATGATCTTGCCGGCCGCGTTGACGATGATGTCGACTTGGCCGAAGACCGCCCACAGCACGACGCAGCCGACCAGCAGCATCAGCACCCTGGCCGTCAGGCGCAGCGACGGCGACACGGGCCGCTCCTGCAGCGCCAGCGCGGCCGGCAGGAAAGCCGCCTCGTCTTCGCTGAGCACGGGGCCGCTCAAGGCGGCGCGCTGGCGCCAGCTGTGCCGCAGCACCTGGCCGTAGCGTTGCAACAGCTCGCCATACGCGGCCAGGCGGTGGCCGGCGCTCATGTTGCGTCCCCTGTTGCGCACCCGTGCGTGCCCTGCTGCAGGCTGTACAGATGGGCGTAGATGCCGCCCGGCTGCGCCAGCAGCGCGTCGTGCGTGCCCAGTTCGGCCACCTGCCCCCGCTCCATGACCACGATACGGTGTGCTTCACGCACGGCCGACAGGCGGTGGGCGATGATCAGCACGGTGCGCCCCGCACAAATGCCGCGCATATTGTCTTGGATGATTTTTTCCGATTCATAGTCGAGCGCGCTCGTCGCCTCATCGAAAATCAGGATGCGCGGATTGCCGATCAGGGCGCGGGCGATGGCGATGCGCTGGCGCTGGCCGCCCGACAGGCCAGTGCCGTGCTCGCCCACCATGGTGTCGTAGCCTTCGGGCAACTCGCAAATGAAATCGTGGGCACCGGCCAGTTTCGCCACGGCGATGACGGCATCGATGGACAGCGCCGGGTCGCTCAGGGCGATGTTGTCGCGCACGGAGCGGTTGAACAGGATATTTTCCTGCAGCACCACGCCGATCTGGCGCCGCAGCGAAGCCGTATCGATGACGGCGATATCCTGCCCGTCGATCAGCACCTTGCCACGCTCGGGGATATACAGGCGCTGCGCCAGCCGCGTCAAGGTGCTCTTGCCCGAGCCGGAACGCCCGACGATGCCGATCACTTCGCCGGGCGCGATGGCAATCGATACATTGCGCAGCACTTCGGCCGCATCGGGCCGGTAGCGGAAACCCACTTGCTGGAAGTCGATGGCGCCCGCGATGCGCGGCAGGCGCGCCTTCTGGCTGCCCGCTTCCACGCGCGCGTTGAGGATGTCGCCGAGCCGGCTCATCGAGATGCCCACCTGCTGGAAATCGTTCCACAGTTGGGCCAGGCGCAGGATGGGCGACGCCACCTGCCCGGCCAGCATATTGAACGCGACCAGCTCGCCCACCGTCATCTTGCCATCGATGACGAGGGTGGCGCCCCACCACATGATGGCCGCCGTCACCAGCTTGCTCACGAGCGTCACGCCGCCGCTGGCCAGCATGCCGATGTTATTCGCCGACAAGCCCGCCGACACATAGCCGGCCAGCTGCTTTTCCCACTGCTGCTGCCAGCGCGGTTCGACGGCCATGGCCTTGAGCGTATCGACGCCGCTGATGGTTTCAACCAGGAAGGACTGGTTTTCCGCGCTGCGGTTGAATTTGTCGTTCAGGCGGCCCCGCAACACAGGCGTGAGCAGCATCGACAGGGCCGCATAGACGGGAATCGAGGCCAACACGACGATGCTGAGCGCCGCGCTGTACCACAGCATGGCGGCAATGAAGATGAAGGAAAACAGCAGATCGAGCACCAGGGTCATGGCGTTGCCGGTGAGGAAAGAGCGGATGTTTTCCAGTTCATGGATGCGCGCCACGGAATCGCCCACGCGGCGCGCCTGGAAATACGCGATCGGCAAAGCCAGCAAGTGGCGGAACAGGCGCGCGCCCAGTTCCACGTCGATCTTGCTGCTGGTGCGCGCAAAAACATAGGTGCGGATGAGGCCAAGCACGGCTTCGAAAACAATGGCGCACACGAGACCGATAGCCACCACGTGCAGGGTTTTCATCGCATGGTTGACCAGCACCTTGTCCATCACCACCTGGAAAAACAGGGGCGTGGCCAGGCCGATCAGTTGCAGCACGAAGGAAATCAGCAATACTTCGCCCAGCAGCCTGCGGTATTTGACGACGGCGGGAATGAACCAGCTGAAGTCGAAACGGGCCGTCTCGCCCGCATAGCTGGCCTTGCTGGTGAAAAAGATCAGCTCGCCCGTCCAGGCGGCAAGGAAGGCGTCACGGCCGAGGATTTGCGGCGGCTGGCCCGGATGCTGGACCAGCACCTTGCTCACGCCGTCAGCGCCCGTCTCGACCTTGCCGAGGATAAAGAAACGGCCATCCGTATCGATGGCGATGGCCGGCAGCGGCGCTTGCGCCAGCCGTTCGGGCGCCTGGCGCACCAGTTTGGCCGTCAAGCCAAGTTGCCGGGCGGCCAGCAGCACGGTTTGCCGCGTGAACACGGCCTGGCCGAAAGCATGCTTGAGCTGGGCGCCATCGGCGGCGATGCCGTGCAGGCTGGCCATCAGCAACAGCGACAGCAAGCCCGTGTCGGGCACAGTTTTTTCTATGGACGGCGTATCGTTGCGGTGGGAGAGGACTGTCATCGGGCAATATCAGAGATTCAATGGCGCAGCCAGGCCGTGGCAGGTCGCCCCGGCCCGGCTGCGTGAGGGTGGATCTGGCTACGTCAACTGATTAATGGACTGCCGCCAGCTGGATCTGCGTCGACGGATTGCCGTGGCCTGACCATGGCGCCGATGCGGCCGCCGGCACGGCAAAGCCGGCCATCGCTTGCACCAGCTGCGCGGAATCCGCCTGCCAACCGCCGCTTCCGTCCTGGCTGACGGCACTGAATTGCTGCGCGGCGCGCCAGTTCTGCGCCAGCACCGGCGCCAGGATGGCGGCCGTGCCTGCAGGCAAGGTCAGCTGGCCAGCCGCTGGCGGCGTCAGGCCCGCCATCGCCTGCACGAGTTTTTGTACATCGCTGCCCAGCAAGACCCGCCCGTCGGCCATGCGGAATTGCTCGATGCTCGCCCCCGCTGCCGCATACCAGCCATTGACGGTGATCTTGTCATTGGTGCCGATGGTGCTCACTTCCAGGTTGGTGCCCACCTGGCGGAACCACAGCTGCTCGGCGCTGACGCCGGCCAGGAAGGACACCACGTCGCGGCTGCCCGCCTCGTTCGCCTCGGAAATAATGTCGGCGCCGTCGCCGCGGGCGAAAACATAGGTGTCGTTGCCCAGCGTACCGGCCAGCGCGTCATCGCCCTTGCCGCCTTGCAAGGTATCGTTGCCGAGGCCGCCAACCAGGATGTTCTTCAGTTCATTGCCGGTCAGCACGTCGTCGAACTTGCTGCCGATGACGGCATTGAAATTGGCCAGCACGTCGCTGCCGGCGCGCGCCGTCATCGGGCCGCCAACGGGCGCAAAGGCGGCCGTCACGCCCGTAGTGGAAGTGGCGTAGGACAGCGAATTGCCCGCCCCGCCACCGTCGAGCACGTTGCCGCCGGCGGTGCCGACATGGAAGACGTTGTTGGTATAGGCGCTGCCCGTCACCGTCAGGCCGGGGCCGCTGAGGCGCACGTACTCGACGTTGTCGGCCACCGTGTAGTTGACCTTGGTGTACACGGTATCGTTGCCGCCATTGCCACGTTCGTCGATGAAGTCGCCACTGTGGTTGACGTAATACGTGTCGTCGCCACCGAGGCCTTGCAGCAGGTCGGCGCCGGCCGTGCCGTTGATGACGTCGGCATTCGCCGTGCCGACGAATGTTTGCCCCGTCGGTTGCGTGGGACCGTTGAAGTGCCAGGCCTGGGCCAGCGCGGGCGCCAGGGCGGCGGCCGTGGCGGCAGGCAGGGTCAGCTGGCCCAGCGGCGGCGGCGTCAGGTTCGCCATCGCCCGCACCAGCAGTTGCACGTCGGCGCCGCGCATGACGTGGCCGGCGGCCGTGCGGAATTCCTCGATGTTCGGCACAGCCGCGTTCCAGGCGCGGATGGTGATCTTGTCCGTGGTGCCGATGGTGCTCACTTCCAGGTCATTGCCCACCTGGCGGAACCACAGCTGGTCGATGTTGACGCCGGCCAGGAAGGCGATGGTGTCGTAATTGGCATCGGCGGACGATTCGGTAATGACATCGGCGCCGTCGCCGCGCGCAAAGACATAAGTGTCGTCGCCGAGGCCGCCGGTGAGCACGTCGCTGCCTTTGCCGCCTTGCAAGGTATCGTTGCCGAGACCGCCGGCCAGGGTATTGGCCAGCTCGTTGCCGGACAGTACGTCGTCATAGCCGCTGCCCATCACGCTGGAAATATTGACCAGCACATCGCTGCCGGGGCGGGCCGCATGGGATTCGTTGATGGAAACGATGCTGGCCGTCGCGCCCGCCTTGGAACCCGCATAGGTGGCCGTGCTGTTCGTGCCGGTGCCGCGCAGCACGTTGCCGCCGGCGACATCGACGTGGAATACGTTGTCATTGCCGTTGCCCGTCACCGTCAGGCCGGCGGCGCTCACATGCACCTCTTCGACGTTGGCGGCCAGCGTGTAGTTCGCGCTGGCATAGACGGTATCGCGGCCGCCGCCAGCCTGTTCCACCACCACGTCACCGCTGTGGTTGACGTAATACGTGTCGTCGCCGGCCAGGCCCGCCATCACGTCGGCGCCCACCGTGCCCTGGATGATGTCCGGGTTCGCCGTGCCGGTAAAGACGCCATTGCCGGGCTGGTTCGGTCCTTCCGTACGCCAGTTCTGCGCCAGCGCCGGCGCCAGGGCGGTGGCCGTTGCCGCTGGCAAGGTCAGCTGGCCAGCGGCCGGCATCGCCAGGCCCGCCATTGCCTGCACGAGGTTTTGCACGTCGCTGCCCAGCAGCACGCGGCCATCGGCCGTGCGGAATTCCTGGATGCGGGGCGCCGCACTGGAAAACCAGACGTTGATGGTGATCTTGTCGCCGGTGCCGATGGTGCTCACTTCCAGCGCCGTGCCCACCTGGCGGAACCACAGCTGGTCGGCGCTGACGCCAGCCAGGAAGGAGACGACGTTATGGCTGGCCGCCTCTTCCCCGTCAACGATGATGTCGGCGCCGTCGCCACGGGCAAAAATATACGTGTCGTCGCCCTGCAAGCCGGCCAGGGTATCGTCGCCCTTGCCGCCGCGCAGGATATCGTTGCCAAAACCGCCCACGAGGGCGTTTTTGAGCTCGTTACCGGTCAGAACATCATCGAACTTGCTGCCGGCGATGTTGGCGATATTAAGCAGCACGTCGCTGCCGGGCGGCGCCGTCACCGGGCCATTCGCTCCGGACAAGGTCGCCGTCACGCCCTTGCTGGACGCCACGTAGTTGACCGTGTTGCCCGTGCCGCCGCCATCGATCCTGTTGCCACCGGCCGCATCAACGAAAAAGACGTTATTGGTATTGGCGCTGCCCGTTACCGTCAGGCCGCCTGCGGTCAGGCGCACGTTCTCGACGTTGTCGGCCACCGTGTAATTGACGCTGGTGTAGACGGTATCGCTGCCGCCGTTGGCCAGTTCAACGATCACGTCGCCGCTGTGGTTGACGTAATACGTATCGTCGCCAGCCAGGCCTTCGAGCACGTCGGCGCCCGTGGTGCCGCTGAGGATATCCGCGTTCGCCGTGCCCGTGAAGCGCTGTGCGGCGGCTGCCGAACTGTTCAGGTAAGCGTCGATGGCGGAGACGCTGGAGCCAGATGCATTGTTTTCAGTCATGTTGCAGTTTCCTGTCGTTAAACTTAAAACCAAGATTGAATATGCCGGCGCAAGCCGGCATGCAAGGCAAAAGTCCCGGCCGCATCCACTTGCCATTCAGCGTGCACCTTCAACGGTCCGGCACTTTTGGCGCATGGACGGCGAGCGCTTGAGCGTCGCCTCGCATGCACGCCTTAATGACGCGCAATCGGGACAGGCACTGTTATTTGTCATGCAAATGTCACACTGCATGGAAGAAAGAAGAGGAGATTTTTGCCAAGTTTTTTCTGTCACCGCTATAGCCATTGTGCGAGAATGCCCCTCCCCCCTCGATGGTGCGCATGATGACCAAACTCGCCGCAAGCATCACTGTAATGACACTGCTGCTGGCAGCTTGCAAGCCAGCAGCCACGGCACCTGCGCACGACATTCCTGCGGCCATGCGCCAGGCCGCGACCACGCTGTTGCAGTCACCATTGCTGCACGCGACCTCGATTGCCGTCGTTTATCGCGGCAAGGAATTCATCCTGCATCAGGGCGAGCTGGAAACCGGCAAAGCCAATCCGCCGAACGATACAACGCTGTATGAAATCGGCTCAGTCAGCAAGACTTTTGCTGGCTTGCTACTGGCGAACGCTGTGCTGGACGGGAAGGCGGCGCTCGACGATCCCATACAAAACTACCTGCCGGGGGCCTACCCGAACCTGCAGTGGCAAGGCCAGCCCGTGCGCTTGCGCCACTTGATCACGCACACCAGCACCATGCCGGGCATGCTGCCATTGCAGGTGAACGCCATATTGCAGGATTTCACGGCACACGCCACGCCGGCAAAGCTCAATGCAGCCTACGCCAACTACGGGCAACAGCAATTCTGGCAGGATTTACATGCAGTCAGCATCAAGGGTCCGCTTGGCAAGGACTACGCCTATTCCAGCGCCGGTACCGAACTCATTGCGCACACGCTCGAAACAATCTATGGTATGCCCTATGCAGACCTGCTCACGCAATTCATCGCGCGCGAAGCCGGCATGCACGATACCAGGCTGAAAATCACAGCTCAGGATAGCGGCCGGCTGGCGCCCGGCTACCACAGCGACAATCCCGTCATCACGACACCGATGCCGCAACTGCCCTGGGGCGCAGCGGGCAACCTGAAGTCGACCATGCCCGATATGGCGAAGTACCTGCGCCTGCAATTGAGCGCCCATCGCGCGGTCGCCGAATCGCACAAGCCGCTGGTGCGCTTTCAGGATGACTTCAGCATTGGCTATTTCTGGAATATCGGCAGCAATCGCCAGTTGGGCACGCATTATGTGCACCATGGCGGCGTGCCACGTGCGCAAAGCTACGCCTGGGTCGTTCCTCAATATCAGCTTGGGGTCTTCATCATCACCAACCAGAGCGGCGACGCGACCGCCGGCGCCATGGAAAGCGCGCTGGCGCCTATTTTCGACACAGTGGAATCCATGGAAAGCGCGAAGTAGGCCGCCAACAATACGTACGGCGCCACAGTTTGGGAAGATGGCGCTTATTTGCCAGCCATGGCGGCCTGCAAGGCGCGCAAGGCGGCCATGCGGGAAGTAAATTGCGCGAGCGCGTCGTCCAGCGCCAGGCCCGGGCGGCTGGCGGCGAAACCGGTCCAGGCCGGAGCGTGGCGGGCCGCCTCATCCCGGCCATGCTGGCCATCGAGGTAGGCAATGGCCGCCATCGCTTGCTCCTGATCAAAGTGCAACTGCGGCTGCCGAAGGTAATGTGCAAGATAACGGTGCAGGTAGTCGCGGCTGGCTGGCGTGTCGAAAACGGCCAGCGCCAGGCAATACGCGCTGCCCGCGTAGCAGACCTCGCTGGCCAGCAGCAGGCCGCCCAGCTGGTCCGTGAAAGCGGACTGTCCGGTCAGTGCGGCCAGGTAGGCGCCCGCCGTGCGGCTGCGCCAGTCGAATTGCCCCAGCAGGCGCGCGATGACGGTGGCGTCGGCTTGCGCCAGCCGCTGCGCGCACGCCAGCGCCTGGGGCTGGTGCAAGCCCATGTACAGGGGCCGCACCCAGTCATCGCGCCAGGCCGCCGTCAGCGGTTCCTGCGGCGGCAACGCCGGCATGGCAAACGGGTGGTCATGGCGCACGGTGGCGCCGGCCACATGCAACTGCAAGGGCGTCAGGGAAGAATCGACCGTCATGGCATAGCTCCAAAAGTTTGATCCTGTAATTGCTGTACGAGGAAATCGATGAAGACGCGCAAGCGCGGCGGCAGGTGGCGGCTGGCCGGCCACAGCAGCCAGAATGCCGTGCGCGCCTGCGTATGCTCGTCCAGCAGCGAGACCAGTTGCCCCGCCGCCAGCTCGCGCTGCACGGCAAATGCGGGCAGGTAGGCGATGCCCTGCCCCTGCACGGCCAGGAAGACGCGCATTTCCACGCTGTTGCACACCATGCCGGGCGCCGGCTGGGCAGCCTCGTCCATCAGCGGCCACTGTTCCAAACGGCCCGTGGCGGGAAAGCGGTAATCGAGACGCTGATGCCGCATCAGTTCGGTGCCATCGGCGGGCCGGCCGTGGCGCGCCAGGTAGGCGGGCGACGCCACCAGCAGGCGCCGGAACGTACACAGTTTGCGCCGCATCAGGCTTGAATCGGCCAGTTCGCCCGTGCGCACGGCCGCGTCAAAGCCGTCGCTGACGATGTTGACCATGGCGTCGGAGAAATCGAGGTCGAGTTCGATGGCGGGATAGGCTTGCATGAACGCACCGATGGCCGCTTCGAACAGGCCGCTGTAGCGTGGCAGGCTGATACGCAGGCGGCCGCTGGGCGCGCCGCCCGATTCACCGAGTTCGCGCTCGGCCGCTTCCACCTCCGCCAGGATGCGCTTGCAGCGCTGCAGGAATTTTTCCCCTTCCGCCGTCAGCGCCAGATGCCGCGTGCTGCGCTGGAACAGGCGCGCACCGAGCCGCGCCTCCATGCGCGCCACGCTTTTCCCGACGGCCGACGACGACAGGCCCAGCAGCCGGCCCGTGGCCGAAAAACTGCCGCTGTCGGCCACTTGCACGAACATGGCGATGCCACCCAAGCTATCCATTCACACTCCACTCAAGACATTCTTGTCCGATATGTTGATCAGTTTAGCCCATTTTTCTTCAATGATGGGCGCGCCATACTCGCCCTCTTTCTTTCATATCCGACACCCATGCCCTCTTCCTCACCTCTTTCACTCCCGCTGCAAGTGCTGGCCGCTTGCCTGACGGGCTTGCTGATACCCCTGTGCTTCACGGGTCCGGCCGTCGCTCTGCCCGCCCTCGGCGCCGAATTGCACGGCAGCGCCGCCGCCCTGAACTGGGTCATCAACGCGTATATCCTCAGCTATGGCAGCGCCATGATGGTGGCCGGCAGCCTGACGGACGTGCTGGGACGGCGCCGCGTCTGGCTGGCGGGGCTGGCGCTGTTTTGCGTGGCGACCCTGGCCATCGCGGTCGCGCCATCGGTGGCATGGATCGCCGCGCTGCGCTTCGTGCAGGGCCTGGGCGGCGCGGCCGCGTTCGCCGCCGCCATGTCCTCGCTGGCGCCATTGTTCCATGGCGTGGCGCGCAGCCGCGTGATGAGCGTGCTGGGCACGACGTTCGGCCTGGGCCTGGCCTTCGGTCCGCTGGCGGCCGGCGCCATGCTGGCGCTGGCCCGCTGGCCCGCCATCTTTTATGCCACGGCCGCGCTGGGCGCCATCGGCATGCTGCTGGTATGGGTCAGCGTGCCGGCCGATCCGGCGCGCGGCCAGGGCCGGCTGGACTGGCCTGGCGCCATCAGCTTCAGCGCCGCACTGGGCCTGCTGACTCTGGGCATGCTGCTGGCGCCGGAACACGGCTGGCGCAACGGCGCCGTGCTGCTGTCCCTCGCCGCATCCGTGCTGCTGTTCCTTGCCTTTGTCGTCATCGAGCGCCGGACGGCGCGGCCCATGCTGGATTTGTCGCTGTTCCGCCAGCGCCGCTTTGTTGCCGTGCAAGTACTGGCCGCTTCGCCCGCCTTCCTGTTCATCGTGCTCATCGTCATGCTGCCGGGGCGCTTCATCGGCATCGACAATATGTCCGCGCTGGCCGCGGGCCGTCTGATGATCGCCCTGGCCGCGCCGCTGCTGCTCGTGCCCGTGCTGGCGGCGCTGCTGTCGCGCTGGGTCAAGACGGGCGTCCTGTGCGCGGCGGGACTGCTGCTGGCCGCGGCGGGCCTGGCCTGGCTGGCCCAGGTGCTGGGCCATGGCGGCACCGCGGCGCTGGCCGGCCCCCTGCTGCTGATCGGCGTGGGCATCGGCTTGCCGTGGGGCTTGATGGATGGCATGGCCCTGAGCGTGGTGGAAACGGAGCGGGCCGGCATGGCGACGGGCATCTTCAATACCGTGCGCGTCAGTGCCGATGGGGTGGCGCTGGCCCTGGCGGGCTCTTTGTTGGCAGGCCTGATCGGTGCGGGCCTGGCACAGCAACTACCGGCAGAGCTGCCCGTGCTGGCCGCCGCCAGCCGCGCCGCGCTCGGCGATATTGAGCAGGCAACACAGCTGCTGGGCGGCCAGGAAGCGCTGCTTCGCGCCAGCTATGACGCCGCCTTCCGCCAGTTGCTGCTCGGCCTGGCGCTGCTGGCCGTGGCGCTGGCGGCGCTGGTGCCGTATTTGCTCAGGAAGGATGGGGCTCAGGCGTCCAGGCCGTAGAACACGGCGATGAGAATGGCGATATTGTTGCAGGCGCGCGCAAATGCCGTTGTCGCATAGGCAACGGCCACACTGGGGCCGCGGTAGCGCAAGTAGACAAAGCTGAACATGGCGCCCGACCCCAGCGCGACGATGGCGTGCAGCAGGCCGCCACTGATGAAATGCACGATGGCCCACAGGATGGCGCCGATAAAAACGCTGAGCTGCCGGCTGGCGCCCAGGCGCCGGAGGATTTCCAGCGGCAGCAGCTGGCCGAGGAAGGTTTCCAAAATGGGGGAATAGATGACGACCCAGAACACCAGCAAGGGCAGCGACATTTCGCGCTTGAACTTGGACAGGCCCGTGTGCGCTCCCCAGTATTCGGGCGGCAACAGCCATTTGGTGACGAACAGGATGGCAAAGCACAGCATGCAGGTCAGCAAGCCCCAGCCGAGACCGGCAAGGGCCAGCTGCAGCACGGGCGGCGCCGGTTTGTCGTCGTCCGGGCTGGATAGATCATGGCTGCTGCGCACTTGCATGACTCGTCCTGGCGGTGATCCAGCGCTCATTGTAGCGCGGAATATGCCGGTTGGCGCGCGCCGCGCTAAAGCGCCATCGGCCTCAAGCCGCCAGGCGCAGCGGTCCGTTGGCCGGCGGGGCCAGCTTGAAGATGCCCACTTCCTGTTCCAGCTGCGCCGCCTGCTGCTGCAATTCTTGCGCGGCGGCGGCCGCCTGCTCGACCAGGGCCGCGTTTTGCTGGGTCACCCTGTCCATGTCGACGATGGCGCGGTTGACTTGCTCGATGCCGGCGCCCTGCTCCTGCGTGGCGTGACTGATCTCGGCCATAATGCCCGTCACCCTGCCGATGCCGGCCACCACGTCATGCATGGTGGCGCCCGCCTGCTCGACGAGCACCGTGCCCGTGCCGACCTTGCTGACGGAATCGTCGATCAGGGCCTTGATTTCGCGCGCGGCGGCGCTGGAGCGTTGCGCCAGGCTGCGCACCTCGGTGGCGACGACGGCGAAGCCGCGTCCCTGCTCACCGGCGCGCGCCGCTTCCACGGCCGCGTTCAAGGCCAGGATATTGGTCTGGAAGGCGATGCTGTCGATCACGCCGATGATGTCGACGATCTTGTTCGACGACGCATTGATCAGGCCCATGGTGTGCACCACTTCGGCCACCGCCTTGCCGCCCTGCTCCGACACCTTCGACGCTTCGCGCGCCAGGCGGTTCGCCTGCTGCGCGTTGTCCGCATTCTGGCGCACGGTGGAAATCAGTTCTTCCATCGATGAAGCCACTTCTTCGAGCGAGCCGGCCTGCTGCTCCGTGCGCTGCGACAAATCGCGGTTGCCCGTGGCAATCTCGGTCGAGGCCGTGGCGATGCTTTCCGTTCCATGGCGTACCTTGCCGACGATGGCGGCCAGGTTGTCGCGCATGGTCTTGATGGCAAACAGCAGGCTGCTGTCGTCGCCATGGCGTGTGTGCACGTCGATGGCCAACTCCCCCAGCGCGATGCGCCCGGCAATCGCGGCCGCATACGCCGGTTCGCCGCCCAGCTGGCGCAGCAGACCGCGCGTGATGACGGTGGCCACCGCAATGCAAATGAGCACGCTGAGCGCGGCCAGCACGCCGATCCAGCGCAGCGACTGGCCGTAGATGGCGCGCGCGGCCACGCTGGCCTGCTCCGATTCGCGCTGCACGTTTTTCAGCACCGTATCGATGTCGGCGACGATCTGGCGCCGCAGGGGGCTGCACTCCTCGACGAGGAAGGTGCCGTACTGTTCCATTTGGCCAGCGGCGCGGAACTGGCGCGGACGCTGCAATTCCTGCGCCATGGCTTTCAAGCCCGTGCTGACTTTCTCGAACTGCGGATCGCCGGCGAACTGCGGCGCCAGCCGGGCCAGCGCGTCCAGGTACAGGGCCTTCTGGCTGTCGAGGATGGCCAGCTCTTTCTCGGCGGCGGCCTGGTCGTGGAAGATATACGCGTTGCGGGCGGCCAGGCCCGTCTGGTCGAGCGCTTCGCGCGCCACATACAGCGGTTCGAGTTTTTCCAGTTGGACTTTTTCTTGCGCGTCCATGGCGCCGGAGATGGCGCCGATGCGCAGCAGCGCGAAGGCCGCCAGCACCAGCATAAGTAAGACCAGCAGCCCGAAGCCTGCGCTCAGGCGCGCGCCTATCGTCAAACGATTGAATGACATCATTGTTGTTATTGCCCTGTATAAAGTTGATTGTTGCCGGTTCCGCTAGAACCAGCGATCTGCTCGCCGTCGTGGTGCCTTTCCCGCATGCTGCAGGATGGGTCTCTAACTGGCGTTTTTTGGGCAGTCAGCTTCTAATGTCGGGCAATGCAGGCGCGCGGGACTTTCCGCTACGCCATACAACAGCACACTGAATTATAAGCGAACAGCGTTTTTTATGATTTCACGCGCTCGCTTTTCATGCCTTGATGCAAGTCAAGAGCTGCCGCATCAGCCCGCGCCCGGAGCGTCGATGACGGCCATGGTGATGCGCGAGATGCAGCACAGCTTGCCGTCGTCGCCCGTGATGCGGATTTCCCAGACCTGGCTGGTGCGGCCCCGGTGGATCGGCGTGGCACGCCCCGTCACATGGCCGCCGCGCACGCCGCGCAGGTGGTTGGCATTGATTTCCTGGCCCACGCTCACGTGCCGGCTGGAATCGAGGCAGGCATTCGCGGCCATGCTGCCCAGGGTTTCGGCCAGCAAGACGGAGGCGCCGCCATGCAGCAGCTTGAATGGCTGCATGGTGCGGTGGTCGACGGGCATGGTCGCCTCGATCCAGTCCGGGCCGAAGGCCGTAAATTCGATGCCCAGATGGCGCATGGCCGTGCCCTCGCTGGCGGCGTTGAGGATGGCCAGGTCGAGCGGTGCGTGCCAGATTTCCATTGTTACCTCGGATAGTGTGTAGAAAAGGCCATTGTAGGACAGAGCGTCCGCGCGTGCCGCTTCATCTTTCCTTCACCGTGGCCCGGGGTGGCCATGGCATTAACTGGTTATAATTGCCCCATTCTTAAAAAACGAGGTTGTGTATGAAGTGGGCCTTGCTGGGCATTTTTGTGTTTTCTGTTTTACATATTCATTTTCGGGGCAAGGTGCGCCTGCCGTTCCGCCGCCAGATCTTCGATCACTCCTCGTTCATGGCGCCGCTGAACCTGTTCATGCACACCTTTTCCAAGGTGCCGGCCACGCCGTATTTGGCCGTCGATCAATTCCCGGAACTGGCGCCGCTGCAGCAGAACTGGCAAATCATCCGCGATGAAGCGCTGCGCATGCAGGAAATGAAAAAGATCAAGGCCGCCGAAAAGAACAATGACGTCGGTTTCAATTCCTTCTTCAAATATGGCTGGAAGCGTTTCTACCTGAAATGGTATGACGCGAACCACCCGTCGGCGCAGCAGATGTGCCCGCAAACCTATGCCTTGCTGCAATCGATTCCGTCGATCAAGGCGGCCATGTTCGCGGAACTGCCGCAAGGCGGCAAGCTCAATCCGCACCGCGACCCGTTCGCGGGCTCCTTGCGCTACCACCTGGGCTTGCAGACGCCGAACGACGACCGCTGCTTCATCGACGTTGATGGCGAACGCCACAGCTGGCGCGACGGCCAGGCCGTGATGTTCGATGAAACGTATATCCACTGGGCCCGCAACGATGCCGACAGCGACCGCATCATCCTGTTCTGCGACATCGAGCGCCCGATGCGCTACCGCTGGGCGCAAGGCTTGAACCGCTGGCTGGGCCGCACGCTGATGACGGCCGCCGCTTCGCCAAACGAACTGGGCGACCAGGTGGGCGGCGTGAGCAAGCTGTTCCAGATCTCCTGGACCATGGGCCAGTACCGCCGCCGCTTCAAGGCGTGGAACAAGACGGCCTACCAGATCACCCGCGTGGCGCTGGTCGTGGGCATTATTGCGCTGATCTATTTTATTTAAGCGCTGCATTACCGCGTTAGAAAACCGCCTTCGTGAACTGAACCCCAAAAGTTGGACACCAACTTTTGGGGTTTTTCATGTCGAAGTACAGTGAGCAATTTAAGCTCAGCATTATCGAGCAATATTTGTCCGGTTCGGTGGGGTATAAACAGATTGCCGACAAGCACAATCTTCATCATTCAACTGTGAGATTGTGGATTAAATTGCATGCAGCGCATGGCATTGGCGGCCTGGTAAAAAAGTTCAGCCATTACAGTGCAGAGTTCAAGCTCTCTGTGTTGCAGCATATGTGGGCCGCTGATTTGTCTTGCTGGCAGGCCGCTGCGGTATTCAATATCCGCAATCGCGGCATCATCAGTCATTGGGAGCGCTGCTATCATAGCGGGGGTCTAGACGCCCTGACTCCACGCAAACGTGGAAAGCCCAAGCAAATGCCCTTACCACCCCCGACAGAACCGTCCGAATCCCTTCCGGATCCCGCAAAACGCACCCACGACGAATTGGTCGCCGAGGTAAACCAATTGCGCATGGAGGTAGCTTACCTAAAAAAGTTAGAAGCCTTAGCTCAAGCGCAGAAGCGGCACAGTACGACAACGCGCAAAAAACGCAAGTAGTCACTGAGCTAAGGCAGTATTTCCCGTTGACAGCATTACTTGAGCTCGCTGGCATGCCACGCAGTACTTTCTACTATCAGCAGAAAGTGGCCCAGGCAGGCGACAAATATGCCGAACTGAAGAAACAGATCGCGGCCATCTATGCTCGCCACAAGGGGCGCTATGGCTACCGGCGCATCACTTTGGCCATCAGACACTTGTAGTGGTCTAATGTACCCGGACACTGATTTAGGCGAGAATGCTCGCCATGGAG
>RCUK01000162.1_pt1 | contig 79907 bp, 67 predicted proteins | sample 2166381 | NCBI WGS metagenome assembly RCUK01 (sample SAMN09932809, study PRJNA488358) | compost metagenome | isolation source: compost soil in an enriched community | place: Germany: Experimental Botanical Garden | reverse complement strand
CGAGCCATATGGCGCTGTCGTAGGTGCGCCGGTTGCTGATGGGCCGGGGTATACGGGGCATGTGAGTGATGCTGCTACTGGGCTGAACTACATGCAGCAGCGCTACATGGATCCGCAGCTGGGTATGTTCCTGTCGGTCGATCCGGTGACTGCGTATGACCAGCCGGTGGGGCAGTTCAATCGATACCGGTATGCGAACGGGAATCCTTACAAGTTCACGGATCCAGACGGGCGGGAGAGTTGGAGTGACTTTCAGACCGGCTTTGAGAACGGAACACTTAACGCTTCCCGATACGAGCACGGATTTCCGCTGCATGCAAACTGGGCTGAGCAGGCTGGCTATGGCATTGGTGCCGGTATTGTCAAGGGCGGTCAGTCCCATGCTGGCGGTATTCGAGTGCCGCCCCTGCGTATGCAACCGCCGCGGACTGGGGTTGTTACGGTTGGTGCGGTCACCAAGCCAACGAAGTCGCCAGATATAAATCCAAAGGACATCGCGGGACGTACTGCGGGAGAGATCGACGGGATTGCAAAGCAGAGCGGTCTACAGCCCAAGGGCCCGGATCCCTCTGCTGGAAAAGGGGCCTACGTAGATCCAGTGAATGGTAATCAAAGGGTACTGGTACATCCCAACGCTGCCTGCGGCCCCCATTGTCATGTGAATGATGCTAGTGGCCAACGTTTGGATATCAATGGGAAGCATGTCGCTCCGGAGTCGCCGGCCGCGCATCTTCCCCTCAAAACAAAGTGAGATTCTGATGCACGATTGGACGCTTGTGGAAATACGAATCGACTGGGCTGCAAGCTCGGCGGTGCTCATTGCGCTGGACGAATGCTCTTTAAGCCGGTCGATATTCTTCAGAGGGCTGCGCGAATTTTCAGCTGATAGGCGAGAGCACTGGGGGCCAAGCAGTTCAATCAATGAGGCTTCCTGGGACGATTCGTCAACGGATGGCGGAGTTTCTTTGAAGGTTGAGATGCAGTCAGGAGGCATGATCAGTATCTCGGCCGCTGCAGCGGATATCGACGGCATGCCCTGTATGCCGACGATAGGTTCGCTTTAGATTAAATCGCATGCGGACGATCCTCATCCAAACACGACCTCGCATCCTGTCCTAAGTTGGCTCTATCGCCACTTACGGACGCTCCGCCCGATGTCATCCGCCCTCACTAAGCGCATCGTTCTTACAGCAGAACCCCGTGATCGCCCCTATGAGCTTAGGGACGCTCAGGTTCGCGGCCTGATCTTGCGAGTGCAGCCATCTGGTCATAAAGCTTGGATCGTGACCTGGGCGCACGGTAGGGCAGTTCAATCGGTACCGGTACGCGAACAGCAATCCGTACAAGTTCACGGATCCGGATGGGCGGCAGAGCATTGCTGCATGCGGAATGAATCCTGCAAATGCTGCAGCATGCGCTGAAGCCGGTATCGCGACGGGGGGAGGGGCCTCAGGAGCAGGAGGGACCAGTGGCGGCGGCGGTGTCATCGCTGGGATTCTGAGTGCTTTAGGTTTGGAACGGCTTGTTCAGCGCTCTGACTCCGCAGGTTCGGCTGCGGACAAGATCAAGGAAGGCACTTCACCCTCCACGGGGAGCAAGTCAGGTAACGGCGATGTTCATCCTGGTGGTCAGGAGGCTGCCGACGCGGCATGGGATAGCATCAAAGGTGTAGGTGAAACAAAACGCTATGAAGATCGACATGGCAATGTAACCGAGGTCAAGGATCTCGATGGTGGTGGTGTGGCTGACAGGTACACGAGTACAAAGAGTGATCACAAAGGTGCGCCCACCATTAAGATTCGTGATGCAGAAAGTAAAGTTATTCAAACCACGCGCTATGAGAAGAGTCAATGAATCAGGAATCGAATTGCGTTGATCGCAATGAGGTGGAGAAAATGCTGAGTGATCAGCAGTTCCCAGCTTTCCCTTTCAAGGACGAGACATGGCGAGGGCTGTTCTTCAATCGTGATCTTCATGGGCTTGGAGGGGTGCCAAAAAGCATCTTTGATGCCTTGATAAACCAGCTCGAAGCGCGAGGCGCGATGCCGCTGTGGTTTGTTCCTGCGGTAACAGTAAGCTCGGGCGAGGATGTGTTTCCGTATGCCGATATCGATGGGTGGGGTCGATATGTTGATCTTCTTGGCTGTTTAGGTTTCTTTCCGGAGTACTACTTGGTACCAGCTGATCGATCAATTCTGCTGTGGTTTGATCCTGAGACAGTTCTGGTGGGCGGTGGAGCAGAATTAATCAGCGCGATTGCGGGTAACTGTGGCGGGGAGGAACTGGCGCGACTCTCGGTAAAGGAGTTTGGTGTCACATTGGATGATCACCGTTCTGATGTAGCAGTTTTTATCAAGCGCATCAGTGGCCTGGATTGATCTCGAGAGCTGCTCGTGGAAAATGCGGAATGGGAGCCATGGAAGCAGTCGGTAAGCGTTAGACACGGTGCCCCGCAAGTGTGGGTGTTGGACATCCGTTTGGTCACGGACAACAACGTGCAGCTCTACATTGAGGATGGAGAGGTGTTTGAAGTGAACCTGAGCTCGAAGGACAGGCCAATCAACTTCCCTCCGGAGCCTGCCAAAGGAGGTCGTTACTAGTGGACGGTGATAGCTACGCGCTTCTGGCGGGAATTGTGGAAACGGAGGCTCTCGGATCTGCCAGGCGACCTGGCTCCTGCCTTGCTGGACCGCTACTGGTCCGGTGAAATCAGTCTGCCCTCGGCGATCGATGCCGACATTGCTTCCTATCTTTCACAACACGACTTAGGGGCTCTTGCAAGAGCATCGACTTGGATTGCGAGGAATCATGTGCTTTCCGGGCAGATGCCAAAGCATCACTTGAGCTTGGTACGATGGCTGTTCGAGAACGGCGATGTTGATCGGCTCGATCTATTGAGCCTGCTGGCGCTTCTTTCGCTAGGGCTGCTGGATCAAGCCGGATTGGAGATCGCCCTGCTCTCCAGGGAAGCACTGGACGAAGGACGGCTGGAGGAAGGCTTGAATCTAATAGAGCCGATGCTGCTGGCCTATAGTCCTTCGCTATGATGGATGCGTAGGTCGCAGATTCGACTCCTGTTTCCGGCACCAGATACACCAGAAAGCCCCGGCCTAGGTCGGGGCTTCTTGTTTGTGGCGATACGGCCGTTGGTAGCGCCGGCCGCTGGCCGGCAACCCGGTAGTGCCAGCCCATGGCTGGCAGCCCAGAATTTCCGAGCCGCGCGACCCGCCCCAGCGGCTTCGCAGGCGCTTAGGTCCTGGCACCGTTCCTGACCTCGAAACCGCAACCGGCCATCGCTGTGCTATGAATACACAGCCTTGCTTCAAGGCACTTTCAGGGATTGGAAGGATGCGCAGGTTCGGGGGAACTGCAGGCGGTGTGTCGACCCGCTTCAGGGGATTTGAAGATCGAATTCGGAAGTTGAGAGCATTAGGCACCTGGCTGTGCTGTGCGCTGCTGATTGGCTTGGGTGTGTCGCCCGCCGCAATGGCACAGACGACGGTTACGTACATTCACACTGATGCCTTGGGCTCGGTTGTGGCTGAGAGCGATGCCAGTGGCAACGTGATCAAGCGCTATGACTACGAACCCTATGGGGCCGTTGTCGGTGGTCAGGTCGCGGATGGACCGGGATATACCGGGCATGTCAGCGATTCGGCTACGGGGCTGAGCTACATGCAGCAGCGGTACATGGACCCGCAGTTGGGTGTGTTCCTGTCGGTGGATCCGGTCACGGCGTATGAACAGCCTGTGGTCCAGTTCAATCGCTATCGGTATGCAGCAGGGAATCCCTACCGATACTTTGATCCGGACGGGAGGGCTGAAAGCCCTGCTTGGATGCGCTATACGATCCCTGGCCAAGTTACTTGGGACGCAGCTGTCACATCAGCTGAGCAAGGCAACTATGGCTTGGCAGCAGCAGGTGGGGCGGTTGCGATTGCTGAAGGCGTGATGGGGATCGTTACGCTCGGTCAGTCCCAGCGGCTAACTGTCTCAAGTCAGCTCGCGGCTAAGGAGATTGCAGCCCTCAGCGCAGCTAGATCGGCATCCGCAGAAGCTCAGGCAAGCAGGGCGGCGGGGGGGGCGTGACGGGTCTTGTGACAGATTCCGGCGAAATTTTTGTGGGGGCAAGTTCGCGCGCAGGTGGACCTGGTGGCGCGTCTAATGCCGCTATCCAGAAGTCGCTCGATGGGGTGGCCGACAGTGCCAGATCTCCATTTCACGGCTGTTGTGGAGAAATTGATGCGATGAGCAAAGCGCTAAATTCAGGCGCTGATTTGAAGGGCGCGACGATGGCGACTGTCCGGGCAGTAGGTTCAAAGGCCGGGCAGGTCATGGAGCCCTGCAGTAGCTGTGCTGCCGTGGCGAAAGACCAAGGTGTTCGCGCCATCCATCCAGTTAAGACACCTCCGTTATAAGGTGTATTTATGAATGACGAAAAAACATCGCGTGTGCGCATGCGCCAGCTGATCGACGCTCTTGACGATTTTCTTGATGTTGCTGGATTGGAGCGAAATAGTGGCGCGAGGGCTAAGCTAGCGATTGTGTTGTGTGACTACCTTGGCGAGCGCCTTGACGGGGAAAGATTGGCTGCAGTTAATGCGGCTCGGGATTTTTGGCTTCGAGGCGAGGCTGCTGAGTATAAATTTTGGTTCGATCTATTCTCGGTGAGAATGAATGGTTCGCAGCATTCGAATCCAGTCGATCGCTTGGTTTGGAGTGCATTGGCTCAGTCCGGTGGGCTTGATTCATATGCTGGAGAATACCTGGCTCTCGAGGCTTTCGACGCTGGGTTGACCGTGGATGACATTGTCGCGGCGATAGCCGATGCTGTGCCTGGTTTTTCGGCTGGCTGAGGGAAGACGCAATTTTTCTGTTTTGAGGTGCTTGCGTGGCAGGTTGGACTACGGTTTCCGGCACCAGTTCAACCGTAATGGCGATTTTGGATATAGCGAATACACAAGGACAGTCCGTATTGATGTCACCTCTGGACTCCGCATCAAATCCTCAGGGAAGATCCAGTCTCGGCGGTCACGAGGTGAGCCATGCCGCCGAGCATGATCGGGTTGGTCTGTCCGCTTTCCAGTCTTCCCTCGTTGCGCCGCAGTCCAGCTCGGAGAGTAACGGCGTTATGCAAATCAAAGTCGGCGTATCTCCGGAGGAGGCGCGGGCGACAAGCGTAGAGACCTGAGCTGCGCGTGAGCTGGATGAGCCCGTCCGGAAAAGCTATGGCGATACGAATGGCACGGTCAAAGTCTGCTCCCCCACCAGTAATCAAGGGCGTTGAATGAACCGCATTCTGATGATTGCAATGGCTTTATCCATTGTTTCATGTCGAACCGGTGACGAGGTCCCGCCTCCTTGCGGCGCCGGAAACATTCCTGTGGAAACCGTTTCCCCTAGGGCTCCTGCCGTAAGCGAGTTGCAGGTGCGTGGCTCTATCGTGGCCACCGTTGTCGTGGAAGAAGATGGCAGGGTGACGAATCCGGTCATTACGCGTTCTCAACTAGAACAGCTTGATCGTGGAAAGGTCGATACTGCTGCCTATGAGAGTGCCGTCCTGATAGCTGTAGAGAAATGGCGTTTCTCGCCTGTCCCATCTCGCTGTGCGAAGAAGATCACAATCGACTTTCGGCGTCTGCATTGATTCAGCGTGCTCAGGATCTAAAGCGCGCCGGAGCCGCGCTGCGCTAGGGTAAGTCGCCGGTGGTCGCGGAGGATCCTCATCCAAACGCCGCCCCACATCCTGTCCTAAGTTGGCCCTATCGCCACTTACTGACAACCACTCCTGTGCTATGAATACCCAGCCTTGCTTCAAGGCTCTTTCAGGGATTGGAAGGATGCGCACGTTCGGGGGAGCTGCAGGCGGTGTGTCGACCCGCTTCAGGGGAGTTGAAGATCGAGTTCGGAAGCTGGGTGCGATAGGCGCTTGGCTATGCTTTGTGCTGTTACTGGGTCTGGCTGCTGTGCCGACCGCAAGCGCACAGACGGTCACCTACATCCATACCGATGCCTTGGGCTCGGTAGTAGCCAAGAGTGATGCCAACGGCAAAGTGATCGAGCGCATGACTTACGAGCCATATGGCGCTGTCGTAGGTGCGCCGGTTGCTGATGGGCCGGGGTATACGCGGCATGTGAGTGATGCTGCTACTGGGCTAAGCCAGATGCAGTAGCGGTATATGGATCCGCAGTTGGGGGTGTTCCTGTCCGTCGACCCGGTGACGGCGTATGAACAGCCGGTGGGGCAGTTCAATCGGTATCGGTATGCGAACGGGAATCCGTACAAGTTTAGAGATCCTGACGGACGAATTGTCGAAACCGTATGGGACGTTGCGAACATTGCGATGGGCGCGACCAGTGCCTACTCGAACTTTAGCCAAGGTAATGTGGGGGCGGGTCTTGTCGACTCAATCGGTGTGGCGATTGACGCTACGGCAGCTGCAGTGCCCTTTGTTCCCGGAGGCGCTGGCGCCGCGATCAAGGCGGTCCGCACTACTGACAAGGCAGTAGATGCATTGCGGTCTGGGCGAAATACGAACAAGTTGCGACCGGACTCCAGTGCGGAAGGAGCGCATTCTGTTTTTAAGCGTGGTGAGGATGGCAACATTAGCAACACTGCGACTTACGAGCCGAATTCGAATAATCCATCCGGTTACCAAGAGGTGAAACGTGTTGATGTAACCGGTAAGGCCCACACCAATCCAGATGGAGCTACAATTGCAACGCCTCACGTAAAAGAGGCAGGACAGAAGGGTGTACGCCCGGCACTGCCAGAAGAACTGCCTAAGCTTAAATGAGGTCATCTATGAACACCGCTATCTCGTTGTTGCAAAAATGGTATGCGCGGCACTGTGACGAAGATTGGGAGCATTCCTACGGTATCAAAATAGATACGCTGGATAATCCGGGGTGGATACTTACCATCGACTTGGCTGATACGGAGTTCAGTGAGGTTTCACTGCCCCGGAATCGCATTGATCGTTCAGAAGTAGATTGGATCCAGTCTGAGATCTCGCAGCAGCGCTACATTGCTTGTGGAGGCGTCTTCAACTTAGAAGAGATGGTTGTTGAATTTCTCATTTTCGCTGGTGAGCGCGGAGTCGAGAATCTCAGCGCGTCTGCCTATGACGCTGAGTCGTAGATAGTCCTGTTCGATAGTTAGGATCGACTTTTACCCCTCTGCCGTGAGAGCAGCGGGAGTCGAGAGGGCAGGACGGGTCCTTATCTTCCGGGGTACTCACAGCAGCACATCATGGCAGATCTGCGAGGTACCAGTCTGCGCGCGATGGACGAGGATGCGATCAGGGGAAATGACTCGACTTCGAGGTTCCAATTGGGATCCTTTCAAGGTGTTTTCAGGGTTGGCGGAAGGCTCGATTCGATGCGCCTTGAGAAGAATACGAAGGGGAAATGATGCTCAATTCAACCTCGAGGAAATCCTGGATTGCTGTGAGTGTCATTGGAATGGCGGTGACTCTGGCTGCTTGTCGTAGCGAACGCTGCGAGGCTCTGGTCACAAATGAGTCACCCAGCGTCGGTCTGGCGCAGCGGTACTTCGTGAGACTCATGGATACAGTCAATCTAGCGCCCGAATCCGCATTCAAATCTGGTGGGGCTTGGCAGGTCACCATTGTTGACGCACGACCAGATCCTCAGCATAAGGGTGGCGATATTGATGGCTCCCTTTGGGTCGATTTCAGGGTCCGCTCGCCCTCGTCGCAGATCATAAGCGAGCGCTGCAATTCACGCTTTGATGTGTGTGTCGCTCATATCGTTGAGAAACTTCCGAAAAAGTGTCGCAGTCCGAACTAAACCGTGGTTCTCAATGGCGTGCTCTCCGGCGGTGATTCGGGTCCGGCGGCGTTCCGCAGGGCGTCCTGGCGTATTCGGTCGCGACACCAACAGTTCAGCTGGGAAGAGCATAGATATTCCCGCTAACGGAAATAAACCACATGAAACCCTTCACTACGATTGATTCTCTGGCTGATGGATCGCTCTACCTTCCAGCGCAGCTTAAGGGGCTGGATTCTTTCGATCAACTTGATTTGTTGCGTGGGGCGGAAGTAACGCGTTGCTGCATTCCTGCTGCTCAGCGCTCGGATCTTGCGTGGTGGGCCTGTCTGGAGTTCAGTTCTGGGTACTCACTTGAAATTACTTCATCCAGCACCCTGGTTCGTGGCTGGGATGAGTATGGGACGATCAATCTTGCTTTGGCACCAAGTGCCGTCAGCGATGGGGATCAGGTTGGCCTCTCAGAACCGGTGGGCTTTGTGGTAGGCCAGATCAGCATCCTCCGGTGGCAACGTGATGGCATCCTTGTCGATGCGGGAATAGAGTTCCGTTCAAAGGATGGCGGAGAGGTATTCAGTGCAGTAGCTGTGGACATTCCGGGTGCCTTTTCGATGTCGTTTCCTGATGGCGCCCCCAAAAATTGGCAGTTCCCTGCGGACGAGTACGCGCGGGTAGATGTATGAATGCGTAGGTCGTAGGTTCGATTCCTGTTTCCGGCACCAAATACAGCAGAAAGCGCCGGCCTTGGTCGGGGCTTTTTGTTTGTGGCTCGCTTGGTGGTAGTGCCGGCCGCTGGCCGGCAACCTCAGGTCCGTTCAACGCACCCCGGACTGACATCGGCACCTCGATCCGGTCCGGCTTCGCTGGCGCTTAGCGCCAAGGGCGTTGCTCACGTCAGGATGGTGTGGCTGGCCTCAATCGCACCGTTGGATTCCAGGCCGATGGTTCCTGTGCTATCAATACCAGGCCTTGCGTCAAGGCTCTTTCAGGGATTGGAAGGATGCACAGGTTCGGGGAAGCTGCAAGCGGTGTGTCTACCCGCTTCAGGGAAATCGGCGGTCGGCTTCGAAAGCTGGGTGTCATCGGGGGCTGGCTGTGCTGTGCGCTGCTGTGCCTTGGCCTGTCGCCCTGCGCAATCGCACAGACGACGGTCACCTACATACATACCGATGCCCTAGGCTCGGTTGTAGCCAAGAGTGATGCCAATGGCAACGTGATCGAGCGCATCACTTACGAGCCTTATGGCGCTGTCGTAGGTGCGCCGGTTGCTGATGGCCCGGGGTATACGGGGCATGTGAGTGACTCTGCCACTGGCATGAGCTACATGCAGCAGCGGTACATGGATCCGCAGTTGGGGATATTTTCCTGTCGGTGGACCCGGTAACGGCTTATGACCAGCCCGTGGGGCAGTTCAATCGGTATCGGTATGCGAACTCGAACCCTTACAAGTTCACGGATCCCGACGGGCGGCAGAGCCTGCCGCGTTCGGTCTACGAGACGGATTGGACCAAGCCTGAAACCAGGCAGGCGTTTGGAGAGGCCGTATCGATAGTTGCGGATTTCACTCCGGTCGTTGGTGACGTGAAGGGAGTGGCTGAAGCAGTTGGTGAGCCGACGCCAAGAAACATTCTTGCTGCCACCGTAGGCCTCATTCCTATTGTTGGAGATGTAGCAGGGAGGGCCATCAACAACGCGGACCATCTGATCGATGCAGCTGGAAAGCTGGAGCGGGTAAAGGGGGGGGGCCAAGGGCGGGTGGAAGGAGACGCAGGCAAGCTATTTGATGCAATCACCGATGGCGGCACCAAGACCTCTGGCGGTCGGGTGAGAATGCCGGACGGAACAGTCATAGGAAGCCACACGTCAAAAACTACTGGCGTGGCGACTATTGACATCAACAAGTCTGGCCAAATTTACAAGATAAGAATCGATGCGGTTAAGTAGGTTCGGGGGTGGAGTGATGATCGACTTTCAGTCAAGCGGCATTGTGGGATACGGCGAGGGTTCTCTCGATGAGCTGGATATTTGTTACCTAGAGAAATACTGGTTGAATCTAGAAAGCTTGGTAAGTTGTTGGGCAGGGTTGCTTAATCAGGCTTTCATTATCAATCGCGACGGTCCTGGAGTCCGATGCCAATCAAATATGGAGTACCGGCTCGGGGGCGTACTATTTACTGAGGAGGAGTTCCTCGACTTCAAGCGGCTGTCTATTGATCTAGGTGCCAAGAGTTTCGCAGTGATTGAGTATATTGGGCAGAGCGAGTGGGTGGATTTTTCATCTTTATCGTTTTTCCGATTTGCGTATCCGCTGGATGTGTCCTGGGGCGAGATGACAAGTTCCTGTCCGATTGCCGATGATGTGTTCATGCGACCCATCAGGGCATTCTTTGTCATTTCCGATAACGGGCGTATCGGTAAGTACGTGGATAGCGACGCATTGCATCCGTATGAGTTGTTCTTTTCCAGTAATTCGTAACGCGTATGTCGTAGGTTTGATTCCTATTTCCGGCACCAGATGCATCAAAAAGCCCCGGCCTTGGCCGGGGCTTTTTGTTTGTGGCCCGCTTGGTGGTAGTGCCAGCCAGCGGCCGGCAACCTCAGGTCCGTTCGACGCACCCCGGACTGACATCGGCACCTCGATCCGGTTCGGCTTCGCTGGCGCTTAGCGCCAAGGGCGTTGCTCACGTCAGGATGGTGTGGGTGGCCTCAATCGCCCCGTTGGATTCATGGCGGGTTATTCCTGTGCTATGAATACCCTGCCTTGCCTCAAGCTCTTTCAGGGATTGGACGGATGCGCAGGATCGGGGAAACTGCAAGCGGCGTGTCCACCCGCTTCGGGAGATTTAAGGATCCAGTTCGGAAGCTTGGTGCCGTAGGCGCATGGCTATGCTTTGTGCTGTTGCTGGGTCTGGCTGCTGTGCCGACCGCAAGCGCGCAAACGGTCACCTACATCCACACGGACGCGCTGGGCTCGGTAGTAGCCGAGAGCGATGCCAACGGCAACGTGATCAAGCGCTATGACTACGAGCCCTACGGGGCGATGGTCGGCGGTCAGGTCGCGGACGGGCCGGGGTATACCGGGCATGTGAGTGACTCGGCCACCGGTTTGAGCTACATGCAGCAGCGGTACATGGATCCGCAGTTGGGTGTGTTCCTGTCGGTTGATCCGGTGGCGGCCGATGGCGGCGATTCGAGACACTTCAATCGCTATGCGTACGCTTACAACAATCCATACCGTTTCACTGACCCTGATGGACGCTGCCCCGTCTGTCCCGTAATTGTCTTCTTCGTTATAGCCATGACGCACTCCGAGTCGGCGAATGCACCAGCTCCTGGCGAAGCGATTCAACGTGCACCAGTAGGCGATGCATTCGACGCTATTCCTGGTGGTGGTGCGGCGGTCCGGGGCGTCAGAACGACCGCTAACATGGTCGACAAAACGTATACGACCTACACCCGCGACCATCCGGTCAAGCCAACATACTCAGGGAAAACCAGCGGAACAGGGACACCTGAGCAGCAGGTGGCAAAGCGTACAGCCCAGCCAGATCATAAAGCCAAAACTGCAGATGGGTACGGTCCTGCCACGGTGGACAAGAACTCTTCAAATCCTGATGCAATCGCTGGACGCGAGCAGCGCCTTATTGAAAGTAATGGTGGGGCTCAGTCCCAAGGAGGGGCATCAGCCAACAAAATCAATGCAAGCTCTCCCAGTAATCCAAGACACGAGACCCGAATGGAGGCATGCAAGAGCGAATTCGGTTGTTAGCCATTAGGAAAAATTGGTGCCGATCGCGTGTCCTGGCTGACCAATGGATGCCCCGAACATTGAAGCGAAGTGCATGCATTGCCCCTTGGGGCCAATGAGCGGTCACGGCTAGTTAAAGCGAGAGGGTTGTAACAGGTCAAGCTCCGGTTTGGCCAACATCCAGCCGACGTCGTACTCCATCTGGTATTCCCACTCGCGCACAGTGCCTGGTGTCGAAATCAGAAGTCGCAATGCCTCATTAGCCTTTTCGGGATCATGCACTCTATATAGGAGTATGCGTTCTCCACGAGCCGTAATTCGGGCGAGAAAAATAGCGTTCTGTTCAACCTCAAGCGCGGGCGCAATCGCTTCCTCCAAGCCGGCAAGGGCTTCAATCTCCTCCTTGGTCGGCATGCCGTTCGCACCTTGCAACTTGCAATTTACTCCAATCCTCAAGTGCCACGGAAAGGCATCATGCCCAGTAAAGGTCAGTAATGTGGAATTGACCACTACGATAGCCGGGTCGCTACCAATGGAGGTCTCAATCAAGCTAAAGCAGGGAGCAGGGACATCTCTCATCCGTCTATCCATCTGGCACTGGTGTAAATTCTAGCACTTCGCTGCAGACAGCTTCGACTCCACGAGACGTGATGCGTTTGAGAGCGTTGGGATGAATGATCCCAGCACGGTAACCTTCTCAAAGGTTGATGAGAAGACCGGTACAGTTGTGGAATTCAAGGGGGGGCGAAGATTGGATACGATGGACCAAATGCCAGTCCTGGGCCTCACCATGACACCCAGCATATAAGCTGGCAGTCTGCGGGAAAGAGAGACGACCTTGGTCCACAGCGGGGAAATATCCCATATTCCGGAGAGCGCCATCCATCAAGGCCGGATAGGAAAGGCCAATGAGCACGAGGACGTATTCTGCTTCCTTGAAACGGGTGAGCAGGGTGGCATTACCCTGACCAGTTTACAGATGGGGACGCCTTCTAGCCTGGGATGGGAATTGACTTGGGATATATATCGGGCTGAAGCGCAAGCTTAGGGAGTCCACTTGCAGGTTGCGGATGCTTCAGTCGATTGCACTTGATATGACATCGGTCGGTGCGAGCTCTGGTTGCCATCCGACTCGATGGAGCGATTTTCTTTCCATGCTCGAGTCGGAATCGCGGTAGCCGGTTTCGACGCATACGGGCTTGAGAGCCTTGAGCCGACGTAAGAAAGTTGGTTGCTGCAACGGACGTAATGGTGAGCAGATAGGTGAGCACGTTGAGCGTAGCATCGGCATTTCAATGAAGGGCTCATTCCCAAGGAGGGGCATCAGCCAACAGGATCGATGCAAGCTCTCCCAGTAATCCGAGAAGCGAGGCCCGAATGGAGGCGTGCAAGCGTGAATTCGGTTGTTAGCCATTAGAAAAAACTAGCGCTACTCGCTTCTGCTAGCTGACCAATCCCGTGGCTAGAATCGGATAGAACGGCGTGTTCGGTCGCGACACCAACAGTTCAGGTGGGAAGAACATAGATCTTCCGGCTAACGGAAATAAACTACATGAAACCCTTCGCTAAGATTAATTCTCTGGCTGATGGTTCGCTCTGCCTTCCAGCGCAGCTTGAGGGGCTGGATTCTTTCGATCAACTCGACTTGTTACGAGGGGCAGAAGTAACGCGTTGCTGCATTCCTGTTGCTCAGCGCTCGGATCTTGCGTGGTCGGCCTGTCTGGAGTCCAGTTTTGGGTACTTACTTGAAATTACTTCATCCAGCACCTTGGTTCGCGGCTGGGATCAGTATGGGAAGATCAATCTTGCTTTGGCACCAAGCGCCGTCAGCGATGGGGATCAGGTTGGCCTCTCAGAACTGGTGGGCTTTGTAATAGGCCAGATCAGGATCCTTCGGTGGCAAAGTAACGGCATCCTTGTCGATGCGGGAATAGAGTTCCGTTCACAGGATGGCGGAGAGGTATTCAGTGCAGTAGCTGTCGACATTCCGGGTGCCTTTTCGATGTCGTTTCCTAGTCTCGCCCCAAAAAATTGGCAGTTCCCTGCGGACGAGTAGGTGCGGGTAGATGCATGAATGCGTAGGTCGTAGGTGCGATGCCTATTTCCGGCACCAGATGCGGCAGAAGGCCCCGGCCTTGGTCGGGGTTCTTGTTTGTGGCGACACGGCCGTTGGTGGTGCCGGCCGCTGGCCGGCAACCCGGTAGTGCTAGCCCATGGCTGGCAGCCCAGAATTTCCGAGCCGCGCGACCCGCCCCAGCGGCTTCGCAGGCGCTTAGGTCCTGGCACCGTTCCTGACCTCGAAACCGCAACCGGCCATCGCTGTGCTATGAATACACAGCCTTGCTTCAAGGCACTTTCAGGGATTGGAAGGATGCGCAGGTTCGGGGGAACTGCAGGCGGTGTGTCGACCCGCTTCAGAATATTTGAAGATCGAATTCGCAAGTTGGGGGCATTTGGCACCTGGCTTTGCTGCGTGCTGCTCGTTGGCCTTGGCGTGTCGCCAGCCGCAGTCGCACAGACGACGGTCACGTACATCCATACGGACGCCTTGGGCTCGGTTGTCGCCGAGAGCGATGCCAATGGCAACGTAATCAAACGGTATGACTACGAGCCTTACGGCGCCGTGGTGGGTGGTCGGGTCACAGACGGGCCGGGGTATACCGGCCATGTGAGCGATGCGGCTACCGGGCTGAGCTACATGCAGCAGCGGTACATGGATCCGCAATTGGGGATGTTCCTGTCGGTGGATCCGGTAACTGCGTATGAGCAGCCGGTGGGTCAGTTCAATCGGTATCGGTATGCGAACGGGAACCCGTGCAAGTTCAAAGAGCCTGATGGACGTGCAGTCACTTGTAACGAGAATCGATGTTCTGGTGAGGTGAACACCATGGCTGATGCTCTGGCGCTTCCTGCAATTCTGACGATAGCGTACGGGGGGAGATTAGTCTCAAATGCAATTGATTCCACCCAGGGAGTGAGGGGACTGATCCGGCCGACTCCACGGAGGGGGGAGGGGGAGGGGGAAAGCAGTCGTCCGATAGCGTAGCTGGACTACGAGGTGAATCGACTATTGAAAATGTCACTACCCGAGGCACCCGGGTATGGGATAGAGGAGCCGAATCAGATCAAAAAGCAAAGGATTTTTGACGCGCTGGGTCCCAAGGATGTCGACACAAAGGCTAACGGAACTCGCGTGGGGCAATTGGAGGATGGAAGTCGAGTGATTGATAGGAATTACTCCAAGGATGGACGGCCGACGCTGGAGATTCAGCGCCCGGATGGTCGAACCACCGATGAGTTTAGATATGGGAAGAAGCCATGATGGGACAGCTTTCTGCAAATTTTGAAGAGTGGCGACCTGACGGAACGGATAAGGATTACTCGTGGAATGTGGGGGAAGTTAGATATTCGATTGACGGATCTCTGACTGTAGATTTGTTCGATAATACGGGAAGGAAGGCGTGGATTCTGATGTTCGCAACGCCGTTGACCGTTCGAATTGCTCAGGAGGGAAGTCTCCAGGAATACTGGGAGTCAGGAGTAGTGGTGCCCGGGCATAACCTGATGCGTGCAACCAGCTCATCGTTGCTGACGTGGTTGGAGAATTCGAGCGGTGGTGTTCATTCTTCGGGCAATATGGCGCATTATGCGGTTTTCTCCGACGATGTCTGCGTTGAAGTTCTCTCGCGTGTTGTGCCTTATCTTATGACTGCGGATGCCTAGTTGAGGACGATCTTCATCCAAACACCGTCTCGCACCTGTCCTAAGTTGGCCTTGTCGCCACTTATGGACCCTCCGCCCGATGTCATCGGCTCTCACCGCGCATCGTTCTCACAGCAGAACCCCGTGATCGCCCCTATGAGCTCAGAGACGCTCAGGTTCGCGGCCTGATTCTTCGCGTGCGGCGCTCTGGGCACAAGGCCCTGCCCAATTCCAAGTCGCATTTTCCAATCAAGTAGGGTGAGATACGGCACATGAACGAGCACCGATCAGGCACTTCTCAACATCTCAAGGGCAAGTATGTAACGCTGACCGTCGAGGATGAGCAGCTTCAGGTTGGAACTGACGATGGATGGTCGCTTCATATTTATAGCGGATACACGCTCTCCTGCGGCGAGCGGGTGGGCGCACTGACACATGCGTCGCTCCGATTGAAGTTGGTCGATTGCCTGGTCGATGACGTCAAAATGACCATGATGTTTTCGGGCGATAAATTTCTCACCGTCGACTTGACGGATGATGGATACTCCGGGCCGGAAGCCATGCAGCTGAACGGGCCCGACGGTAGCATCGTTATCTGGAGCTGAGCCTGCTTATTCAGATAATGATGAATAGCGCATGTCTGAAGATAATGAAATGGCAAGGACGAACGCATCTTAGCTGCATGCGGTGTAACTGCACTTGCCCGTGCGTGGCCCCGGATACGTTCAGTCCCGGATTGCCAGCGCTCGCAAAGTCCAAGCCCACAAGCTGCACGCTCGAAGTGCTCCTCAAAGAGCATTTCGAGCCTTGGGCGGTTACCGAACTCAAGGGTGGTCGTCAGTACCCGGATCGCATCCGATCAGTGTTCCCATGGCTGCTACGCCGTCAGATCATTGAGATTGACGTGCCTACAATGGAGCGATGGTGGTGATCGGTCTGATCGTCAGAACAAAGAACAGCAAGCAATAAATGATCGTGGCGGAAAGGATAATTTGGACAACAAACGCAATGAAGTGTCACCAAGCAAGTGGGAAGAACGAAACATTAGGCCTCCAAGCCAGTGAGGAGTTAGGTCATGAATGAGCGTCCTATTCCGGAAGCGGCTCTAGAAGATGAGAATTCAGTTGAGATGCTTCGAGTGTGGATTGCTGCAAGGAAGCTCCATTGCTCGATGAAGGTTGGAATGTATAAAGAAACATCCAAGATCTCGGAGGAGAAAGCATGGGGAGTGATCTTGGCAGATGTTGCGCGTCACCTTTCGAAAGCGCTTGAGTCGGGTTATGGAGTAGATGCACGGATTGCTCTGCGTGCAATCAGTGAAAGCTTCAATGATGAACTCAGTGAGCCGACCTCGGGCGTGGATGGGGGCTTCTTGAAAAAGAACTGACCTCGGGCAAGACCCCAATCCCTATAAAGAAAGCCTGCTTGCCGAGCGAGAGATTTATCGCGCCACCTTCCGCAGCTCGTGGATTCTCCACATCAGAACTCGACCCTTGAGTAGTCAGTGTTCGTGGTTATACATTGGAGCTTAGTGGGGTAGCAGTCTGCCGGCTGGCATGGCGCCAACGGTCTGCCGTCAAGGTTTAGGGGACAACATGAAAGGATTTCGCATTGCCGCCCAGGCGGTAGTGGTTGTTGTGTGCACGGTGTTCGGTGTTGGCGCACAAGACCTGGTGCCACCCATGGAGTACAGCAAGTTCCTCAAGTCCGCCGAGATGGTCGGTCCCCTGAAGGATGGCTTGTTCGGTGACCAGGTCAGCATGTACAACGGCCAGACCGAATTCGTCGTCACCGACGCGAGTCTGCAAGGCAACGGCGCCTTGCCGGTGTCGCTCAGTCGCCGCTTCAGCGTGGTGGTCCGCTCGCTGGCCTCAAGGATCATACGTATTGGTACGACTCGAGCAACCGACTTACCAATGTCCAGGACAGCGCGGGGGCGACCACGATCGGATTGGGCTACGACCCGCAGGGCAACCTTTCAAATCGAAATGGCCAATTTTTCGCCTTCGACTATGGCAATCGTCTGCGCAACGTACCCGGTAAGGAGAGCTACCGTTACGACGCCCAAGGGCGACGAGTCCTGTCCGAATCCGACTCCGGCACCATCCGGTCGATGTACGGGCAGGATGGTGTACTCCGCGCGGTGGAGGATGCTCGCCAGGGCAAGAACACGCAGTACATACACCTCAACGGCAGCCTTGTCGCAGAGGTGACACGCACGGTCGCCCCGGCAGTACCTGTCGTCAACGTGGTCGCCTTCAGCAACACGGGCGCGTATACGGTGAGCTGGAACTCTGTTTCCGGCGCAACCCGCTATGTACTGCAGGAGCAGCAGGCGGGTCAGGCGTGGGCCACGGTGTACGACGGTGCGTTGGCCTCATGGAGCGCAAGTGGAAAGGCTGAAGGGAGCTACGCCTATCGGGCTGCGGCCTGCCAGGGTGCGACGTGTGGTGGGTGGAGCGCATCTGCCCAGGTCGCGGTGGCCATGCCGCCCCTGCAGGCGCCGTCGATATCCGCGCCCGCGTCTGCGTACAACGGCACCATCATCGTGAGCTGGACAGCTACCGCCGGTGCCAATCGTTACGTGCTGGAAGAGCGGGCTCCGTCCGGCGCCTGGCTGAGTGTCGCCGACGGTGCACAGCTCACTGCGACACTATCCGGCCGTGTGGATGGAACATACGCGTACCGTGTTACCGCGTGGAATGCCGCAGGTGCAGGCCCGGTATCGCCCGAAGCGTCAGTGCGGATGTATCTGCGACCGGGCCAGGCGCCCGTGCTTTCAGCCCCGACGCCCAGCCTGGGTGGGGCAATTTCGCTTGCTTGGGCAGCGATCGGTTCAGCGCAGTGGTATCGGCTTGAAGAGTCGACAGATGGGCAGGGCTGGACGGTGCTGAACGATCCACTGGCTGCCACTTCAGTGGCGCTGCAGCGGAATGCCAACGGGACGTTCTACTACCGCGCGAGTGCATGCAATCCGGCCGGCTGTGGCGACTACTCCGCACCCGTGGGCGTGCAGGTGGTCATTGCGCCCGCGTACGCCCCGGGGGTCAGCGTGCCGGCAGTCAGCATTGATGGCGCCTACACGGTCACCTGGAACGGGGTCGCGTATTCGACTTACTACGCGTTGCAGGAGCGCGCCAACGGCGGCAACTGGAGCGTAGTCGGCACCACCGCCGGCGTAGCCAGCGGCATCTCGGGGCGGGCTGACGGCATCTACAGCTACAGGGTGCAGGCCTGCAACGCAGACGGTTGCGGACCTTTCTCGGGAGAGGCTTCGGTGAGTGTGCTGTATCCGGTGGCAGGTACGCCGTCGACCTCAGTTCCCAGCTCAGTGAACGGCCTCAGCTACACGGTGACGTGGACCGCGGTGCCGCGGGCAACCTCCTACAACATCGAGGAAACCTTCCCGAGTGGCGGGTCTGGTCTCTACAACGGAGCAACGTCCACCTCGCTCGCATTGACCAAAGAGGCGGGACCCGCAACATGGGCCTATCGCGTGCAGGCGTGCAACAGCTCCGGTTGCGGTCCGTGGTCAAATCAGGCGTCCGTCTATCTGAACGTCCCCGCGCCGCCCGGTGTCCCGGCCGGCTTGACCAAGACACAACGAAATGCAACCAGCTGCAGTATCACCTGGAGCAGTGTCTCCGGCGCCGCGTACTACAAGCTCTCCGAGAACAATGCGGCCGGCTACACCGTGAGCACGACCAGCATGACCATCGATGGCATCTGCCCGCGTTCGGTGCGGGTGGCTGCCTGCAACGCACAAGGCTCGTGCTCGAGATGGTCTGATCCGCGCTGAAGAACGCCCCTGGCTGGGGCGCGGATGTGAGGGCCAGAATCGCACGGTGGCGGAGGTGCAACAGCATCCTCACCGTGCGATGCTTGGTGGCGGAATTCCCTGCCTGGCTACGCCGAAACCGGATCCGCCATCCGCACCCGGTTACGCCCCTCGGTCTTGGCCTGATAAAGCGCTTCATCGGCACGCGCCACCAGCTCCTCCAGAAGCGGCTGATCCGCTCCCGGAAGCGCCTCGCCGATGGCGGCGCCGACGCTGATCGAGACATTGATACGCGTGCCGCCCACCGTGATCGGCTCGGCGGCAATCGCACTGCGCAGGCGCTCGGCCGCGACAGGCACCTCGTCGATGACCGGCGCCGACAGCAACGCAATGAACTCTTCGCCGCCGAAGCGGGCGAACAGGTCGCGATCGCGCAGCGCCTCGCGGCAGCGGCGGGCGACGGCCTTGAGTACTTCATCGCCCACCGGGTGGCCATGGGTATCGTTGATCTTCTTGAAATGATCCACGTCCACCATGAGCACGGCCACGGCGTGGCCCTGGGCTTCGCGGGCGGCGATGATCTGTGCCGAGCATTCCTCGAAATGACGCCGGTTGGGGACGCCGGTCAGCGGATCGGAGGAGGCCAGGCGGCGCAGTTCGGCGGCCATCAGCAGGTCGGCGGTGACGTCGGTGAACAGCCAGATGCGCCCGTGCTCGCCGTTGCCGCGCACCGGATGGGTGTCCACTTCGAAGGTGCGTTCGCCCAACGTCCAATTCAGCTTCGAGGCGAAATGGACGTCGCCCATCTGCCTTGCATAGGCCTGGTCCAGTTCGGCGTGGTTGGCGCAGCGCTGGCGCAGGGCGCGCATGGGCCCGGCGAGTTCGGCGGCGCGGTGGCGCCCCGGAGCGCACGCCATCAGCTCGGCGGCGCGCTCGTTGATTGCCGCCCCCACGCCATCGCCGTCGATCAGCACGATGCCGGCCGGCACGCTCTCGAACAGATCCTCGAACTGGTTGCGTACGATCACCTCGCGTGCGGCCTCCCGTCGTGCCGACAGCAGCCGCGCCACGCTGGCCGCCAGCATGGGGACCTGCTGCGTCATCGGCGCAGGCACCGACGCATGCCGCCATAGCAGCAACAGTCCGCTGAGCGGTGCGCCATGGGACGGGGAGGGGATGTACAGCACCGAGCCCGGGGTGCCACCGAGTGCGTGGAGGATCGCGGACGGCAGCCGGAACGCGGCGGCCTCTGCCGGTTCGCCGCGCCAGTCATGCTCGAAGATGCCGCTACGGGCCAGATTGAAGCCGGAGAACGACAGCGAGGGCGAGGACACTGCCCACGTGGCACGGCCGTCGGCCTCGATGTCGATGGCCAGGACCCTGTCCGCCCCCGAGGCAAGCTGGGCGAAGTGGCACAGCGCGGCGAGCGCGTCGCTGTCGGAGCGGGTCAATGCGCCACTCCGCCAAGACGCTGCTCGAGGATGCCGATGACCGCATCGGCGGCGGTCATGTGCGGCAGGTGGCCGGCGGCATCGATCACGTCGAGCGTCGCGCCGTCGATCGCCTCGGCCAGCCACTGCCCGACCTGCACCGGAACGGCTACGTCCACGGCGGTCTGGATCACATGGACGGGCTTGGCCACCTGCGCGGCCGAGCCGCGAAGATCGGAGGTGAAGATGGTGCGCGAGGTGTTGAGCGCGATGTCCGGGCGCATCTGGAACAGGGTGTTGGAGAAATCGGCGATCACCGCGCTGTCATCTACGCCCACTACCATCGGCGCGAACCCGGCCACCCAGGCCTGGTAGTTGGCGCTCATGCTCTGGAACAGGCCCTCCAGGTCCTGCGGCTTGAACCCGCCGGTGTAGTCGACATCATCGAGGTAGCGCGGCGACGCGCCGATGAGGACAAGGCGCTCGAACAGGTCGGGCCTGGCGATGGCAGCCAGCGCGCCGATCATGCCGCTCATCGAGTGGCCGATGTACGTGCACTGCGACACGCCGCACTCGTCCAGCAGGTCGATCAGGTCGTCGGCATAGCCGAACAACGCGCCATGCCGTTCGAAATCGTAGCGTTCCGCACCTTGGGGGCCGCAGCCGGCCAGGTCGAAGGAGATCACGTCGAAACGCGCCTCGAACCAGGGCCGCAGCGCGGTCCATGCGGTCTGGTCGGTACCGAAGCCGTGGGAAAGAACGGCGACCTGCTTGCCTTGGCCGCTGCGACGACCGTTGAACATTTCAAAACTGCCCACGTACGTCTACCCATGGCGCTGAAGGGCCGAATACTAGGGCACGGTGGTGGGCGGGGTCTATCGCGATGCGAGCTGGGGTTCATGTGCGGCAGCACCGCCGAAACGGCGAGTGCGGGCATCCGGCCTTGGGCGGGGTAAGCCGGAATGATGGGAGTACGCGCCAAGGCGGGGCCTGGTCGCGAAGCGATCGAGGGTTGGACTCGCACGCGACGTCCCGGTCATGGCGACAACATGATCGACGCAACCCGGAGAATCCTCAGGATCCTGTCGTTGCAATGCGCAGGCGGATGCGCATTGCCTGCGCAGGCATCCAGCCGCCAAACAGAAGCTGCCGCAGATAGCCGCCGGCGGCCCCGGCAACCATGCCGGCCAGTACGCGCCGCGCCGGCCCGGTCCAGCGGCGCGCACGGTCGACCAGCCACGGCAGCAGCGCCAGTGCCTGGGCGCCGATGAGCAGGGCAAGGACATCCAGGCCCACCGCGTCAACCATCGTGAGCACCGGCAGCCACAGCGGATTGGAGGCGGCCATCAGGACGATCACGGTGGTCGCGATGATGACGATGCGGCGCCCGGTGGGCGTGCTGGTCCAGCGCAGCAGACGGGACATCAGGGACACGGCAGGGTCTCGGTGGGGGGGTGTGGCGGGGGCGAGCCGGCCAGGGTTGCATGCGCGGGGCTGGCACGCGATCCTGCGGTGCACGGCAGGGCAGGCGCAAGTAGGCCGCCGTCGTCCGCCTTCCCCCGAGGAGTCGCCATGAAAATCGCCGTGTTCAGCGCACGTCCCTACGACCGCCGATTCCTCGATGAGGCCCACCAGTGCGCCGACCTCGCCGAGCCGGCCGAGTTCCTGTACTTCGACGCGTCCCTGGATGTGCATACCGCCGCGCTGGCCCAGGACTGCGCGGCCGTCTGTGTGTTCGTCAACGACCGCCTGGACGCGCCGGTACTGCACGCGCTGCATGCACTGGGCGTGCGCGCGATCCTGCTGCGCTGTGCCGGCTTCAACAACGTGGACCTGGCCACGGCCGGGCGGCTGGGGTTGTTTGTCGCCCGGGTGCCGGCCTACTCGCCCGAGGCGGTGGCCGAGCACGCGCTGGCATTGGTGATGACCCTCAACCGGCACACCCATCGCGCCTACAACCGGGTGCGCGAGGGCAACTTCATGCTCGATGGGCTGCTCGGGCGCACCCTGCACGGCAAGACCGTGGGCATCGTCGGCACCGGCAAGATCGGCCTGGCCACGGCGCGCATCTTCAAGGGGATGGGCTGCACCGTGCTGGGCCACGATCCTTACCCGTCACCGGACTTCGCGCCGATCGGCACGTTCGTGGCACTGGAGGAACTGCTGGCGCGCGCGGACATCGTCTCGTTGCATTGCCCGCTGACGCCGGACACCCACCACCTGATCAACGCCACCTCGCTGGCGCAGATGAAGCCCGGCGCGATGCTGGTCAATACCTCGCGCGGCGGCCTGGTCGATACCCAGGCGGTGATCGGCGCGCTCAAGGCCCGGCAGCTGGGCCACCTGGCCATCGACGTCTATGAGCAGGAAAGCGCGCTGTTCTTCCAGGACTGGTCGGGCGAGATCATTGATGATGATGCCTTCCAGCGCCTGATGACCTTCCCCAACGTGCTGGTCACCGGCCACCAGGGCTTCTTCACGGTCGAGGCACTGCAGGAGATCTCGGCGATCACGCTCGGCAACCTGGACGACTTCGGCCAGGGCCGCGCGTGTGCCAATCGCGTGGTCGCCGCCTGATCCACCGCCGTCGCCGTCCTCCCTCCACCCAGCGCGCAGGGGCATGACCATGTGGCAACAGACCTACGATCCGCTTGGCAATGCGAACCTCTCGGCGCTGCTGGCCGCGCTGCCGGTCGTGGTGTTCCTGCTGGCGCTGACGGTGCTGCGGCTCAAGGGGCTCACCGCCGCGCTGCTGGCGGTGCTGGTGTCGGCGGCGGTCTCGGCGTGGGTGTTTGGCATGCCGCTGGGCGGCATCGCCGGGGCGGCGCTGCTGGGCATCGCCAACGGCCTGTTCCCGATCAGCTTCATCGTGTTGATGGCGGTATGGCTGTACAAGCTGGCCATCCGCAGCGGCAAGTTCGAGGTGATCCGCGGCAGCATCGCCACCATTTCCGATGACCAGCGCATCCAGGTCCTGCTGATCGCCTTCTGCTTCGGCGGCTTCCTGGAAGGTGCGGCCGGCTTCGGCGTGCCCATTGCCATCTGCGCGGCGCTGCTGGTCGAGCTTGGCTTCCGCCCCCTCAAGGCGGCCATGCTGTGCCTGGTCGCCAATGGCGCGGCAGGCGCCTACGGCGCGATCGGCATCCCGGTGCTGGTGGGCGCGCAGCAGGGTGGGGTGGCGCTGGGCGAGATGTCGCCGATGCTGATCCCGCTGGTGCAGGTCTGCGCGCTGCTGCTGCCGGCGGTGCTGGTGATGGTGCTCGATGGCTGGCGCGGGGTACGCGAGACCTGGCCGGTGCTGCTGGTGGTGGGCGTGGTGTTCAGCGGGGCGCAGACCCTGACCCTGTACCTGTTGGGGCCGGAGCTGGTGGACATCATCGGCCCGCTGGCCGCGATGGGCAGCCTGGCCGCGTTCATGCAGGTCTGGCGGCCGGCCCGGATCTACCGCGAGGCCCAGGCACCGCCGCTCTCGGACCGACGCTGGTCACTGCGCGAGGTGCTGCTGGCGTGGTCGCCGTTCTATATCCTTACCGCCACCATCCTGGTCTGGAGCCTGCCCGCCTTCAAGGCGCTGTTCGCCGCCGATGGTGCGCTCGGCGCCACCGTGCTGCACCTGCCGATCGGCCTGCTCGACAACCGCGTGCAGGAGGTGCCGCCGCTGGTAGCGGTCACGCGCACCCTGCCGGCGGTGTGGAACGTGGGGTGGCTCAACGCCTCGGGCACCGCGATCCTGCTGGCCGCGATGTTGACGGTGCTGCTCTCGCCCCGGCTTGGGCTGCGCTCGGCCCGCGAGGAGCTGGTCCAGGCCTGCCGTGACATGTGGAAGCCGCTGGCAACGGTGGCGCTGGTGATGGCGGTGGCCTACATCACCAATTACTCCGGGGCGTCCTCCACCATCGGCCTGGCCCTGGCCCAGGCGGGCGGCCTGTTCCCGCTGCTGGCTCCGGTCATCGGCTGGATGGGCGTGTTCATCACCGGCTCGGTGGTCAACAGCAACACCCTGTTTGCGCATCTACAGGCGGTGACTGCGGCCCAGATCGGGGTGTCGCCGGCGCTGCTGGTGGCCGCCAACACTGCCGGCGGGGTGATGGCCAAGCTGGTTTCGCCACAGTCCATCGCCATCGCCGCCGCAGCGGTGAAGCTGGTCGGACAGGAGTCGGCGATCATGCGCACCACCCTGGCGGTGAGCCTGGGCCTGCTGGGCTATGTCTGCCTGTGCACGCTGCTGCTGACGCGGGTGCTGGGCTGATCGCCACATTCATGTCTATACATGAACGCTGCAGACGTGCCGATCCGGTCCATTCGGGGCGCTGCGACAACGTGTCGCAGTCCTTTTGGGGCCTTTCCTGCGTCGGATCATTGTCAACGCCTTTCTTAAATGGTGCGTGACGGCCTAAAATTAGAGGGCTGACATGTTCGTCCCCTGTGCCTGTCCCCCTGGACCGGCACACCCGGCCCTCGGCCGGGACGGGGCGCGCTTGAGCTGGCATTCCCTACGCAATTGGATCGACCGATGATTCCGTTGAAACCCCTTGGACGCTTTTTGCGTCCGGGCCTGCTGTTTGCGTTGTCCGTGTTCCTCACGGGCTGCAACTCGGCCATCCTCAACCCCAAGGGCCAGATCGGCCACGATGAGAAGACGCTGCTGATCACGGCTACCGTGCTGATGCTGCTGGTCGTCGTGCCGGTCATCATCATGACCCTGACCTTCGCGTGGAAGTACCGTGCGACCAACACCAAGGCCCGCTATGAGCCGAAGTGGTCGCACTCCACCGCGATCGAAGTGGTGGTGTGGTCGATCCCGTGCATGATCGTGCTGGTGCTGGCCGTGCTGACCTGGCGTTCCTCGCACGCGCTGGATCCGTACCGTCCGCTGGAGTCGGACAAGAAGCCGGTGGTGATTGAAGCCATCTCGCTGGATTGGAAGTGGCTGTTCATCTATCCGGAAGAGAAGATCGCCACGGTCAACGAGATCACCTTCCCGGTCGACACCCCGTTGAACTTCAAGATCACCTCCGATTCGGTGATGAATGCGTTCTTCATCCCGCACCTGGGCAGCATGATCTACTCGATGACGGCCATGGAGACCAAACTCCACCTGATCGCCAACGAGACCGGCGCGTTCCCGGGCATGTCCTCGCATTACAGCGGCGCGGGCTTCAGCAAGATGCACTTCACCGCCCATTCGGTCAGTGACGAGCAGTACCAGCAGTGGCTGGCCAAGGTCCGTGGCAACGCGGCGACCCTGGACAAGACCGCCTTCAACGCGCTGGTCGCCGAGAAGAACCACGACTGGCATCCGGTGACCTACTTCGGCACCAGTGAAGCAGGCCTGTTCGACTGGGTGATCGCCAAGCACATGGGCGACAACCAGCACTACGGCATGAAGCACGACCACCAGGCGATGGGCCATGACGGCGCCGCGGGCGAAAGCCACGCCGGCCACGACATGCCGGCCGCCGACGGTCCCGCACCGGCCGACGTGCATGCCGACGACGCCCACGCGGCACACGCCGCCGGCGCCGCCGCCGGGCACGCCGAACACACTGCAGACGAGCACGCCGCCGCCGGTCACGCCGGTCACGCAGGCTCGGGAGAATAAGCATGAATCTGTTGGGTAAATTGACATTTGCCGACATCCCGCATGACCCGATCATCATCACCACGTTGATCGGTGCTGGTATCGGCGGCATGCTGGTGTTGGCCCTGATCACCAAGTTCAAGCTGTGGGGCTATCTCTGGAAAGAGTGGTTCACCTCGGTCGACCACAAGAAGATCGGCGTGATGTACCTCATCGTCGCCTTCGTCATGCTGCTGCGCGGCTTCGCCGACGCGATCATGATGCGTGCCCAGCAGGCCATCGCGGCCGGCGGCAACGAGGGCTTCCTGCCGCCGCACCACTACGACCAGATCTTCACCGCCCATGGCGTGATCATGATCTTCTTCGTGGCGATGCCGCTGATCACCGGCCTGATGAACGTCGTGGTGCCGCTGCAGATCGGCGCACGCGACGTGGCCTTCCCGTTCGTCAACTCGCTCAGCTTCTGGCTGTTCGTGGCGGGCGCGGGCCTGGTGATGATCTCGCTGGGCGTGGGTGAGTTCGCGCAGACCGGCTGGCTGGCCTTCCCGCCATTGTCGGGCAAGGAGTACAGCTCAGGTGTGGGTGTGGATTACTACATCTGGGGCCTGCAGGTCGCAGGCCTGGGTACCACGCTGAGTGGTATCAACTTCTTCATTACCATCCTGAAGATGCGTACCCCGGGCATGAAGCTGATGCACATGCCGGTGTTCACCTGGACCGCGCTGGTCACCAACGTGCTGATCATCGCTGCCTTCCCGGTGCTGACCGTCACCTTGGTGCTGCTGACCCTGGACCGTTACCTGGGCACGCACTTCTTCACCAATGACGGTGGCGGCAACGCCATGCTGTACATCAACCTGATCTGGATCTGGGGTCACCCGGAAGTCTATATCCTGGTGCTGCCGGCCTTCGGCGTGTTCTCCGAGGTCATCGCCACCTTCTCGCGCAAGGCGCTGTTCGGCTACAAGGGCATGGTCTACGCCACCGCCTGCATCGGCGTGCTGTCGTTCATCGTGTGGCTGCACCACTTCTTCACCATGGGTTCGGGTGCCAACGTCAATGCCTTCTTCGGCATCACGACGATGATCATCTCGATCCCGACCGGTGTGAAGATCTTCAACTGGCTGTTCACCATGTTCCGCGGCCGCGTGCAGTTCACCACTCCGGTGCTGTGGACGATCGGCTTCATGGTCACCTTCACCATCGGCGGCATGACCGGCGTGATGCTGGCGATCCCGGCCATCGACTTCGTGCTGCACAACAGCCTGTTCCTGATCGCCCACTTCCACAACGTCATCATCGGCGGCGTGGTGTTCGGCATGTTCGCCGGCATCACCTACTGGTGGCCGAAGATGTTCGGCTTCCGCCTCAACGAAACCTGGGGCAAGCGCGCGTTCTGGTGCTGGTTCATCGGCTTCTACGTGGCCTTCATGCCGCTGTACATCCTGGGCTTCATGGGCATGACCCGCCGCATGCAGAGCTACCCGAACCTGGAATACCAGCCGCTGCTGGTGATCGCCATGTTCGGTGCGTTCATCATCGGCGCCGGCATCCTGTGCCAGGTGATCCAGATCGCCGTGTCGATCCGCGACCGCAAGAAGACCGCCGATCTGACCGGCGATCCGTGGGATGCCCGTACGCTGGAGTGGGAAACCTCTTCGCCGCCGTCGTTCTACAACTTCGGCGCGCTGCCCAAGGTCACCGAGCTGGACGATTTCTGGGAGCGCAAGCAGCGTGGTGAGGCGTGGGAACGCCCGGCCAAGTACACCGACATCCACATGCCGCGCAACACCGGTACCGGTGTGGTGATCGGCGCCTTCAGCCTGGTGCTCGGCTTTGCGATGATCTGGCACATCTGGTGGCTGGCCATCGTCGGCCTGGTCGGCATGATCGGCACGTTCATCTGGCGCACCTTCGACAAGGACGTGGATTACTACGTGCCGGCCGCCGAAGTGGAACGCATCGAAAATGAGCACCGTCGCCACCTGGTGGCGCAGGGCCTGGTGAAATCGGAGCTGAAGGCATGAGCAGCACTACCCCCAACGCCATGAACCATGGGCACGCCGCGCACGCGGCGGCCCACGGCCATGATGACCACGAGCACCACGACACCGGCGGCAACACCGTCTTCGGTTTCTGGGTGTACCTGATGAGCGACTGCCTCATCTTCGCCAGCCTGTTTGCCACCTACATCGTGTTGTCCGGTGGCACCAACGGCGGGCCGGGCCCGAAGGACCTGTTCGACCTGACCTTCGTCGCCTGGGAAACCACGCTGCTGCTGGTGTCCTCGCTGACCTTCGGCCTGGGCATGATCGCGTTGCACAAGCACAAGGTCGGCCAGATGTACCTGTGGCTGGGCCTGACCTGGCTGCTGGGCTTCGGCTTCATGGTCATGGAAGTGTGGGAGTTCAACCACCTCATCCATGAGGGCTTCGGTCCGGACCACAGTGCGTTCCTGTCGGCGTTCTTCGCGCTGGTGGGCACCCACGGCCTGCACGTCAGTGCGGGTCTGCTGTGGCTGCTGATCATGTTCATCCAGATCAAGCAGAACGGCCTGACCCCGACCAACAAGACCCGCATGGCGTGCCTGAGCCTGTTCTGGCACTTCCTGGATCTGATCTGGATCGGCGTGTTCTCCGTCGTCTACCTGAAGGGAGCGCTGTAATGGCCGCACATGACAATCACGCCCATGACCACGGGCATGGCGCCGGCGGCGAGAGCCACGGCAGCGTCAAGTCCTACCTGGTCGGGTTCCTGCTGGCCGCGATCCTGACGATCATTCCGTTCTGGCTGGTGATGCACGGCAACCTGCCGACCTTCACCACCGGGGTGATCATCGTGATCACCGCGGTGCTGCAGATCCTGGTGCACCTGGTGTTCTTCCTGCACCTGGACCGCTCCTCCGAGCAGCGCTGGAACGTGAGCGCGGCGGCCTTCACCGTCGTGGTGATCGGCATCATCGTCGCCGGCTCGCTGTGGGTCATGCACAACATGAACGTGCACATGATGCACTGACGTCCCTGCGACGTTGCCGCATGCAGAAAGGCCGCCGCAGGGCGGCCTTTCTGTTTGTGCAGGACCACGCAGCCAGCGCACCGTTAACCGCTTATCGCGCCGATGCCGTTCATCGGTCATGTCGCCACCGCGCGCTGCACTGCTACCGGCAGTCGACCAAGGTTCGACCCTACCGACGAGCCAGCCGGTAGGGTCGGTTCCCAAACGACCGCCGATACCCCACCCACGCCCGGCGAACGCATGGCAACCATCGAGATAACGCACCACCCACCGCCGCGCGCCCGTCGCTCATCGGTCATGTCGCCACCGCGCGCTGCACTGCTATCGGCAGTCGACCAAGGTTCAACCCAACCGACGAGCCAGCCGGTAGGGTCGGTTCCCAAACGACCGCCGATACCCCACCCACGCCCGGCGAACGCATGGCAACCATCGAGATAACGCACCACCCACCGCCGCGCGTCTATCGTCCATCGGCCAGGTCGCCACCGCGGACTGCACCGCTACCCGCAGTCGACCAAGGTTCGACCACCGGGCGCGCATCTCCGCCGTGCGCTGCCGCCTACGCGGCCTGCGCCAACCGCAAGAATTCCTCTGCCGCTACCGGGCGCCCCAGGTGATACCCCTGCAGCAGGTCGCAGCCGAGGTCGCTCAGGTACTGGCGCTGGCCATCGGTCTCTACGCCTTCGGCCACGATCTGCAACTGCAGTGAACGGCCCAGCGCGATGATCGAGGACACGATCGCCGCGTCCTCGGCGTTGTCCTCCAGGTCGTGCACGAACGCGCGGTCGATCTTCAGCTCGGTGGCCGGCATGCGCTTGAGGTACAGCAGGCTCGAGTAGCCCGTGCCGAAATCGTCGATGGAGATGTTCACTCCCATGGCGGTCAGCCCGTGCAGGATCTGCAGGCTGGCCTCCACGTCCTTCATCGCGGTGGTCTCGGTCACCTCCAGCGTCAGGTGCTGCGGGGCCAGCCCGTGCCGCTCCAGCGTGCGCGTGACCGTGTCCAGCAGCGTGCTCGAGGCGAACTGCAAGGGCGACAGGTTCACCGCCATCGACCAGTCGTCGTGGCCGGCGTCGTGCCACTGGCGCAGCTGCGCGCAGGCGCGGTCCAGCACCCAGTCACCCAGCGGCAGGATCAACCCGCTGCGCTCGGCCAATGGGATGAACGTGTCCGGCCCCAGCAACCCCAGCTCCGGGTGCTGCCAGCGCACCAGCGCCTCGGCCCCGATCAACGGCTGCCCGCTGGCCGGGAACTTGGGCTGATAGTGCAGCACCAGCTCGTTGCGATGGATCGCGCGGCGCAGCTCCTGCAGCAGCTTGAGCTGCCGGTTGGCGCTGACGTGCATCGACTCGGTGAAGAAGGTATAGCCGTTCCGGCCGGCGTCCTTGGTGTGGTACATCGCCGCATCGGCGTGCGCCATCAGCTCGCGCTCGGTGGTGGCATCGGCCGGGTACAGCGCGATCCCCAGGCTGGCGGTGACCTGCAGCTCCAGCGCGTCGATCAGGAACGGCTCGCCCACGCTGGCGATGATCCGCTCGGCGACCACCGCCGCATCTTCCGGATCGTCCACCTGGAACACGATGACGAACTCATCCCCGCCCAGCCGCGCGAAGGTATCGTGGCTGCGCAGCAGCGCGCTCACCCGTTCGCTCATCTGGATCAGCAGCTTGTCGCCCAGCTGGTGGCCGTAGGCATCGTTGATCGCCTTGAAGCCGTCCAGATCGCAGAACATCACCGCGAAACTGAACTGCCGGCGCTTGGCCTTCTCGATCGCCTGCTCGATCCGGTCCTGCAGCAGCATGCGGTTGGGCAGCTGGGTCAGCGGATCGTGCAGGGCGGCCTGCAGCAGCTTCTCATTGGCATGGGCCAGCGAGTCGGCCAGCATCCCGGTGCGGGTGCGCATCTGCCGGTCGAACACCGAGGCCAGCAACGCGATGCCCAGCGTGGCCAGGGTGGTGACGATCACCAGCACCGCCAGCCACTTGCTGTCGATGCCCTCGCCAATCGCCGCACCGCACACGCTGCCGGGCGGGAAGCTGGCCGCAGCCATTCCCGTGTAATGCATGCCCACGATCGCCAGTCCCATCAGTACCGAGGCCAGCCCGCGCAGCTGCATCGCCCGACGCTGTTCCAGGCGCAGGCGGAAGGCGATCCACAATGCGGCGCCGGCGGCGGTGATGGCGATCAACAGCGACACCGTGAACCAGAGCGGGTCGTAGTCGATGCCCGGCTGCATGCGCAGCGCGGACATGCCCAGGTAGTGCATGGCGGCGATGCCCAGCCCCATCAGTACCGCGCCGGCCACCAGCCGCGCCCACGGCAACGCCGGGCGCGAGACCAGCCACAGCGCATAGGCCGAGGCCCCCACCGAGACCGCCAGCGAGAACAGGGTGATGCCCAGGTCGTAGCCGACCGGGATCGGCAGATGGAAGGCAAGCATGCCGATGAAGTGCATCGACCAGATGCCCAGCCCCATCGCAATGGCACCACCGGCCAGCCACCAGCGCGCCACGCGGCCTTGGGTACTGGCCAGCCGACCGGCCATGTCCAGCGCCGTGTAGGAGGCGAGGATGGCAACCAGCAGCGAGAAGACGACAAGACTCTGGCTGTAGGTGCCGGTCATGGGAAAGCCTGGAGATAAGGGGGAGGGCGATGGCCCGCCCCGGTATCGGCGCGGGCGCGGGGAACTTGAGGGGGGCGTTGGGGTCGCGTCTCGGTTGTTGCGACGCAGCTCGGCTATCCTGCCCGGCAGACGATGACGTGGACGTGGATATGGCCAAGCGACTGACCGCATACGTGTGCAGCGAATGCGGCGCCGAGTACAGCAAGTGGCAGGGGCAGTGCACCGAGTGCGGTGTGTGGAACGTGCTGACCGAGATCACCCTGGAAAGCGCAAGCGCCCCGGCCAAGGCCTCGCCGGCCGCGCGACGCTCCGGCTGGGCCGGCAAGGTCGATGCGCCGAAGATCATGGCGCTCAAGGACGTGCAGCAGACCGAGCACCTGCGCGTGAGCACCTGCATCGGCGAGTTCGACCGGGTGCTTGGCGGCGGCCTGGTGGAGGGCGCGGTGATCCTGGTCGGTGGCGACCCGGGCATCGGCAAGTCCACCCTGCTGCTGCAGGCGGTGGCCAGGATGGCCGCCACCCTGCCGGTGCTGTACATCACCGGCGAGGAGTCGCTGTCGCAGGTGGCTGGCCGCGCGGTGCGCCTGGACCTGCCGCTGGACAACGTCAACGCGCTGGCCGAGACCCAGGTCGAGGCGATCCTGCAGCACGCCAGCGTGGCCCGGCCCAAGCTGATCGTGGCCGACTCGATCCAGACCCTGTGGACCGAGTCGCTCACCGCCGCGCCCGGTTCGGTCAGCCAGGTGCGCGAGAGCGCCGCACGGCTGGTGCGCTTTGCCAAGGAGACCGGCACGGCGGTGTTCCTGGTGGGCCACGTGACCAAGGAAGGCGGCATTGCCGGCCCGCGCGTGCTCGAGCACATGGTCGATGCGGTGCTGTACTTCGAGGGCGAGAGCGGCAGCCGCTTCCGCCTGCTGCGCGCCTTCAAGAACCGCTTCGGCGCGGTCAACGAGCTGGGCGTGTTCGCGATGGGCGAGAAGGGCCTGAAAGAGGTCTCCAATCCCTCGGCGATCTTCCTGTCTGGTGGCAGCACCCAACAGCCCGGCAGCTGCGTGATGGTCACCCGCGAAGGCACCCGGCCACTGCTGGTGGAGGTGCAGGCGCTGGTGGATACCTCGCCGCTGTCCAATCCGCGGCGGGTGGCGGTGGGCCTGGAGCAGAACCGCCTGGCCATGCTGCTGGCGGTCCTGCACCGGCATGGCGGCGTGCTCACCGGCGACCAGGACGTGTTCGTGAACGTGGTGGGCGGCATCCGCGTGCAGGAAACCGCCGTGGACCTGCCGGTGCTGCTGGCGGTGCTGTCCTCGCTGCAGGACCGGCCGCTGGCCGAGAAGACCATCGCCTTCGGCGAGGTCGGCCTGTCCGGCGAAATCCGCCCGGTGCCCAATGGCGAAGATCGCCTGCGCGAAGCGGCCACCCATGGCTTCAAGCGCGCCATCGTGCCCAAGGCCAACGCGCCCAAGACCGGCAGCGTGAAGGGCATGGAGGTGATCGCGGTGGAGCGGCTGTCCGAGGCGATCGAGGCGGCCTGAGCCTTACAATGCGGGGCTGATCAGCACCTCAAGGAAGACATGCATGCGCAAGGCAATGGTGTGGATGGCGTTGCTGCTGGCGCCTGCGGTGCAGGCCGCGCCCGCCTGCGGCGACCCGGTGGCGGTGGGGCAGGCGTTCCTGAAGGCCAGTGCCAACGATTTTCTGGCCACCTCGCCCAGCGTGCTCACCCCTGGGTTCGCCCGGCTGCTGGCAGCCGAGCGCGAATGCCAGCGGGTGGAGGAGGGCATCTGCCGCTTCGACAGCGATCCGTGGCTGGATGGCCAGGACGGCGAGATCGACGCGCCGCCGGTGTTGCGTGCCAGGTCAACCAACGACCCCGCGCGCGTCACCGTGGAGGCGCGCTACCGGGTCTGGAAGGCGGCGCGGTTGACCCGCCTGGCGCTGCTGCGCGCCGCGGATGGCTGCTGGCGGGTGGATGACATGATCACCCACAGCGGGCAATCGCAGCGCGCCCTGCTGTCGGCCCCGATGTAACCGGCCGCCCGGCGTCGGCTCAGCGGGTGTGACCGAACACCAGTTCGATCACGAACTGGCTGCCGAAGAACGCCAGCAGCAGCAGCGCCATCGCGGTCAGGGTCCAGTGCACGGCCTTGGCCCCGCGCCAGCCGTAGCGGCGCCGCCCGATCAGCAGGGTGCCGAACACGATCCACGAGAGCACGCTGAGCACGGTCTTGTGCACCAGTTTCTGCGCGAGCAGGTCATCGACGAACAGCACGCCGGTGAGCAGGGTCAGGGTGAGCAGGGCGAACCCCACCGCGATCACCCGGAACAACAGCGATTCCAGGTCGGCCAGCGGCGGCAGCGCGCGCAGCCACGGGCGGAAGTCGCGGCGGCGCAACGCGCGCTCCTGCAGCCACAGCATGATCGCCAGCAGCGCGGCCACGCTCAGCGTGGCGTAGGCCAGCAGCGCCAGCCAGGCGTGGGTGGCCAGCTGCCAGCCCAGCGGCTTGCTCGGTGCGTGGCCGTAGCCGTGGTAGATGCACAGCACCGCCGCGGCCATCGGGAAGACCAGTACGCCCAGCGCCGCCATGCGCCCGCGCGCGGCCACCAGCGAGGTCAGCCAGGCCATGCCCAGGCCGACCAGCGAGAGCGCGGCGAAGAAATGCATGTCCGGCCCGCCGCTGGTACGCATCGCCACCAGCACGTGGTAACCGCCATGCAGCAGCATCGCCGGCAGCGCCGGCCACAGCCAGGCCGGCGAACGGACCGCGTCATCGCGGCTGACCGCGCGCACCAGCAGGGCCGTGGCGGTCAGATAGAGCAGGGTCGCGATGAGAACGATTGTCATCGTGGCAGTTTCGCATACCCCCGGGGTGCTGGCGATGCCTGCGGCCACGGGCCGCAGGTGCGGTCCGGGGGGCTTGGTGGACCGGCTATACTGTGCGTCTCTCTGTCTTTCGTTCTGAACAGGTTGCCTCCATGTTCGAGTCCCTGACCCAGCGCCTCTCCGGCACCATCGAGCGGCTGCGCGGCCGCGGTCGCCTCACCGAGGAAAACATCCGCGAGGCCACCCGCGAAGTCCGCATCGCGCTGCTCGAGGCCGACGTCGCCCTGCCGGTCGTGCAGGCGCTGGTCGAGCGCATCAAGGTGCGCGCGGTCGGCCAGGAAGTGCTCAAGTCGCTGACCCCCGGCCAGGCGCTGATCAAGGTCGTGCGCGACGAGCTGACCACGGTGATGGGCTCGGCCGCCTCGGACCTCAATCTCAACGTACCGGCCCCGGCGATCATCCTGATGGCCGGCCTGCAGGGTGCGGGCAAGACCACCACGGTGGGCAAGCTTGCCAAGCACCTGAAGGAAAAGCGCAAGAAAAAGGTGATGGTGGTGTCGGCCGACGTCTACCGTCCGGCCGCGATCGAGCAGCTCAAGACCCTGGCCGACCAGGTCGGCGTGCTGTTCTTCCCCTCCAGCACCGACCAGAAGCCCGAAGCGATCGTGCGCGCGGCCATCGACGATGCGCGCAAGTCCTTCGTGGACGTGCTGATCGTCGATACCGCCGGCCGCCTGGCCATCGACGAAGCGATGATGGCCGAGATCAAGGCGCTGCACGCCGCGGTCAACCCGGCTGAAACCCTGTTCGTGGTCGATGCCATGACCGGCCAGGACGCGGCCAACACCGCCAAGGCCTTCGGCGAGGCACTGCCGCTGACCGGCGTGGTGCTGACCAAGACCGACGGCGACGCCCGTGGCGGTGCCGCGCTGAGCGTGCGCTACATCACCGGCAAGCCGATCAAGTTCGTCGGCGTCAGCGAAAAGCCCGACGGCCTGGATGTGTTCCATCCCGACCGTATCGCCAGCCGCATCCTGGACATGGGCGACGTGCTGTCGCTGGTGGAGCAGGTCGAGCAGCAGGTGGACAAGGACAAGGCCCAGAAGCTGGCCGAAAAGGTCGCCAAGGGCAAGAAGTTCGATCTGAACGACATGCGCGACCAGCTTGAGCAGATGCAGAACATGGGCGGCATCGGCGGCCTGATGGACAAGCTGCCGGGCCTGGGCAACATCCCCGAGCACCTCAAGCAGCAGGTCAGCCAGGGCAAGGAAGTGCCGCGCATGATCGCCATCATCAACTCGATGACCAAGAAGGAACGCCGCAACCCGGGCCTGCTCAACGGCTCGCGCCGTGCCCGCATCGCGCGCGGTTCCGGGCTCACGCCGGCCGACGTCAACAAGCTCATGAAGCAGTTCCAGCAGATGGAAAAGATGATGAGCAAGATGGCCGGCGGCGGCATGAAGGGCATGATGCGCAGCATGAAGGGCATGATGGGGGCGATGGGCGGCCGCGGCGGCCTGCCGTTCCGCTGAGCCCCGCTGCGGCTGGCACATGGCCCGCCGCACCGTAGGTTGCACGTTGCTGTTGCCATACCTGGCGCCGGGCGCACAAGCGCCCGTCATCTGATTCAACAAGGAATGTCCATGAACAAATCGATCGTGGTGGTGGCGCTGGTCCTGGCGCTGACCGCTTGCAAGGACGACACCTCGATGTCGCAGAAGGCCGGCAGTGCGATCAGCGGCACCGCCGCCGATTTCGTCGCCGGGTTGGGTGAGGGCGTGGACAAGCGCATGAACGTGACCCTGCAGGCCGACCCGGGCCTGGCCGCGCGCGGGCTGACCGTGACCCTGGGCAAGAGCCGGGGCGTGGGCTCCAAGGACGCGGCGGTGTACGTGGTCGCCGACAAGGCCTTCAAGGGCAAGCTGGTGGCGCGCGCGCTGGACGGCGAGGGCACCGAGATCGGTCGTGCCGTGGCCGAGGAAGAATTCGCCGCCGACGATGCCCGCTACGTAAGCTTCAAGTTCAACGAGGAAATGGACAGCCAGCTGGTCCGCACCTACGCGGTGTCGGCCCGCTGAATCCAGCGGGCGTGCATGTCGGGGCAGGGCGGTGCGGCGTATGCTGGCCGGGTCTGACCCTACAGGTGCGCCGAACGTGAGTCCTTCGCCGATCCTCGAACGCGCCGACAGTTTCTGTCGGCGTTTTGCCTTGCAGGCCCCGATCCTGCTCGCGCCGATGGCCGGCGCCTGCCCGGTGCCGTTGTCGGCCGCACTGGCCAATGCCGGCAGCATGGGCGCCATGGGCGCGGTCCTGTCCCAGCCGCAGGACATCGTGGCGTGGATGAACGACTTCCGCGCGCAGTCCAGCGGGCCGGCGCAGGTCAACCTGTGGGTGCCCGATCCGCTGCCACGCCGCGATGCCGACGCCGAGGCGGCCACGCGCCGCTTCCTGGCGGACTGGGGGCCGCAGGTGCAGGCCAGCGCCGGCGACGCCGGGCCGGCCGATTTCGATGCGCAGTTCGATGCGCTGATCGCCGCGCGGCCGGCGGTGGCCTCGACCATCATGGGCGTGCTCTCCGCCGCGCAGGTGCAGCGCCTGAAAGACCTGGGCATCGCCTGGCTGGCCTGCGCCACGACCCTGTCCGAAGCACGCCAGGCGCAGGCCGCCGGCGCCGACGCGGTGGTTGCGCAGGGCTTCGAGGCCGGTGGCCATCGCGGTGCATTCGATCCGGACGCGGCCGAACAGCAGTTGGTCGGCCTGTTCGCCCTGCTGCCGCGGCTGGCCGATCACCTGGACATCCCGGTGATCGCCGCCGGCGGCATCGCCGACGGTCGCGGCATCGCCGCCGCACTCACGCTGGGCGCCAGCGCGGTGCAGGTGGGCACCGCCTTCCTGCGCACCCCCGAGTGCAGCGTGGATCCGGCCTGGTCGCAGGCGCTGGCCGAGGCCGAGCCGGAAGACACCTGGCCGACGCGCGCCTTCAGTGGCCGCCTCGGCCGTGGCCTGGCCACCGCCTATGTACGTGCGGCGGCGGCAGCGCAGGCGCCCTCGCCGCAGCCGTACCCGGTGCAGCGCGGGTTGACCGCGCCGATGCGGGCGCAGGCGGGCCGGGACAGCAACATCGATGCGATGCAGGCATGGGCCGGGCAGTCGGCGTGGATGGCGCCGGCGCGTCCGGCGGCCGAGGTGCTGCGGCAGATGTGGTCCGACGCCCGGGCACTGCTCGGATGAGGCTGTACTGCAACGGCCAGCGTGCCAGCGCCGAGGACCTGGCCGGTGCGCTGCCCAATTACGGCCACTTCACCTCGCTGCAGGTGCGTGGCGGGGCGGTGCAGGGGCTGGACCTGCACCTGGACCGGCTGCGCCAGGGCACCGAGGCGCTGTTCGACAGTGCGCTGGACCTGGCCCAGGTCCGGGCATGGATGCAGCACGCGCTGCAGTCCATGACCCTTGCCGATGCCTCGCTGCGGGTCACGGTGTTTTCGCGCCGGTTCGATTTCCGCCGGCCACTGCGTCCGGTCGCGGTGGACGTGCTGGTGGCGGTGGGTGCGCCGGTACACATGCCGGCCGACGCACGGCGACTGCGTTCGGTGGTGTACCAGCGTGATCTGCCGCAGTTCAAGCACGTCGGCACCTTCCCGCTGTTCGAGCACCGCCGCCGCGCGCTGCAGGACGGCTTCGACGATGCCCTGTTCGTCAGCGACCACGGCCTGATTGGCGAGGGCACCACCTGGAACATCGCCTTCCAGCGCGGCCAGCAGATCGTGTGGCCGCAGGCCCCGGCCCTGCGTGGCACGCAGGAGCGCCTGCTGCAGGCCGGCTTCGCCGCGACCCTCCAGCAGGTGCGCTCGGTGAAGCTGGCCGAGCTGGGCGATTTCGATGGCGCGATCGCCTGCAACTCGGCCGGGGTGTGGCCGATCGCCTCGATCGACGGGCAGGCCTTCGCCGCGTCCGAAGCGTTCTGCCAGCGTGCCCGGGGCATCCTGGAGACGGTGCCCTGGCAGCCGGTGGGCGGGCAGGGGGCTGCAGCCTAGGCCCTGTTCAGGTTCGCCTGCCGTTGCAGACTTGGAATGACCGCAGCCGGCCGCTATAATCGCCGGCTTACCGCGCCATCCTGGCGACTGGGCAATTGAGGAAACAACACCATGGTCAAGATTCGACTGACCCGCGGCGGCGCCAAGAAGCGTCCGTTCTACCACATCATCGTGACCGACTCGCGCAGCGCCCGTGATGGCCGCAACATCGAGCGCGTCGGTTACTACAACCCGGTTGCCCAGGGTGCGGAATCGCGCATCGTGCTGGACCTGCCGCTGGTCGACAAGTGGGTTGCCAACGGCGCCCAGATGACCGACAAGGTTCGCAACCTGTACAAGGAAGCGACCAAGGCCCAGGCCTCCGCGGCCTGATCCTGAAGGGCCGCGCCTGGCGCGGCCCGTCCGGTCTATTCAGATGAAAGATACCGAGCGCCGGATCCTGCTGGGCAGGATTGTCGGCGCTTTTGGTGTGCGAGGCGAGATCAAGCTCGAGTCCTGGACCGAGCCGCGTACCGCCATTTTCAACTATCAGCCCTGGATCCTGCGCACGCCCGCCGGCCAGGAGAGCACCCTGACCGGGGCACGCGGACGTCAGTCCGGCAAGCATCTGGTCGCGGTGTTTCCCGGCATCACCGACCGCGATGTGGTCGAGTCGATGTACGGAACCGAAGTGTATGTACCGCGCAGCGCGCTGCCGCCACCGAAGGCCGACGAGTATTACTGGGTCGACCTGGAAGGCTTGCAGGTGCGTACCGTTGACGGCGTCGAACTGGGGCGGGCCTCGCACCTGTTCTCGACCGGCTCCAACGACGTGCTGGTGGTGCAGGGCGACCGTGAACGGATGATTCCGTTCGTGCAACCCGAATTCGTGGTGTCGGTGGATTTCGAGGCCAACCTGATCGTGGTCGACTGGGATCCGGAGTTCTAACCCGGATGCGTATCGACGTGGTCACCTTGTTCCCCGAGTTCATGGCGCAGTCGGCCGCGCTGGGCGTGGTCGGCCGTGCCGCTGAACGCGGCCTGCTCGCGCTGCACGGCTGGAATCCGCGTGACTATGCCGAAGGCAACTATCGCCGGGTGGACGACCGTCCGTTCGGCGGTGGCCCGGGCATGGTGATGCTGATCGAGCCGCTGCGCGCCTGCCTGGCCGCGGCCAGGGCAGCCGACCCGGCGCCTGCGCCGGTGATCTACCTCAGCCCGCAGGGCACGCCGCTGACCCAGGCCAAGGTCCGTGAACTGGCCGCGCTGCCGCGCATGATCCTGCTCTGCGGGCGTTATGAAGGCATCGATGAGCGGTTCCTGGATGCCGAGGTCAGCGAGGAGATTTCCATCGGGGATTACGTCCTGTCCGGCGGCGAGCTGGGCGCGGCGGTGATCGTCGATGCGGTGACCCGGCTGCAGGAGGGCGCCCTGGGCGATGCCGAATCGGCCGCCCAGGACAGTTTCGAGGGCCCGCAGGGGCTGTTGGACTGCCCGCACTACAGCCATCCGGCCCAGCATGAATGGGGCGCGGTCCCGGACGTGCTGCGTTCGGGCAACCATGCCGCCATCGCGCGCTGGCGTCGGCAGCAGTCGCTGCTGCGCACCGCGCTGCGGCGGCCGGACCTGCTCGACGAAAGCCGGTTGTCCAAGGCCGACCGGCTCCTGCTGGAGCAGGCACGGCAGGCCTCGCCCAAGGATCCGACCCCCTAGCGCGGGGGCGGGATCTTGTTTACAATTCGAGATTGCCATCGGCCTTTTTGGCCTGGTGGTAGGAATCCCTACAAAAAACGTGCAGCACAGTCCGGTGACTGCATGAGCCCACGTTGTCGAACGACACGACCACCCGAACACTATCGGTGCACCCATGAGCAAGCTGAACAAATCCATCCTCTCGGACTTCGAATCCGCCCAGATCACCCGCGAGCTGCCGAAGTTCAGCCAGGGTGACACCGTCGTGGTCAACGTGAAGGTCAAGGAAGGCAACCGTGAGCGCGTCCAGGCTTACGAAGGCGTCGTGATCGGCACCAAGAACGCCGGCCTGAACTCCGCCTTCACCGTGCGCAAGATCTCGCACGGCTACGGCGTCGAGCGCGTCTTCCAGACCCACAGCGCCATCATCGACTCGGTCGAAGTGAAGCGTCGTGGCAAGGTCCGCGCCGGCAAGCTGTACTACCTGCGTGGCCTGGAAGGCAAGGCTGCCCGCATCAAGGAAGATCTGGCTGCCGCTGCGCAGGCCAAGGCTGCCCGCCTGGCTGCCAAGGCCCAGTAATTCCCGCCGACGACTTCGGTTGTCGCGGTACCAGAACGGCCACCTTCGGGTGGCCGTTCTGCGTTCACGGCCTGGAGGTCCGAGCCGCGCACCGACCTGTCGCTGCCCTGCGTCGGTCCAAGGAAAAACATGCAACGCTATCCCCGTTCAATCCGCGCCGCGCTGCAGGTCATGCAGGCCGCCGGCGTCCCCACGCCGATGCAGGCGCCGCTGGTGTATCGGCTGCTGTGGCGCACGGGCCTGGCGGTGCCGCCGCCGGTGCTGGCCGGCTTCCTCGCCAATGCCGTGCTGATGGGCGCGCTGTTCGCGTTGGGATGGGGCGGTTTGATGTGGCTGCTGTTGGCGCGCAGCACCCTGCTGCCGGCTGCTGCCGTGCTGGGCGGTGCCGGCGTGGCCGGCGTGCTGTTCGGTGGCGCGATGGCGCTGCTGATGCGCTGGCAGCAGCAGCGCTACCGGTTGCCGGCGTGGCGCGAGATCCGCGACGCCAGCGCCAGCTAGCCGGCGCGGGTCGGTACGGGCGGCGGTGCGGCCGTTGCCGGTGCTTCCGGGTCCAGGTCGGCCACCGGTGAGGGCGGCATGGACGGCACCTCGGCCGGGGCCGCCAGCTCCTCGCGATGGGTGGGCAGCATGCGCGCCTTGCGCCAGCCGCCCCAGCGGTAATACCCCAGCGACATCAACATCGCGCAGAACGAGCTGACCGGGAAACTCCACCACACCGCATCGGCCCCCCAGTGGTCCTGCAGCAGCTCGGCGAAGGGCACGCGGATGCCCCACAGCGACACGGCCAGGATCAGCAGCGGCGGGATCACCGCGCCGGTCGAGCGCACCACGCCGGAAATCACGAAGTTCACGCCGAAGAACAGGAACGACCAGATCGCGATGTGGTTGAGGTGGCGTGCCACCTCCAGCGCATCGCTGCCGCTGGGCAGGAACAGGGCCAGGCTGTAGCGGTCGAACAGTACCAGCGGCAGGGTCAGCGCGCCGGTGAGCAGGAAGTTGTACAGCACGCCGCTGCGCGCGGTGCCGCGCACGCGGTCCCAGCGCTGGGCGCCGACATTCTGCGCGGCCATCGAGGAGCAGGCCGCACCGATGGCCATCGCCGGCATCTGCAGGTAAGTCCACAACTGCAGCGATGCACCGTAGGCGGCCGCGGTGGCGGTGCCGTAGCTGTTGACCATGGTCATCATCATGATCACCGACAGCGAGATCAGCACCATCTGCAGGCCCATGGGCACGCCCTTGACCACCAGTGCCCGCAGGATGGTGGGGTCGATCCGGAACAGCGTCATGTCCTTGCGCCCCAGCCACAGCACGTGCCGCTTGTTGCGCATGTACCAGAGCAGGCCCGCCAGCGACAGCGTCTGCGCGATCAACGTGGCCCAGGCCGCGCCGGCGATGCCCAGTTGCGGGAACGGGCCGATGCCGAAGATCAGCAGCGGGTTGAAGCCGATATCCAGCACCACCGACAGCAGCAGGAAGCGGAACGGCGTGCGTGAATCCCCCACGCCGCGCAGGGCCGAGCTCAGGAACGCGAACGCATACAGCGTGGGCATGGCCAGGAAGATGATGCGCAGGTAGGCCTCGGCCATCGCCAGCGACTCCACCGGCGTGCCCATGGCCGCCAGCAGCGGGTGCGCCAGCCACCAGCCGGCGATGGCGATCACCACCGACAAGCCGATGAAAAAGGTGGCGCTGGTCCCCATCACCCGCCGCGCCTGCCCGATGTCGCGCGCGCCCATCGCCTGGCCGATCAGGATGGTAGCGGCCATGCCGATGCCGAACACCGAGCCGATCATGAAGAACATGATGTTGTTGGCGTTGGCCGTGGCGGTCAGCGCGGCCTCGCCGAGAAAGCGGCCGACCCAGATCGCATTCACCGACCCGTTCAGCGACTGGGCGATGTTGCCCGCCAGGATCGGCAACGCGAACAGAAACAGGTTGCGCCCGATCGGGCCGGTGGTCAGGTCAAGCGGCGCTTTGGCCATGTGCTCTGGAGATCAGGCGTGGAGAGCGGCACACTAGCACCAAGCCCGTCAGCGGGGTATCGCGATGCAACGTTCGATCAGGCAGCGCCAGCGGCGCAGTATCGGTAGGCTTGTGGCGCCCTTGATAGTGGCCACGCTGGCCGCATGTTCCAGTGGACAGCGCCTGGACGATGCCCAGGTGCGGCCGATGGACCGACCGGAGTGCCAGGTGGGCAGCCAGCGCCGCGATCTGGACGCCGGCGTGCCGGCCCTGATCGGCGGCACCGGATGCCGTGGCAACCCGGACGCGGCCCACCCCCTGAACAAACGACCGGCCAACGCCGTGGAGCTGGGCAAGCAGCATGACTGAAGCAGAACCGGTGGTCGCCAGCGTGCGACTGGATGTGTGGCTGTGGGCCGCACGCTTCTACCGTACCCGCAGCCTGGCCAAGCAGGCGGTGGAGACGGGCAAGGTGGACGTGGCCGGGCAGCGGCCCAAATCCTCGCGCGCGGTGCGCGTGGGCGAGCAGCTGCAGATCAGTCGCGGTGATGAAACCTACGACGTGCAGGTCCGCAGCCTGAGCGAGATGCGCGGGCCGGCCCCGGTGGCGCAGCAGCTGTACGAGGAAAGCGAGGCATCGCGGGCGCGGCGTGCCGAACGACGTGCGCAGCGCGCCGCGGCGGCCAACGGCTACCAGCCGCCCGAGCATCGCCCGGACAAGCGCGCACGTCGGTTGATCCGGGCACTGGGGGATATCGACGCCATCTGAGTCGGCCAGCCTGACGCATTCGCCACCTGAGTGCGGAAGCACGGCGTCGGTCACGGTGCGCTCAAACGGCGTGGGTCAGGCTTCCGGACCGACCACTGGAGCCTGCCATGCGCGTGATGTCCCTGCTGTTGTTGCTGCTGCTGTCGGCACTGGCGCCGCGTGCGCAGGCCGCGCCGCCGATCGATGCGTTCTGGGCGCAGCCACAACGCGGCGGCAACAGTTTCAACACCGTGCCGCCCGACCGCGCCTATTTCGACGCGTTGCGCGCCACCGGGGCCACCTGGGTCCGGCTGACCCCGGACAAATGGCGGTCGGCCGGTGGCCGCGACTTCCTGATGGGCGATGCCGATCACTACGACGGCCTGGTGGCCGCCGATGTCACCACGCTGCGCGGCGTGCTTGATGATGCCCATGCCGCCGGGCTCAAGGTGGTGCTGGTGCCGCTGTCGCTGCCATTGCTGCGCTGGAAGCAGGTCAATGGCGGCGTGGTCGACCAGCGGCTATGGCAATCGGAGGCCAACCAGCGCCCCGCACTGGCCTTCTGGCGCGATCTGGCGCGTGCGTTGCACGGCCATCCGGCCCTGGTGGCCTACAACCTGATCAACGAGCCTGCACCGGAGTACGGCACCGCCTTGGCCGAGCATGCCGATGCGGCGGCGATGCGCGCCTGGTATGCCACGGTGCAGGGAGGCCCGCGCGACCTGCCGCGCTTCTACACCGCATTGATCGCCGCGGTACGCGAGGTGGACCGGGACATGCCGCTGATGCTGGACCCGGGCTGGTACGCCGCTGCCGATGCGCTGGGGTACTGGCCGGCGCCGCTGGCTGATCCGCATCTGCTGTACAGCGTGCACATGTACGAACCGTATTCGGCCACCAGTGCGCCCAACCAGAAGCGGGCCACGCCGTATCGCTATCCGGCCACGGTCCCGTTCGGGGCGGACAAACAGCGTTGGGATGCCCGCCGCGTGGCCGCCTACCTGCAGCAGCCGCTGGACTGGGCCGAGCAGCATGGCGTGGCGCGCCAGCGCATGGTGGTGGGTGAGTTCGGCTGCATGCGGCGCTGGCCGGACTGCCGCGCGTATCTGCAGGATGTGCTGGCTGTGCTCGAAGCCCAGCGCGTGCACTGGGCGTTCTATGCGTTCCGCGAGGATGGCTGGGACGGCATGGATTACGAGCTGGGCGACAAGGCCCTGCCGTGGACGTACTGGAACGAGGTGGAGGCGGGCAAGGTGCCGTCGCCGCCGCGGGCGGAGACGCCGGTGTTTTCGCCGATCCTGAAGTATCTGCGCGCGGCCGGTCGGTAGCCGCTCGTTCGCCGGCGTGGCCGGCACCGCCGGGGGCGGTGCCGGTCATTCTGCTCAGGCGTGCAGGTCGTAGCGATCCAGCTCCATCACCCGCACCCAGGCGGCGATGAAGTCCTGCACCAGCTTCTTCTCGCCGTCGGCACTGGCGTACACCTCGGCCAACGCGCGCAGCACCGAGTTGGAGCCGAACACCAGGTCGGCGCGGCTGCCGGTCCAGCGCGTGCCCCCCGTGCTCTGGTAACCCTCGCCACTGGCGCTCCACTGCGTGCGCATGTCCAGCAGATTGACGAAGAAGTCATTGCTCAGCGTGCCGGGCCGATCGGTCAGCACGCCCTGCGTGTTGCCATCCACGTTGGCGCCCAGCACCCGCAGCCCGCCCACCAGCGCGGTCAACTCCGGTGCGCTCAGGGTGAGCAGTTGCGCCTTGTCGATCAGCAGCACTTCGGCGGGCACGCTGTAGCGGCCCTTGAGGTAGTTGCGGAAGCCATCGGCATAAGGCTCGAGCACCGCGAAGGAGTCGACGTCGGTCTGTTCCTGGCTGGCATCGGTGCGCCCGGGGGTGAACGGCACGCTGACGTCGTGGCCACCGGCCCTGGCTGCCTGTTCGATGCCCACGCCACCGGCCAGCACGATCAGGTCGGCGAGCGAGACCTGCTTGCCGCCGCCGCCGTTGAAGCTGGCCTGCACCTTCTCCAGTGCGGCAAGCACCTTGGCCAGCTGCTGCGGTTGGTTCACCGCCCAGTCCTTCTGCGGGGCCAGCCGGATGCGCGCGCCATTGGCACCGCCGCGCTTGTCCGAGCCACGGAAGGTGGAGGCCGATGCCCAGGCGGTAGAGACCAGTTCGGCCACGCTCAGACCGGTGGCCGCGATCTGCTGCTTCAATGCCGCGATGTCCTGCGCGTTGATCAGCGGCTGGGTAGCCGCGGGTACCGGGTCCTGCCAGATGAACTCCTCGGCCGGGATCTCCGGGCCGAGGTAACGGGCGCGCGGGCCCATGTCGCGATGGGTCAGCTTGAACCACGCCCGCGCGAACGCGTCGGCAAAGGCCTGCGGGTCGGCCAGGAAGCGGCGCGAGATCGCTTCGTACGCCGGGTCCACGCGCAGCGACAGGTCGGTGGTGAGCATGGTGGGGCGATGCTTCCTGGACGGATCGTGCGCGTCGGGAATGATCGCCTCGCTGTCCTTGGCCACCCATTGGTGGGCACCGGCCGGGCTCTTGGTCAGCTCCCACTCGTGGCCGAACAGGATCTCGAAGAAGTCGTGGCTCCACTGTGCCGGGGTGCGGGTCCAGGTCACTTCCAGGCCGCTGGTGATGGTGTCGCCGCCCTTGCCGCTCCCGAACGCGTTGGACCAGCCAAGGCCCTGGCTTTCCAGTCCGGCCGCTTCCGGCTCCGCGCCGACGTTGTCGGCCGGGCCGGCACCGTGGGTCTTGCCGAAGCTGTGGCCGCCGGCGATCAGCGCGACGGTTTCTTCGTCGTCCATCGCCATGCGGCCGAAGGTGTCGCGGATGTCGAAGGCCGCCTTGAGCGGATCCGGGTTGCCATCGGGGCCTTCCGGATTGACGTAGATCAGGCCCATCTGCACGGCCGCCAGCGGGTTTTCCAGGTCGCGCGAGTGGATGTCACCGTCGGCATCGTCGTCGGACACGAGCACGCCGTGGTCTTCCTGCACGCCTTCGGAGCCATGCGCATACCGCACGTCGCCACCGAGCCAGGTGGTCTCACGGCCCCAGTACACATCCTGGTCCGGCTCCCAGGTATCCGGGCGACCGCCGGCAAAGCCCAGCGTCTTGAAGCCCATCGATTCCAGCGCGACGTTGCCGGTGAGGATCAGCAGGTCGGCCCAGGAAATGGCCTGGCCGTACTTCTGCTTGATCGGCCACAGCAAGCGCCGCGCCTTGTCCAGGCTGACGTTGTCCGGCCAGCTGTTGAGCGGGGCAAAACGCTGCTGGCCACGGCCGCCGCCGCCGCGCCCGTCACCGATGCGGTAGGTGCCGGCACTGTGCCAGGCCATGCGCACGAACAGGCCGCCGTAGTGGCCGAAGTCGGCCGGCCACCACGCCTGGGAGTCGGTCATCAGCGCGGTCAGGTCGGCTTTGAGCGCGGCGTAGTCCAGCCCCTTGAACGCCCGGGCGTAATCGAAGTCGTCATCGAGTGGATTGGAGCGGTTGGAGTGCTGGTTGAGCAGGTCCACGCGCAGCTGCCTGGGCCACCAGTCGCGGTTGGTGGTGGCATCGCCGACGAGGGCGTGATTGAACGGGCACTTGGCTTCGCTTTTCATGGGTCGCTACCTGTGTACTTGCGAATGTGGGCACCTGCCGCGGTTGGGCAGGGCAATGGGAACGAGCGCATCGCTCAGGGCGAAGAGCATCCGGCACGGTCGACGGGCATGGATTGGACGCGCGTGCGCGATGGGATCAATCGATGCATCCGGCGAACTCCTGCGGGAATGCCTGTACGTTAAGCACGTTCAGGCATTCGGTAAATTCGAACGAATCAACCAGATTGATAGAGGTGGACTATGGTCAAGCGGCGCCACGGTAGGGCCGGCCGCTGGCCGGCGCCATGCCCCGATGGCGCACCCCGCATCACCGCTTGCCGAGCAAGCCGCCGCCCAGCTTGAGCAGGTCGCCGATGCCCAGCTGGCCATCGCCGTCCTGGTCCAGCACCGAGGTGAGCAGGCCGCCGCTGCTGGCCGCCTGCGCTTCCTGACCGAGCGCCTGGCTGAGCTGGGCCGGGTTGCCGCTGCTGGCGAAGCGCTGGGCCAGGTAGGACATGACGATCGGCGCGAGGATGGCCAGCAGCTGGCTGGTCTTGCCGCTGTCCAGGCCGGTGGCCTGGCTCAGGCCCTGGGCGGCGCGGTCGCTGTTGCCACCGAATACGTGGCCGAGGATGCCGGCGCCGTTGGTGGCGCTACCGCCGCCGCCGAGCACGCTGCCCAGCAGCCCGCCGAGGTCCAAGCCGCCGGCGGCGGCCGGGGCATGGTCGCGTTGCAGCGCGCCGAGCAGGGCCTCGGCCCCCTGCGGCTGCTGGGCGTTGCGGCCCATCGCGCCGAGCAGCAGCGGCAAGGCCGCGCCGATCGCGCCACTGGCCTGGTTCTGGTCGATGCCCAGTTGCTGGGACACCTGCTGCAGGCCTTGCCCCTGCTGCAGCTGCTGGAAGAGGGAAGCGGCAAGCGATGCGTTGTTCACGGCGGACTCCAGGCAGGAAGGGGAACCGGCCGAGCATAGCGCTGGGTGGACTACGAAAATGCGAAGGACCCACCCCGGCAACGGTCGGCGGCGCCCGGTACGGTTCGTGGGCGATCCGGTGGTCGCCGGCCCCGTCCGGCCGGGCACGACCCTGGGTCGTGCCCCGCCTCCGTCAGACCAGCGCCTTCAACCGGTACAGCGCTTCCAGCGCCTGCCTGGGGGTGAGTGCGTCGGGATCGATCGCCATCAGGGCATCGTGCGCGGCCGTGTTCGGCGCGGTGAACAACCCGAACTGCTGTGGTGCGTCCAGCGCCTGCGGCGTCACGGCCGCCGAACGGGTTTCGCCGCTGCGCAGTTCCAGCTCGGCCAGGCGCCGCCGCGCCTGGGCCACGGTGGCCTTGGGCAGGCCAGCCAGCGCGGCCACCTGCAGGCCGAAGCTGCGGTTGGCCGGGCCGTCCTTGACCGCGTGCATGAACACCAGCGCGTCGCCATGTTCGACCGCATCCAGGTGCACGTTGGCGATGCCGCTGGGGCCGCCTTCGTGCTGCTCGTCGGCCAGCGCGGTCAGCTCGAAGTAGTGGGTGGCAAACAGCGTGTAGCAGCGGTTGGCATAGGCCAGGTGGCGGGCCACCGCATCGGCCAGGGCCAGGCCGTCGTAGGTGGACGTGCCGCGGCCGATCTCGTCCATCAGCACCAGCGAATGCGCGCTGGCGTGGTGCAGGATGTAGCTGGTCTCGGCCATCTCGACCATGAAGGTGGACTGCCCGCGGGCGAGGTCGTCGCCGGCGCCGATGCGGGTGAGGATGCGGTCGATCGGGCCGATCACCGCGCGGCTGGCGGGCACGAAGCTGCCGATGTGGGCCAGCAGCACGATCAGCGCGTTCTGGCGCATGTAGGTGGACTTGCCGCCCATGTTCGGGCCGGTGATCACCAGCATGCGGCGGTCCGGGTGCAGGTCCAGGTCGTTGGGCTCGAACGCTTGTTCGCGCACCGCCTCCACCACCGGGTGGCGGCCGCGTTCGATGCGAAGGCACGGCGCGGTCTCCAGCTCGGGGCGGGCCCAGTCCAGCGCCTGCGCGCGTTCGGCAAAGCCGGCCAGCACGTCCAGTTCGCTGAGCGCGGCGGCGCACTGCTTGAGCGGCTCGAGCTGGCCACCCAGGGTATCCAGCAGCTGTTCGTACAGCAGTTTCTCGCGCGACAGCGAGCGTTCGCGTGCCGACAGCACCTTGTCCTCGAAGGACTTCAGTTCTTCGGTGATGTAGCGCTCGGCATTGGTCAGGGTCTGGCGGCGGGTGTAGTGCACCGGTGCCTTGTCGCTCTGGCCCTTGCTGATCTCGATGTAGTAACCGTGCACGCGGTTGTAGCCGACCTTCAGGGTGGCGATGCCGCTGCTGGCGCGCTCGCGCTGTTCCAGGTCGATCAGGAACTGGTCGGCGTGGGTGGATAGACGACGCAGTTCGTCCAGCTCGGCATCGAAGCCTTCGGCGATCACGCCACCGTCGCTGAGCTTCATCGGCGGGGTGGGGGCGATCGCGCTGGCCAGCAGGTGCGCGCATTCGTCGTGCTCGCCCAGCGCCGCGTGCAGCGCCATCAGGCGCGGCGAGTCCAGCGGTGCCAGTACCGCGCGGACCTGCGGCAGCAGGCCCAGGCCGTCGCGCAGGGTGGAGAAGTCACGCGGGCGCGCCGAGCGCAGCGCCACGCGGGTGAGGATGCGTTCCAGGTCGCCAAGCGCGCGGAAGGCATCGCGGATGTCGCCGTCGGCGCCGCGATCGATCAGCGTGGCCACCGCATCGTGGCGCTGCACCAGCACCTCGCGCAGCCTTAGCGGGCGGTGCAGCCAGCGCCGCAGCAGGCGCCCGCCCATCGGCGTGACCGTGGTGTCGAGCACGCCGAGCAGGGTATGGCGGGTGTCGCCATCCACGCGCGTGTCCAGCTCCAGGTGGCGGCGCGTGGCGGCATTCATCGCGATCGCCTCGCTCGCCGTTTCGGTGGCGATGGCGGTCAGGTGCGGCAGGCGCTGCTTCTGGGTCTCTTCGACATAGCCCAGCAGCGCGCCGGCCGCCGCGGTGGCGCGCGGCTTGTCGTCGATGCCGAAGCCGGTGAGGTCGTGCAGCTTGAAGAACGCCAGCAACTGGCGGCGGCCGCTGTCGGCGTCGAACAGCCAGGGCGCGCGGCGCCGGATGCCGCTGCGGTGCTTCAGGAACTCCGGCCAGTTTTCTTCATCCGGGACCAGCAGTTCGGCCGGTTCCAGCCGGGCCAGTTCGGCCTCCAGCGCGTCTTCGGAGTCGACCTCGTTGACCAGGAAACGGCCGCCGGCCAGATCGGCCCAGGCCAGGCCGAAGCCGTGCCTGCCGCGCGACAGCGCCATCAGCAGGGTGTCGCGGCGCTCGTCCAGCAGCGCCTCGTCGGTGACGGTGCCGGGGGTGACGATGCGCACCACTTTGCGTTCGACCAGGCCCTTGGCCAGCGCCGGATCGCCGATCTGCTCGCAGATCGCCACCGATTCGCCCAGGGCCACCAGCCGTGCCAGGTAGCCTTCGTAGGCATGCACCGGCACCCCGGCCATCGGGATCGGCGCGCCGCCGGAGCTGCCGCGCTGGGTGAGGGTGATGTCCAGCAGGCGCGCGGCCTTGCGCGCGTCGTCGTAGAACAGCTCGTAGAAATCGCCCATCCGGAAGAACAGCAGCAGGTCCGGATACTCGGACTTTGCAGCGAAGAACTGCTTCATGAGCGGGGTGTGCTCGGCACTGGCCTTGCTCGGGGAAGATTTCACGTTGGGATCAGTGGTTTGCAAGAAACGTCCTTACGGGATGTGGCGGTCGATCCGGGTCACTGGCGGCAGGGAGTGGTGTTCTCGGTTGCGCCGTGGTCGCGGCGGTCACTCGAACGGGATCAACTCGATGGTGCAACGGACACGCAGCGGATCGACCATGGACACGGGGGGCGCGACGCAGGCGGAGGCCTCGCCGAGGCACCAAGTTTAAGCGCTCCCACCGCCAAATCCCCGAACCGGCAAGCGCCGGGCCCGGTCGCAGGCATCGGGGCGCACCTTGAACATCCGGGAGACGCCTTCACGCCCCCCTGATAAACGAATGGCAAGACTCAGCCCCTCATTCATGGTGAGGTTCCGGCATCCATGCAGCCATCGGGTCGGTCGTCCAGAGCGCTTCTTCTCCCCACCGTGCTGATGGCGTTGAGTGCCTGTACGCCGGACCGCGATCCAGGTGCGGTGGGCAAATCTTCCGAGGGCGCGGCCAGCGGCAGCAGGATCGCCCATGCCCCTGCTGCGCGGCCCGACGCCGAGATCCCCGGCGAAGTGCCGCCGTTGCCCGTCATCCCCCGCATCGTGGTGCCTGGCATTTTGGGGGTGACGCCTGCGCAGCAGGCGCTGGAAGCGTCGATCCAGACGATCCTGGACCCCGTGGCGGGCATTACCGTCGCCCCGGCCCGTTGTGATGCGGGCGGCGGCCTGATCAACGGCGGCGGATTCACCCAGCTGGACGCGCAGGGAACCCTGACCAGGAACAGTGATGAAGGGCTCTTCAAGATCAACGCGGACGGCAGCGGTACCGCCAACGTTGAAGGCGGACTGGTGCGGGTCAACGCCGACGGCAGTGGCACCATCAATGGGCCGGCCGCCGGTGACGGCGGAGATAGCGCGATCATCTCCGTGCAGGCCGATGGATCGGGAACGTACAACGGACCTGCCGGGTTGATCCGGCTGGACGGGAAGGGCGCGGGCACGTGGAACGGCGACAGCGGTCTGATCACCAACAACGGCGACGGCAGCGGCACCTGGAATGGCCCGATGGGGTTGGTCAGGGTGAATGCCGATGGCTCGGGCACCTGGAACGGCGAGCCGGGCTTGATCGTCAACAACGGCGACGGTACAGGCACGATCGGCCCGCCCGCGCGCGCGGTCAGGATGCCACCGATGCCCCGGCTGCCGCCCGCGGGACGCTTCCCGCCGCTGACGAAATTCGCGCCCCCCGGCGCACCGTGCGGCTACGTGATCACCCTCAATGATCGGGTGCTGTTCGACTTCGACAAGTCCGACATCCGTCCCGACGCCGCGCAGCTGCTGGATACACTGGCGGGTGCGTTGGCGCAGGTGAAGGCAACGGGCATCCAAGTGCGCGGGCATACCGATTCCAAGGGCGAGGAGGGGTACAACCAGCAGTTGTCCGAACGCCGGGCGGCGTCGGTGCTGGCGGCGTTGCGAACGCGCGGCGCAGCACAACAGATGGAGGCCAAAGGCTTCGGCGAACAGCAGCCCGTGGCACCCAATGAACGCGACGGACAGGACGATCCCGGCGGACGCCAGCTCAACCGGCGGGTGGAAATCTTCGTACGCGCCTGATCCCACGCAGTGCCTGCATTGATGGAGGACCCCATGAAGACGACCTTGTTGGCGGCACTTGGTGCCCTGACGCTGCTTCCGGTCGTGCCGGCCATGGCCGCGTCCGAGTTCAGTCTCGGCTATGACGTGGACCGCTTCCCGGCCCGGCAACTGAGCCTGCAATCGTGCCATGCCGCGGTGGCAAGGGGCGCAGCGGCACTGGGCTACACCACGCGCGTGGACCAGGATCAGAAGACGCTGGTGCTGCATGTGTCGGCGCCGCGGACCGATGGCCGCGCGTTGATTTCCTATTGCATCCGTGCCGGGGACCAGACGGTCTTTGTGATCCAGGCCTTCGACTACAGCGGTCCGGGCAATCCCGACGTGGACCGGGTGAAGCAGCGCGTGGCGGCGGAGGTACGCAAAGCAGGACGGCCTGTGTAGCGCCTGCGCCATGCTGGCCCGCTCGTGCAGGCGCCAACGCCAGCGAAGCAGCGACACGATGACAATCGATCTCATGCTGCGCTAGCAGAAACACCGCGCCCAGTTGCTGGTCCACGTTGCGTCGGCGGTTCACGCGGTGCTGCCGTTGGAGAGGTTTGAAGCGCTCGAGGAGTGAGGTCCACATGGCCGGCACCTGAAAGCGGCCCGGCCGATCAACCCGTGGTCAGGCGCACGTTGGGATGGGCGGCAAAGATCGCCATGATGATGTCGAAGTAGGTCTGGCCCGTACCGCGGTCCAACGCATCCAGTTGGGCATCGATGGTGTCGAGGTTGAAGGTGCCTGGCCGTGAGCGCTTGCCCTGCAGCCAGGCCCGGGTTGCCGCACCGCCAAGGGCGGCGCGGCTGTGCGCGATGTCCTTCCAGTGCACACTGGCGGCTGCATGTCCGGCCAGTGCGCCGTAGCCGCCGTACAGCATGTCGTCCAGTGCATCCAGGCTGGCCCCGAGCTGCCAGTCCTCGTTGGCCATGAACACGCGGTTGATCTCGGCGTAGAAGCTGTCGATGTCGTGTATCGCGCTGCCGTCCACGACCAGGGTGGGGCCGGCCATGCTCATGCCGGCCGCTGCCACGGCAGGTCCTGCAGGCCACCGATGGTGCGTGCGAGGGGCATGAGCAGGACCGGCGGGCGCACTGCGATCAGCCCTCGTCCACGACCTTTCCGTAGATGATCTTCTCCGACACCACGTCGGCGTTCACCGAGCCAGAGCCTGGCGGCAGGTCGACGACCCGATACGCGAAGTCGACCCGTGTGATGTACCTGTAGCCCACCGTGATATTCCTGTGGATGCCGCTGCCGTGGATGCTGCCTTCCCATTTCCACTCGGGCTCGGCATAGACCACATAACGGCCGGGCCGCACGTTGGCAAAGGCGAAGTCGCCCGTGGAGTTGGTGGTCATGCTGCGACGGAAGGGGAGCACCGAAGGATCGAGGGTGGCAATGGTCAGCATCGGAGCGCCCCGTACCTCCTTGGAGCCCCCTTCTTTCAGGTACAGGTCCAGCCAGGCCTGGGTGTAGGCGTTGTACGGCAACAGGTGCACCTGCTGCGCGCTTACCGGGTCGCGTTCCTTCGAGCCGCCTCCCTTGACGCGATAGCGGGTACTGAGCATGCCCTCAATGGACCCGGTGCCTGCCGCCATTGCGCTCTTGAACAGCGCCGGGTCTGGTGTGGCCGTGGGCAGAAGGCGCTTGACCGTGTCGCGCTCGGGCATGACCTCGTTGGCCTGCGTGGCGGCGGTAAACGCGATGATCGACGCAAGCAGCGCCATCGTGATCTTCTTCATCGTGGTGTCAGTCCCTTGTTGTGAATCCGGATCCATGGATGTCTTGCCCGCTCTCTCGGCGGGAGAGGGCGGCAAGGGCACGCGCGGCAGCGCTGCGCCTGCGGCGGCGACGTTACCAAGTTCACCCAGCGACCGCAAACCCGGGAGCCCTCCCGCGGGGGACGCGGCGCAGGTGTCCGCCGCCTGAACGCGATCGGTTCATTGACGTGGCCTCGACATGTTTTCACTGCCGGTTGCAGCCAACAGGCGCAGGCTGACCCCATGTCCTGCGAATGAGGAGACGAACATGAAGACGATTCAACGTGTGATGTGCATGGGCGCCCTGATTGCTGCCTCGTTCGGTGCCGCCGCGCAGACGTATGGCCCGAAGGACGAAGGCCGCCGTTTCAACGACGGCAGCAAGGTGGTCTGCAAGAACGTGGAAGTGCAGCGCAACAGCAAGGACCCCAACCGCATCGCCGGTACCGCCACCGGCGCGGTGGTGGGTGGCCTGCTGGGCAACCAGGTGGGCGGCGGCAATGGCAAGAAGCTGGCAACCGTGGCTGGCGCGGTGGCCGGTGGCGCGGCGGGCCGCAACATCCAGGGCCGCAGCCAGCAGAACAATGGCGACCGCGTGGTCGAGCGCCGCTGCGAGCGTCAGTACCGCTGATCCTGCGCCGCAGGGAGCGATGACATGATGCCGGTCCTGCGGGGCCGGCATTTTCGTGTCTGGCCCGGGCGCAACGCGCCAACGCGATCACCCCGGTTCAATGCGCTGCGCGCCGCTCGCCGCCTGGGCCAGACTCAGGGTGAGCGCGCCCGCGTGCCCAGCCGCCACACAGCAAGCGCGCCGTAGAGCACCAGCAACGCGGCCAGCGTCCACAACTCGTGGCTGACCTCGGCCAGGCTGGCGTCCATCTGGTTCAGGCGCACCATCAGGTTGATCCCGGCGGTGGTCGGCAGCAGGTGCGCCAGCGCGACCAGGGCAGGGGGCGACGTGACCGCCGGCCAGGACAGGTTGGCGAGGAAGAACAGCGGGATCGAGCAGGCGATGACCACCTGGAAGGCGCGCTCACGGGTGGCGAAGTAACTGCCCACGAACAATCCGAACGCCACCGTGGCGGCGATGAACAGGGCGCCACCCAACACCTGCCCCAGCGGATTGCCGCCGCGCGGATAGTCCTGCACCCATGCGGTGAAGCCGGCGTAGTAGAGCAGGCCGAGCAGGCCGATGAGGGCAAAGCCCACGGCCATGCCGGCCAGGGTAGGCAGGTCGAAGCGCAGCCGCCGGCCCAGCGCCAGGCGGCGCGCACCGAGCAGCACGCCGATGCCCATCAGCAGGGTCTGGTGGACGATCAGTTCGGCCACGCCGGGCACGATGGCGCTGCCGTAGCCTTCGCGCGTGTTGAACAACGGCCGTTGCACCAGCGCGATCGGAGCCGCCTGCGGCGCGCCCATGAAGGCGGCCTGGCCCACTGCGGCCTGCCGCGCGAAGGCGGTGAGTGCCTCGGCCACGCCGCCCAGCACCCAACTGGCGCGGCCGAGGTAGGCGCCATTGCCCATCAGCACCAGGTGGCCGGCGCCGCCGCGCAGGATGTCGCGCTCGAGGTCGGCCGGGATCAGCAGGATGCCTTCGGCCTGGCCGTGTTCCAGCGCCTGGCGCGCCAGCGCCACGGTCGGTGGCTGGGCCACGATGCGCACGGTATGCAGCGCATCCACCCGGCGCAGGAGTTCGCGGCTGGTGCTGCTGTGGTCGTGGTCGACCACCACGATGGGCAGGTTGCTGGCCACCTGATGGCGGTAGGCGGCCGGGTAGAAGAACGAGTAGAGCACCACCGCCCCGATCATCAGCACCACCGCGTAGCGATCGGTGAGCACCGCGCGCAGGGTCTGGCGCAGACTGCTGCCGAAGCGACTCATACGCCGCTGCCCGGCGCGGAGGGCGGCGCGGCCGCGGTGACACGCGCGGCGGCGATCAGGCGCCAGCCGCCGATGCCACCGGCCACCAGCACCATCAGCACCAGCGTGGCCAGCGGCCACAGCGAGATGCTCCACGGTGCGCCAACGAACTGTTGCTGGGTCTGCAGTTTGACGTAAGCGGTAAGCGGCAGCAGCAGGTTCCAGACCCGGGTGAACAGCGGTGCGTCCACCACCGGGAAGGTGGCGCCGGAGAACGCCAGCGCAGTACCGATGCTCAGGCCGATGGCCGACAGCGATGTGCCCATGTCGCGGGTGAGGCCGACAAACAGCAATGCCACCGCTGCGCAGGCCAGGTAGAACAGCGGCTGGCCGAGCATCAGCAGCCACACGCTGCCGGCCACGCCATCGCCGCGCAGCAGCGCCAGATACAGTACGCCGAGCGCGCCGTACAGCGAGAACAGCGCCACGTAGGGCGCGATCTTGCCGGCGATCGCCGCCCACGGCGTGCGGCCCAGCCACTCGGCCAGGCGGCCATCGCGGACCTCGCGGCCGAGGCTGGCGGCCACGGCCAGGGCCAGGCCCAGTGACAGCAGCGCCGGGAACACCAGCGGCAGCAGGAACAGCTCGTAGCTGCGCGCCGGGTTGTGCAGGATGTCCGACTGCACCGCGATCGGCGGCGCGCGCAGCTTGGCCGGGCCGACCTGCCTGCCGATCTCGCCGGCCAGCAGGCGTGCATTCCAGGCGCTCACCGCCTCGACGATATCGCGCACCGCCGATTGCCCGGTGGTGAGGTAGGTGGCGTTGTAATAGGCGAACACGGTGCCCTGGCTGCCACGCAGGGCCTGGCGGGTGGCGTCGCGCGGCACCAGCACCACCGCAAATACCTCCAGCCGGCGCACCTGCGCCAGCGCCTCCTCCAGGCTGGCCGGCTGGCCGGCCACGCGCACGCCCGGGCTGGCATCGAGCATGCGCGCCAGCAGGCGGCTGTCGGCGCTGTGGTCCAGGTCGACGATGGCGATGGGGATCTGGCGCATCACCGAGGCGCTGAACAGCCACGCCATGATCCCCAGCATCAGCAACGGCAGCAGGGTGACCAGGCGGCGGTCGGCACGGTCGCTGCGCAGATGCTGCAGTTCGCGCTGGAACGAGGCGGCGAAACCGGCCCGCACCGTTGCGTTCATCCCTGCGGCCACGGCAGCAGCACGCTCATGCCCGGACGCAGCCCGTCCACGCGCGCGCGCGGCCGCATCCGGATCTCGAAGCTGCGCACGTCGTAACCGGAGGACTGGCGGGTACTGCGCCAGGTGGCGTAATCGCCCGCGGGATTGATGAAGTACACCTCGAACTCGGCCTCGCGATCGAGTGCCGGGATGCTGCCGCGCAGACGGCTGCCGATCTTCAGGCCGCGCATCTGCGACTCGCGCAGGTTCACCGAGACCCACATGCGGTCGATGTCCACCAGGGTGAACACCGGGTAGCCGGCCGGGACCAGTTCGCCGACATCCGCCATCCGCTTGTTGATTTCGCCTGCGAGCGGTGCGCGCCCGTTGACTTCATCGCGGGCGGCATCCACTTCGGCCACCGCCCCCCGTGCCTGGCGCACCTGGCCCTGCGCGGCGCGCTTGTCCTGCTCGCGGGCGCCGGCCAGGGCCTGGTCATACTGCGCCCGCGCGGCGTTGGACAGCTCGCGCGAACTGCGCGCCTGGGCCAGCGCTTCGTCGCGCTTCTGCCGGGTCATCACGCCTTCGTTGAACAGGTTCTGCACGCGCTGGTAGGTGGCATCGGCCAGCGTGGCGCCAGCCTGCGCCCGTTTCCAGTTGGCCTGCGCGGCGCGGATATCTTCGCTGCGCGCGCCCTCATCGGCCTTGTCGGCCACCGCGCTGGCAGCCTCCAGGGCGCCTTGCGCCTGTTCTTCCTTGGCCGCCACTTCCGGGCTGTCGAGCACGAACAACACCTGGCCGGCCTTGACCCGGTCGCCTTCGCGCACCTTCAGTTCGGCCAGGCGTGCGGTGATCTTGGCCGCCACGTTGATCGTGTCGGCGTCGGCCATGCCCTGCAACTGCTCGGCCGGCGTGCGCCAGGCCAGCCACAGCCCGACCACCACCACGACCGCCAGCACCAGCGCGATCACGATGCCGGCCTTGCGCTTGTTCGGCGGCGGCGCGTCGGCCGGCCCCTGCAATGTGTCATTCATGGGCGATCACCTCGTCGGCGCGACGGCGGAATTCTTCATAACGGTCCATCTGTCCACTGATCTCCAGCAGGTGTGCCAGGGCCACGTCGTACTGGTAGGCCGCCTGGGCGCGCTCGACCTGCGCACCGCCCAGGCCCAGCCGCGCATCGATCACGTCCAGCGAAGTGGCCTGGCCTTCGCGGAAGGCCAGTTCCTGCAGGCGCAGGTTCTCGCGGTTCTGTTCGATGCTGCTGTCCAGCAGCAGAAACTGCTGGCGCGCGGTATCCAGTTCATACCAGGCCTTGCGTACGCCCAGGGTCACCTGGTTCTCCGCTTCGCGCAGGCCGGCCTCGGCCTGGTCCTGCTGCGCGCGCGCGGCGCTGATCTGCGCCGGTCGCGAGCTGGGCGAGAGGAAGGTGTACTTCAGGCCGATGCCGAAGGCCCAGTCCGGATCGGTGAGCATTTCATCGCGGCGGCGGAAGTCGTACTGGCCGAACAGGTACACGGTGGGCTTGAGCTTGGCCTGCTGTACGCGGACGCCCTGTTCGGCCTGTGCCACCACGGCCCGCAGGCGCGCGATCTGCGGCTGCCGGGCCTGGGCGTCGCGTTCGAAGCTGGCCAGTGCGCCGATCGGGGCGCGATGCACGAACAGCGGCGACAGCGGGCGCACCTCGCCCCCGCTGCGCAGCAGGGTGGCCAGTGCCGCCTTGAGCGTCTGCAGGTCGTTGAGGGATTTCTGGTAGTCGCGTTCGGCCTTGTCGCGCGCCACGTTGGCCTGCAGGCGCTGGGCGCGGGTGGCGAAGCCTTCGCGCTCCAGCTTCAGCGCATCGTCCAGATGGCGTTGCAGGCCGTCGCGCACGTCGCGGCGCACCGCCACGGCCTGCTCGGCCAGGCGTTGCCCGAAGTAGGCCTGGGCCAGTTGCACGCTGAGCGACTGGCGCTGCGACTCGCGTTCGGCGCCGGCCTGCTCGGTGGCGCCGGCGGCGGCCTGTTGCGCAGCCGGAATCAGGCCGCCGGTGTACAGCGGCAGCACGGCGGTCACCACCGGGCGGGTGCGCCAGTCGCGTTCGGTGAACTGCAGGGGCGAGTCGATGCCGAAGGCCTCGGCCACCGGCGCCAGCGAGCCCAGCGGCAGCGTGAGGGTCTTCTGGAACTGCAGGCGGCGCACTTCGCCGGTGATTTCCGGCAGGCGCAGCAGGCGGGTGGCGTCCTGCAGATCCTGCTTGTTGCGCACCGATGCATCGGCGGCGGCCAGGGCATCGGACACCTGCTCCAGGCGTTGCTGGGACTGTTGCCAGTCCAGCGCGGGCGGGGGCACATCACCGGGGGTGGACTGGGCCAGCGCCGCACCGCTGCAGAACAGCAGGGCGGTGCAGTGGAGTCCTTTCTTTGCGCGCGCAAGCGCCGTGTGCCGGCTCACGAATGGGCGTTCCGTATGTAAAGCATTCGGTAAAGTATGGTGCGGGCGGCGTGAAGCCCGGGTCTTCACACTGCGGCTTGATCGAATCGCGAAGGCGCCTCGATTCGGTGTTGATCGCAGGTAGTGGACACCACATGTGTACGCGGCGGAGATGGGTGATGGGCGCGCGCGGATGGGCTGAAACGCGACGCCCCCCACGCTGCACGCCTACCGGGATGACGCACGCACCGCGGACAGGCAGTGCGCGTTGCCCGGTACGCCGCGGGGCGGTCAACGCGTGGGCGGGTTGCCGGCGATGGTGCGCGCGCCGGTGATGATCATGCGCAGCATCTGCGACAGCTGCTCGATCAACTCGGCATCCTTGTCCTGCGGCTGATCCACGGCGGTGGCGCCCATGGCGAACACCAGCCGGGTGATCGCCTTGGAGGCCAGCGCCGGTTCGTGCAGCACCGCCCCGCCATCGGCGGCGGCGAGCCGGATCAGGTCCAGGCGCAGCTCGTCTTCGAAATAGTTCAGTTCGCGGTCCACCGCCTGCTTGAACGCGTCCGAGCCGGCGCTGCCCTCGCGCAGCAACACATGCAGCAGCTTGTGGTCGGCGCGCAGCTGCTCGAAGAAGGTTTCCACCGACAGCCGGATCACGCTGCGCTCGGAAGATGCCGCGCGCTGGCGCGCCTCGCCGATGATGGTGCGCAGCGAGCGCCCGGCCAGGTCGATCAGCGCCACGGTCAGTTCGTCCATGTCGCGGAACTGCCGATAGAACGAATTCGGCGCGATGCCGGCCTCGCGCGCGACCTCGCGCAGGCTCAACGTGGAGACGCTGCGGTGCGGGCCGATCAGGGCCAGTGCGGCGGCGAGCAGGTCGTCGCGCGAGATCGAGGTTTTGCGCGCCGGATGGGCATCGTCGGCGGCGGACAGGGGCAGGTCTGGGGAGGTCATCGGGGGCAGGGCGGTCAAGTCCCTGAATCATAGCCCGTCCATTCAATATACAACTGTATACACGCCTGTATGTGCGTGCGTATAGTGCTTCCATGAGCGCCAAACCCCGTCCGCCGTCCTCCCGCCGCAACCCCGTCTCGCCCCGCCACTGGGTGTCCGAAGAACTCTTCGACTTCTGGGCCGGGCGGCTGCATCCGTTGTGGACCCTGCGCCGGGCGCGGGCACGGCTGGTCGCCCGTGAGCCGGCCAGCGCCGACGCGGTCACCCTGGTGCTGCGCCCGAACCGGCATTTCCGTGGGCTGCAGCCGGGCCAGCACGTCACCCTCGGGGTGGAGGTGGATGGTCGTCGGCTGTCGCGCAGCTACAGCCCGACCCCACTGGCCGATGGCACCCTGGCGATCACGGTCAAGGCGATCGAGGGCGGCAAGGTCAGCCAGCAGCTGGCCCATCGCGCGGTGCTGGGCGACACCTTCGAGCTGGGCCAGGCCTTTGGCGCGATGACCGTCGACCCCCGCCAGGCCCAGCGCCTGCTGTTGTTGGCCGCCGGCAGCGGGATCACCCCGATGCGCGCACTGCTGCGCCAGCTGGATGCCGCCGGCATGCCCGGCACGGTGGACCTGGTGTACTGGGCCCGCCGCCGCGAGGAACTGTGCTTTGCCGATGAGCTGGCGGCACTGGCCGCGCGCCATCCGAACCTGCGCGTGCACCTGGCGCTGACCCGCGACCCGCACGCTGCGTCGCCGCGCGTGGATGCCTACGCGTTCGATGCACTGGGCGATATCCGTGCGGCCCAGGTGCTGGTGTGCGGCCCGGGCGGCTTCGTCGATGCCGCCCGTGAACGCCTGCAGGGCGCCGTGGCCGGTCTGCAGTTCGAAGCCTTTACCCCGCCGGTGCTGCCCGACGCGGAAACCGGCACGGTGCAGGTGGAACTGCGCCGCACCGGCCGCACGCTGATCCTGCCGCGCGGGACCTCGCTGCTGCAGGCGCTGGAGGCCGAAGGCCTGCGCCCGGCCAGCGGCTGCCGCATGGGCATCTGCAATACCTGCGTGTGCGGCAAGGCGTCCGGCGTCACCCGGCACACCCTGACCGGCGACTACGCCGATGAACCGGCCACGCAAGTGAAGCTGTGCGTCAACAGCGCCAGCACCGACCTGATCCTGGAGCTTTGAGCATGTCTTCCGTGCATAACCGCGTGCTGTCGCCTACCGAACTGGATGCGTTCGGCAATGAACTCGATGCGCTGCGTGCGCGCCAGCTGGCCACGCTGGGGGCGGCCGACGCGCGTTACATCCGCCGGGTGGTGGCCGGCGTGCGCTGGACCGGCGTGGCCGGCCGCGCGCTGCTGTTCCTGGGCGCCTTCGTGCACAGCGTGCTGATCCCGGCGTGGATCGCCGGCGTGGTGCTGCTGGCGCTGTCCAAGATCCTGGAAAACATGGAGCTGGCGCACAACGTCATCCATGGCCAGTACGACTGGATGGGCGACCCGCAGCTGCAGGGCAGCACCTACGAGTGGGACATCGTCGGCACCGCCGACAACTGGCGCAAGACCCACAATTTCCGCCACCACACCTACACCAACGTGCGCGGGCTGGACGATGACATCGGCTACGGCCTGCTGCGGATCTTCCCCGAACAGCGCTGGCGCCCGTTCTACCTCACCCAGCCGGTGGTGGCGGTGGTGTTCGCGCTGCTGTTCGAATGGGGCATCGCCATCCAGGACCTGCGCCTGGGCCGCTGGTTCGCCGGCAAGATCACCTTCCGCCAGCTGCTGGCGCAGGCGCGCCCGGTGGGGCGCAAGATGGGCAGGCAGATGTTCAAGGACTACCTGCTGTTCCCCGCGCTGGCCGGCCCGTTCTTCCTGCCGGTGCTGCTGGGAAACGTGGTGGCCAACCTGATCCGCAACGTGTGGACCTACGTGATCATTTTCTGCGGCCACTTCACCGCTGATGCCGAGACCTTCCCCAAGGAATGCGTGCGCGATGAAAGCCGGGGCCACTGGTACCTGCGCCAGCTGCGCGGCTCGTCCAACCTGACCGGCGGCACGCTGATGAACGTCATGTCGGGCAACCTCAGCCACCAGATCGAACACCACTTCTTCCCGGACATCCCGGCCAATCGTTACGCCGACATCGCGGTGGAAGTGAAGGCGATCTGCACGCGTTATGGCCAGCACTACAACACCGGCTCGCTGCCCAAGCAGTTCGGCCAGGTGATGTGGCGCATCCTGCGGCATGCCTTCCCGAGCCGCCCGGCGCGCGCCAAGGTCGTTGGCGGAGCCGCCCAGCCACTGCCGCAGCAGGGCTGAGCCGGGCCGGCCGGAGCTCAGTCCGCCAGCCCCGGCGTCCCCTCGGCCAGCGGCACCCGGCTGCCATCGAGCAGGCCGCGGCTGAGCTTCCCATCCTCGATGAACAGCAACTCGCCGTTTTCACCGTCCTTGATGCTGCTGTCGATGGCGATGATGCGGTCGCCGTGGAAGCTGCTCACGTGCGGCATCGAGGTATGCCCGACCACGATCCGCTTGAGGTCCAGCTGGCGGAGCAGCGCTTCGACCTGGTCGGTGTCCATGCGCCCGTCGAAATAGCCGCGGTACCAGATCGGGCTGGTCTTGCCGTCGTACAGGCGCGCCGTGTCCGGCGCCGCCTTGACCTGGTCGCGCGGCAGGCCCAGCGAGGCCTGGTAGGTGGCATTGGTGGCGTCCATGCCGCGCACCAGGTCCAGGTTCTCCGGTGCGATGCCACCGTGCAGGAACAACGTGTCGCCGATCTTCAGCATGACCGGGCGCGTGCGCAGCCATTGCCCGATCACCGAATCCGGCCCGTACAGTGCGGGGTAGCTGCGGCCCAGCAGCTGCGCGCTCCTGAGGTACTTGGGGTTGACGTAGCGCAGGTCGTCGTAAAGCACCATGGTTTCGTGGTTGCCCAGCACGAAGTGCACCGCGCCGCCGGCGGCCTGGGCCTGCTGCTGCAGGCTGTACAGCAGCCAGAATGCCTCGGTCACCTGCGGGCCACGGTCGAATACGTCGCCGGCCACCACCAGGGTGGCATCGCCCAACGACCACTGGTCCTGCGCATCGATCACGTGATGGGCGCGCAGCAGCCTGACCAGCAGGCCGTACTGGCCGTGGATGTCCGACACGGCGACGATGCGCGACGTGGCCGGGTACTGCGCCACCTCGGCCGTGCGCGGCGCCAGCACGTGCAGCGGGTGCGGGTAGCCGCACTCGGGCAGCACCACGCTGGCATCGTCGCGCGGCGGCAGCGTGCGGCGCACCACGTGGTCGTTGCAGACCCACTCGGCCTCGCGGCCCTTGGCGGTGAGGAACACATAGGGACCATCGGCATCCACATGCTCGGCCGCTTGCGGCACCTCGCGGGCGCCGACGGAGGTGCACAGCAGCAGGGCGGTCGAGAGCAGCGCGCACGACAGGCGCAATGAACGGCGGAACGGCATCGATGGAGTCCTTGGACAGCGGAGAACGGTGCGGGCCAGTGCCCACGCCGTGATCCTACGCCGCCCGTGCCGTGCCCGGCATGCGCCGTTGGTACCGCTGGATGTGCCGCAACAGGCGGCTCGCGCGCGAGACCGTCATGGTCACGCACGGGTGTCATGTCATGTCATTACAGAATGAACGACGGCTCAAGTGTAATAGTCTCCGCGCGCCCCCCTGCTTACCCTGCGCGCATTGCCCTGGAGACACCGTTATGGGTCACGACCACGATCACCTGCCCAGCGAAATCCGCCATGAGAAGCCCCTGTGGTGGGCCCTCGGCCTGACCACCACGTTCCTGGTGGTGGAGGTGGTGGGCGCGTTCTGGACCAACAGCCTGGCGCTGCTGTCCGACGCGGCGCACATGGCCACCGATACCCTGGCGCTGATGATCGCGCTGGTAGCCGTGCGGCTGAGCCGGCGCCCGCCCGACGCCAAGCGCACCTATGGTTACGCGCGGCTGGAAGCACTCGGCGCGATGATCAACGGCGGCATGCTGTTCGTGGTGGCCGGCTACATTCTGTGGGAGGCGATCGCACGCTTCCGCCAACCGCAGGAGATTGCCTCCACCGGCATGCTGGTGATCGCCGCGATCGGCCTGGGGATCAACCTGATCTCGATGCGCCTGCTGCGCGCCGGCAGCGGCGAGAGCCTCAACGTGAAGGGCGCCTACCTGGAAGTGTGGGCCGACATGCTGGGCTCGGTGGCAGTGATCATCGGCGCGCTGCTGATCCGCTGGACCGGCTGGAAACCGATCGACCCGATCCTGGCGGTGCTGATCGGGCTGTGGGTGCTGCCGCGCACCTGGGTGTTGATGCGCGAGGCGATCAACGTACTGCTCGAAGGCGTGCCCAAGGGCATGGACGTGCACGCGGTGCGCCGCATGCTGAGCGCGCAGCCGGGCGTGGTGGATGTGCACGACCTGCATGTGTGGGCGCTGGCGTCCAGCACCCCCGCGCTGACCGCGCACGTGGTGATGGCCGATGGCACCGACGCCGACGCGCTGCGGCGCGTGCTGGGCACGGCGCTGCATGAGCAGTTCGACATCGACCACGTGACCCTGCAGATCGAGGCGGACCACTGTGGCGACACCTGCAGCGTGGGCACCGCGCGCGCGCATGCGGACCACGCTCACGACCATGACCACGACCACGACCACGACCACGACCACGACCACGCCGGGCATGCGCCTGCGCCGGCCGACACCCGCCGCCGCCCCCAGGATGCCCAGGGCCACCACGGCCACCCGCATCCCTGAACCCGGCTCCCGGTGGCGCGCGTGCAGGGCAGGGCGGGCTTGCCGCTACAATGCGGGTCTGCCTTGCCATCTGTCGGAGATACTGCAGTGACCCGGAAACTCGTACTGTTGCGCCACGGCCAGAGCCAGTGGAACCTGGACAACCGCTTCACCGGTTGGGTGGATGTGGAACTGACCGACCAGGGCCGCCGCGAGGCCGCCGCCGCCGGCCGCCTGATGCGCGAGGAAGGGCTGCAGTTCGATGTGGCGCACACCTCGGTGCTCAAGCGCGCCATCCACACCCTGCAGGGCGCGTTGGCCGAGCTGGATCAGGACTGGCTGCCGGTGAGCAAGAGCTGGCGCCTGAACGAGCGTCATTACGGTGGCCTGCAGGGCCTGGACAAGGCCGAGACCGCCGCCAAGCACGGCGAGGACCAGGTCAAGATCTGGCGCCGCTCCTACGACATTCCGCCGCCGGCGATGGACATCGAAGACCCGGGCCATCCGATCCACGACCGCCGCTACGCCGGCCTGGACCGCAACGCACTGCCGGGCACCGAATCGCTGGCCACCACGCTGGACCGCGTGCTGCCGTACTGGTTCGACGCGATCGCCCCGCAGCTGAAGGACGGCAAGACCGTGTTGGTCACTGCCCACGGCAACTCGCTGCGCGCGCTGTACAAGTACCTCAACAACGTTTCCCAGGAAGCCATCCTGGAGCTCAACATCCCGACCGGCATTCCGCTGCTGTTCGAATTGAACGACGACCTGAGCGTGCAGTCGTTCCGCTACCTGGGCGACCCGGAAGCTGCGCGCAAGGCCGCCGAAGCCGTGGCCAACCAGGGCAAGGCCAAGTAACCCGGCAACAACACCGTAGAGCCACCCCACGGGTGGCTGCCCGCGATGCCCGCCACCGCGCACCCACGCAACGGGGCCGACGTAGAGCCACCCCATGGGTGGCTGCCCGCGACGCCCGCCACCGCGCAGCCACGCAACGGGGCCGACGTAGAGCCACCCCATGGGTGGCTGCCCGCGATGCCCGCCACCGCGCAGCCACGCATGGCGTGGCTCTACGGGTGTGACCTTTGGCCGGTCCCTGACCGCCGCTCCCGCGCTACGCTGCCCGATTGCCCGTGACCCGGGCGATGCATCCATCTGTAGCCGGAGAGTCGAATGAAGTTTTCCAAGCTGGCCCCGCTGGGCCTGACCGTCGCCATCGCCGCGTCGCTGGCCTCGTGCGGCAAGACCGATAGCGCACCCGCCGCCGCCGCCGCCGCCGACGCGGCCAAGCCGGCCTTCGACATGTCCCAGATCAAGACGCCGTTGATCTCGCTCACCAGTGCCGACCTGGACCCGGCGATCGCCGCGTGCACCGACCTCAACGGCTTCGTCAACAGCAAGTGGCTCAAGGCCAATCCGGTTCCGAACGACCAGACCACCTGGGGCAGCTTCGAAATCCTGCGTGAGCGTTCGCTGGAAGTGCAGCACGCGCTGGTCCAGCAGGCTGCCGCCAGCAAGCCCAAGGCCGGTTCGGTGGAAGCCAAGATCGGCGACATCTGGAAGACCGGTTCGGACGAGGCCAAAATCGAAGCGGCCGGCATCACCCCGCTGCAGCCGCAGCTGGACAAGATCGCCGCGCTGAACGACACCGCCGCCATCACCCAGTACCTGCGCGACAGCCAGGCGCAGGGCCAGGGCGTGCTGTTCTCGCTGTCGGCCAATGCCGACTACAAGGATTCGGCCAACGTCATCGCCTACGTCGGCCAGGGCGGGCTGGGCCTGCCGGAAAAGGGCTACTACATCGATGACGCGCACGCCAAGATCCGCGACGCGTACGTGGCCTACATCGCGCAGGCACTGACCCTGTCCGGCGTGGATGCCGCGCAGGCCAAGACCCAGGCCAAGGCCGTGCTCGACTTCGAAACCCGCCTGGCCAAGGCCTCGCTGTCGCGCATCGAACTGCGCGATCCGGCCAAGCGCTACAACCCGGTCAGCGCCGCCGACGCCGACAAGCTCACCCCGAACTTCAGCTGGACCGCGCTGTTTGACACCCTCAAGGTGCCGGCCGCGCAGAAGTTCTCGCTGGCCCAGCCGGCGTTCTTCACCGAAGTGGACAAGATGCTTGCCGATGTGCCGGCCAGCACCTGGCAGGCCTACCTGCGCTTCCACACCATTGATGATGCGTCGCCGTATCTGAGCAGCGCGTTCGAGAAGGCCAACTTCGACTTCTACAGCACCACCCTGCGTGGCCAGAAGGAAATGCAGCCGCGCTGGAAGCGGGTGCTGGAGTCGGTCAATGGCGCGATCGGCGAAGGCCTCGGCCAGTTGTACGTCAACGCGGTGTTCCCGGCCGACTCCAAGGTGCAGATGCAGCACCTGGTGGAAAACCTCTCGGTGGCGCTGAAGGCGCGCCTGGAGAAGCTGGAATGGATGGGCGAGGACACCCGCAAGAAGGCGCTGGAAAAGTGGGCCAGCTTCACCCCGAAGATCGGCTACCCGGACAAGTGGCGCGACTGGTCGGGCTATGAAACCAACGCCGACAGCTACCTGGGCAACATGCAGGCCGCGCGCGCGTTCAACTACCGCTACATGTTGAACAAGATCGGCAAGCCGGTGGACAAGACCGAGTGGGGCATGACCCCGCAGACCGTCAACGCCTACTACAACGCCACCAAGAACGAGATCGTGTTCCCGGCCGCCATCCTGCAGGCGCCGTTCTTCGACGCCAAGGCGGATCCGGCGTTGAACTACGGCGGCATCGGCGCGGTGATCGGCCATGAAATGATGCACGGCTACGACGACTCGGGCAGCCAGTTCGCGGCCAACGGCAACTTCGACAACTGGTGGACCGACAGCGACCGCAAGGCCTTCACCGGCCGCACCGACCAGCTGGTGGCGCAGTTCGACGGCTATGAATCGCTGCCGGGCGTGAACGTGAAGGGCAAGCTGACCCTGGGCGAGAACATCGGCGACCTGGGCGGCCTGACCGTGGCCTATGACGCGCTGCAGATGGCGTTGAAGGAAGACCCGAAGGCCAACGTGGCCGTGGACGGTCACAGCCAGGACCAGCGCTTCTTCATGAACTGGGCCACCGTGTGGCGCCGCAACTTCAACGAAGGCGAGCTGCGCGTGCGCTTGAACACCGACCCGCACGCCCCGGCCAACTTCCGCGCCAACGGTGCCCCGTCGAACATGCCGGCCTATGCCAAGGCGTTCGAGTGCAAGGCGGGCGATGCGATGGTGCGTGCCGACGACAAGCGTGTTGTGATCTGGTGATCGCAGCGGTATGAGTGGAATGAAAAAACCCGGCGCATGCCGGGTTTTTTTCTTGGGGCATCGATGCTGGCGGTTGGCCATGCCTGGCGATCCACGCAAGTCGCCGTGGCATGCGGAGGTAGAGTTGGATCCCAATCGACTGCCGTGAGCAGGTCAACGCGCTTTGGCGCATGGACTGAGGGCGGCGAAGCGCCTTCACCGTTCACAGGTCATGCGTTCGTCGCATGTTGAATGATGGCGTGCAGTCGATCAGGATCCGACCCTACCACTGTGGGTCAGTGCCGCTTCTACGCGTTGCGTTCATGGACCTTGCATCGTCGCGTGTCGCACGGCATGGCGTGGCATCGCGATCGGATCCGCCCTTCGCAATCGCAGGTGTGCTTGTTCGGGACGGGGCTCAGGCCAGCGCCGGTTCGCGCCGCAGCAGGTCCTGGAAGGCACCTAGCAGGTAAGCATCGATCATGCCGCCGGACGCGTCGTCCAGGATGCGCATGACGCGGCCGCGCTCCATCGCATCGCGATACGGGCGGTCGCTGGTCATCGCGTCCCAGGCGTCGACGATGGTGAGGATGCGCGCGCCCAGCGGAATGCTCTCGCCGCGCAGGCCGTCGGGGTAGCCGCTGCCGTCGAAGGCTTCGTGGTGCGCGCGGATCAGGCGGGCCACGTCGGCGGCGTCGGCGCGCCCGGTGGCCAGGAAAATGCGTTCGCCGTGTTCGGGGTGCTGGCGCATGATCGCCTGCTCGGCATCATCGTGCCGCCCGGGACTGAGCAGCACGTCGTCGGGAATGCCGATCTTGCCGATGTCGTGGAAGCAGGCGGCCAGTTCGATCTGGTCGCACGTATCAGGGGCCAGGCTGCAATGCCGGGCCAGCGAGCGGGCCAGCAGGGCGACGCGGTCGCAGTGGTGGCGGGTGTAGGCATCGCGCAGTTGCAGCGAGAGCGACAACGCATCGATGGAACAGGCCAGCGCATGGCCGGGCGGGTAGGCGGGGGAATCGGTCACGGGAACGTCGGGCAGTACCCCCGGCCGCGCAGGGCGGCCGGAGGTGGTGGAATCAATGCCGCTGCAGCTGGATGCCGTGCTTCTTGGCGTACGCATCCTGGGCTTCGTCCAGGGCCACCATCTCCGCATCCATGCGGTTGCCCACCTGCTGCAGCTTCTCGGCCAGCGGCAGCATCTGTTCCTTGGTGTAGCCTTCCGGCAGGTTGGCCATTTCCAGCAGGGTGCCGAACATTTCATCCGAGCTCTGCACGTAGGCGCGCAGCTTCTGGTGCACGTCCTTGGCGTCGTCGGCCGGCGGGATCTGGTCGACCAGTGCCAGGTGCTGCTTCATTTCAGCGCTGGCGCCCTGCAGGCCGCTCTTGAAGCTCGCCAGGCCCTTGCCTTCGGCCAGCGACTTCTGCAGCTCTTCGCCGCGGTTGCCCACGGTCCACTGCTGCACGGTGCTGGCGGTGCCATTCCACAGGGCCACATTCTCGGTCAGGTATTCGCTGGCCGTCATGCCATTGCCGCTGCATGCGCTGAGCACGGCCACCAGGGCAGCCAACAGCAGGGTTTGGAATCGTTTCAAAGCAACACTCCTTGTCGCGGGCAGGAAAAGCATACGCGCCTCCGGCCCGCAGCTGCGGAGGCGCGTCGAGGGATCAATGTGGGGTGGCCTCAACGTGGCGCGAGCGTCAGCAGCAGGGCCCTGGCCGCGCTGAAGCGGTCTTCCGGCAACGGCAGCGGGTGCTTGATGCGCAGCTTGTCCGGGCCGTCCATGCTGTATAGCTTGGGCTGCTTCTGGATCATCTGGATCACCGCCATCGGGTCGATCGCCGGTTTGGCCTCGAACACGATGCGCCCGCCGTTCTCGCCCAGCTCCAGCTTGCGCACGCCCAGCGTATTGGCCTGCAGCTTCAGTTCGGCGATCGCGAACAGATGCTTGGCCGCGTCGGGCAACAGGCCGAAGCGGTCGATCATCTCCACCTGCAGCTCGCGCAGCTCATCGGTGTCGCGCGCGCTGCTGATGCGCTTGTACAGGGTCAGGCGGGTGTGCACGTCAGGCAGGTAATCGTCGGGGATCAGCGCCGGCACGTGCAGCTCCACCTCGGCGCCGCGGGCTTCCTCGCCAGCGTCCAGGTCGGGCAGTTTGCCCAGCCGGATGCTGCGCACCGCGCGCTCGAGCAGCTCGGTGTACAGGCTGAAGCCGACCTCGGCCATCTGCCCGCTCTGGTCCTCGCCGAGCAGTTCGCCAGCGCCGCGGATTTCCAGGTCATGGGTGGCCAGGGTGAAACCGGCGCCCAGCTCGTCCATCGAGGCGATCGCGTCCAGGCGCTTCTCGGCATCGGGAGTCATCGCGCGCTTGTCCGGCACCACCAGGTAGGCGTAGGCGCGGTGGTGCGAGCGACCGACGCGGCCGCGCAGCTGGTGCAGCTGGGCCAGGCCGAAGCGGTCGGCGCGGTTGATGATGATGGTGTTGGCGTTGGGGATGTCGATGCCCGATTCGATGATCGTGGTCGACAGCAGCACGTTGTAGCGCTGCTTCTGGAAGTCCAGCATCACCCGCTCCAGCTCGCGCTCGGGCATCTGCCCGTGGGCGATGCCGATGCGCGCCTCGGGCACCAGTTCGGCCAGGTCGCGCTGCATGCGGCCGATGCTTTCCACGTCGTTGTGCAGGAAATACAGCTGGCCGCCACGGGCCAGCTCGCGCTGGAAGGCCTCGCGCAGCAGCGCGTTGTCCCAGGCGGTGATGAAGGTCTGCACCGCCAACCGGTTCGGCGGTGGAGTGGCGATGATCGACAGGTCGCGCAGCCCGGCCATGGCCATGTTCAAGGTACGCGGGATCGGGGTGGCGGTGAGGGTCAGCAGGTGCACGTTGGCGCGCATCGCCTTGAGCGCTTCCTTCTGGCGCACGCCGAAACGCTGTTCCTCATCGACCACCACCAGGCCCAGGTCCTTGAACTTCACGTCCGGCTGCAGCAGGCGGTGGGTGCCGATGATCACATCGATGGTGCCTTCGGCCACCTTCTCCAGCTCGGCCTTGATCTCCTTGCTGGTCTTGAAGCGCGACAGCACCTCCACCCGCAGCGGCCAGTCGGCGAAGCGGTCGCGGAAATTGCGGTAGTGCTGCTCGGCCAGCAGGGTGGTCGGCACCAGCACGGCCACCTGCTTGCCGGCGCTGGCGGCGGCGAACGCGGCGCGCACGGCCACTTCGGTCTTGCCGAAGCCCACATCGCCGCAGACCACCCGGTCCATCGGCTGGCTGCTGGCCAGGTCGCGCAGGGTGGCGTCGATCGCGGCCAGCTGGTCGGGGGTTTCCTCGAACGGGAAGCCGGCGGCGAACGGCTCGTACATCGAGCGGTCCACGTGCAGCGCCAGGCCGGCACGGGCGCGGCGGCGGGCCTGGATTTCCAGCAGTTCGGCGGCCACGTCGCGGACCTTCTCGGCCGCCTTGCGCTTGGCCTTGGTCCACTGCTCACCGCCCAGCGAGTGCAGCGGCGCGGTCTCGGCCGAGGCACCGGAGTAGCGGCTGATCAGGTGCAGCTGGGCCACCGGCACGTACAGGCGGTCGCCCTTGGCGTATTCGATCTCCAGGAACTCGCCGGGCATGCCGCCGGCGTCGAGCACGATCAGCCCGCGATAGCGGCCCACACCGTGGTCTTCATGCACGATCGGCGCGCCTTCGGTCAGCTCGCCCAGGTCGCGGATGATCGCTTCCGGCTCGCGGCCGACGCGGCGGCTGCGGCGGGTGGTGCCGGCACGCTCGGGGAACAGCTGGCGCTCGGTGAGCACGGCGATCTGCGGCGCATCCAGGGCGAAGCCGTCTTCCAGCGGCGCCACGGTGATGGCGAAGCGGGCCTGGGCATCAGCGAGGAAGGCCGGCAGGTCGCCCACGACCGGCGGCTTCAGCTCGGCGGCCTGCAGTACTTCGAGCAGCGCCTCGCGACGGCCCGGCGAATCGGCGGCAATCAGCACCCGGCCCGGATAGTGGCCGATGAAGGATTTCAGCGCCTCGCCTGCCGGCGCGTCGCGGGCGGCCACCGGCAACGGCGGCAGCGGCTGGTCGCCCAGCGGCTGGGCGTCCTCGATGCGCGGGTGGTCGGCGTTCCAGATCTCGATGCGCGGCAAGGCGTTGAGCCTGGCGCTCAGGCCTTCCGGGCTGAGGTACAGCTCCTGCGGTGCCAGCAGCGGGCGTTCCACGTCGTGGCGGCGCTGCTCGTAGCGGTTGCCGGTCTGGGCCCAGAACGCGGCGGCGGCCTCGCCCACACCGGCCCCGACCAGCGGCAGCACGTTGGGCTGCAGGTAGTCGAACAGGGTGGCGGTCTGGTCGAAGAACAGCGGCAGGTAGTACTCCACGCCAGCCGGGGCCAGGCCGGCCTTGAGGTCCTGGTACAGCGCGCTGCGCCGGGTATCCACGTCGAAGCGCTCGCGCAGGGTGGCCAGCACCCGCGATACCGCCAGTTCGTCCAGCGGCACTTCGCGGCCGGGCAGCATCCGTACCGCATCGACCTTGTCCAGCGAACGCTGGCTTTCCGGGTCGAAGGCGCGGATCGAATCGATGTCATCATCCAGCAGCTCGATCCGCAACGGGGTCTGGGCCCCCATCGGGAACACGTCGAGCAGGCCTCCGCGCACGGCGAAATCACCCGGGTCCATCACCTGCGGCACATTGCGGTAGGCGGCCGCTTCCAGGCGACGCTTCTCCGCATCCAGGTCCAGGCGCTGGCCCACCTTCAGGTCGAAGCTGCCACCGATGATGTACTTGAGCGGGGCCAGCTGCTGCAGCAGGGTCTGCACCGGCACCACCACGATCCCGCGGGCAAGCGTGGGCAACTGGTGCAGCGCGGCCAGGCGCTGGGAAATGATGTCCGGGTGCGGGCTGAAGGCATCGTAGGGCAGGGTCTCCCAGTCCGGGAACGCCACCACCGGCAGCGCCGAGGCAGTGCCCAGCAGCGTGCGCAGATCGGCCTCGATCTGGTTGGCACCGTGGTTGTCGCGGGCGATGACCAGCAGCGGCCCGTCATGGGCCTCGGCGGCACGCGCGACATACCACGCCAGCGCGGTGGCCGAAGCGGGAGCGCGCCACCAGGCGCGGAGCTGACCGGGACGTGGCAGCGGCGGAGCGGGATAGGAGGTGCGTGACATGAACCGCCGATTTTAGCAGACGCTGAAGTCACGGCTGCGTCAGCCCGGCGTGTTGCAGCGTGGGCGGCGCAACACGCCGCTCACCGTTGTCTGTCCGGTGGCACCGCGCCCCTGCGTCAACAGGGCGCGCCGACAGGGGCGGGGATGCGAACGCTGGTGCCCCGGGGCCGGCGGTTCGCTCACCACCCCGTGAGGCCCTGCGCGGCTATGCGCTGCACCGCCGGCCAGCGGCCGGCACTACCTCAACTGTCCAGTTCGAGCACCATGCGCACCAGGCCGGGGGTACCCTGCGGATGCGGGACCGGCTGGAAGCCGAGCGAGGCGGCCAGCTGCTTCATCGGCTCGTTCTCTTCGGCCACGTCGCCGTAGAGGCGGTCCAGGTACTTGCCGCGCGCCCACTTGACCAGCTTGCGCATCAGCTGCCGGCCCAGGCCCTGGCCGACCAGGAAACGGCTGACCAGGATGGCGTACTCCGCCTCGCGGGTGCCCTGGATGATCGAGGCCCGTGCCACCGCGCCGACCACGGCTTCACCGGCGGGCAGCGATTCGGCCGCCACCAGGGTGATTTCGCTTTTCGGGTTGGGGTGGGTCAGGCGCTGGGTGGTTTCCGGCGACAGCTCGGTCACCGATTGCAGGAAACGGTCGCGGATCTCCTCCGGCCCGAACAGGCTGAAGGCTGCGTGCAGCGGCGGCCCGTCTTCCGGGCGGATCGGGCGGATCAGCAGCTCGTGGCCACTGGGTGCCTTGAAAATCTCGTGCCAGGGCGGCATGCGGTTACGGGTAGCCATACCGGTGATTCCTAGGTGGTCTTCGGATTCTCGCATCCCCGGGGGGCGGTTCCGTGAACGGAACGCTCACGCCGTTCAGGGGCGCGAAAGGGCGATCATTCGGCCTGCTTGAGCCACTGCAGGCGGGTGCTGGCACCGGCCTCGCCCAGGAACTGCTTGAGCGCCGGCATCGCCGGGGCCAGCACCTGGTCGAACTGCCAGGGCGGGTTGATCATCAGCATGCCGCTGCCGTTGAGCCGCAGCGGCGAATCGTCCGGGCGGATCAGCAGTTCGGCGGTCAGGACCGACTTCACCGGCAACGCACAGGCCTTGCGCAGGAAGTGCAGGATGGTGCGGCGCTGCTTGATCGGGAACCAGATGGCGAAGGTGGCCTGCGGCCAGCGCCCGAGGATCTCGGTCACCGAGGCCAGGATGGCCTGGTACTCGGCATCCTGGCCCTCGTAGGGCGGGTCGATCAGGACCAGGCCGCGGCCGATCTTCACGCCGTTGGCCTTGGGCGGCAGCAGCGCCTTGTTCTGGGCGTAGCCGTCGGCGTGGTAGACCGCCACCCGGCTGTCATGGGCGAACAGGGTCTTCAGCGCGGCCGCTTCGGCGTCCTGCAGCTCGCACACCGCCATGCGGTCCTGCTCGCGCAGGGTCTGGGCGGTGAGCAAGGGCGAGCCGGGGTAGCTGATCATCGCCCCGACCGGGTTGTCGGCCTGGACTGCCTTGAGATAGCGCTCCACCACCGCCGGCAGCGAGGGCTGGGCCATCAGCCGCATCACGCCGTCCTCGGCCTCCAGCGTCTTGCGGCTTTCCTCGCTGGCCAGCAGGTAGCGGCCGGCGCCACCGTGGGTGTCCAGCACGAAGAACGGGCTGTCCTTGCGCTTGAAGGTGTCGAGCAGGGCAAGCTGCACGATGTGCTTGAGCACATCGGCGTGGTTGCCGGCATGGAAGGCGTGGCGGTAATTCATCGGCGCAGTGTACGGGGCGGCGGGCCCAGCGGCTATGCTGCGCGCATGAATCGCCCCCTGCACAACGTCCTGGTCGTCGAAGACGAAGCCGCCATCGCCGATACCGTGCTGTATGCCCTGCGCAGCGAGGGCTATGGCGCCCAGCACTGCCTGCTGGGCAGCGGCGCGCTCGATGCCCTGCGCCAGCAGTCCTTCGACGTGGTGGTGCTGGACGTGGGCCTGCCGGACATGAGCGGCTTCGAGGTCTGTCGCAGCCTGCGCACCTTCAGCGAGGTGCCGGTGATCTTCCTGACCGCGCGCAACGACGAGTTCGACCGGGTGCTGGGCCTGGAGCTGGGCGCCGACGACTACATGGCCAAGCCGTTCTCGCCGCGCGAGCTGGTCGCCCGGGTCCGCGCGCGCTTGCGTCGCGCCGGCCCGCCGCTGGAGCAGGGCGGCTGGCAGCAGCACGGGCGCTTTGCGATCGACCGCGAAGGCCGCCGTATCCGGTTTGCCGAGCACGCCCTGGACCTGACCCGCTACGAGTACGCGCTGATGGCCGCGCTGCTGCAGCGCCCGGGCGCCATCCTCAGTCGCGGGCAGTTGATGGATCGCGGCTGGGACACCGATGCCGACAGCGCCGACCGCACCGTGGACACCCACGTCAAGACGTTGCGCGCCAAGCTGCGCGCCGCCGGTGCCGACCCCGACCCGATCCGCACCCACCGCGGCCTGGGCTACGCGCTGGAGGTCTGACCGATGCGGCTTGGCCTGAAGTTGTTCCTGGGCTTCTTCCTGATCGTGGGCATCGCCGCGTTCTTCGTGATGCGCATCTTCGTCAACGAGGTCAAGCCCGGCGTGCGCCAGGCGATGGAGTCCACCCTGGTGGATGCGGCCAACGTGCTGGCCGAGATGGCCGCCGCCGACGTCAAGGCCGGCACGATCCGCAACGGTACCTTCGTGGCCAACCTGGCCCGGGCCCAGCGCCGCGATCCCAAGGCGATGGTGTGGCGCTTTCCCAAGCGCACGCTGGATTACCGGGTGACCATCACCGATGCCAAGGGCATCGTGGTGTACGACTCCACCGGCCAGGACATCGGCCGCGACAACTCGCGCTGGAATGATGTCTACCGCACCCTGCGCGGCGAGTATGGGGCGCGCTCCAGCCCGGAAACCCCGGGCGATGACACCCACTCGGTGATGCATGTGGCCGCGCCGATCCACGACCCGGCCGATGCCCGGCGCCTGATCGGCGTGCTCAGCCTGGCCCAGCCCAACCGCAGCATCGATCCGTTCATTGCCGCCAGCCAGCGCGCCATCATCAAGCGCGGTGCCTGGCTGATCGGGCTGTCGGCGCTGATCGGGCTGCTGATGACCGGCTGGCTCATGCACGGGGTCAACCGGCTCAACCGCTATGCCAAGGCGGTCAGCGCCGGCGAGCCGGTGCCGCCGCCCAAGCCGCGCCGCGACGAGATCGGCGACCTCGGCCAGGCCCTGGAAACCATGCGCCGCAAGCTGGAAGGCAAGGCCTACGTGGAGCAGTACGTGCAGTCGCTGACCCATGAGATGAAAAGCCCGCTGGCGGCCATCCGTGGTGCCGCCGAACTGCTGCAGGAACCGCTGCCCGATGCCGACCGCGTGCATTTCGCGCGCAGCATCCAGGGCCAGGAGCAACGCCTGACCGAAACCATCGACAAGCTGCTGGCGCTGGCCGAGGTGGAGCAGCACGGGTGGCTGCAGAAGCGCGAGCCGATCGAACTGGGCGCGCTGTTGCAGGCGGCCGCGGCGGCAGTGGCGATGCGCGCGCAGGCCGCGCGGGTCGGCCTGGATATCGAGGTGCCCGATGGCCTGGAAGTCCAGGGCGACGGCTACCTGCTGCGCCAGGCTTTGAACAACCTGCTGGAGAATGCACTGGCCTTTGCCGCTGCAGACAGCCGCATCCAGCTCAGTGCCGCCCGTGAGGGCGAAGGCGTGGCGCTGCGCGTGGCCGATCGCGGCAGCGGCGTGCCCGATTACGCGCTGGAGCGGGTGTTCGAGCGCTTCTACTCGCTGGCGCGGCCGGCCACCGGCCTGCGCAGCTCCGGCCTGGGGCTGTCCTTCGTGCAGGAAGTGGCGCGCCTGCATGGCGGTCGCGCACAGGTGCGCAACCGCGATGGCGGCGGCGCGATCGCCACGCTGTGGCTGCCCTGGCGCACTCCGGCCGCACCGGCCCGGCGCTGACGGCCCCGCCGGCGGACACTTCACACACACTTCAAACACAGCACAAACCCCGCACACCGCCTGCCACCAAGCTGGCCCCCTCCCAACCGAGGACGGGTCATGAAATCCCTGAAGATGCTGTTGCGGTTCGCCATTGTCGGCGGGCTGATCCTGTTGCTGCTGATCCCGCTGATGATGATCAAGGGCGTGATCAGCGAACGCCAGGCGTACCGCGACGAGGCCTACCTGCGCGTGTCGCAGAGCCGGGCCGGCGCGCAGACCCTGACCGGCCCGGTACGCGTGGTGCCGTGGACCGAAACCCGCGAGGTGGAAGTGGTCGACGCCGCCGGCAACAAGACCAAGGGCATGCAGACCGAGCAGAGCTACTGGCTGCAGATGCCCTCGCGGTTGCACGTGGATGGCCGCATGCAGCCGGACGAGCGCCGCATCGGCCTGTTCCGGGTGCCGGTGTACAGCTGGACGGCAAAGATCACCGCCGAGTTCGCCGATGACGACTACCCGGTCAAGCCCGGCCGCGTGTACGGCACCCCGTACCTGGCGGTGGGCATCGCCGACGTGCGTGGCCTGGTAGGCTCGCCGAAGCTGCAGGTGGATGGCCAGGCGCTGACCCTGCAGCCGGGCATCGGCGAGGTGACCGGCATGGGCAAGGGCCTGCACGTGCCCTTGCGCGGCTTCCAGGACAGCGCCGGTGGCGTGCTCAAGGGCAGCTCGCTCGAGCTGGGCCTGGTGCTCGATGGCACCCGTTCGCTGGCGGTGGTGCCGGTGGGCGATGACAGCCGCATCGCGATCCAGTCGCCGTGGCCGCACCCGTCCTTCGGCGGCAGCTTCCTGCCCAACCAGCGCGAGGTCGGCCAGCAGGGCTTCCAGGCCCAGTGGGCGGTGTCCTCGCTGGCCTCCCAGGCCCAGCGCCAGCTGCGCGAGAGCAAGGACGTGGAGCCGGAAACGGTCAGCGTGGAACTGGTCAACCCGGTGGACATCTACACCCAGGCCGATCGCGCCAGCAAGTACGGCATCCTCTTCATCCTGCTCACCTTCGTCGGCTTCATCCTGTTCGAACTGATCAAGCGCCTGCGCATCCATCCGCTGCAGTACCTGATGGTGGGCCTGGCGCTGGCGATCTTCTTCCTGCTGCTGCTCAGCCTGTCCGAGCACATCCCGTTCTGGCTGGCCTACGTGGCCTCGGCGGTGGCCTGCATCGGCGTGCAGGCGGTGTACCTGTCCGGGGTGTTGAAGAGCTGGGCGCGCGGGCTGGGCTTTGCCGGCATGCTCACCGTGCTGTACGGCGCGCTGTATGGCCTGCTGATTTCGGAGAACAACGCGCTGCTGATGGGCTCGCTGCTGCTGTTCGGCGTGCTGGCCACGGCGATGTGGATCACCCGCCGGATCGACTGGTACGAAGTGGGCGCCAGCCTCAAGTAAGGAGCATGCGATGAGTTGGCGCCACGGGTTGCGGGACCGGGCAGGGCAGGGCATCCCCGCCCTGCTGGAAGTGGACGCGTTGTCGCAGGCCAGCGGCGTGCTGGCGGCCTTGCCGGGGGCGCGCATCGCCCCGGGCCTGGTCCGATTCAAGCTGGCCCAGCGCACCTGCGAGGGCGTGCAGCGGCAAGGACTGGCGTGGTTGTCGGAGGCACGCCAGGGACGCGGTGCACTGGCCGGGCGGGTGCCGCGTTATCGGGCCTGGAAGAGCGGCAGCGCGGCCCTGAGCGAGATCGGCATCGCCGGCCTGCCTTCCGATTGGCCGGCGCACGCGGCGGTGTTCGGGTGCACCAGCGTGGATCGCCGGCACTGGCTGTTGCTGCTGCCGGCCCAGGCCCAGCTCTGGCTGGGCTGGAACGGCTGAGTACAGGCGCCGGCACATGACCGATGGGACGGGGGCGCGGCGCGGCGGCTGGCTAGACTCGAGGGCTTGATCAAGCCAAGCCGAAGGGCCGGGGTGGGATGTGTTGAAGTGGGGCGTGCTGGCAATTGCGCTGGCGATGGGTGGCAATGCCATGGCGCAGCAGCGCGAAACCGTGGACCTGGACATGGTCAGCCGCATCCGCCAGGAGGCGTTCCACCGCTCGCAGGTGATGGCTACCTTCAGCCACCTCACCGAACGGATCGGCCCGCGGCTGACCAATTCACCGGCGATGGCCGAGGCCAACCGCTGGAGCCGGAGCAAGTTCAGCGAGTGGGGCCTGGTCAACGTGCACGACGAGGCGTTCGACGCATTCGGTCGCGGCTGGGAGTTCAGCAATGCCAGCGTGGAGATGCTCAGCCCGCGCGTGGCACCGCTGTACGCC